>ERZ761596.8-NODE-8-length-90221-cov-6.141262_pt1 | contig 90221 bp, 116 predicted proteins | sample MGYA00512166_ERZ761596 | MGnify/ENA primary metagenome ERZ761596 (study PRJEB28899, sample SAMN03785556) | bioreactor sludge metagenome | biome: EBPR Sludge; feature: EBPR Bioreactor; material: 0.22µm filtered reactor supernatant | place: Saint Lucia: Queensland...
GGACACGATTCGCACTGTAACGGGAGATGTGGTGGGCGAAAACAGAGGGTGGGTGGATCCTGAACCCGGCGTCACCAACAATGTCCTTGAGTACATCGCCGTGGGGAAGGCAATACAAGCCTATGCGGCCACGGGTCGATCTGGACCTCTGCGTATTCGCTCGTCGTCCCAACTGGTTGTGTTTCAGATGACCGGTGCGTTCAAGGTCAAAGGGGGAGCCTACAAGCCGGCCCACAAGGTGGTGAGCGCGCTTGTGGCCGCGTCTGATTTTGAGGTGGTGTGGGAATGGGTGCCGCTCGCCAAGAATCTATGGGCGGCCGATCTTGCAAAGGAAGCATTGTCAGAGGCGGGAGGGCGTCCCTTTCAGCTTCCAAGAACGGGCTGACGGGGGATCCGTGTAGGTGGGGGACGGAGCAACACAATGGCCAAGTCGTCCTTCACGTCCCTTGAACTGAGCATCTGGAACAGCATCTACGGCCCTAGCCGTGGGCCGACGCCTGGTCGGCTGAAGATCATCGTGGAGGACTTCGCCGCCCGCGGCCTTGTCCCTGTGATGATGGGGGTGTGGGGCGACATGTCCCTTTACGACGACGACTTGTTCCAGAGCGAGATTCGTGAGGCATGCAAGTACAAGGAAGACGACCGCGTTCAGGTCTACTACCACCCGGTGGACTGTGAGCGTGTGGCGGGCTCGTCGGCCACGACGTGGACACACTGGGGCAGGCTCATCCTGCAGACCGAAGGGCTGTCACCCGAAGGGGCGGGTGATGACGACCCGGCCGTCGTGGAGAACGTGCCCCGGCTTCGGCTCCCCATTGAAGTGCGAGACGAGTTGGCCGAACGTGGGGTGGCTACATCGTCGGTGTGTCGTCTCGTGAGCGCACGGATGGTCGCCTTCTACATCGCTGCACAGTACGAGGCGTGGGCCACGCCCGCACAGGTCTCGCAGATCGTTCCGTTCAAGAACATCCTCAAGCGCCAGGGGTTCTCTGTTCGTGACGTGATCGTGCGCAAGGACGAGGGGTTGGACTCGGTGCTCGATGGTCTGTTTGACCCGGTACTCGAGGAGCTAGGCAACCAGGACAGGGGGAATGGATCCCCTAGCCTTGGCGGTTCGTCCAGCGACTCTTTGTTCGCACAGCAGGTGGCGGGTCGGATGAAGCGCGATGGTGGGGAGTCCGTGCTGCCCGACATCCTGGACCCTTACTCTGCGGAGCCCGGACCCCGGATGCATGTGATCAACGCGACGTGGCGTTTGACCCCGGAGGACGTAGACGTTCTGCGCCCATCCATGAAGGACTCGTTCCATCTCCAGGCCGACCCCCCCTATGTGAACGTCACCATTCCCGTTGGTGACGACGATGAGGGGGGCCCCGCTCGCACTCGGTTCAGTTTGGAAGCTGTGGCCGCCGCGGTGGAGGGCCGGAAGCGCAACACCCACATGTATGTCGCAGTAGGGAAGGCCGAGTCCCTTGGTGCGAGCGGGGGCATCGATGGCGGGGACGTCGATGGTCATGACGAGACGATGCCAGCCTGGAAGCAGGCTGATGTGGTGCCCGCCGACCTGGTCGAGCCCGAGCCGGAAGAGCCCGAAGAGATCGTGGACGACATCGACGCTGAGATCGCCAACACGCTCGCGAAGCTGCGTGGCCTCCGTGAGCGCAAGCAGGAGGCATTCGTCGAGCAGCAGCGACTCCGATTCCTCGCGGCGGCTGTGCAGCATGTGGAGTTGGACAAGAGCGGCAACCCACTCGCCATCACCTTGGCGTTCCAGGATGGAGCTGCTTTGCGGATCCCCCTCCACGCCCCTCTCGGGGCTGCCAGTGCGGACGACGACATCGACCAGTTCCTCTCCGAGATCCTGGTGCCGTTCGACGCGCGTTAGAAGGGCGCGACCACACGGTCCTTCGCTTGCTGGGGCTCGGTCACGTTCACGAACGGGGGTTCTTGCCCGTTTCTCCGTTCGATCACGTCGACGTTGGGGGTGTAGGCCCACTCCACGTCGACGTATCGGCCCATGACCTTGCGGTTGGTGGTGGCGAACCCGATCCGGTCGCCATCCACGCTGACGAAGAAGACCGTGCCTTCGATTCCGCTGTCGCGGGTTCGGATCAGGTCCCACTTGCGGGGTGGGGACACCTCAAGGCGGCACTCGGTGGCGATCCAATCTTCGCCATCTTCCAGGTGCACTACACGGTGGACGTTGTGGGCCGCCGTGTAGTGCACCTCGCCCTCGTCGTCCTTGATGCCGACACGGAGCCCCCAGGCCCCGTACTTGATGTAGGTTACGATGCCCTCGGTCCCCACGGGGACCTTGCGGCCCTTGACCACCACGGCTCGGTAGCCGACCTTGGGTTCGAGCAGCCGTTCACGGGCTTGGTCGCACCGGAGGTCGTAGGCGGCCTGCGCCTTCTTCTCGGCCTCGGCGACCTTCCATGCCTCATAGGCGTCCACGACTTCCTGTGTCGCGTCGACTTCGGCTTCGGCTGCCTCATCGAAGTCGAAGTTCTTGAGGAACACGGAGATAGGCGCTCGTAGCTCCGCGCTCCAGACGATGGCCGTGTGCGTGAGGGTGTACACGTCGCTCATGATTCGCGAGTCCCGCGAATCGATCCCGAGGACCCGGCCCTCGTGGAGCACTTCACCAGTGCGGGCGTAGCCAGTGGGGGTGCGGGTGACAGGGAAGATGGGCATTGGCGTGGCTCCTTGAGGGTCACTACACCGAAAGGGGCGGTGTCTGAACCTAGCGGGCGTGGGAATCTCGCCGGTAGGGTGGCCCTCTAGTCCGAAGGGGTGCTTCTTGAGTCCTACATGCGTCGAACTCTTTGCTGGTGCCGGTGGAGCGTCCGTGGGTCTACACCGGGCTGGGTTCACGTCCCTGCTGGCCGTGGAGTGGGACAAGGACGCGCACGCGACCCTGGCCGCTGCGGGGCTTAGTGCGAGGGCCGAGTGCGGGGACGTGCGGGATATGGCCCGGTACGACGGTCTGGAAGGGAAGGTTGACCTTCTTTGGGCATCTCCGCCCTGTTTCCCAGCGGGTGCTCCTGTCATTACGGATGAGGGTATTCGCCCCATTGAGTCCCTTCGTGAGGGGGACCTTGTCCTGACCCATAAGGGTCGCTATCGACGAGTCGCATGCAAGATGGTGAAGCCTTACAGCGGCGAACTGGTTGTGTTTACCGTTGGATATGGGCGTGGCACCATTCGTTGCACTCCCGAGCATCCTGTGTATGCGAAGCAATACCGGGGACACAAGAACCATAAGGACCAATTTGGAGAGCCAGAGTGGGTGGAGGCCAAAGACCTTCACGAGCGTGATCTTGTCCTAGAGCCGCGTGTTACAGAAGCAGTGGCTTACGCTCCTCCCTCTTTCCATAAGAACCACAGTCTCGGTGGTAGGTGGAGGGAACCCGTGCGGGAGGCGTATTGCGTCCGATATGTACCCCCTGGGAATAGCCGTCCTGGAAAGGTGGCCGAGGAGGGCGCGTGGATTCCCGTTCGGTCCATTGGAAGAGAGGCGTTCAGTGGTGATGTCCACAACGTGGAGGTGGAGGAAGACAACTCCTACACCGTGAACGCAGTGGCCGTACACAATTGCCAAGCCTGGTCGACGGCAGGAAAGCGACTCGGTGCTTTCGATGAACGAAACGGGTGGCCCTGGACCCTGGACGTGGTGGACAAGATCCAACCGAAGTGGGTGTTGGGTGAGAACGTCACCGGGCTCATCAACCATCAGTCGGAATGCCAGGTGGTGACCGGCAAGGTTCGGACGGGCGAGGCCCTGGACCTTTTCCAGGACGACGTGGACGAGAGCCAGGTAGGACTCCCACCGCCGGAGGACTGTCCTGGCTGCTATTGGGAGCGTGTGGTTCTCCCGGAGTTCCGTAAGCGGTATGCCTTCGTGTCGTGGAAGGTGATGAACTGCGCGAACTACGGGGTGGCCCAACGTCGTGAGCGTGTGATACTGCTCGCGGGCCCCGAGGAGATCCCGTGGCCCGAACCCACCCATTCGGTGGAGGCGTTGAGCTATGACAAGTGGGTCGATGGGTCGTATTGGGCCCGGCACGGCATTGCACCGCCGACACAATCGACATGGAGCTTGGGGGAATCGTTCAAGTCCTCCTCGAAGTGGTCGCCGGCAGAGAAGGCCGGAGGCACACAGAGGGGGGCTTGTGCTCCATGGGTGACCGTGCGTGAGGTGTTCAAGGATCTCCCGCCGTACACGGCGGGCTATGCCGGATTGTGGGTGGAGCCTCACCAGTTGGTTCGCACGGCAAAGTTCCGTGGGACAGAGGACGTGGCGATGAACCCGGATCTCCCATCGGACACAGTGACGTGTCGACGTGGGGGTGCCAAGACCAATGACGCGCTCATCTGGGATGAGGATGGGAAGCTTCGCTACCTGACGATTCCCGAGGTGGCCGCCATCCAGGCATTCCCGGTGGACCATCCGTGGCAGGGGAGCAAGTCGGCGAAGTACAAGCAGGTCGGAAACGCCGTCCCGCCCCCTCTAGCAGAAGTGCTTGGTCGAGCTATCGGTGAGCGGCTACGGTGAGGTGCATCGAGCTATTCGCCGGCGGCGGTGGGACGTCCGTGGGCCTGCACCGTGCCGGGTTTCAAGCAGCACTCCGCGTGGAGTGGGACCACGATGCTTGTGCGACGCTGCGGGCCGCCTTCCCCGGTGAGCCCCTCTTCGAGGGGGATGTGCGTCTCGCGGACTACTCTGCCGTGGGCAAGGTGGACCTCTGCTGGGCGTCGTTTCCCTGCCAGTGTTGGTCGGTAGCAGGGAAGCGTTTGGGCGCGCAGGATGTCGAGCGGAATGGGTGGCCCTGGACCCTGGACGTGCTTGACCGTGTCCGTCCCACCTGGGTGGTGTGTGAGAACGTGGTGGGGCTGACGCATCACGCTGTTGGGTCGACGGAGGAGTGTGGGCTCGATCCGATGGTATGCCCCCGGCACTACATGGATCAGGTGATCCTGCCACAGCTCCGTGAAAGGTTTGACTACGTGGATTGGCGCGTTCTTGACGCAGCGAACTTCGGGGTGCCACAGCGACGCGAGCGCATCATCTTCGTGGGGGGTCCGGCCCCGTTCCCGTGGCCGGACCCCACCCATTGTGACCCTGCACAGGCGACGCTTGTGATGTTCGGGGGGCAGGAGCCGTGGGTGACCGTGCGTGAGGCTCTTGGGCGACCGTTCGGAACGCCAACGCGCATCCCTTTGGTCTACGAGATGAAGACATCCAAATGGAATCGAGGGCCAAGCGACCGCTTCCGGCGGCAGCCACACGGGAAAGCGTCAGGGCTCATGGCCACCATCGGAGCCGCGACCGTCCCAATCGTGCTCGTGGACGATGAGCCCGGAGACCGGGTCGTGCGGCTCTCGACGATGGAGTGTGCCGCCCTGCAGTCCTTCCCCCCGGACCACCCCTTCCAGGGGGCCGCGACCGCACAGCGCCGCCAAGTCGGGAACGCGGTCCCGCCCCCTCTAGCCGAGGCGCTTGGTCGCGCAATCAGGGAGAGATTGCGATGAAGCCAACGTGCGTAGAGCTTTTTGCAGGAGGGGGTGGGGCTTCTTGCGGACTTCGCGATGCGGGTTTCACGTCCGTGTGCCAGGTGGAGTGGGAGCCTGACGCCTGCGCCACGCTTCGAGCTGCGGGGTTTGATGATGTCGTGGAGGGGGACGTTCGCAAGGTGGCGTTCACGGGCTTGGGCCCCGTGCACCTTTTGTGGGCGTCTCCCCCGTGCACGGCCTTCTCCACGTCGGGAAAGCGACTCGGGGCCAGGGATGAGCGGAATGGCTGGCCTTGGACGTTCGAGGCCATTGACCGTCTGCGTGCAGCAGGTTCGGGCCCGTCATGGGTGTTGTGCGAGAACGTGATTGGTCTGCTTCAACATGCCGCGGGGTGTGGTCGGGCGGGTGACCCTTCGACGTGCTCTGGCTGCTATTGGGAGCGACACATCATCCCGGAGTTTCATGCGCGGTTTCCGCATGTGGAGTGGAGGGTGTTGGACGCCGCCGACTATGGGGTGGCTCAACGACGTAAGCGTGTGATCCTGGCAGCGGGGCCTCAACCGTTTCCGTGGCCTCGCGCCACCCATTCGTATGCCAACCTTCTCTACGACAAGTGGGTCAGCCGGGACTACTGGGTCCGCAAGGGGTTGGTTGCTCCTGTCACTGGCCCCGCCACCGTAGAGAGTCGTGACTTGGGGGTTGGGGTGTTGATGGCTACCGCAAGGCCAGACGAGGGGATGGAGCCGCATGTCACTGTGCGTGATGCGCTTGGGCTGGAGTATCCGATCCGTCACCAGTCCCCTACGGCGTTCACGCTGCAACATCTTCCAGATGAGACTTCGCCTACGGTGTCCGCGAAGGGCACGATTTACGCAGAGCGTGAGCAGGTGGCCGGTGGGCTAAATCCGCACTACTACGGGTGGGTGCGGCAAGATTCCACTGGAAATTCCGCCCGCTCCATCGACGGTCCTTCGGCTACGGTTGCGACAAGTGGGATGCTCTACCTGTATGACGAAGACCCAGGTAAACGGCCACAGAAGCACGAAGATCCGAGTCGTCAGCGTAAGACGGCCTTGACCTCCACGACACCGCAACCTCTTGGGTTCGCACAACGTGAGGGTGGGGCCCTGGATCTCTTTGGCGAGGACGAGGTTGTGGAAGTGCGTGTTGCTGGAAACGACCGGGTCATTGAGGAGAAGGGTCGGCGCAGGCTCACGTACCAGGAGTGTGCCGCCCTTCAAGGATTCCCGTCGGGTCACCCGTGGCAAGGGCAGTCCACAGCAAAATACAAGCAGATCGGCAATGCCGTGCCGCCTCCCTTGGCTCAAGCCCTTGGGCAGGCGGTAGCCGCCTTATACCTCTCGGGGGGAGAGGTGCCGAGTGTTCCAGAAGTCGAGTGATGCAGTAGCCCCAACCAAGGTCCTTGGACGGGAGGTCCCCCGCCCGCCGGCCCGTCAACTGTCCCGGCTACCGGGTGACGAGCCTACGGCCCCCCGCCCGGCTCCGAAGTCGGACAAGGGCTGACGTTGTCGCGCCTCCGCCAAAGCTCTATCCGCGTAGCGGATGCATATGACCGAAAGCATATGCTCATCTCCGAGCCGCCGAAGTTCCTGGATAGTGACTACTGGGGCTTTGATGGTGAAGGAGCGCAAGAGGCGGCCAAGACGCATGGTCGATTGGTTGACCAGACGAACAAACGTCTGCTCGACCTTGGCAAGCGTTCGATGCGGGATCTCACCAAGGCTCTTGAGGCTAGCGGTGGTGTGGAGGATGCGCGAGTGCGTGCGGTTGTGGCTGCCATCGTAGCCGACAATCGGGCGTTTGCCCGACTGGAGTGGCGCGACCTGGCAGAGTCCCTGCAGTCGTACGCAGACGTGGATCTGGTCCCTAATGCTTCTAGGGTGGGCACGGCATACGGACTCAGTTGGCTGTACAAGCAGTTTGCCTCGATGGCGGTGTATCCGGCCGAGGCGGATCTTCGTGTCCTGTATAGGCAGCTCGCTGATAAGGTCTACACCTATTTCGAGAAGGTGTAGCAGGTGGACCCCTTCGTTTATCTCCTCGTTGCCTACGGGCTTTGCTTCGGGCTGATGAATGACAAGGCCCCAGGTGTGCCGCACATCCGTAAAGTGGCGTTCGTGGATCGGATGCTCTATTGCGCCTACTGCACTGGATTTCATTGCGGGTGGGTGGTTGGATTGCTCCGATGCTTCATCGAGGGGTTCCCATCCCATCCAATCGCGCTTGTTGGAGAGGCCGTTGCGTGGGGATTCGCCTCATCCGCGTTTTGCTACATCGTGGACACGGGAGTACAGCGGTTAGAGAAGTCCCCATCTGATTGATTTGTATCAGATTGCTGCGTGCCTGGTACGGTGCAGAAACACTGTCGGAGGCACTCGATGGACATCCAATTCTCTGCTGGGACTTTCATCCAGCTTCGCGTGATCAAGACCTTCCACCTGGGTCAGTTGGAGAAGGATCTGAACAAGGACGATGTCATCGAGTACGATGGCACGACCCTCAAGATCGGTGGGGATACGCACGTCATGCCCACGATCCGTGCAGCGGTGAAGGCCGGCTGGATCGTCCCGATGTCGGACACGACATCGGTGTATCGTCCGGTGTCGGCGCAGGTGCAGGTGCGTCCTGCAACCTCGGTGGGTCGGGAGCGGGGCGAGGTGGTCAACTCGCAGATGGTTCACGACGAGGACCGCGACCTCGGCCAGCTCAAGCAGGTTCGAGATCGTGGTGATGGTGTGGTGCGAAAGATGGCAGTCATGTCGGACGACGCGAGTTCGGAGGGTGTGGCCGTAGGGCGGATCAACACCCCCACCCACATGAAGTCGAAGTTCACGACGGACAACGAGATGCGCTTGGCGCAGGAAGTGAGTCGGGTGGACAACGCTCAAGGGTCCCCGAAGGGCCAACGAGTCACCCCGCTTCGTTCCGAGCAGCCACGTGTCGAGGTGACGGGTGACTCGGGTGCCCGCACGGGCAACACCGACTCGGATCTGCTTGGCGATGACGAGGGGGTCGTTGTGGGCCGCCTCCCGCCCGTAGCCAACACCAACCCTTTGGGCGAGGGTGACAACCCCCACCTGACTGCTTCGGAGAAGGCCGACAGGGCCTCTGCGAGCAAGGAGGCCGTTGAGGCTGCTCGCGCTGCTCGGGTGGCCGCGGCCAACGCTGCCGCTGCGAAGCTCGGCGTTGGCCCAGCGGCGGCGACAGCGCCCACCCCCGCTGCGGTTGAGGCACCCGAAGTTCTCCCCATGGACCTTGCGCAGAAGGTGCAGTTCGTCCGCGCCGTGATTCCGAATTTCGAGTGGGATATGACTCGTCATTGGAAGGCTCGGGTGGCCGATGCCGTGAAGCAGTACGGCAAGAACCCGCTCTACATGAACGGGATCCTCTCCGTGGAGACAGACACGGTCAAGGAGCACATCACGCAGGCGCTCGGTAAGTAGCGTTGGTGAGCCTATAGACCACCCTGGGGGAGAGTCCATTCTCTCCCGGAGTTGCGGTGCCTACCAAAGAAGCAGGAAGCAGCCAGGCAGCGTGGGCCCTCATCACGGAGGGCGTAACGTCTGCACGCCTTGAGGCGCATCGACTTCGCGCGATGATCTCAAGGGTGCTGCAGCTTGTGGCGGCCTCCGAAGAAAAGGAGCACATCTACCAGGTGGCCGGTGACCTAATCGTCGCGGCTCCCGCACGGATGGAGGTGCTAGAGAAGCATCTGGACCGCACGTCCTATGCGCTCTCTGTTCTCGGTGAGGAGAGTCTTCGGGACGTGCTTCCGCTAGCCGACCGGAAGATTGTGGATGAGTCCGTGGAGCGGGCGCGACCACTGTTTGGGCCGCAGTTTCATCGCTCATCCAAGTCGGTAGCCGCCCGGTATATGCAGCGTGAAGCGGACCTCTCCCCCCCTTTGGGGCATCCCGGTGGCCCGTGCCATGTCATTGATCGGGTGGAGCAAACGGTTCGGAATCCCAAGCTGCGGGATGACCTCATTGACGATGTGGAGGTGGGCGAGGATCTCGACAACTCGGAGGCCGCGCAGATATACCAGGTGGAGATTGAGGCTGGCCCCAAAGACACGCGGGTGAAGCGCCTCCTTATCGGCCCTCATGCGCAATATCGCATGGACCTTAAAAGTGTGACCGTCCCCCTGATCCGTGCAGCCATCGCTGATTTCTACAAGGCGTACTTCCTGGCGAAGAGTAAGCAGCAGACGCACATCTTCCGGCAGATGGAGGAGCGCATGGCCCGGGGGGAGAAGATCGTCTGGACGTTCGAGCGGATCGGTCTCACGGTGGTGTTCGTGGTGAACCGGACGGATGCTCGGATCGTGACGACCTATTGGGATGGGGAATTGACTCCTCGTGTGCCCGCAGGCGGCTGCGACACATGAACCGCGAGGCGTACATCCCCGAAGAGGAACTGTCTGGCTACCAGACGTTCGTCACGGAGAAGTCGAAGGATGGCTTGCCCACCGACATTAGTCGAGAGTGGGAGTCCGTTCTCCCTCCTGGTGCGGCTACCCCGAACTCCGTGACCCCGCAGGATGTGGCTCCCGGCAATGACCGGGTGTTGGCTTCCCCCTCGTACAACACGCCAGGGATGGGCCAGCCCGGTCCAGCCGAGCACCCCCGTACCATCGGCGTGCCTGGCGAGCAGGAGGGGAGCCCGACGAAGTTCGACTACGGGGTGCCAACCCGCAGGACGATGACCAGTACAGAGCTGGAGGCATACACGCAGCGTCGTCCATGGCGTCGCCAGAAAAAGCAGCGTACATGGGATCGCTTGGACTCCAAGCGGGAGTATCGCCAGAACAAGTCGCGAATCAAGAGCCGGGCGAAGCGGTGGTACAAGAAGGTGCGCAAGAACCAGCAGTTTCAAACGCGGCGAGAGAAGCGTCGTGAGAACCCTCGTAAGTACGAGCGGAAGAGGGTGGCCATGATCTCACGGGTTGCGGACCGATACATGAAGATGGCGGGGGATATCATCCTCTACGACCAGCGTTCACCGGACTCGAGCTGGGAGAAGCCCGAACTATCCAAGCGGCCTTACAAGCAGAACGGGCCCGGCCAGGTGACTTCCGACCCAGGGGAGATGACCCACACGCCGACGCCTGGCGGCATTGTGCGTCCAGAGGAGAATGGGGTCAACGCGCCGGCATCGTCTGGGAAGGTCATCCCGGATTCGATGAAGTACGCCTCTACCTGGAGAGAGGAGACAGAGGACGACGGCCGCTACTTCATCCGTGAGACGCCCCACGGAAATTACGTCTTCAGCTACTTCTCCACGTGGGAGGGTGAGGAGAAGTCAATTGGTGGCCTTATATGGACGGGCGGTGACTTCGGAGAGGAGAACGTAGGAGAGGGCTTCGATTTGGACGAGGCCAAGCGGCGGGCTGATGCCCACTACAGGACGTTCTTGGCGGACAAGGCCAAGGAAGTCGTGCAGGAGAAGAAGGAACGGACGCTGCGCGAACAGCTCCTAGACTTCGCTGATGATTTCCGTAGCGGGACGGGGGACTACAAGTCCCGATATGAGCTTCTCATCCGGCAGGCGCTCGACCTAGGGATGATCGACGACAAGCTGCGACGGAAGTTGAACAAGCACAACAAGCAGGTTTCCAGCCTCAAGGGTGGAGGCATCCCCGCCAACGAGGTCATGGCTCAAGGGCTTGAGATGATCGTGCGGGAGTCCACGCATGAGTCGCTCCGATCTGCAGCCGCGAAGGTGAACCTCGAGCAGATGAAGTGGGACTTCATCGGGCTCTACACCGAGCGAGACGCCCTCGTGAATGTGAAGTGGTCGGGGGACTTGACCAAGGGTGACATGGAGGAGGTGGCCTGGGAGCTTGGCTACGAGGGCGAGGATTACAACCGGCAGCTCAAGCCATTCAAGCCCCTGGCCAAGTCCCTTGGCGCCAATCTCCGGAAGGCGTACGACGCAGGGGTGGAGGCCAATGACGAGGGCAAGACTGCGCGTCTGCACAAGACGGCGGCCACCATTGCCGACATCGAGCGGAACATGTCCCCCGACGTGATGAAGCGCGCCGAGTCGGTGAAGGTGAGCCTTGCTCGGGCAGACCAGAAGAACGGGATCTGGACGTTCAAGGCGCAGGGCAGCAAGGACGAGTCGTACACCGTGCGGGTCAAGGCCATTCCGAAGGGGGACTCGAAAGAGGTCGGCAAGCTCCAGGTGAAGGTGTCCTGCACATGTGACTTCTTCCGATACCAGGGGCCCGAGCATTGGGCGAAGGTCAACGACTACCTCTATGGGAAGACCAGGGGCACTGCATCGACCCCTACAGAGAAGGATCCCGAAGGCAAGCACTGGGCCTGCAAACATGTGTGGGCGTCTTTGGGGAAGGCTATGAAATACAGGGTGGCGAGCCAGGTGGTTGCCTGGGACGACGTGGAGCCCTGGTACGCCGACATGGTGGGGCGGGTAGCCGCGCGTCGGTAGGGTGCCCCCACAACTCCTGGAGCGCCCATGTCCGCGTACAACGTTCACCCTCACCCGTTCGCCAACGAATCCGTGGGCCCCGGGTTCGCCTTCACGAGTAATCATGCGCATCGTGAAGTGGACATTTTCGTGCTGTCTACCACTGGCGTGAGGCTCGGTTTTGTGGAGGCCGTGTACCCGTTCCAAGGTCTGTATGACGTCCATCTCATGGCGGTGGATCATTCCCTGCCCGCAGGGACGGGCAACAGACCACTCGCAGAGATCGTGACCAGGCACTACGGTGAAGTGGTGCTCGTTTGTGAGACGGCAGAGCAAGTGGTCAATTGCAGGGAACTGTTCAAGGGTGCCGTTCGGTTGCGGGCGGCTCTTGATTCGGAGCTGGAGTTCGCCGACGAAGGGGGGAGGGTCGCGCTCAGCGTCTCTCCTGAAGAGTTGGCTGCCGTGGATGCGATGAACCTCGGGATGCACCGGGCCAACCGGATTCGCCAGGGGCCCCGTCTCTCACGGGACTACTATGGTTCCATCAACCCGCTCTTCTGGGATACCTGATGCCATTCTATGTGTACCGGTGCGAACCCTGCGATGTGGAGTTCGACCGTAGGCTCCCCATGTCGCAGTGCAGCGACCCGCAGACATGCGAGACGTGCGGCACGGTGGCGAAGAAGCAAGTCACGCCCATCAACTTCAACCTGCCAGGCGACGACTGGGCGTCCAAGAACGGGCGCATCGCGAAGCAGCGGGCCGAAGCTCGGGCCAAGGCTGGCGTGAAGCAAGCCGAGCGGGTGCGTGAAGCTCCCGGCGTGAAGCTTGTCCCGAACGTCGACGGGGAGCGTGTGGGGTCCTGGGCCGAGGCGCAGAAGCTCGCGAAGTCCAAGGGCAAGGACACCACGAGCTACGCACCCAAGATCGCGGCCGAGCAGAAGAAGTAGCGACTACCTGGACCGGTAGCCGTCGTCCGTCCACTCGCCACGACCTCGGTGCCCGTCGTCCGTCCAGTCTTTCGGGCTCTCGTAGTCCTTGCTGCCGGTGGGAGTGGTCATCGTGTAGGTGGCGATCTCTTCCCGAGAACCGTCGTTGCGGAGGAGGCGCCCCCCGGTGATCCGAAGCGCCGAGCAGGACGTGTGGTTTGCGCCCCCGGGCAGGAAGGACTCGGCCATCGCGTCGACGTGCCGCTTGAGGTTCGCCGCCGTGGCGCGACCGTCCGTGCGGCCGTTCCAGCATACGGGAGTGATCAGCCCGCCTGTGGTGGTGTATCGAACGACGTAGAGGGGGGTTCTGGAACGGCCCATGGGGAGTCTCCGTGTGGTGGGTGCAAGGACTGCGCGCGATGCGTAGCACCCTGAACCTACAGGATGGTCTTTCCGTTGAGGTGATCAACCTCGTGCTGGAGGCACCGGGCCTCGAAGCCGCTCAAGGTGACCGAGCGGGTCTCGCCCAGAAGGGGGGTGCGGTACTCGACGGTGACCTGCCGAGGCCGGGTCACCGTCGCAAGGCGACCGGGGAAAGACAGGCATCCTTCCTTGTCCGCTTGCCGCATCCGACTCGCCCTCACGATGACCGGGTTGACCATCTTCTCGGGCACCATGTTGGGACCCAGGTTCACGAGGATGATGCGGCGGGCATCGCCCACCTGCACCCCGGCGAGACCAGCACCCCGCTCGCGGTAGAGCGTGGTGATCATGCCGTCCATCACGGCGTCGAGTTCGGCGCCAAACTCGTCGTCCCGGATGGGGCGGCTGGTGACGCGGAGGCGGGAGGGATCTTGGACGATGGTGTTCATGGTTGGCTTACGCCTATTGGGTGTCTACCTGAACCTGCTTGGTTCAATAAATGCCTTATCCACATGGGGGTATGACAGCATCCTGTTGGAGTCGCATGCCTACCACCCCCCGCCTACTCGCGCACTCACCTGGCCTTGTAGAGCTGGTGATGCACAATTCGGGAGACGTAAGCGCGTATAGGTTCCGGGCTGCCAACACGCTTAACCTGGCCTTCACCACGTCCACGGCAATGATGACGGTGCCCCGAGGGGCCACGTACCGGTCGCGAACCCTTCGGCAGAAGGGATGGGGCGCGTCCATCTACATGAACCGAGGGCTCACGTTCGTCTCCTACGACCCCGAAGACTTTTGGGTTGGAGGGTCCAATCTCCCCCATGATGTAGACACCTCGTACCTGGTGGTCGAGGAGCAGAATGCGGCAGGGGTGTTTCGCCCGCAGGGGCCCATCCTCATCCTCCCACCGCCTGGCTTCTTCAAGTCAACGAGGCCCGCCCTTGTTGTGAGCGGCACGGCCCCTAGCGTGGCCGCGTCGGTTACGGGCATTCCCCCAGAGGGGGCGCTCCGCTTCGTTCTTCCACGGTTCGCCGATTCGTCGACCATCACGAACAGTGATGCGGCAAACTCTCTGTACGTGTCCTTCGGCGCGACCTCTCCCGAGATGGAGATCCTGTTCGGTCAAACGGTCATCCTTCCAGATGGGGCCGTGTCCGAAATCTTCGTGCGTGGACAAGGTGGAACCGTTGATTTCACCATGTTCTTCTCTATCGTCAACGCCGAAATGGCCTAAGCCGTTATTCCTTCGATAGTCCACCACTACTGTAGTGTCATCCCACCTTCCTGGAGTCCGAAATGCCCTACATCTGCATGCGCCGTACCGACATCGATGATGGGGTACTTCAGGTCCTGGACCTGTACCCCAACACCTCGCAGCGAAACCTGATCTACGACCCCGTGGGTCAGACCAAGTACGTCAACCGCTGCGCCAACGACACCGTTGCCACCGTCGCTTCTGGCGGCAACGACATCACCGTCAACGCCTACAGCGGTGTTGGTGCCTACCTGATCGCCAACGTCGAGGCCGGTGGTCTCGCCGCGGGCACCGCTGCCATGACCGACGCGCAGGCCAACGCCGCCTCCGCCGCAATCATCGCTGCCCTGAACGCTGGTTCCGCGATGACCCTCGCGGCCGTCAACGTGATCCTCTCCGCGGCCGTTGCCGACACCGAGCTGACCAACGCTGGTGGGTCGGCGTCCACCGGCTCGCTGGCCGACCTCCTCAAGATCCTCGCCGGCGGTGAGTTCATCCTCCCCGCGGGCTCGGCCACGGAGATCCCGACCGGCACGTTCAACCCCGCCGCGAAGGGGTCGTTCACCGCTGGGCAGTACCGCAACACCTACGACAGCTTCGCCCTGAACGCCTCGATTGGTGAGGGTGCGCTCTCGCAGTTCATCGCCACCACCTACGAGTACGGCGGCACCGCCGGGGCTGCCCTCGTCGTCTACGACGACACTGGCGCGGTCTTGTCGTAGTCTGGTAGACTCCTCCGTGTAGAGGAGTCACCGCTACCACCTCAAGAGGGTGTCCGGGCGACTGGACACCCTCTTGTCGTCACACACGAAGGAATACAGATGGACAGCACAGTCAAGCCGAAGGGAACACCCTACAGGACAAGCGACATCTACTACGCGGCATACCTGAAGGTTGCTGCCGTCAATTTCCTCGGCGTCGCCCGCGAAGGCCGTCGATGCTTTTTCTTGTTCGAGAACCAGGAGGGCCTGCCCGATCTTCACCTGCAGTACTTCAACAATGTCTCCAAGGTGTCCGCACGATCCTTCGCCGAAGAGATCAAGGCGTTCAAGGCACTCACGCATCCCGGCGAGTAGCTACTCCTGCTCGTCCGACACGTAGACTTCGACCCTCGGAACAAGCTCCGGCTCTACAAGGGGTGGGGCCGGGAGCAGGAGCCGAATCTGCTCCGCAAGCTGTGGCGTCACATCCTGCCTGGTGGCGAGAATGACCAGAGCATCCGCCACCATCTCCGCATTGAGTCTTGGCATCTCCAGAATGCGCTGGCGGAAGAAGTCGTTGTCCGCCTGGAGCTGGTTGAGACGGTCGTCCACCGTGCCCAGGTGCTCCTCCACCGTGTCCACCCGACCACGCACCTTTCGTACTTGATCCTTGGCATAGGCCGCTGCACTCCCTGGATCCCCCAGGTATGTCGGGCAGGACAGCTCCTCCAAAGCCACGATGGCATTGCCGTGCGCGTCCGTGTAGTGGAACTGCTGCGTGCCATCCCCACGCTTCCGATCTGCACGGATGAGGTTGGAACGCTCTGTCACCCCGCAGATGACACACGTCCGTCCGTCCATGTTGTTCAACCAGGAAGGCGTGTTCGGTGATCCCGAATCCCACACGTGCTTCTGGTTCGCTGCAGGACGCACACCCGACGCCCGCGCCGCTTGCGGCGACGCGAAGGGGATGGGCTCACCCTGGATGTTCAAGGCGGGAGGCTGCGACACCACGGGCTCGGCAGTGACGGCTGGCAACGATGGAGCCGAGACGACAAGGGCCGCACCCGCATCCACGGGGACGAGCCACTTGCTCTCGATGATCGCGTCCATCGTCGGGATGATGTGCGTCTGCCCAAAGACACACGTCGATGTTCCGTCGAAGCGAACCTCCTCCCCCGCTCGCAGCGTGCGACGAAGCTGGCCAATGGTGATGTCGCGGGTGGCCCGGTAGGTTATGAAGCTCATGGCACGATCATACCAGTCTGTTCACGGTATCAGGACTATAGGCCCGGTGGGTGTAGTTACATAGGAACGAACCATCATGTCCCTCCGTCAGAAGATCATCCGCCTCGCCTACGAACGTCCCGAACTCCGGGAGCAACTCCTCCCCCTCGTCGCAAACGAGAAGAAGGCGGCTGTAAAGTCCCAACATGTGGATGACGCGCTGTCATATCTGCTTGTGGGAGGCCGGCTAAACCAGCGGGCCATGAAAGAACTAGAGATGGCGGCACAGCACGATGTCTCAGAGCGTGAGGCTCTCCTCGGCATCAAGTGCTGGATTGCGGAGAACGAGGATGCAGGAAGCGGTGGTGCGAGGGCGCTTAACACCATCATCAGGGCACAGGATGACGTTGGCCCGCTACCCCTTGTGTCCGTCAACCGCCTCCAGGATGGCGCTGCCTACATCGCGGAACTGCTCGACCAGGTCTTCGCCGATCGGTAGCCCGCCCATGGTCTAACGACCATCCTGGGAGACCGCCGATATCCAACACCATCCGCCGAAGTCCTATCGGACGGGAACCTTGTCACCTATAGGAGACGGGTGAGTTGGGCCAGGACATCGGCCTGCCGTGCCTCCCGACGCTGGACCTCCAGCTCCTTCATGGCATCGCGCCACCACCCCAGATGACCGTAGACCTCTCGCGTGGCCTCCATACACAGCGAGCCGATGAACCCATTGCGGGTTCGGGCTTCGTCGCTGCCCACGGTGTCCGTGACCAGGATGCGGCTCTGGTCCCAGATCAGGCGCACCCCGCCACAGGTCTTCATGAAGGTGGATCCGGCGTTCTTCAACGTCCAGTCCAGATCCCGAGTGGCCCCGAACGCGCCCGGTGCGGCAACGAGGTGCTGGATCAGCTTTTGCAGGTCAGAGGGAGGGTTGGTGGTCATGGTCCCTATACGCCGATGGTGGGACACCCTGAACTCCTTGCTTTGATCGAATGTATCCGAACCGCTATTCGGCCTATGAGCCGTGCCCAGGTACAAGGAGTCAGCCCACCATGTCCGACACCATCCTTCGCGCCAAGCTCATCCGACTCGCCCATGAGCACCCCGAGCTTCGCGAGCAGATCCTCCCCCTCGTCGCAAGCGAAGGGATGCCGAAGGAGGCAAACGTCTCCATCGCCGTCAACGAGATCCGAGAGTTTTCCATGCACTCGACAGCCTTCTCCAGTCGATCGATGTGGAGAACACCGAGGAAGATCTAGGGGCCACCGTTGACATGTTTGCTTCTGGCGCCCGAAGCTTGGCCAGGATTCTGGAGCGGAATTACGCAGATGTGCCTCCAAGCCTCGTAGACACGGAGGACTGGTTGAAGCTCGGCCGCACGATCCGACAGGAGTGCTCGATCATCGCCAAGTCGAGGCGACAGTCGTAAAGACCCCCACACGGTAGCGTGGTTATCCCCAACCACGGGGTAGGTAGGGGAGTTCATCATGGGTGTCGCATTCACGCCGGGACAGACAATTGCCCGGGGAGACCTCGATATCAACTTGACGAACGTGGACAACAATCCCACGAACGCATACGCGATAACCTATGCAATCTACTACGTGGACCCTGCCTCCCAAACCGAAGTGCTCATCGGTTCCGACGCACGGCTCCCCGTCAACCCCGCCGTAGGCGAGTACTACGCCTCCCTCATGGTGCCCGCATCCGCACAGCCAGGCGAATACCGCATCCGATGGACGTTCCAAGAGACATCGGTGGCCCCAGAACAACAAGTCGTCCAAGAGTTCGCCGTCGTCGCCGAAGGCTCCATCACCACCACGTCCACCCTCTCTCAATGCGAATCCGACCTCATCTACAAACTTCGGATCATGCTTCGAGACAACTGCGTTGGTGGGGAGGAGACCGTTGAGTTGGACGTAGACGGGGTTCGCATGGTTGTGCGAATGGATGAATTGTGGGAGGCCGTTGGCGACATCTCACCGAGGTGCACATGACAGCCCCCTGCCCGCGCCTTGAGCCTCTGCTACTAAAGCATGGCATTGATTGGCATACCTTCTCGAAAAAGGGGCGGCCCGCTACTGGTGTGCGGGAGAAGCGCGAGGCGATTGTTACCGAGCTTCACGAAGCCGGGACTCCATGGCTTGAGATGGCAGAGATTACAGGACTGTCCCTTATGGGCGTCCATCGACTCACGAAAGCCATCGGGAATGCCGCGTCCCGTGAAAACCGGCGTAAAAGCGCGGCTGCGTCCGGTCACGCAAGGAAAGGCGAAAAGAAACCGTGGCTGGCAAGCCAACTTAAAGATTCGTGGGCCGCAGGAAAGTTTGATTTCCATCGTGGTCGCGTGCGTTCGGAGGAAGAGCACGCACGTATCATTGAAGGGTGGAGTGACGAAGTGCGTGCTCATGCCTCACAGATCCGGACTGCGCTTTGGGAGGACCCATCTTATCGTGATCCGCTCGTGGCGTTCCACAGAAGCCCAGAAGAACGGGCCAGGCGGTCGCGCGAACAAGCACGCCGCGTGGCCGAGGATCCAGAGAAGTGGGCCCGCGGGCGCGGGTCCTATGTAGACGTGCGAAAGTGTGCAGGAACGAATCGGTTGTGGGTGCGCAGCACCTATGAGGCTGAGGCCGTGCGCGTTTTGGAGGCCGATGCAGCCGTGTCGGCCTATGCCTATGAGGCGCGTCTACCACTACCGGACGGTACCGAGATTCTGCCGGACTTTGTGGTGCACCGTGGCGGTGAGACATGGCTCGTTGAGGTGAAGGCCTCTTGGGTGTTCGGCCTCCCACCACACCACAAGGTGGCCCAAAGGCTGGCTCGTGCTCAAAACGAAGCGGCCAATCGGGGCTGGGTCTTCCACATCTGGACGGAAAAGGACGTGCTCCATGCTGTTCGCTGACAAACAACGTGAGGCCGTGCGCACCGCATTCGTGAATGGCACCCTACGTGTCCGCTCCGTCTCGCCGGATGGCGAGGTGGAGTGGAAGCGCGTCCTTGCTGTGCAACGGGCTGAAGTGGGCCCCGAGTCCATCTGGGAGGCATCCACGGAGCAAGGGCCCATGGTTCTCACAGGCGGCCACCGAGTGTTTACGACCCCTACGTCCAAGACTGAGATGGAGAACATCCGTCCTGGGCAACATGTTCTAGGGGTGGGCCCTGCTGGGATGGGCGGGGTCTGGCAGCCCATCATTATAGCGGCCCGTAGGCTGCCCGACCGCTTGCACATGTACGATCTCACCGCGGAGGACTGGCATAATTTCACCCTCCACCGTAGCGGTGTAGTCGTTTCAAACTCACCCGACCGCAACTACCGCTTCAGGCCACCCGAGCACGAAGGCACCATCGGATGCTACAACCAAGTGTTCGGGGCAATTTGGACTGACGAGGAACTCCTCGAGTACCTGCGGATCTCCCTCGACAAGTGGAACATGCAGCCTCCCGAGACGGAAGAGCTATGTTCCCTCAATGCCATCTGCCAAAAGAAGCCCGCGTGGAAAGCCGCCCTCCTATGGGGCGCCGTCGTACACGCAGCGATGGCACTGAGTTTTAACTGGGTCGCCGACGAGTTCTCAGTGAATGGTAGATCCCTCGTTAATGTACAGTTGCCTAGTGGAGAATGGGTTGCCGTTCGTCTTGACGAGCTGCATAACATCGTGCGGGGTGAGCCTTGAGTCTCACCGTGCGGCAGGTTGCGGATAGATTCCGCGTGTCGGCTCCTCTTGTGCATGGGTGGGTCTCTGCGCAGCTTCTGCAAAGCGATGGTGTAGGTCGGATAGATGAAGGTTCGCTCCCTAACGTGTGCGAGGGCACGCACTATGTGTCGTGTCGGGTGTGTGGTCGCGGGGCCGTTAAGGTCACGCTTGCACACGTGAAACTGCATGGGATGAATCTATCGGCCTATCAGGCGACATATCCCGGTGCCCCCATACGCTCCGAACTGTGCGGGAAACTGCGGCCTAAGTCTTCCGAGCAGAAGACCGCGCAATCACAGAAATTGAAAGATCGGTTCCAGACCGCAGATGGCGACTTGACTCGTAGGCAGATATCCGAAGCGGCCACAAGAATGCAGGCTGGGGATTACGGGGCACGCGCTGCTGATCATCTTCGTGAGTTGAACAACAGACCCGAGCAGAAAGCATTGCTGGCCGCGAAATCGAAAGCTCGGTGGGACTCAGGCGAGCAGCGGGCTGCGGTCAAGACGTGGCAGGCGGAGCACCCAGAGCGGGTGCTCGCTTCCGCTGCTCATGCCCGTCGTCACATCCGCAAGCACTTCACCAAATTACATGCAGAGGTGAAAGAGGCGCTGGTTGCAGCGGGCCTCTACGAGTTCCAGACGGAACACGAGGCAGGATACTACTCGATTGATGAGGCCATGCCTGGCATTCGTCTAGCCGTGGAGGTGGACGGATGTTGGTGGCATGGCTGCCAGGTGTGTGGTCACCCCGGTGTGGGGGCCATCCGGGCATGTGATGCCCGGAAGACTTCGTATCTGGTGAACAGGGGCTGGACAATCATTCGGCTAGCAGAACATGATATCAAGGCAGACATCGGTCAATGCGTTCAACGTGTGGTCGATGGCGTGGTGCAGTTGCGTGAAACGAGGAGCGCGACATGACTGTTGACCTAGAAACCCGTGCGGCGATCCGGGAGGCGTTCCTTGCGGGACAACTTCGTGTCCATGCGGCGGATCCCGCGACTGGGGAGGTGGGGCTGCATGTCGTCTCGGATGTCATGCAGCACGGGACACCTCACAAGGCCATGGTTCGGACAACCTTGGTGGATGGGCGTGCAGTGGAAACCACCGAAGACCACTCCCTGTTCCATCGGTCAGGGAGTGGTGTGGTGCCCGTTGCGGCACGAGACCTTCGTGTAGGGGACCATGTGGCCACCATAGCTGACACCGTACTTGTGTGGGTGGAGGTGGCCGCCGTGGAGACACTGTGCGCCGAAGAGCACACGTACGATCTCTCGGTGCCGGGCCCTCAGAACTTCCTCATGTCCAACGGCATTCTCGCGCACAACTCATACTCGATAGGTGGGGTCAGCCTCGACATCGACAAGTCGTCCAAGTACCAGTCCCTCAAGGAAAACGCAGAGAGCCAGTGGGATAAATTGGTGGAAGCCAAGCAGCTCACGACGAAGCATCTTTTGGGGCTAAAACAGCCAAGATTCGGAAGTGGCGTGAGGTCGAGTTTCGGACCGGCCGTGGGTCGGGGCGTGCTCAGCCCTAGATCGTTCATGTGATTGTCCAGCTTTAACCCGGCCAGCCGACAACACACTAAGCGAACTTGACTTGTTCTGTGTCGCTCTGGTAGGGTGGTGGTATGGATACCATCCTCACCTGCCCAGCCTGTAATAGAGTCTTCAAGTCTCGGAAGGCCGTTCCTCGTCATGTGAACACCTGCAAGGCGTGGGACGGTCGGATCGACACCCCACCTTCCGAGTACAATTTCGACCAGCATTTTCGTACGGGCCTGTACGCCGATGGCATGGTGGAGGGTCATGATTATGTCGTGTGCCAACCATGCCTGGTGCAAGGGCAAGAGGTGCGGTACGGCCGCCTGGCGGATCACCTCAAGCTAGTGCACGGCATGTCCGTTGAGGCGTACGATGCTGCCTACCCTGGTGCAATGACCCGCTCGGAGGCGAGTGTGGAGCGCCGCAAGGTCACGACACGGGCCAAGTACGGGGTGGACAACGTGTCCCGATCAGATGTAGCCAAGGAAAGCACAAAGCGTACCTTCCAGGCGCACTACGGGGTCGATAGCGCAGTACAGGACCCAGGGGTTCGGAAGCGCATAGCCGCAACCAACCTGGCCCGCCACGGAGCCGAGAACCCTTTTGGGTCTCGCAAGGTGCAGGAGGCCATACGGAAGACACACCTCGCGAAGCGTGGGGTGGAGAACCCTGCTCATGACCCCGTTGTGCTAGCGAAGCGGATGTCAACCAACATGGAGCGGCATGGGGCCAACCACTATCTTGAGACGGATGAATTCCAGGAGAAGTTCAAGGCCACGTCTCGCGAGCGGTTCGGCGCCGACCATCCGATGCAGTCCGAAGCGGGCCAGGAGTTGTGTGCGCAGGGGGTGCTTGCGACCCTTGGTGTTCGCAACCCCCTTCAGCACCCCGATATACAAAGGCGGGCCTATGAATCCAACCTTGCGAACCATGGAGGGAGGCATTCACAGCAGTGTGATCACGTGCGGGCCAAGGCTCGGGCTACGTGGATGGAGAAGTACGGGGTAGACAATCCGTCAAAGCTGGAGGAAGTGAAGGTGCGTATCAAGGAGGTGTGGATGGCGAAGTATGGGGTGCCGTTCCCTCCGCAGAGCCTCTGGATAAACCGTACGCATGTGTTCCCCACTGGACCGGAGAAGGTCGTGGATGCCCTCTCACCTGCGTGCGTGGTCTATGCGGGCGACGGGGCATACTGGGTGCGGCACAAGGGATCGTCGAGGGCGCGGAACCCTGACTTTGTGGTGCTCAACCGCGAGCAGGTGCGGTCGTACCAGGACGGTGTGAAGCTCAATAGCCTTCGCACTTCAGCGGTCATTGAGGTGTTCGGGGACTACTGGCACGGGCCTGCGAAGACGGGCAAGCAGCGGGACGTCCACAAGCATGAAGTAGAGACGTTCTACGCCCGAGCGGGGATCGTCTGCCTGGTGCTGTGGGAGTCCGAGATCAAGGAGCATCCGAAGCGTGTGGGTGTGCGCATCCAGTCGTTCTTGCGGGAGTGGCGTCGTGGTGACTACTGCGACGTGAAGGATGACACTTCGCCAAATGTGCTAGACCTGTTCGGGTAGGTCTCATAGTGGAGGTGTCCGTGCCCAACAAGTCTGAGCATTCCTGGATCCTCACGGTGCCGAAGACGGTGTCGTGGGTTGACTATCAGCGGGAGCTTGATGCTGTAGCGGACGGGTCGGTGGTGATGAACTACCGGGCGGCGCAGATCCCTCGGGATATGAGGGCTGGCGACCGGTGCTATGTCGTCCACGACGGTCGAGTGCGTGGGTGGATGGATGTTGTCGGGGTGGTGCTCAAGAGCGAGCCGTGGCGGTGCACGACGACGGGTTGCGTCTGGCCTGCAGGCAAGTACGTCCAGCGGAGCGGGCCGTGGCACCCGGTCGACGGTCCTGCGATGCAGGGCTTCCGAGGGATTCGTCGGTACGGCCCGTAGGTGGTGGTGCCCCTCACTCGATGATCTTGTCTTCTCGGAGGTCGCGTAGGATGATCTTCTTGGTCGCATTGCACGCTTCTTCGATGGCGCTCTCGAAGAACTCGTTCTGCGACTTCACCGAGAAGTAGTCGTGCTTCAGGTCATAGGTGGCCGTGTACGGGATGTCCCTGAGCCGTCCCTTGAGCCGGCTTTCGGACCCTGTTGTGACACTGACGGATGCCTTTCCATGGAAGGACACGATGTCGCCCGATCGTGTATGTCTGCCCGCATCCACGTTCACCCATAGGCCCATGTGCGTGTCGAAGCTCCAGGCGGTGTCCAGGTTCCCTGCGGCCACGCTGCGACCCTCTTGATGTCGGGCCACTACGTTTCTGATCATGCGGGCGTGGATGGTGTCGGTCATGGGGAGCCTTCCTTTCACTTCCGTCCTCCCATAGGGGGATTAGGGTGGTGCCCCTCACTCCTCCCCGATCAGCAGGAACCGCTTGTTGTAGTAGGGGGCGTCCACGCGGATGTACCCGTTGTCGCAATAGTCGGTGTAGTCGGAGGTGGTTTCGGGGTTGAAGTCCACCACCTCAACGGAGCCGCCCTGGTCGTCCCAGCCGGTTCCCTCCTTGTGACGGATGGTCTGGACGATGGCGCCCTGGTCCTGGGTCTTCAGCCACTCGATGAATTCGGCGACGGTCATGGGGGTGGTCATGGGGTCTTCCTGCGGGTTGGGGCCGCTAAACACGGCGTTTAGGAGAGGCGCCAGGTTCGGAGGGCGCTCTCGGCGAGCGCGTAGTTGGCGGCGGAATACCCGTGGCGAGGGGCCCCGGGGATGCCGTTCACCCGATCCTCCTCGGTCAGCTCGCTGGCGATCTGTTGAGCGATATCGAAGTCCTGGTTGGAGTAGCTGGTCCGCTTCGTCGGAAGGGCGCTGCGCGCCTTGTCCAGGGCTTTGGCGAAGGTCTCGGGGCTGGTGTCCATGATGTCGCTCCTTGGGGGTGATGCCCCCCTTACGCGATGGCGTCCACACCCTGAACCTCCCTGCGTCTTGATTCCGCGTAGGGCTCGGCATGATCACGATCACTGTCACTTCGGAAGACATCGGCATCATCCGCGACTCGATGGACAAGATGGGTTCGCCCCCTGACGGTCTGGTTCCTGTGGGGCATATCCTTCGGGTGGTGTCGGGCCTTCTGGCTGACAAGGCCGACGAGGCGGATCGGCAGCCCACGCTGCTTCCTCGCGAGGCTGCGTTGACCATCAACCTGGAGCTGAGGCCATGACGACCTGGGTCGCCATCGGACGGCCGTCTCGTTATCCGGATCACCCGGATCAGCTCCTCGCTGCGGATCCAGACCGTGCCAGGCTCGAGAATTACGTGCAGGTGAGCGGGCGGGGGCTCCTCTATGCGCACGTGTTCCTGGTCGAGGTGGAGACCCTAGACGGCCCGCATGTGGTTGTGGCGCAGACGGTGGACACCATCAACATGTGAGCGGTACGGTCGGGCATGAGCCTACTCGACTTCACCGATGTTTCCACGAGCGTAGAGATTCGCAGGCAGGATGCGGAGGAGCTTCTAGGCTCTCTCCCAGCGGAGTCCGTGGCCTTGGTGGTGACAGACCCGCCGTATGGGATCTCCTATCAGTCGAATCGGAGGAAGGACGGGAAGTCGGCTCCAATCGCTCTTGATTGGAACTTCCAGGTTGGCCCGTTCCTCAACGAGGTGCTGCGTGTGTTGCGTCCGGGTGGCGCGGCGTACATTTTCACCCGGTGGGATGTGTACCCTCTTTGGCACCGGTCCATCCCCCCCGAGCTTGCGTTGAAGAACCTCATCGTGTGGAACAAGGACAACCATTCTGCGGGGGACTTGGACGGGAACTTTGGCTTCAAGTGGGAGGCCATCATGTTTCTCGTCAAGGGTACGCACAAGCGTCGTGGTCGACGGTGGTCAAACGTGTGGGATCACCCTCGGGTGTCCTCAAAGGACCAGATTCACCCGGCCGAGAAGCCCACCGGATTGCTGCAACGGGCTATCGAGGCGTCCAGCGACCCTGGCGACCTGGTAGTGGATCCGTTTTGTGGTTCGGGTGCTACGGGTGTGGCTGCGGTGCTGAGCGGTCGTCGCGCCCTTCTCGGTGACATGGACGACCGAGTGCTGGCATTGACGCATGAGCGATTTGGCCTCTCGTACGATCCGGTGGGCGGGAAGCGCAAGCAAGAGCAGATGGTGGACAACAACCCATCGTTGTGCATGGATGCGCTGGAGGGTGTGCATCCAGAGGATGTGGCTTGGCTTGTCGAGGAGTTCGCCCGTAGACGTGCCTGAGGTTCAATCGTTGGCCTCGTGCCACAAGCGGTCGGTCTCGTCCTCCATATCGGCGATCCAGGCATCGATCTCATCTTCGGTCGTTCCGATGGGGAAGGTGTCGCTGCACACTTCAGCGTCGGATCCTTCAACGATGCTCTGGATCGTGAACCCTGTCAGCACGAAGGACTCGGGGATCTCCCCCTTGTGCCCGTTGTGGTAGGCAACGGGCACTCGGTCCACGATCATGTTGGTGACCAGGAACGCTTCGGGCATGACCGTCCGTGCCCATGTGACGAGCGCATCCGTGTTGCCCTGGTGGAAGTCGCCATCGGCCGCCGCGATGCGCTCCTGCTCCTCCGAGGGGGCTCGCTGATACGCTTCGGTGAGGGTGGGGAGGATGCGCTCCTGCTCCTCCGAGGGGGCTCGCTGATACGCTTCGGTGAGGGTGGGGAGGATGCGGTCGTACTCGGTCATGAGCAGCGAGTGGAGCCCGGCTGCTTCGGCCTTGGTCCGAGCCTGCGGATCCACTTCCGAGGCGGGGAGTGTGCCGTAGACGGAGATGGATGCTCCGCATTCGGTGTCCTTGTAGATGCGGTGGTTGAGCGACGCCAGGGTGGGGTCGGACTCGAAGATGGTGTAGAGGTCGGCGAGGGTGGTGACGGTGCGCATGGGTGGCTCCTGGGTCGGCTTAGACGCCGACTCGGATGTGGGTGACGTTTCCCCCGCAGTCGGGGCACTGACCGTCCTCACGGGCGGCTACGAAGGGCTCGAGGGTGCCGTTCCATCCGCACCGGGCTCCGCTGGCTTCGACGGACGCGACGTGCTTGCATGTGCCTCGCATCGTGAACCCCTTGCAGGAGCAGGTGTATTCCTTCTGGTACTGACGGCGGCGTCCGTAGACGGTGCCGTAGCGGACGGTGTAGGTGGACTTCCCGTCGGAAGCTGGGACGGTGGTTTCCCACTCTTCGTTGGTGCAGCAGATGGTGGCAATCTCGATGGTCAGGTCGCTCATGGTCGCGTCCTCCTTATGGACTATCTACGCGGCTGCAGAGCCATGCTGAACCAACATTCCGTAGCAATATTAGCTGTCTACGTGGACAAGGCCGTGTTGTCCGATGAGGCAAGTAGAGGAGGCGCGTGGCCTTCGGGCAGTGGGCACTCCCGCAGGGGGCAGTCCCGTGTAGGGGGTGCTATGACACCGCTCAACGACATCGGCACACGACATCAGGCCTGGCAGGACCAAAACTTCGACGGCATCTCCTTGCTCACGCAGGGGCTTGTGCTTGCGGAGGAGTGCGGAGAGGTGGCTCGTGCCATCGTGAAGGCCCACCACGGCATCCGAGAGCATGACCGGGGCAACCTGGCCGATGAGCTGGCTGATGTGATTCTGGTGGCCACGAGCCTTGCCACTCGCGCCGGCATTGACCTGGATGAAGCGGTGTTTCGGAAGGCCGCGAAGCGGGACCTGAAGGACTTCCGGGCTCGTCCGGGGACCGGATGACGAATGCTTTCGACTGACCGCATGCTGAGAAGTGCCGCGTTAGAGCAGTTTCAGGGGGTGTTTGGCCCGGACGCTGATCTGCTGAGTGCCAGCCTCCGGCTTCGGATGGCGTGCAATGGCTCATCCGATCCGATGACGCTTGAGGAACTCAAGCGTGGTTCCGACGCACTCCATGTGAGGTTGCTAACGTGGGCGTATGATGACAGGCCAGAGCGGGCCCGGTTCGACCAAGCCGTGTTCGAGCTTGTAGGCGCGGCACTCGTGGAGGTCGACGCGGAGATCCGTCGCCTCACTTCACAAGGATCGTGATCTGCTCCCCATAGCTATTGCCGTCGTGGTCGTCGGGCTCACCCCATCGCAGGGTCACATCGCCCTTTGTGGTCCGGATGGTGATGAAGGTGTACGTGCGGGTGGAGCCTGGCCGCTTGCCCGTGCGTTGCTCGAACACAACGATGTTGCCTCCTATGAGGTCGCTGTCGTCTCCGCACACGTCGACCAGCTCGACCCGCTCGCAGCATTCCTGCCTGTGGAACATCGTAATGGTGCCTTGGGTCGTGCGCATCTCCACCCGTTCGGAGCCTTCGCGCATCCCCTTCACGTTGAAGATGGTGGCTCCGATGATGGACGAGTCGTCGAAGTCCTTGGTGACTTCCAAACGGACGGAGTCGCTGCACTCGTCGTTGAGGTACACGTGGAGATAGTTGTCTGACCAGAACCCGAGCATCTGCACACCGCCGTCGAAGGTCACACAAGTCCCGTCGAAGGTGAGTCCGTGTCCTGCTTCGTAGGTGAAGTAGGGGTATTCAAGTGTGAAGCGCATTGCGTTGATCCTTTAACGAGGCAGGGCCGTGTTCACGGCGACGAACTGTTCCATAGCCAGGAGGGCACGCGCGAGAGTGGATCTCGATACGGTCTTGGCACAACGTGATGTGTCGGCCCGTAGCACGATATGCACGCGCCAGCCCGAGCGCAGGGAGTAGCTCACGTCTACTTGCCAGTCGGGATCCAGGTGTTGCTCAATCCTCAATATCGCCTTGTCGATGTCGGTCATCACGGGGGCCCTCCTTAGCGGTTGGCGGCCCTCCGCTCTACCCAAGCGCGCAGGTTGGCCGGGGTAGCCGAAACCTCGTGGCCGTATTCCCCGATGCAGGTCACGATGTCGCTCTCTCCGTGGGTGCCGAAGATGGTGCCGATGGCACGGCCCTTCGCGTCCCGCACGTATCCGATCGGCACGCCGAGATGACCCGTGGGGCCCACGGAGCAGGTAAGCGGGGCCAGGGTGGCATGCACTTCGGCCCAGGTCATGGTGGGCTCGGCCGCACGGGGCGGGGGTCCCACTTCGATGAGCGCCTTGATGCAGGACTCTGGCACCACCTCGTTCCAGTTGGAGGCACGTCGCCACGTCGCCGTCTCGGGGCAGCGCACGAGGTACTCGGGCCGGTGGCTGTACTGGAGCCACACATGCAGCCAGCCCGTGCCGCTTCGGACGGCTTGGGCGCGCATCTCGCCGTTGGCCTCGGTCTTGATGTCCAGGAAGGCCCGGGCAGCAGAATCGTTGTCCCGCGCCCACTTGTCATAGGCACGCTCGGTGGCGAGGACATTGAGACGCCCGTGGCGGGTGTTCCGACCCCGCTTGCGGTCCGTGTTGAGGCCCTTCGCGTTGAAGGACACCGGGTAGCGGTAGGGGCCTTCGGCGAGTTCCACGGTCTGGAGGCCCCTACCGCGTCGCCACACCCTGGTCGGCACACCCGCGGGAAACTCCGGCGGGCGGCAGACCCACACGGGCTCCGGCCGGGGGATCTCCACGTATTCGGCGCGGGGCAGGGCTCGGTAGCCAGCGATGTAGGCCTCGTGGGCCTTCGTCCGCTCGGCCGGCTTGGCGTAGAGGTAGGCCCCGTAGAGGGGGGCCAAGGCAAGGTAGGCGTCGCGCCAGATTTCCAGGGGGGTGCTCATGCGTAGCCTCCGTGAGTGTATGGACTACGCACGAGTGCCTGTTGGCTGAACCTGTAATCGTCAGTCGGGGATGACGAAGGTGTCGTAGTCCGAAGCGATCTCCACTCCGTCAATCAGGAGCTTGACCTTGACGTCGACGGTCTGGCCGTAGCTGGTCGTCGTGAGCTGAACCTCCAGCCGGTCGCGTATCACCCGCTTGACGAGGGCTTCGATGTCTTCTTGGGAGAACGGGGTGGACATGGTGGTTGACTCCTCTGGGGTGGTGTTGCCTACGCGGCGAGGTTGATGCCCTGAACCAGGTCCGGGCCTCGGAAGTAGAAGTAGTGGTTCTCCACATGGCACGAGCCCAAGCCCGCGAACGCCCGCTGTGAGAGGGTGGGCGCAGGCTGGTCCGCCCGGATGATCAAGCCGTCCTCCACCATGGCTCGAAGCAGGTTCGCCGTGGAGTCGACGGCCGCCCCGTTGCCTGGGTACGTGGCGGTCATGATGTCATTCAGGTCCGTGCCGTGGGCCTGGTAGTGGTCACGGATCTGCCTGCAGAAGGCGGCGACGCCCTTGCCGTAGTTGCGGGTGAGGGTGCTCATCATGGCGAAGTCTCCGTGGTTGGAAGGGCTACGCCGTGGGCTATACGGCCTGAACCTACGCGATGAAAGGCTGCGTAGGTCGACTACTCGTCAACGTCTACGCAGCTCTTGATCGGGGCGACATAGACGACGGGCCCACTTGGGAGGCAAGAGGACTGAGACATCCATAGGACCAGCTTCTTTAGCGGGAGATCAGGGAGTGTCTCTTCGGTCACCACCACCCCCTTGTACCACTGGCCGCCCTGGTACACCTCCATCCAGTCGTTGTCCCACTCGATGTCTGCGGCAGACTTCCGGGCAATTTGCTTGGCCTCGGTCAAACCGCTCACCCACTTGTAGCCCTCGGGGTACTCGTCTGGGGTGCTACAACCATTCCATGGCGACTGTACGCAATAGAGTTTCATACTGCTCCTGTGTGGCTGCAAGTACGTTCAACCCGAACCTACGCGATGAAAGGAAGTAGGAGGCGCTCGCTCACGTCGCTCTCGAGTCGCAGTTGCTCCAGGGTGAGCATGGCCGTGACTGCTTGCACGGAGAGCGGGGTGTCGCTTGCCTGCATGCGAGCGGACATGTCTGCCAGGTACTCCCACACGGGTATGCCCGCGAGTCGGTATTCCTTGTAGGGCGAGATGATGTACTGCGGATCCCGCGTGATGTACCCGTGCCGGTCGGGAACGTGTGGCATGTGCCCGACGACCCAGCATTCCACTGTGCCGGTGAGGCCCGGGCAGAAGGGCTCGCACTCCTCCCCGTCCAGCATCTCGTCCGTAAAGGGGAGGGTGAGGACGAGGCGTGTGCCGATGGGGATGGCGTGGGCCATGATGGGGTCCTTTACGGCTTCAGCTTCAACCCGGACAGGGCGGCGAAGGGCGAGAAGGTGAGGGGGGCAGGAGGTGGGACTTCCACGACAGGCGGCTCTTCAACCGCAGGGGGGAAATCTCGGTCGATCATGTCCTGGACTTCGGCCGTGGACTTCGCAGAGAAGTCGATCCACCGGGGCTTGATGCCGTGCTCGTCCTTGTAGAGGTTGACGTAGAGCTGGACGGCGAGGTAGTGATCCAGCTCTACGCCCGTGTAGATCTTGTAGCGGGCCCAGTGGGTGTCGTCCTCGACCAGCTTGAAGGCGTTGTCGGGGTCTTGGGCGTTGATCTGGGCGGCTCGTTCGGAGGCGGTCATGGGTCCTTCTACACGGTGAGTGGGTAGGCTGAACCGGCAGTATAGGGGGCCGGGATGGAAATCGTACTCGTGGGCGAGCTAAATCCTTACGGGATTGACCCTCGCTATGCCCTTTTCGATCTCCCAGTCCGGGCATCGGGGCATAGACTCCGTACCCGCATCCTTCAAATAGAGCGGCGCACCTACTTCAAATTCAAGAAGCACAACCTCTGCACGGGGAAGTGGTCGAAGCACGACGCCCGTGCAGAGGCGTCACGGCTCTACCTTGACGAGTATGGGGAGGTTGAGTCAACGTTCGTGCTGCTCGGCCGGAAGGTGGCCGAGGCGTTCTTCCTGCAGGACCAGGAATCGTTCTCGTGGCTTCCAGAGAAGCGGATGGTGCTCCTCCCTCACCCGAGCGGCCTATGCCGGGAGTGGGGCAAGCCAGGTGCCTATTCCCGGGCACAGGAGGTGCTTAGGGCAGCCCTTCCGGACGTGGCTTGGGGCGAGGCCGCCCTTTAGATCGTCAGCAGTTGAGCCGTGTGCAGATGGTGGCGCGCTCGGCGTCGCTCACCTGATGGGTCTCGACGGACCCGTCCGGCTCGTATCCACGAGCCTTCACGTAGGCGTTGAACTGCTCCTCCGCGTCCCGGACGGTCATGCACCCGCAGACGTAGGCCGTGAGCATGCCCGCGCTCACGCGGGTCATGCGAGCCTCGCGACCCGCAAGGTGGGGGTTGAGGATGTCCACGATCCCCCACTCGGCCTTGTAGGCCGCGATGCCCGCCGTCGCCGCCATCCCGCGGGTGCGGAACCCGCGGTTGATGCGGAGCGTGGGGCATGTAGCCGAGCGCCCGTCGCGATCGTATTGGTTCCGCTTGAGCGGGTCGCCCAGATAGGAGGCTTCCCACCCGAGGGTGCTCTTGCTGACATCCACGGTGACGCCTGCGAGGTCTTTGGCAGAGTAGGCACCGTCGCGATCTTGCTCGAAGTACTGGATCATGATTCTCTCCTTGTGGGGATATCTACGCGGACGCGGATGAACCTGAACCTATCTCTTGCAGCCGATGGGTTGGAAATGCTGGCTGTAGAGGACGTGCCGCCCCATACCCGACCCGGCCCCGCCGAGCTGGCTTCGCAGGATGGGGGTGACTTCACAGGAGCCTTTCGTGCCGCCACCTGGAGGAGCTTCCTCGAGCGCCATGTACCGCTCGACTCCTTCTTCCTCCTCGGCCTCCTCTCCACACGGCCCGCACTGATTGGCGAAGCCGAAATCTCGATGCCGGTGGCGGCCGTCGTAGATGGTGTTGGGGTCGAAGTCGTTCTGGCAGGTCTGGCAGGTTCGGTGCATGCACCTACCTACGCTAGTTAGGGATGTACCTGAACTTGCCGCTATAGTTCTGATAGCCCCCCGCTAATTACAAGGGGGTGCGTTCTGCCTACATTCCGCGACCACACTACAAGTCTCGCCGATGCTTGCGCACTATGGCGTTCGTATGGGGCAAGGGTCGAGAACACGGACAGGTTCCCGGATCTTCGGGCGAAGTTCCCAACACTGCCAGGCTGGAAATGCCGTGTGCTTGTGAACGTTCGGGGCCTCATACGCAAGGCCGGATCCACGGGGGATGCTGCGCTAGAGGAGGTCTTTGGGTCGTGTTGGCGAGACGCGGTGCCACTCGCAGAGAATGAGGTGGGGCCCCCTACGGAGCGAGGGCTCCACACGACAACGATTGGGGATGAGACCATCGTGACGCACACGGGCGATGGCATCAACCACCCGATCATGAACTTGGGGGATCTCGTCCACCACTCGGGCACGAACCTGGATGTTCATGAGGTCACGTCCCACAAGGTCAACTCCTGGTCGACCGTCACGAAGGGTGTGGACGGGGAGCCGAAGGTCACGCGACTCTGGCAGGTCACTGCGTCGTTCAAGCCTCGGCTCGTGCCGCTTGTGGCAGCGGACTGGGGCCCGCCGCCCCCGTACCATCCTCCGAAGGGGAAGGTCGTTGGACTTCGTCAAGCGGTGATCCTGCCGGACATGCAGATCGGATTCCGGTGGATGGGGCTCGCAGAAGGTGACCCGTGGGCCGAGCCGTATCATGACCGCGAAGCCATCGACATCGCGCTTCAGATCCTCGCGGCGACGAAGCCAGAGTACGTGATCCTGCTCGGTGACAATCTCGACTTCCAGCCGCTTTCACTTCGGTGGCCCTCTCCACCCAACGCGATGCAGACCACGTCCATCGCGCTTGCGGAGTACCGCTGGCTCTTGTGGCGCATTCGCCAGGTGTGCCCCAAGTCGAAGATCGTCTACATGTACGGCAACCACGAGGACAGGTTGCGCAAGTACCTAGACGAGCGCGCGGGCGAGCTTCAAGGGCTCCTCCAGGCCAACGGGCAGCAGATGTTGAGCCTCCGCAACATCCTGGATCTCGACAATCTCCATGTCACCACCGTCGACTACCCGCAGCCGTACTGGCTCTGGGGTCGGGTCGAGATTGAGCATGGGCGTACCGTCCGACGCGGTGGCGGTGCTACTGCCGCTACCGTGGCTTCGCAGCGGGAGCACTCCGTCATCTACGGGCACATCCATCGGCAGGAAGTGGCCCACCGCTCGGTGGACACGCCAATGGGCAAGCGCGAGTACGTGACAGGCTCTCCCGGGTGTTTGTGCCGCGTGGATGGGACGGTGCCCGGTGTGGATCGTCCCGACTGGCAGCAGGGTGTCGGCGTGCTTTCTCTTGTGGACGACATGAACGAGCACCTCGAGCTGATTCGTATCCAGAAGGGACGGGCGTTCTACGGGTCGCAGATGCTTGTGGGCCAGGACTACGTGACGGAGATGGTGGCCAAGACGGGTGCCAAGGCGCTGCTTCCGATGCATGCACGAGGCTGATTCCCGTTTCGGGTAGGCGACGCATGAAAGACCGCATTGCACTACTCGATATGGACGGCACCATCGCGGATTACGACTCCGCGATGAATGACGCCCTCGCCACGCTTCGTTCACCCGGGGAGCCCGTTTTCGAGCGGGGGCTGTTCCCTGACTGGATTGAGGCCCGCCGAACGCTGATTGCAATGCAGCCTGGCTTCTGGCGCAACCTCCGTCCCCTCCCGCTCGGGTTCTCCATCGTCGACGTGCTCATGTCGCTCGACTTTCGGATCACGGTGCTCACGAAGGGGCCGAACCGCAAGCCTGGTGCCTGGTCGGAGAAAGTGGAGTGGTGTCGGGAGTACCTGCCTGGTGTGCCGGTGACGATCACCGAGGACAAGAGCCACACGTACGGGAAGTTGCTCGTGGACGACTGGCCACCCTACGTGATGGGGTGGTTGGGGAACCGTCCGCGTGGCATTGTGATCATGCCCGCACAGTCGTGGAACGAAGGGGCTGACGCACAGTCCCCCAACATTTTCCGCTACGACGGCTCGAACCCTCTTGTGCTGCGTCGAGTGCTCGAGGCTGTCGCCGCCCGTAGGAGCGGAGAAACCCTCGATCTGCAGGCAATCATCGCGACGGTGTAGCGCCTATGGGTACGGGTGAACCTAACCCGAGCGAGGCGAGCCCATGATCAACGTCGCTGATTTCCTTCCTGACGATGGCGTTGCCGCCCGTGCCGTGGCCTTGTCCCCCACGATTGCCACGATGGAGGGGTCGCGCATTCTAGCCGCAGCGTCAGAAGCGAGGGCCCTGCGTGCGAAGGGCGTGGGCGTATGTGACCTCACGGTGGGTGACTTCGCACCCGAGCATTTCCAGGCTCCCGAGTCCTTCCTTTGGTATCTCGCCATGGAAATTGAGGCCGGGCAGAACCAGTATCCGCCGTCCGATGGCATCCCCGAGTTGCAGCAGGAGATCGTGGCTCTCTACGCGCGTGAGCTGGGTGTGCAGTTCCCTACGGGGTCGGTTGTGGTGTGTGGCGGCGCTCGACCGCCCATCTATGCGGCGTTCCGCTGCCTTCTATCGGCCGGCGACAAGGTGTTGTTCCCTGTGCCCTCGTGGAACAACGATTACTACACGCACCTGTGCGATGCGGAGGCGGTGCAGGTTCGCACAAGTGCCGAGACCAATTTCTTCCCGACCGTGGACGACATCAAGGCAGGGGTGCGGGACATTGACGTGAAGCTCGTGTGCTTGTGCTCCCCGCTCAATCCGTGTGGGACGGTCATTGCAGAGGATGTGCTTCGAGGCATCTGCCAGGTCATCGTGGAGGAGAACCAGCGACGCGCGGCGTTCGGGTGGAAGCCCGTGTTCCTCATGTTTGACCAGGTGTATTGGCCGCTCACGTTTGGCGACGTGCAGCATCAACACCCGCTTGCTCTCGTGCCTGAAATCGCTCCGTGGGTCATCTACATCGACGCCATCTCGAAGTGGATGGTGTCCACTGGATTGAGGCTCGGGTGGGCAGTGGTCCCCCCTTATCTGTACGCCCCCATGCGAGATTTCATGGGTCATGTGGGTGGCTGGGCTCCTCGGCCTGTCCAGGTAGCTGCCGCACGGTTCTTGCGCGAGGAGTCGGACTTCCTTTATTTTCGGGATGACCTTCGCCACGAAGTGTCCCAACGCCTCATGACTGTGCGGGGGTTCTTCGATGACATGCAGGCAGCGGGTCTACCGGTTGAGAGCACGGCACCGCAGGGAGCCATCTACATCTCCGTCCGACTCAACGTGATGGGGATGACGACCCCGTCGGGGCAGGTGCTCCGCACAAATGACGATGTGCGGCGCTACATTCTCACGGAGGCACAAGTCGCTCTTGTAGCGTTCCAGGCGTTCTCTCTGTGGGAGGACACCGGATGGTTCCGCATCTCCGTAGGTGCGGTGGGGGTAGAGGCACTTGAAGCGGGCCTGCAACAAATTCAGCGGGCTATAGAAGCTTTGCGGTAGCCCGTCTATCGCAGTGGTGGGACACAAGGACGGCCGCCCTATGTCTCTGCGTCTCGATACAATTCGCCTCGCCCATGCTAATGCCGAGTTGCGCCCCTACCTGCTAACGGTGCTTGCCGATGATCGGTCGGCAGCGTCATATCAGGACTATGTCGAGAGGAAGAAGAAGGAGGGCGAGCCGCCCTTGAAGAAGGACGAGTGGGAGACTCGGACGCAGGGTGGTGGTACGGACGACACGGTCCCCAAAAACACCAAGGCCAAGGTGAAGAGCTTCCTTGCGGGCATCAAGGGTGTTTCGCAGGCGATGGCCAAGTCCGTAGCTGACGCTCCCGCGCAGGTTCAGCAGTTCGTGATGGACAAGGAGCACCGGAACAAGACGCTCAGGTCCACTGCCGAAGCGGTGCGAAAGTCTCCTAAGAAGATCGCGGACACCGTGTGGGAGGCAGCAAAGGACGAGGTGCATGAGCTAAAGCACGCAGGCTCGGCCCTGGCCAAAGTGTTCGCCAAGCCTCGCAAGGAATGGGACAAGAAGGACAAGAAGGCGGTCTACGGGGCGGCGGTCTACGTAGCTGGAGCCGTTGCTACGGCAACCACGGGCGGAGGGGCCATTCTGGTGACCGGGATGGTGGGCAAGAGCTTTGCAATGCATGTGGCAGCCAAGGCTCTGCACAACACCATCAACGATGGGTTCACCCACTTTGAGGTGGTTGAGACGATCGCACACCTCCTCCATGTGGCATCGGACGACAAGGAGGGCGATGAGGGGGGTGAGAAGTACCAGCGCATGCTCATGGACCACCTCACAATTGCAGTGGCCGCCGTGATGGCGAAAGGGATCTCAGACGAGGAAATGGCCGAGATTCTCAAGGACCCCAAGGAGCCCAACATGGACGAGTTCGGTCAACCCAAGGTCGCGGAGTCCAAGAAGGAAGCCAGTCTTCGGTCACGAATCATTCGTCTCGCACACAACAATCAGGCGCTTCGTCCGCACCTGCTCCCTATGCTTCGAGAAGCGGCCATCGTCGAGCAGGGTGACCTGGTTCTCGACATCGACAAGCGATTCGGGACGGCCACCGTGTCTGGCACCGGAAGTGTGCGAGAGCTGGTCAAGCTCCTGTCGCGCCATATCGTTCATCTCACGGGTGCCGGCGCAAGGGCTGTTCCCCGCCCGCGTGGGAAGCTGAAGGCGTTCAGCTTTCATTGGTCCAACGCGCAGTCCGAGTGGGATGTGATCCTCGCCACGACGGACATGCTGCCGCACACGGACGGGTCGGAATTCATACTGTTCTGCCCGCTCACGTCGCTTTCCCCGCTTGGCAAGCCGTGGTCGCTGGTGGAGATGCGCTACGTGGCGAAGCACCTCGCTGGCCATCCCGGTGGCGAGTTTGGGATGAAGTCGGCCACGGGCCAAGTGGGCCCTCACATCGGATTCAACAACAAGGTGTGGGTCTCTTACTCTGGCAACAAGATGACCCCGACGCCGGGTTCGTGGACGAATGTCTACCTGAGCGACAAGAACGGCAACCCCCGCAAGACCGAGGTGCAGATCACCTGGGGCAAGCCTGGTGAGTTGAGCGTCTACATTAGTCACCGCAAGCAGGTCACGTACAAGTATGAGGACCTCGGGTTGATTTTGCCACCCGTCACCATCAAGGACGTCGAGGAGCCGGTTTCGGAAGTCAAGGCGCTTGCAGCGCAGGCGGCCGAGACAATCCGCGCCGAGGGCTTCGGTGTTGAGGAAGCCCGAGCCCTGGCCGGTGACGTGGCCGAGGACGTGAATTACAGACAATTGGGTAAGCTGCTTGGCCGGGGCCACGCTTCGTCCGCGGTGACTAGTGAGATAAGCCGCGAGTTGGGGTATGGCATCCTACAGGCCGCATGGTTTGCCGTGTTTTTGCTGCAGGAGTTCCGAGCGAAAACCACGGCGCAGGCTGTCCTTCAACTGATGATCGACGAGACGGCTCGCTTCCAGAGGATGGAGCGGGAAGATGGTCGCGGGCGTTGGGCGTCGGACAAAGTAGCGTCTAGGATCACTGTCCCGGTTCGGGATCTCCCCCCGGTGGTACGGAAGGCATTGAAGGAAGTGAGCTATGGCCGGCGAGACATCGCTGTGGAGGCGAAGTCATCGGTGTCCATCCAGGATCCAGGTGGGGAAGGGCTCCGTGGGTTCTCCATCGTCATGAACCTGGAGACCGAGCAGTACGACATTCACTGGGGATCGTGGGGCGGCCCAAATGCGTTCAACCCCCGCAACCGGGTGGACATGGACGATCAGAAGCATCGGATCCCCATGAACGGAGCCGTACTATCAGGATGGATTGGCGGGGGCCGCCCAACCTACGCGACGCTCTACGTCAACCCTGACAACATGCAGACGCTCATCCCAGTGAAGATCGATTTGACCGAGCTGGAGGATATGGCTCTGGCCATCATCGCTGGCATCAAGTCGGGCGCTCGGAGCGAGTACTTCGAGCGTCACGGGATCGGGGCGTACACGAAGGACAACCTCGTGTTGAAGTCGCTGATCAAGCACGGGCTCGTCAAGGCCACGGGTACGGGCATCCAGATCACTACGGAAGGGAAGAACGCGGTCAACGACAAGCTCCGTCCGTAGTCACTTCTGCTGCCACCACCAATCCTCGAATGGCAACTGTTCATAGAGCCAGTCGGGGAGGTTGGGCAAACACTCGGCAGCAAACCACTCGCCCTTCATCTTCAGCCGGAATCGCTCCAAGTCCCGATGAAGCCCTAGTTCCATCGGCCCCTTGCCCTCGAAGGAGGCGAGGAGGCGCAACCGATACGGGCTTCCCGTCTGTAGCTCTTGGAGCCTCTTTGCGGGGTTGGATGATCGGCCGATCTTCACGGCACCCGTCACGTCGGACTGCATCACGTAGAGGTGAGTGCCTCTTTGCTTTGGCGATCCGTACACGGGCCATCCTTGCTACCCCACGATACCGAAGGCGCTCGCCTCCACGGCAGCCCACAGGCTCAAGGCCGGGTCTCCCGGCCTTGGCCGCCTATCTGCAAGCACGCCGCTTGCAGATACAGCGTGGCACGCAAAGGCGGTGGGAAAGGCCCGTATCAAAGCCACGGCGTCGGCCACGGCTTCTTCGACAAGGGCGGGGTTCGCCACGAGCCAGGAGGCCGCACACGCCTCGTCCAAGGCGCACAGGGCGTTCCAGGACAGCGCAGGGTCATCCCCCTCCTCCACACCTTCGATGAGCGCAAGCCCCCGCTCTGCGGCCGTGGCGATGGTGGGCACAACGAGGTCGGTGAGGCCGCGGTCGACCAGGCTAATGCGGGGGTCGTCGGGTGCGAGTCGGTACAGGAGACCCGCCAGGACGGCGTGCTCGTAGTCGTGGGGCTCCAACAAGATTTCGGTGAGCTGTGCGCGGAGGGTGATGATCTCTTGGTGCTTCATGGGGTCCTCTGTGGTGTTCATATACATGGACGCACGACATCCCGTGAGGCGGACACGGTAGCCACCTTATAGCTTCAGAATGGTGAATCCTCTCTGGAGTCTACGCCCATGTCCGACACCCTGCGTTCCAAGCTCATCCGTCTCGCCCACACCCATCCCGAGTTTCGGAATGATCTCCTCCCGCTCATCAAGAGCGCGACCGGATTCCCCGCCGATTCCATCGGTGAGGTGGTGAAGGGCCCCGAAGGCGGCCCCGGCTCCGATGCAAAGAAGCCTTGGGCCAAGGGCGAGTTCACGCAGGTGGAGGACGAGGAGCTGGACGACAAGCAGGAGGCTGGACAGCTCTCGGACGGGAAGGCCGACCCCGCGAGCAAGGCCGCCAGTGACCTGGGCCTTCGTGCGTACCGCATGGCCCGCAAGGCCGGCAAGAGCCAGGCCGAGGCGTCGGCCTTCGCCACCCGTGCCGTCGCAAAGCAGGCTCGCAGATCGTAGGGCTACACCCCTACGGGGATCCAGCCTGACTTCTTCGTTCCGCTGTTGAACCGATTCTCGGTGAGGTCTTGGGCCACCACGGAGAAGAAGATCGTGACGCGACCGCTGCTGAACCAGTAGCCTGCACGCATCATCGTGCCGTTGTCTTCGACACGATCCCACGTCATGTGCCGCCGCTCGCGGCCACCAATGGCGATGCTCGGGCGGTACGTGAAGCCCGCAGACAAGAGGGCCGTGTGGGCCGCCCATAGCTCGGAGTCCTTGTAGGCGTTCACGCCGTCCAGGACTTCCAGGGTGCCTAACAGCTTCCCATCCTGGCACTGGCCCCGCACAGCGGACCAGGTGTCCAGGTGGATGCCGCTGGGCATTTGCCCAGTGATGTGGGCAAATGCGAGGGCTTCGCGTGCGCTTGATGTGAGGCTCATGATGGGCCTACGCATATCCCCAAGCACCCTGAACGACTACTTGATGGGGGGTAGACGCAGGTCATAGATGGTGCGTGGGGGGCCCGGCATAGGTTGCTGGTTCACTCGGGTCGTGGCCGCCCGGAACGCCCGGTCGATTTCCTCATCCGTCCACGTCGGGGTCGCGGCCAGCACCTCGTTGATGACCTCGGCCACCTCTGTGGGTGTCTGGCGGCTCCCACCGCCCCGCGGACTCCCACCTACGGTGTCTCCACCGCCCCACTTTTCGCCCCCGCCTTCGCGCTCGTTGAGCGCCGCATAGAGGCGTAGGAGGGGGAACCGCACACCGTCGCTCGTGCGCTGAAGGGTGTACGTGTACCGCCCGTCCGGTCGCTCGCGAACCAGGACGAAGGCGAAGTGCCCCGCTGCCACGATCCCCATCCGAGACAGGTTCCCGTGCGCCCGGAACATCCCCCATCCCTTGTGGAGGGCGATGGTGTCGTAGCCCGTCTCGACTTCAACATGTCCAGGCTTCCCCACCAGGTATTGCTCTAGGTGGAGGTGGCACTCGTCGATGATCTGTTCGAACTCGCGAGGATCCTTGCGCTCGATGACCCCCCGCTGCTGCGCCTCGAAGTAGGGGGCGAAGATCCAGTGGTAGGTCCCGAGGTCAAAGTCGATCGGCAGCGGGTAGGTCGCCGCCGTCGTGTCCAACATGTCCAGGAGGTGGAGCACCTTGTTGAACAAGGGGTTGAGCGCCCCCCGCATCCGGGCTGTGTTCTCGAGGATCCACAAGGTCATAGCCACGTCCGGGTCACAGTCGTTCATCCAGACGTGGATCCCCACCCGAAAGAAATCCTCGAAGCGACCCATGCGAACGCCCATGGTGGCTTGCGCCGCGGTACACCGCGTTGCCAGCCTGTCTACGGCCTCGTGATGGTTGAGGCAAGCCTGCAAGGCGTCCAGGTCTAGCCAGGGCTCCTCGGGCAGGTAGCCGTCGATGGCGATAGACCCTCGGGGATGCGTGCGCTGGAACTCCAGACGGTCTATGGGCGGGCGAGCCTCAAGGACGAAGTGGCGCTGGAGCTTCATGGCGTGATCCGAGACGGTGCTACCCCTATACGCCAAACTGCCTGCCGCTGAACCAGCGCGATGCCACGCGGGCCGCAGAAGGGATTAGGGAGCGCGGGTACACGTCGATGATTCCGTCCAGCGTGAGCCCACTCACGGGCATGATGTCCGCCTGCGCGAGCATCGCATTCGCCTCCTTGGGCTCCGCAGACGGAACGTGCGAGAGGGTGACATGGGGGATGCGGTTGACCGAGGAGATGCCAGGTGGCAGGGCTACGGTAACGGCCTGTATCCTGTCATCCTCCGCATAGCCCACCACACGGAGCGACACCCGCGTGCCGACGAGGGCCAGGAGATCCGGCGTGATGTCTCGGGCCAGGGTGACATGCCCATCGGGGAGCTTGTCGAAAGCGTACGGGAAGCGGTGCGCGAGGGCGGCCTTGGACTGCGACGACAAGAACACGCCGATGTAGACAGGCTTCTTGTCCGGCATGAGCGTAGCAGGGGCCTCGTCGGAACACCCTGGTGTCATCGGGCGTGCGCGGACTTCTGTCACATGCACGTTATCCGGGTCGATGCCCGCAGCAATAGCCGTCTGGACAAACACGGGGAGGTGCGACTTGCGGTCGTCCCAGATGCGCACGGTGTCGATGAAGGGGTACTTTTGAATCAGGTCTGCCAGGAGCCCACGCTTCCACGAGAGCGTGCCACTCGGGGGAGCCAGGTGAACCTGGTCAAAGCGCAGCCCCTTCGAGCGTAGAAGTTCTGGGACGCGGTACCGGAGCCCCGTGGCGGCGGGCCTGCCCGTGGCCAACACGGATAGCACGTCCGGGTCGGTGATGGACTTGCGGGCGGCTGCAACCGTGGGGGCTACCCACCACTCGTTTCCTGGGTCATCTGGGACACACGGTGGCATGAGGGAACGCACGTCGTTCCACCATTCCCCTTCCCACACGTCGGGTTCGTGCGGGGAGCGGAACAGCGTCCCATCGAAGTCGTATAGGTGCAGCTCGGCCATCACCCCTACGGCTGCATAGCCGCCCTACCGACTGCGGGCTGTCCGTCGACGACCTTGAACACGGGCACGCAGTACCAGCTCATGATGCGCTCCTGGGGTCTTGGGGGCCTTCGACGTACTCGACTTCCACTCCGTGCTTGCGCAGGTACACGGGGCCAGCGTCCCCGCCCAGGAAGCCACCCTTGACGCAGATGACCTTCGCGATGCCCGCGTGGTGAAGGAGCTTCGCGCATAGGATGCAGGGCTCACCGGTCACGATGAGCCAGGCTTTGTCCGTGGCGACGCCTCGTGCAGCGGCATTGGCAATGACGTTGAACTCAGCGTGGTGACAGCCGACTTCGTACCGTGTCCCCGACTTGATGGGCGGGTTCTGTTCAAGGATGCGGTGCCGATAGGACTCCGCCTCGTCCTTCCAGTAGAGGGGTCGGCCGTCCTCAAGGGGCACGTCTTTCCCGAGGACCTTGACATAGCAATCGTCGTCCTCGCCGTGCGTCGTCACATCACTCGCCAGGAGCCCATCCCGAAGGCAGCGGTGCCCCCCACAGATGTCGCCGCCCCCACGAGGGCCACCGTTGTAGCCATCCATGAGAATGGAGTTTCTGGCTGGATCCAGGAGTAGCGCCCCGAACTTCCTGCGCGGGCAGGGGGAGCACTCCGCGATGGCGATGCACTGCTTGATTCGGGCTTCGATATGCTTTGGTTTCATACTTCACCCCTACACGATCGCACCAACGAACGGAGCCCCCTGGACACAATCCAGGGGGCTCTACGTTGTTAGGGGGCTCCGGCCCGAGGCGAAGTGCCGTGATCCCTTTCGGGAACGGAAGGAATTGAACCTTCAAGAGTCAACTTAGCAGGTTGGTGCCTGACCATCAGGCGGCGTGTAGGAACTTCTAGTTGGGCCGGAGAGAGGGTCCTCGTCCGAGGATGACAGCCGGGGAAGTTATTGGCATAAGAGGCTGGACTCGAACCAGCGACCTTCGGAGTATGAGTCCGACGCTCAACCAACTGAGCTACTCTCACAGGCTTGTAGGCAGTCACAAGGTGGACGAGGAAAAGGGTCGAGAAATGCGCGAGGTGCCGGGCGGGTGACAGGATCTCTTTACCGGAGGGGGTTCATCCCCGCTAGCGCGGGGCTTGTGTCATACGCACAGCGAGTTGCGCATCTCTCTATGGTGGGGGATTCAGGAGTCGAACCTGACAGTGGCGTGTAGGATCGTCGTTGTGCCCTGCGATACAAGGCGAGGTGACGAGCCGTGTTTTCGATTTTCAGTCGGCTGCTTCCCTCGAAGCGTCTCCCCCGTGTGTTTTTTTGAGAGCAGAGGGGGCGTTGCGGCCCCTCACGACTACCTCTACCCGAATCGCTCAACAGGTGCAACCCCTGGCTGCACAATCAATGCCTTGTGGCGGTTGATGCACGAGGGTTGCGCACCTGCTCTGCACGGCGGGCACCGCCGAGTCGCTGTCCATCGTAGACCGAAGCCACTTCCAAGTGCTTCAGTTCTTGCATGGGGAAGATCATGCGATCCGCGTCGAGTCCACAAGCGGCCAGGTGGGGACGCAATGCCTCACGAAGCTCGACCAGCGCGACCGTGGTGATTGTCTTGGAGGTCGTGTGCATCAGACCGCCGCCACGCCGCCAGGATACACCTGGTAGGCGACCTTGCGGTTCTGCTCCACGAACTTCTGCACGGCGTCCGCCATGTAGGAGGAGACCCGAGCGATGAAGGGGAGGTGCCGCCCGTCCTCACAAGTGGGCGTACCCGGAGCCCCCTCATGGTCGATGACGAAGACCTCGTCCCAGGCCACCCTCCCAAAGGAGCCGTCGGCGTCTACGGCCCCATGCAGGCAGGGGATGTTGTTCGCCCGGGCGTAGTCCTGCATGATCTGCCGGCTAGCGGCGTTGTCGAGGCAGTCGACGATGAGTCCCGCACCCCCGAGGAGCTGCTTCGCGTTGTCCGTGGTGAGTCGGTAGGGGACGGCCTCCACCTTGACGCCGAACAGCCCATTGAGGGTCTGTTGCATCGCCATGGTCTTGTTCTTGCCCACGCCCATCTTGGTGTGGACCTGCGACATGAGGTTCTTCGACTCAACCTTGTCGAAGTCCACCAAGACGATCTGCGCCTTGAGGTTGCGGATGAACAGGACGAGGTGGGAGCCCAAGGCGCCGACCCCTACAATGACGATCTTCATGAAGGTTCTCCTTATGCTTGGCACCTTACACGGACGAACCCCTACCAGAACCGCCTGCGTTCAATCTATGTGACCATCCCGGCGCATCTTCTTGTCCGTCACGGAGAGGATCCGCTCGATTTCGTGATCCTTTGCAGGTCGAACACGAGCCCAACTATCCATCGCCCGGTTGCTGTAGCCCATACCGGGCCTAAAGGCCGGGCTGCGACCCACCTCAAACGCCACCCACCAGTCCTTGTCCGGACCCCCGCCACCGGGAATGTCGTGGAGACGAATGTACTCGCCCTCCTCATAGCCATCGTTGGGGCTCTGCGACCGCCGGCTGACCTTCCTCTCTCCGGGCACCGGGGGGTGAGACCTGCGACGAGGAGGGGCAGTCTGTGGCTTCCCAACGGAGCACTCGGGGCAGGCCGTGACTCCCGTCTCCCGTGACCAGGTGACTTCGGCCCCTGCGTCGAACCGCTTCCCACACCCGTTGCACTTGCCTGGAAACCTGCTGAGCATCTCGCCTCCTATGGCCATCAAGGGCTATAGGGGAGCTACGGGGACACCCGACGCCTCAAGGACGTGCTCGACGAGTCGGCACTGGCATCGAAGCAGGATCTTGAGGTTCTCGTATGCCCCGTATTGGCGGGGGAATGAGCGCCGGGCCTGGCGGATCATCGGGTAGTACCACTGCGAGACTTCCCCGACGTAGGCATGCTGCTTCTCGAGCGTGAACACGCCGTGCATGGTCTGAATGTTGTGGGCGCGGTCCGCGCACTTGATCGTGCTGGAAATTGGGCAGCGTGCGAGAGCCCCGTAGTAGGACTCGGCGCTCTTCGACATCCCGTTGGATTTCTTGGACAGACACCAAACAGCATCAGAGATGACCTTGCCGAACTTCGCTTCCAGCTTCTCTCGCGTCCATTCATCTCCATGGTCTTCCAGGAGGTCGTGAAGGAACGCCGCTGCAAGGGTCTCCTCAGGGAACATGAGGTGGGGAAGGAGCGTGGAGACGAGCCGGGCGACGGAAAGCTGGTGGTGGAACTGTGGGGTGATCTGGTCCTTTCGAGTCCCGATTTCTGTGTTTCGGACCAGCTCCATCGCCTCCATCGCTGTGTAGTACTGCCGACCCTCCAGGAAGCCGCGCATCACCGAGAGTTGCTTGCGGTGTCGTTCCTGGATTTCGTGGGCCATGTGTGCCTCCCTCTACGACACCCTACACGCATCCCTCTTGAGCTGAACCCACGCAGGCGTATCAGAAAGTGGTGCGGGCGTCGATGACGCTCACCGGGGCACCTTGTACATGAATGGGCGGCCAGGGGTGGGGGTATGCTTCCTTCGTGCTGAGGTTGAAGAGCACCCCGATCTGGCTCCCGTCCTTGTAGACCTCCAGACGCATTCCGATGCCCCGGCTCTGGAGCCGGTCACACACCGCCTTGCGGGCAGAGCGGGAGCACCGACGCCAAGCGGGCGGGTGTCCAACCATGAGGAGCCCCAGGAAGTCTGGAATGTGTCGGTTAAACACCTTGTCTACGAGGGCCCAGTAGGACACATGGGGCGGTACAAGCATCATCTCCTTGATAGGATGCTACGCGCGGCTGCGCGCCACCTGAACCTACCACTCATCGATGTCGATGGGTCGGGAGGCAATGTCGTCGAGGAGCGCCCTATAAGCCGCAAGGTCCTCCTCGGAGATGGGCGGGCCATTCGCCATGCGACGGGCCAAGTCGCCGAACCACGCGATCTCCTCCGGGGTCATCTTGCTCGGGTGATGCTCGAGCATGCGGGCCCGTAGTCCCCGCATGGCCTCTGTGTCCCTGCTCAACAGGGGGCTACACTCTTCGGGTGGGTCGCCCTTGTAGACGCACCACTCGGGCCAGACGACATCCGGGTTGAGGGTGCGGATGCCGTAGGACAGGTATCGCCTCGGAACGGTGTACCCCGTGTCCCGGAGCCACTTGTTCACGTCGTGGCGGTTGACCTTTCCCTGCTTCGTGAGTCGCAGGGAAAGGTGCATTGGGCGGTCGCCCTCCTTGAAGGCGACGACGTGGATCCAGGTCGGGTTGGACTTGTTCATTACGGCACCTTTGGGATGTGCGCAGTCAACACACTACGAGAACTGTTGGAGCACCGAGTTCTCGTAGTTGCAGTCCAACGTGATTCGAATCAGGGTTCGTCGAACCCCGCCCGGAACTTCCATGGTCTCGTGTGGGGTGTTCGAGGTCAGGAAGATGGAGCGGTGGGCCGGGAGCAGCACGGGTGTCCCTACCGGGTCTTGTGACAACGCCCCACCGGAAAGCACCTCGCCCTCGTATGTGCCTGGCCACGCCGTGCAACCGACCCAGGAGCAGGCAGCGACGAACCCGCCTTTGTTGCCGGAGACGTACTGCCCGATCGGGATGATGATGTCGTAGGGGAGCTTCCAGCCCATCGTGACGTGAGAGTTGTCGGCTTTTTCCACTGGAGAGACGCAGAGCATGCCACTCCAGGTGGGGGACGGGCCGGTGGGCGGCGGATCGGTGGGAGGCGGGTCGGCTGGCCCCCATGTGGTCTTCGGGGCGAACGTCGGATCCGCACAGAAGTTCCCGTCGATGTGGACACCCTCGCGTCGCAGCAGGCCCGCCTGCGTGAAGTAGCGGGAGTCGATCGTCACGTAGAACTTGGTGGCACCCTTCTGGACGGGCACCTTCGCGAGCATCTCCCGGACGGTGTCGGTCCAGAAGTCAAAGCCTGGAGGAAGGTAGACCGGAGAACCATCATGGGTGATGGGGAACACGCTGAGCCGGAAATCGCCTACGGATGGCTCCGCGACCTCGATCGGGCCGAGGTCGCGGAGCCAGGAGACGGCCTCGGTCACGCCGAAGCCCGCAGACAACGTGTCTTGGCCAGTAGGCGACCCGTAGGCGACCTTGGGGCGCAGCTGAATCAGCGAGTAGGGCCGGGCCTCGGTCGGGCCGAACCTGTCCACCATGAAGTTGGAGAGATCCGGGTTGGCCTGCGCGGGGATGCCACGCACGGATCCCGACTGGAGCGCCTCGGTGACCATGGTACGGATGGCCGCGTCGGTGGAGTCGGTGGAGATCGCGTCGGCGAGGTCACCATTCCAGCCCCCGAAAGTTACATTGACCCGGCTCTCATAGTCAGCGAGGGTCGGGGTTGCGGGCACGATGTCGTAGACGGTGTCAGTCATGGGTTCGCCTGAAGGTCGTAGGAGGAAAGGGTTCGCAGCCCCTCTAGCCATATACACGGTTCGGAGGCAGGGTCTACCTCCCTGCCCCTGTACAGCAAGGGGGCCGGCCCCTTCCACCGAAGTACGATGACCCGATCCGTGGAGGTGATCCACCACGAGAGGCGACGCCCGAGTGCGGCCTCTATGGCTGAGAAAGTGGTCTCGTCCTCGTGGGACGGCGTGGGGAGCCCAGAGCCGGGGTGGGAATGAGCGACACCAGCCAAATTATCCCTGTGCTCCCACAGGACGTTCCAGAAGGCAGCGGAATCCGGGATCGCTACGGACGTGCGGTCTGGAGGGGAATGCCAGTGCAGGGGACTTCCGTCCAGCCCCACGACGACGGCGGCCTCCATCATGGAGTCACCGTCGCGTTGGGGACGAAGGTGATGCCGACACCCAGGGAAGGGAGGCCGTCATACGTGTAGGCGATGACCCGCACGAGCCAGCCACCGGGCACGGCCGCCCGGTCGGTGATCACGTAGGGCCCGTTTTCACGAGGCTCCTCTCGCGGCCCGATCTCTTCCCAGCGCAGTTGACCTGCATCCCATTGCTCGATGTCCATCAGTCGTCCTCCCCGTCGTAGTCGTCGCGGTAGTCGTAGTCGTCGCGGTAGTCCACGTGCCGGGTCACATGGAGCAACCCGCCGTCGATGGCGTGCCCGATGGTAGGCCCGATGCTTTCGAGGGTCAGCATATTGTCGTCTCGGCGCTGCGTTTGATAATCCACCAGGCAGATACCCGCATCCACGATCCGAAGCGTCTGCTTGTTGGTCACGCACTCGAACCGTCGATTCCGATAGCGGAACTGCACCACGGCCTCGTTCGCCTGCCGAGAGTCCCGCCAGTCGAGGATCTCAGCACCACCGACTGCAAGGGCTGCTTTTGCGGCGGCCTCGAAGTCGACGAGAGCCATCTCCCTGCGACCCTGGCCATCGCCAAGCTGACGCACGAGGTCGGCCCTTCGGGCCTCCAGTTCGCGACGCGCTTCCTCCTCACGGGCAAGTCGTGCCGCTTCTTCCCGGAGTCGCACCGTCTCGGCTCGGTTCCACGTCTCGAACCGGAAGGCGAGGTTGAGGGCCGGCGTGACATGGGGGATGTCCGCCACAGAGTTCCTGCGATCCTGGAACGCAGCCGTAACCGCATCCTCGGGTCCGAGGGGGAATGCCTGGCCGATGTAGATGAGACGGCCATCCTCCCACCGACCCGCCGTGATGCGGGCGAACCGCTCGAGTCCGGGCTCCACGAGAGCCACGGTCTCGGTCTGCGTGACGATCTCTGCCGGGTTGAACACGGCCTTCACGTCGTCAGCGAGGATACGGTCACCGATGAGGTAGCCACGCACCAACCTGTTTCTGGCGAACAGGTCATCGAGGCTCGTGGTGGCCGGGCCCTTGAGGGAAGCTGTGCGCCCGCCTGTGACGGAGAAGCAGTACCACCCCTGCTCGATAGGGAGTCGGCCCTTGACCTTGAACGTCCGCCCCTCCGCACGGACTTCTCGCCCCCCCGTCCACGGGTAGGTGACGGAGTCCTCGGCGGACGCAAGGAGGTCTTGCCATCCCATGTCAGGACCTGCACTCCTTGATGGTGACCGTCCCGGACGGAACACCGCCGATAGACTTCTCCTGGAAGGTGTACGTCTCCGCCACCTCTCCTTCGCGCATCGGTCGTGTGGCGTACCAGAAGTCCGAGTCCTTCCATGTGAGGTCGAAGAGCTTGGCGTTGCACGGGAGGGTGATGGTCATCGACCCCCCGAGCTTCCGGGATCTGTAGTTCTGACACCCACTCAGGAACAGGAGGGTGGCGAGGAAGCAGAGGTTGCGCATGGGTGGGATTCCTTTGGTCTATGACTACGGGCGATTCCCCCTACCTGAACGCCGCTCATCCCGTAGGGATCGGAGCGTGTCCGCGTACACACGCAGGGTCGTGCGATGATGGAGCGTGGCGAGCGCCTGCCCGAACGCGATGGAACGGGCGCATGTGTCGCTGATGGCGTCTCCGTGCTGCAAGGCGAGTGCCTTGATCGAGAGGATGTTCCTCTCGATCAAGGCTTCTTCCTCGTCGGCCGTCCACATCACGCGGCCCAGGCGGGCTTGACGAGCAGGTCCTGCTTGAGAATCTGCTCCACGAGCGAGACGCGCGGGGTGGTGGGCGTGGAGAACGCCCTCCCGACCGGGGTGGCGGCGATGATGTCGCGGAACATCCGGGGGCCCGCGTACACGTCGTCCAGCTTGGCCGGGTCGATCATGAAGCACGGAACCCGCAGCTGTGCCGCCGTGGTCTGCACAGCGGTCATGCGCGAGTTCCCCACCCGCAGCAGGCCGAAGCCCATCGGGTTGATGCCCGACCGCTGCACGGCGTCGGTGAAGACCGACGCCTCCTCGTCACCGATGAAGATGAAGAGTGCATCCTCGTCCGCCGCAGGCTTGACGGCCTGGAGCGCACGGACGCCCGCCCCGTAGTCGGTGCCGCCGCTGGCACCGACTCCACGGAAGGCGTTCTCCACGCCAGCCTTGCTGGCGTGCGGAATTGTGATCTTGCGGCCCGCCGTGTTGAAGGTGGCGACGTGGAGCTTGTCGAGCGGGAACCCGCCCAGGAGCTTCGCGACGCACTCCTTCGCCTGGACGATGGCGCGCTCCATCGAGCCGGACACGTCCACCATGACGTAGACGACCATCCCGCGAACCACCTCCTCCACGGCCCGAGTCATGGCGTTGTCCGCCGCGGACTCGAGCTTGACCCGAACCTCGGTGGACTTCACCCGCTGAGCGATGTTGGCCGCACGCTGGTTCTCAGCCTTGGCGATGGCGGACTCCCACCGAGACTTCACGGGCTCTACGCTCGTGAGCCCCAGCTCCTCCAGGGTAGGGGTCAGGATGATGAGATCCTGGTTCGACAGGGATCCCGCCTGCACGGCGGCAGCCATGATGGCACGGGTGACGCCCACGTTCGCCGGGAGCAGCCCGACGATGCGCTTGTAGTTGGGGCGGGTCGAGACGATGCGCTCGCAGATGGCGGCCTCGCTCATGCCCTCCCACGACTCGGCCTCGGCGACGGCCGTGCCGATGGCGATGGTGCGGCGGCCGTCCTTGGCCTGGTTCTGCTTCCAGCGAAGGACCTCGTAGAAGCGCGGGGAGACGGGCTTGTAGTGGATGCGCTGCGCGAGCGCGATGACCGACGTGCGCATGCCCGCCTTCACCAAGCCCTCGAGCAGGTTGACGTTCGTCTCCCGGTGACGGAGGTACTTCTCCACGACCTTGGGCCACCGGCCCATCGTCGGGTTCTTGACCGAGGAGGAGAAGCCCATCTCGCGGTTGATGGTCGCGATGACCGGAAGGCGCAGCAGATCGCCCACCCGGAGCAGGAGCTTCGGGTCGAAGTCACCACCCTTGCGGCGCAGGAGGCACATGGCCTCGCCCACGTCCCGGTAGTCCTCGTCGTAGAACGCGATCTCGCCACCGTCACGGATGGGGTCGCCACGACGCTCCTGGACGAGCAGGAAGGCGCACAAGGCCACCTTCATGTCCCGGTGGTCCTGGCCGAAGGCGTAGGACGCCCAGCGGGCCACGAACTCGTTGTCGAGCTTGTAGATGTCGGCGATCTGCCGGTACATCCAGGAGGCCACTTCGGGGAAGAAGCCCGGGGCACGGTACTCCCCGATGACACGCCCACCCTCGCGCACGATGTTGTCCTCGCCCAGGATGCCCGCACGCACCTTGGTGCTCTTGGTGCCGACCTTGCGGCAGTAGAAGGCGGTCTTGACGCCATCGGCCTCGGCCTTGTAGGACGCAGCCTCCCACTTGGCACCCACGGGCGTGCCCGGCGCCGGGGTCACGATTCCGGGACGATTGTGGACCATGTGCGATGCCTCGGCCAGGAGGGTGGCAATGAGGCGCTCGGCCGGGCCGAGGGTTTCGATGCGCTGCGGGTCGATGGTGGTCATGGTTGGCTCCAGGTTTTCGTGAGGGCCCACCTACACGACTTGACCCCGAGATGAACGCAGACTGTTGACCCCGTCTCATCCTGCACTTGGTTCGGCGTAAGGAGACTCACAAGGAGTATCTACATGCCGACTGTGTACCTGAAAGTCGAGATCAGCGATGTGGAGCCAGGCGTGAGCCTGGCTCCAGGCTCCCCCGTCATGTTGGGGAGCAGCTCCTTCGCCATCGGGCCTGCCGTGATCATCGAGGCACCACGGCCACCAGGCTACATGGTGGAGTTGCAGCAGTCCGGAGGCTGTGACTACACCATCGGGTGCGGCGTCGCGACCAGGAGCCTGGTCGCCACCTCGGAGGCAGAGGCACTGGCCGAAGTCACGGAAATGATCCGGGAAAACCACAGTTACGATGAGGGTCGCATTGACAGCGCGACCCTCTATGCCGTGGTCGGCGTCATCAGGGTGGATGTCAAAGGGATCTACCAGGCCATTGCCGCCGAGCAAAAGGCTGCGCAGGCTGCCGAGAAGGAGCGCAAGGAACGTGCGGAGTTTGACCGACTCCAGAAGAAGTACGGCGCGACGAAGTGACCACCGCCTTCACCATCGGCAACGAGCATAGCTACGACCAAGCCCTGGCCTACCAGCCGGGCCCGGCCCACAAGTTAGGTGCCCGCCTCGAAGATGATCCGCCCTACAAGGGTGGGTGCATCTGGCGCACTCCCGAGGAAGCGCACGAGTACATCGTGACCCAGGGGGGACGCCCTTGGGTTCTTGGCCGCCGTGTACGAGGTGCAGTTACCCACGGGATGGGATGCTGATGTGTCCCCCGAGCTAAGCGATGACGGCCCCTACCACCACCTCTTGAACGACGCCGTCATCGTGAGGAAGGTCGCGGTAGGGTCGCCCAACCAATAGGAGGCTGTACATCATGGGTCGAGCCACCATCTTCACACCGCCTGCCCCCACCCGGCACGTCTACGCCATGGAGAATGGCCCCGATACCGTGATCGCCACCTCTCCAGAGGAAGCTACCGAGGTGTGGGCCGCACACACGGGCGAAGCCACAAGCGACTTCGACGACACCTGGGAAGTCTACGAGGACGGCGAACGTTTGGAGGTGGGGTTTGAGACTCCCGAGGATGCTCGGGATCAGCTCCGAGAAGCCGAGAAGGCTGGCTGCGACCTGCAGAAAGCAGTCGTGGCCGTCCGGGTGCTTGGTCGCGACTACCTGGCCTCGGGCACGGACGTCAAGGTGGTCAATCGCTACCTGATCACCGCGCCTGCGGCGTGGTGGGCCAAGATGCCGGCCGGATTTCTGTGCTCTACCGAGTGGTAAGCAGGTTCAGCTCTCCCGCCGCACCCGTAGTCACTGCATGAACATCGCCTTCATCCAGTACAGCCAGGCTCCTCGCGAGGCCATCAAGAACCACCTCACGATCGAGGGGGTGGCCGATGGGATCGTGGAGCGGATCCGAACGACCTACGGGTCGGAGCCTACGAGCGTCACCATCTACAAGCGTCTAGGCATCTTGCTCGACACGGGTGGCATGGTCATGCTGGACCAGCCCAAGCTGCGCTGCCGCCTGAAAGGCTACAGCGTCTACTACAAGCTGGAGCACGCCCACCACCTCGCTTACATTGTGGAGCGATGCGTCAACAACCTCGAGCGTCGTCGCGTGTACGACGGTCGCGAGTGCGTGTCCATCTACACGGACCGGGTCGTGGTGCTTCCGCTCGAGGATGCCATGACGGTGCTGCGCCACCTCAAGCGGAATGCGACGAGGGGCTTCGTGAAGCACGACCAGAAGCTGGCCGAACTTGCCGCATCCCCCCACGTCTACATCCCGGGCAAGTCCCCGTTGGAGGTCGATTGAACACGGAACAGACCACCATCGCGACCATCAACCGGTGGTTTGACGACCCCACGGGGCTCGTGCCCGAGGGGGACACGTTCGTAGGCGTGCTCGTGTTCGAGCGTCTGACGCCCGTGAAGCGCGGGCCGATGCGGATTGGGATCGCGATCGACACCTACATGCAGCGGCGTTGGGAGCGCGACCCGACCATGACGATGCCGTTCTCGACGCTGCCATCGGCCGCGTGGAAAGGCGCGAAGGTCGTGGGGTTGGGCACCACCCGCGAAGAGGCCCTCGTCCTCCTTTTCCCGGACTCGCAGCGTTCAGGGTAGACGGCATTCGCGTAGAGGGTGGCATGACTCCAGCCGACCAGAACGCCCTGCATTCCGTCACCCTAAGCGTGGGGGGGATCACCATCGAGGGGTTCTCCCGTTCGGGTGTGGCGACCTGGCTGCTCATCCCGGAGTTCGGGGTCATGTTCGACGCGGGCGAGTGCCCCCTGGCGGCCGTGCCCTACGAGCACGTCTTCCTGACGCACGTCCACGGGGATCACTCCCGGTGCTTGCTGCGCCACTGGCAGTTGCGCCAGATGTTCAACCTCAAGCCCGCCGCCACCTACTACGTCCCCGAGTCGTCCTTGGTCGGCTTCTGTCACATCGTGAATGCAGAGGCGAGCATGGAGGGCGTGATCACCACGGAGTATCCAAACTTCGAGTTCCTGGACAACTACGAGCGCACGCCTCTCAAGAAGGGTGTGTGGGTTGAGGCGTTCCCGGTGACCCATCGGGTGCCGAGTCAGGGGTTCACGGTCGGACGCACCGTGCAGAAGCTCAAGCCCGAGTACGCACACCTTGAGGGCGCTGCAATCGGCGCGCTCCGCAAGGCTGGCACCGTGGTCACGGACTCGGTGGAGACTCCCGTGGTCACCTTCATCGGGGACTGCGTGGGGGCCTCTCTGAAAGACGAGCGCCACATTTGGACTTCCAAGGTGGTGATCATCGAGTGCACCTACATCGAGGATGAGGATGTGGAGGCCGCTGCCGAGCGGGGGCACACCCACCTCAATGAGATCATCGACCTACTCCGCAGCCTTGACGCCCCGGAGTGCGACGCTGTGGTGCTCAAGCACTTTTCCTTGAAGTGCTCCCCGAACCGCATTCGTGAGCTGGTGGCCAGCCGTGTCCCCGCTTCGTGGGCCAGCCGCGTCCACCTGCTGCTGCCATGAACATTGGCCCCATCGGAAGGAGACGGAATGATCTCGCTCGGAAGCTGTGACAACAACTACGGCAACATGGAGTACGGCGGGCTCATCCCCAAGGGGCCGAAGTGCGGCAACCGTGCCACCCTCGTGATGGTCTACGTGGAGACCATCAACCCGTGGGACGGCAAGCCGAACACGGTGGAGACGGCGAAGCTCTGCGATAGCTGCTTCGCGCACGCGCGAGGGCTTGTGCGAGCCCATCGCCGCTTCCGTACGAAGCGAAAGGGGTCCGCAGAAGGCTCGAGCTGGGTGCGGCGCATTACGTCCTTCCCCCCGGAGAAGGTGACGGCTGAGCACATCACGGCCTTGTGCCGGAGCTACAAGAGGGTGCCGCAGGCGACGCTGGACCACTTCGGGCTCGACCGGGATGGCAAGCCCGTGTCCGACCAGGTGTCCGAGCTGGATCTGAAGTGGCGGGCTATCTGGAGCGGGTAGGTGGGGGATGCCCGCCATGACCTTCAGCATTGCTGCACGCACGGTGAGGTTGACTACGTGGCGGCCAGGGGTGATGTCCTGCACGGCAGTGAGAGTGGTGTATGCGTATAGGTCCGCCTCAAAAGCAGCCACATGGCGTGGGTTAGGGCAGCTTGCGATGTCAATCTCACAGAGCGGTTGCAAGGGCGGCCCGAAGATCGACCCTCTTCGGGTGCTCTGATGATCTTCCTCTTCGTGCCTGCATACTACGAGGTGCGCCCTATGCGGATGTCGCGAATGCTGCATTGTTCGCGTAGCGAGGGATTGTGGTATTGCGACCTCCATGTGTCGTGGGCGATGTCGCGCAGGCATGGGCGGGCGAATAGCTGGCCGCTGTCGGGGTCGGACTACCACATGGTGTCCGAGTCGCGTCACGGGACTAAGGCTGGACCTTCGATAGACCCGTTGAGGGTGGTGTGATGCTAATGCTTCGCGCCAATGAGGGGGCCACACTATCGGAGTCGCAGGCCAGCGAGGGGGTGTTCTGCGTATCCGAGTCGACATCCGGTTCTGGATCGTTGGAGGTGTCGCGGTCACAGAATATGACGGATGACACAAGCAACCGAGCGCACGCCCTTCTGCGACTCATGTACGGGTCGAGAGGCGAGCACTCGTCCGCGTCGACCACTATGTACCTGCATGCCGATGAGTCGGTGTCGGCCTATGGACCCGACTCGGGTCCCGCCATCGACCCATTGGGGATCCTGTGATCTTCCGATCTGCAAACCCATCTCCCGATAGATCGTGGTCGAGGTCGTGGTCGAGGTCGAGGTCGAGGTCGACGTCGTGGTCGATGTTGGTGTCAAGGTTGAGGTCTGGGTCACTTCATGGATTCGGCCATACGATTGATCCATTGAGGCTCCTGTGATCTTCCTAGTCACTCCTCGCATCTACCACGCGCAGGGGTTCTTCTATGCCACGGTGTCTATGGAGATGCGGGCGACAACGGGGGAGAAGTCTCTCGGGTCTGTGTCGCGTGTAAACACGCCAGGGTTCTTTAGGCATCGATGGGGGTCCGCGTCCGAGCACGGACCCAAAGCGGGCCCCGCAATCGATCTCTTGCGGGTGCTGTGATGATCTTCAAGAGCACCGTCATAAGCCTTGCGCATTGGAACGGTTGGACCGACAAGTTCTCCGCGTCGGCGCGATGGCAGGTGGTCGTGCCAGTATCCTTATCGCACTCGTCCCCGCGGCGACTACGGTACACGTCGTTCTCGATTGATGCGACTGGCAGCAGGATGCGCTCGCATACCATTCGCGGGTCTGGACCGCGTATAGACCTATTGAGGGTGGTCTGATGATGCTTCGGTACTTGCGGGATGTAGCCGAGTTGAATTCGCGGTCGCGGACAAAGTTCATCTCTGTAAGAATGTCGAGGAATGTGGCAGGGGTGAGGCTAATCACGAGGTCGTTTTCGGAGTCCACATACCATTGGACGTGGTATGTGGCAGAGTCGCGGTCATCCCACAAGGGTCCGAAGATTGACCCATTGGGGCTCCTGTGATGATCTTCGCTGCCGTGGCCCCTGGGAGACTAGGCGTGGCTCCAAACCCCAAGGAAGAGGAGAGGGGTAGGCGAACGGGATCATCGTCCCATGTGTGGGAGTGGTCCTGGACGAGAACAAGGTCCCGGTCACATACGGGGAATGGGCACATGGTGCGAGCGTTGTCCGTGTCCTTGCGCGTGGGTTCATCTATCGACCCGCTGAGGCTCCTGTGATCATGCGCGTCGTCCTCTTGAACGTTAAGAGGTCCGCGTCCGTGTCCACGGTGTGGAGGTATGACTCGTCAGCTGCGACTACGCACACCAGCTGTGGCCAGTCACAATCACACCACGGGATATACGGCGGCCGGGTGTCCGAGTCCTATTCAGCGACAACCACCTACGAATTCAGGTTTAGCTTCAGTCGAAAGGTGGGCCCCAAGATAGACCCATTGAGGCTTCTGTGATGACCCTCCCCATGCGTGTTATCAACGTGATGTGCACCTATCCGTGGCCTCCCGCCGTGTCGGTGACCGGGAGCAAGCGAGGGGCCACGCACATATCGATGACCTTCTTCTGCGTGTATGAGGATGGGTATCCGGTCGGGAAGCACACCTTTCAATGGGGGTCGGACTCAGGGCACGGTGCCGGGCCAACCATCGACATCTTGAGGCTACTGTGACACGAGCCCCCCTGGCGCAACGACCAACGAAGATTCCCTCCTAGACGAGCTATACTAAAACGATGATCCCGATGCTTACCGTGACCGTGATCACAACCTCACGCCGATCCCTATCGAGCTATCGGCACCAATGGACAGAGCATAGCGAAACGGTGGGGTCATCCTCCAGGTCATCCTCCAGGTCAACGGGCATCCGCGGATCCTGGTCCTTTGTTGCAAGGACTGCCGCGCCTGGGCGGGTGTCCGCCAGACAATCCGAGTCGAGCACGGTCGGGCCGAGCATCGATCCCCTGAGGCTCCTGTGACGATGCCGCCCACCATAATAGCCAGCAAGAGGTCTTCGTCCGTGGCCGGGGTGAGACGTGTGGGCTCGGTTGCGTGGGGCGCAACCGATAGCGTCGCCCTATCGCAAGCCAGGTCATTTGACGATGTGGTGTTCGCATCCTACTCCATGGGCATTGGCGCCTCTACGTCAAGCCACGGTCACTGGGCAGGCCCGTCTATCGACCCTCCGAGGCTCCTGTGAAAATGTTCTATGTGCGGCCGAAAGCTCGGCCACGTCGCCACTGGTCCTTGTCGGGGCGGGCTTGGTGGGGCGCCTCAATGGGGTCGTTTTCGAGTAGTGTCGAGAACGACGGCGGGGATGTGGTAGACGTGCGACGATGGTGGTCATTCTCACGCGGCGGCCCCAAAAGCGGCCCCGCCATCGACCCGTTGTGGGTGCTTTGATGATCTTCCGTTCTGTAAATCCCTCTCCCGATATATCGAGGTCGAGGTCGTGGTTGCGGTCGAGGTCGATGTCGATGACGGTGTCGGTGTCGGGGTCGAGGTCGGGGTCAAGGTTGAGGTCGAGGTCTGAGTCACTTCATGAATTCGGACTCACCATCGACCCGTTGTGGGTGCTTTGATGATCTTCCGTGCCGTAGCCCAAGACTCGTACCGGTCGTCCTCCGGATGGCTGTACCGTGTCACCGATGCGTGGTCGTGGTCGGGCACGTCCACAATTTTACGGCGCAGGTCCAAGACGAAGGTGCTGGACGATAGTAGGTACTCGTCGTGGGCGCACACACGAGGCCCCAAGATCGACCCCCTGCGTGTCCTGTGATAATGCAGCATGCGGCTACTCGCTTCGATGAGTACGTCGTTTCATATACCATATTGGACTATGGGCGTTCGGTAACGCTGTCCCTGTCAAAAACGCGGGGACGGAGGATGTATAGGTGCTCCTGTCACGATTACATGTACTACAGGAAATACATGGTGAAGTCGCAATCTAGCTCCGGCCCCAAGACTGGACCCTCCATTGATCCCCTACGGTTGCTGTGATGATGTTCAAGCTCTCGCACACCAACCCGTATCCAGGAAGCGAGCCGGTTTCCTCCACCCCCACCATGTACCATCTCCTATCGCAGTCAATCTCCAGAGCGGCAAAACCCGGTGGCACTTACAGATCATGGGTGTCTAAGATGGTCCGTACTGCGCACGGCTACGAGGTCCCCATGAGAATGTGTGGGTCCGTACCAGAACATGGATTCGGACCCACCATTGATCCCCTGCGGTTGCTCGGATGATGTTCAAGGTCGCCAGGCGGGTAGGGCCAGTCCGGCCGATGTCGTGCTCAATATCCGCCCAAATGCTCCCATCGTGGCCCATCCCATTGCCGGATGTGGTTTGGGGTCCGAAGTTCAGTCCTGACCATTCGTTCCCCCACCCCTTGGGCCCATCGATCGACCCCCTACGGTTGCTGTGATGCTGTTCCGGATCCCACCCTGCATCAAGGCACCACACCACATCATGTGCCCCCGTAGCCTGTTGCATTCAACGGAGTGCGTGGGTTTCTTGGATTACCGGTTTCGGTCGCGGACAACACGGCTCTTGGCGGTCCAGGTGAGCAAGAGCACATTGCGGGTGCTACTGAGCGTGTGCGAATCACGATCAACCCCTCACGGGCCGACGCTAGACCCACTAAGGGTGTTGTGATGCGGGTCGCGTTTGAACATGGTCGTAGTGAAAGGAGGAGGTGGTGGGACTCGAACCCACGAGGGCCTCTCGACCCTTGTCCGTTTTCAAGACGGATGCTCTGGCCGCTGAGCGACACCTCCGTATGTGGCACGGGTGTGGGAAGTCGAATCCCAGGTCCGCCAGGTTTGGAGCCTAGCGCGCTGATCCACAGCTCACCCGTGTGTAGTCTCTAAGATGGTGGAGCAGGCAGGACTCGAACCTGCAATTGCTTGTAGGATTCCCGTGATGCCCCCAGGATAGGGGGCGAGGTGGAAAGCCGGTGAGTGTTGTACTCATCCTTCAAAATGGATGTGCGTCTACCAATTCCGCCACTGCTCCGTGATGGTGCGGTCGACAGGATTCGAACCTGCCTGGGTGTTACCCCACCAGCCCCTCAAGCTGGCGCGTCTACCAAATTCGCCACGACCGCGTGTCTTGTGACCCCATTGCGGGTCACCTTGTATCCTCGTCTCGCCAGCCGATGTCGGATGGCATTGTCGCTTACCCCTAGGTCCCTCGCCACTGCGTATGGCGACCGCTCGGTTATGAGTCGGATGAGTTCTTCATCCAGGGGCCATTCGATTCTCTGTGTCTTGATGCCTCGGTTGAACCCATCGCACCTTCGGCATCTCTCTCCGCTCACTGGCTTCCCACACTCCGCACATGGGCGCTTGCGTGATAGCTCGTATTGCCGAATTCGCTCCTTCTTTTCGTCCGCTGTCAGCTTTCGCCTCTGGTTCCACTTGGTTGCTTCGGCACACCGGGAGCTTGTGCTCGTAGGTGCTTGTGCATGACAGTTTGGACAGATGAACCGAAGGTTGTTCGGCTCGTTGTTCCACTTGTCCCCATCGATGTGGTCGATTTCGATCCGCAGGGGCTTTCCTTGCCAGACGGGCGGGAGTTTGCACACGCTGCATTCCTCAGCCCGTCCTATCTCGACCAGGGCCCTCCTAAGGTAAGTGGCCTTGGTAGTTGCGCTTGTATAGGGGATGCGCACGAGGGTCTCTCCAGCGGACTTGCGGTTCGTCGGAACTCGACCTTTGCGATGCTTGCCAGGGAAGTGTTGGAAGGAGAACCCGGCCTTCACCGCCCTACGTTTCAGCCATATTTGCATTGAGCCGTTGAGGCAGCACCCGAGTGCGATGCATACCTCTCTCCAGCAGGTGCTCCGTTGGATGGCTTTGGCGAGATCAGCGTCTTTGAACTTCGTGCGGTTCATACACGGACTATACCTGCACCTGCAAATATAGTCGTATGCCTAACATTACCTTCTACAATGGTGACCCGGGGGGGACTCGCACCCCCACTACCTTTCGGACTCCTGGTTTTGAATCAGGCGGCTTTGCATTTGCCCACCGGGCCATGGAGGCGGAGAGTCAGGGATTCGAACCCTGGAAGGCCTTGCGACCCTTACTACGTTTCGAGTGTAGCTCCTCGTACCAACCGGACACTCTCCAAAAAGGGCCACACGCTTGTCGGGCTCCCAAGCCTCGACACGCCTGGCTGGTCGTTTACGACCCCCAGGCTGGGACTCGAACCCATTAAGCCCCGTCATGCGGGGACAGCGTGTGGCAAAGTGGCGGAAAGAGGGGGAATCGAACCCCCGGACCCCTTTCGAGGACGACTGTTTAGCAAACAGTTACCTGGCGCCAACGCAGGACGGTCTTTCCATTGTGGTGACTCCCCTCGGATTCGAACCGAGACATTAACTGGGTCTGAGCCAGTCTCCTCTGCCAGATTGGGATAGGGAGCCATATGGCGGAGGAGATGGGGATCGAACCCACGGACCCCTTTCGAGGCCACTAGTTTTCCAAACTAGCCCAACGAACCAACATTTGGCTCTCCTCCATGAACGATGGTGGGCAGTGACAGAATCAAACTGCATAGCCTTATGGCACCGGGTTTACAGCCCAGGGGTCGTCTCAGCGACCTATTCACTGCCCATGAAATGTGGTGGAGAAGCCCAGAATCGAACTGAGCTGGCCTAGGTCTAGGCGCCGGGTCTACAATCCGGCCCGCATCCATAGCGGTCTACTTCTCCAAAATGGTGCGCGAAGCGGGACTTGAACCCGCACGCCCTAGGGCCAGGACATCTAAAATCCTGTTGTCTACCGTTCCAGCATTCGCGCGTTTGGCTTCCTCCCACACCACCCATCAGTTTGACTATGGCAGTTTGGGCACAAGAACGTAAGGTTTTCAGGCCTGTCATCAAGCCAGTTGCGGTTTTTGTGGTCCACTTGTAGTGCGATGGGATCACCACACCACATCTTTCCGCACCCACATTTGGCACACTCATAGGTGCGGCCCATCTCAATTAGGGCCCGGTTAAGTAGATGCGGCTTTGCTCGCTGACCTGTTGAACGCAAAATTAGGATCTCATCCCATTGGCGTTTGGCTGGTCCGCCACGATGGCTCGACCCATGGTTAGTGCGTTGTCCTGTGAAGTGTGTGGTGTCATAGCCTCTTTCGATGATCCTGCGGGAGATGTGTGCGTGAGAGCCTCCTGCGGGCCTGATGCCTAGATTTCGTAGGACTCCCGCGATGGACACACTGCTGGATACTGCATCTCTAAGCTGCTCTTCCGAGTATCGCCTGTATAGCCTTGATCCCATGGGCCCTCCAAAGAAGGGTCACTATAGGAAAACGCGCCGCTTTTATGGCTGGCGCGTCTACCGATCCCGCCACTCGGGCAAGCTACTCAATGGTGCCGGGAGTGGGACTCGAACCCACAAAGGTGGCGGTTTTTAAGGCCCCCAGGTGTACCAGTTCCCTTGAACCCATCCCGGCGAGTCGGGGAGGTGCACGAAAACCTTCATGCACCTCCCCCTCGTGACCCCCGCGGGGGTCGCTCTATGACCATGCTCATCGCGATGTGAAAGAATCTTGGGTCCAGAAACGCCGGAACCCCCTCGGGCCTTGTGGGGCCGGAGGGGGTTCCGAGTCGCGTGACCGTGGGGTCTACCGTCTCAGTCGCCTCCTCCGGCGCACGAAAGCAGATACAAGCTGGACCAAGAGGTCAGGCTCGAACTGTGGAGCGCGGAGGTGGTGAGGAGGCGGGTCATGGTCTTCCTGGCTCTCGCGAGATGCGGGAGCGGTGTCTTGAAACCCTTATACTTGGTGTCTCGAGGGGTGTCAAGGATCTTTTTTCGATCATCTCGGTGAATGACCTATCCCCCTGCAAAGACGACGAGGGAGGCGAGCACATGGCAAGCGAGAGCGCCTTGAAGATGTGGGGATACGGCAAGGATGTCCTGGTCGTAGCGGTCATTCCCCTTGTGGTGTGGGTCATCAACCTCTCGGTGCAGAACGCGGAGAGGGACTTGCACATCAAGTCGCTTCAAGGCGACGTGGCCGAGTTGACGGACCAGCTTCAGAAGATCGAAGTGGTACGGGATGACCTTGGGAAGGCGAACCTCCAGATGGTTCGCCTGGAGGGCAAGATCGATCTTGCCAATGGGAGGCTGGATGAGATCAAGTCGCTTCTCCACTAGTCTCATGCTCCTGATGACGTGCGGTGCTGGGGGTGAGGAGGCCCCCGTGGTGTTCTCGCTGGAGACGGCGGCTCAGGCGCCTCCCGCCGCGCCCATCGTTGTTCTCCCCCCGCCCACGGTCCTGGTCGTGCCGATAGAGGAGAACGCGGGGATGCCATCCCTACAGGCGGATGTCGCGGAGCAGGCCCGCGAGGTAGACCAGGTGAACGCAGAGACGCTGGCCCTCCTCAACAAGCTCCGGGCGCGCAAGGGCCTGCCGCCCTTGGCGCCTACGGCGTTGGACGTGCCTGATTTTGTGGCGACGCCTTCGGAGTGAGCGTCACCGCTTGAGGAAGGCTGCTGCCACGGCGAAGCCTTTGGCGAGGACCTTCTTCGACTCGGCCTTGCCGACCCAGCCTTTCTCGATGGCGTGGGCGAGGCATATTTCGGCTACGGGCAGGCGCACCTTGTGGGTGCCCACGTCGGCCGCGTCGCTGATCACGCCAGCGGCGATGGTCTGCGTGCACCACTGAACGAGGAGGACGCGGGTGTACTGCTCGATGAAGTCTTCTTCTGCTTTGGTCATGGGTGTCTCCGTTAGTCCCTCTATGCGGAACGGGGAGTAATCCACTTCTCAGTGAGGCCCCCATGTCCCTGCGTTCCAAGCTCATCCGACTCGCTCACGAAAACCCAGCTCTCCGCAAGGACCTTCTCCCGCTTCTCCAGGTGGAGGCGCACGACAAGGTGGCCTTGGCGAAGGAGACACAGGACTTCGTGGAGTGGGTCATCAACACGCAGGAGCCTCTGCCAGAGGCTCGGATTGAGCGGTTCCTCACGAGCACCTTGGGGCTGGAGATCAAGCCGCCCATCAAGAAGCGTGAGGGTCCTCGCTTCATCGAGGGTGATCGCGTGGAAGTGCGTGCGGATAAGCACAAGGATGAGGCCACCATTGCTCCCTACGTGGAGTTCAACGGCAAGACGGGTGTCGTGACCAGCACCGACAATTTCGACGCCCTTGTCCAGTTGGATTCTGGATCGTCGGCCCCTGTCCGCTTCCCCCTCGCCCTCAAGCCTCGCGGTGTGGGTCTGATGAAGTACACCCCCCCGTTTGTGATGGAGGGGTCGGACAAGATCGAGATGATCTACTTCGCGGATCCCGAGGCCAAGATCACGGAAGAGCAGCAAGTCACTGTCACCAAGTACAAGGAACGTGCCCGGGGTGAGGAGAAGCGATCGGCCAACTACTACACGGGCCACATCTTCTCAGCGCGGACCAACGCATCGGGCCAGGTGTACTTCCAGACGTTCCCGCAGCAGCGGCAGCGGGTTGACCCGTCCGCCGAGGGCGGCTTCCAGGTGCGCTCGTTCAACCCGGTGAAGGGCAAGGTGCTCTACATGGGTGTGTTCGGCAGGCGTCCTTCGTCGTGGAAGAAGGATCTGGAGAAGCTCCAGAAGGAAAGTGAGGGTGGCGAGCGGTAACGTTCCCACCACCTGGAGCCATCGATGTCTGATCCTGCGGAACTCTCTCTCTCGGAAATGCGAGCCATCAACCAGCTTCGGGCGGAGGGCGACAACCTCGTGAGGGAGATTGGTGGGCTTGAGCTTCGGAAGGTGAACCTCGTGGGGAGGTTCAACGAGGTTGAAGCCCAGGTACAGGGTGTCCTCAACACGGTTGCAAAGCGCCTCGGAATTCCTTCCGGGGAGACATGGAGAGTCACCCCGGAGGGCAAGGTGCTTCGGGGGGATGTGAACACGACCTCGGAGTGACCGGGGAAAGGGGAAGCCACAATGACCACGGGATGGGAAACGCTCCCTGGTGAGTTTCCGTGGCCTCCCCCGAACGTTCAGGTGCTAAGCCCGATGTTCGTGGGTGCGCTCGACATTCGGTGGGATGACCCGTCCATCCTCAACACGGGTACGACGCAGACGCTCACGACGGCCACGGGAACGGTGACCGTGGCTTCGGCCCCAGTTGTGTGGGTGGCATCCTCGGGGACGTTGACGGTCGCCACGACCCCTGTGCCCGCGGGCCAGCTCCTCGTGGTCGACACGGCCATCCTCGTGTCGATTGCGGGCGTGCCCGTACCTGGCTCGGATACGTTCAATGGCACGGGAACGGTGGACGAGATTGCGGCATCCATCGTTTCGGCCATCAACACGGGGACGCTGGCGACGCTCAATACGGTGACGGCGGAGGCTGCGGGGGCCGTTGTGACGATCACTGCGCTAGAATCTGGCGAGGCGGGCGACGACATTGCGCTTAGCTCGTCGACGGTGACCGTGGTGGCCTCTGGGACGACGTTAGCGGGCGGGGTGGACGGGGACACGTTGTCTATCGGCCTGGTGGAGATGAAGGCCGTGGCGGGCGACAGAACGCCTGGGGGCTTTGACTTCACGGTTGGGGCTACGCAGACGGAGACAGCCACGTCGATTGCGGCAGCCATCAACGACCCGGCCAACGTGATGACCTACGTGACTGCGGTGCCGGGTGACGGGGTGGTGACCATTCGCGCGGCGACCATTGGGGCCACGGGCAATTCCATTGCCTTGGCGGTGACGGGCACGGCCCTGGTGTTGTCGGGGGATACCCTGCTCGGGGGGGCTGGCGACCCAGCGGCATGCCTTGGGAGGTCCAACTCGCAGTGGTCGATTGCAGGGGTGAACGTTTACAGGTCGGATAATGGGGAGCGGGGCCCGTACATTCGGATCAACAAGTTCCCCATTGGGAGTCTGTTCTGCCGGGACTTCACGGACAACACGATCATCGAGGATGAGATCGTGCATTGGGATGGCTCGTGGGTGAGCCGAGGGGAGTCGTCCAACTCGTACCAGTGGACGTTCCGCACCTATTACTTTCCCATCGTGAAGCCTACCGAAGCCCCACTTCGCGGGTCCGCAACCTACGTCCGGGCAGTTCCAGCGAACGCCCCATCGGACGTGGTGGTGAAGATCAACGGGACTATCGTTCCCGTCAGCGATGTGTTTGGGCCGAATGGGGAGGTCACCCTCATCAACCAGCCTGCCTGGGACATGGCTCGGGAAAAGACTATCCCTGCGCTGCTTCCCGATGCCACATCCGTTGTGACGGTGACCTATCGCTACAACCGCAACCAGTTGGACACGACGCTTGATCGCACCACGCAGATTTTCTACAGGCTCACGACGGTTGCGCTCGACCCGACGTCGCCTTCTGGATACGTGGAGACCCCGCTTAGTTACTCCCCTCCCGTTTCCGTCGCCCAAGTGGAGACGATGGACTACATCTGGAGGGAGGCGATCCGTCGCAACAACTGGATTCTCCAACAGGGAGGGGAGCGGGTCAAGCTCTTCAAGCGGAAGGTGTCCGGCATCCCGTGCCCGTGCCGGGTGGATGAGCGCACATTCGAGTATCTACAGCAGCCGTCTAACCGGTGCCACACCTGTTTTGGCAGTGGTTTTGTCGGCGGCTATGACGGGCCGATCGACGTGATTGTTGCTCCCGATGATGCAGATCGTCGGGTCACGCAGACCCCGAACGGCCGTCGTCTTGAGCACACGTATGAGGTGTGGATGGGGCCGTCCCCTATCGTGACGCAGCGGGACTTCATTGTGAAGCAGACGGGTGAGCGATACTCGATTGGTCCCGTTCGTCGTCCTGCGCATCGGGGGCTCCCGCTTCAGCAGCACTACTCGATTGGCTACCTCGACGAGCAGGACATTCGGTACCGAGTCCCTCTGAACGGCATCACGGAGCTTCCCTGGCCGCAGACTCGCACGACAGATCAGAATACGCCGTGTGACCCGGCCCCGCCGCATCCGGTCGGGTTTGACTACCAGGCGACCACGATGGAGACGGATAAGTCCAACATCCCGGACGAGCGTCAGCAGCGCGGCCGTACGCCTGTTTGGTCGAACACCTCGTACTGAGATCCGCCTCACGGTCAATCGCCTATCCGTTTGGATGGGCATGACACGAGAAGGGGATGAACATGGGTCGGCAACGCTCGAAAGAACGTGCGTGCTACCTTGCAGCCACCCGAGGGATGGCTCTGTTTTCTCGTGGTCATTTCGTGTTTGCCGTGACAGCCAGCGGCCACGTCAGAATCCTATGTGGGTCTCGGTCGCCCGCCGACGTGTGGGTCAAGGCCCATCAAGTTTTGCAGGACGAGGAGCAGGTTTGCATGCCCGCCCCTCGCACGTATCGTGTGGTGACTCCTCGAGGCGTGTACGAGGCACCGACGTGGCATCGGGTGCTTTGGTATTGGCTCGTGGGACACCTGGTCATGCGGTAGGGTGCAGGATGGACACGCCAAGGTATAGCGCGCGATGGTGGGGGCTGGTGGTCATCCACAACTGCGTGGTTCACCCTTGGCTCCCTTTGGCGGATAGGCTCAACGTCCTTCCGTTCCGCAGAACGAAGATGGTAGCCTCGCTGGTGTGCCAGGCTCATGACCGCTCTGCTCCAGAAGGCGGTGGGTGATGAAGGGTGGTCGACTTGTTGGAGTCTACGGGAGGCCGTGGAGCAAGCTCGCGAGCGAGCCCATCCCCATCACTAGGGAGACGTTAGCGCGTTTGGGGGAGGCCATCGTAGAGGCCATCGTAGCAGAGGCCAAGAAGGACCTGGCTCGCGAAGGCAAGCCCGTGCGTGGAGAGCCCGAGGGGCTTCCCAATTCAAAGCGGTTCTTCGAGTCGTTCGGCTACCGGATATCCGGGTCAAGCACCGTGGAGGTGACGTGCTCCTGGCCCTACATTGAGCAGATTGTAGAGGGCCGCCCCCCGGCCCCTATGACGAAGCTGACGCTTGCTCGAGGCGGAGAGGTTGTCCCCATCAAGACAGGCCCCGACACTGTAATCTTCCGTGTTGTCCCCCCCAAGCTGTCCAACGCCTGGATCCATCCAGGATTTGCGCGGCACAACTTCGTCAAGCGAGGTGTGACCGCGGGTAAAGAGGCGATGCTACAAATCATTGCCGAAGAGGCCCTCACCCATTTCCTGAAAGGGAATCCGTTCAAATGATCGAGGCTCGTGTCGAGTGCTTGTGCACAGTTGGCTATCAACTAGCCGACCTCAATCTCGTCCTTCACAAGGGGGACGTGCAGTGGCTTCCAGCAGCCAAGGCTAGGGTGTCGAAGGATTTGCTTATTGCAGAGCGCGCAGGGGCCGTGTCGGTACGGTGGGAACAGAGGTGTGAAGTGACAAAGCCAGCCCCCCCATCGCCACATCCCCCGTGGCTTCAGCGCAAAAACCGTGCGTTTGCAAGTCCTCCTCCACCCCCCCGGCCCGCCCCTCCTCTTGCAGATCCTGCGGAGGATGTCCGCGCCATGTTGCGCGATGTGGTGCGAGAGGAAGTGCGGGATGCCCTCCGGGGACGGGGGGGCATGGTGTCGAGCATCGGGATGACGCCGGAAGCAGTACAGCAAGCCGTCCTAGAAGCCCTCAAGTCGTTCGGCGGTGGTATCGCGCGGGGCGCTCCTGCCCCAGCCAGCCATCCGTCCGTGGATGACTCGGCCCCTCTGTTCATTCCGTCCGACATTGGCGGGAATCAGAAGGCGGCCATCACCGTGAGTGCCGAGACGTCTGCGTTCAACGAAGTGGATGACGCATCGGCCGCTCTAAAGGCCGCCCGAAACACACGCCGCAAGAAGACAGGAGGTAGCGATGCCCAAGGATGAGACCGCCGCACGTGGATGTGGCGCAGATATCGGCACGATGAACATCGTGTCCGCCCGACGCACTGCGAAGGGCGTGGAGACCCGAAGGGTGCGGGATGCGTTCCTGGATCTCCCGTCGGACAGCCGGAAGATGCTCAAGCTATCCGGTGTCAACTACGTGGAGCGCGGGGATGAGATCCTCGTCCTTGGCGACGCCGCGATGGAGATGGCCAACGTGTTTGGTCGCGAGGCTCGGAGGCCGCTTAGCGCGGGTCTCCTGGCTGCGGGTGAGATTGACGCGCTTGAGGTGCTGGCCCTCCTCATCACGAACGTCATCGGCACCCCTACGGTGCCCAACGAGGCGTGCTGCTTCTCGGTTCCTGCGGCTCCGGTGGACGACCCAAACAAAGACATCGTGTACCATCGTGGGGTACTGCAGCGCATCGTGGCAGACTGCGGCTATAGGGCCATCCCGAGCAACGAGGCGATGGCCATCATCTTCGCGGAGACTGCGAAGGATGGGTTCTCTGGGCTGGGGATCAGCTTCGGGAGCGGCATGTGCAACGTCGCTCTGGCGATCAACACCATCGAAGCCATGACGTTCTCGACCTCTAGGGGCGGCGATTGGATCGACGCTGGAGCCGCGAAGGCCGTGGGATCGACACAGGCTCGGATGTGCGCCATCAAGGAGCGAGGCATCGACCTCCTGCATCCTAAGAGCCGGGAAGAGGAGGCGTTGGCGCTCTACTACAAGAGCCTCATCGAGTACTCCCTGGATCACATCACATCGCAGTTCATTCGCATCAAGGACAAGTTCTCCCTCCCCAAGCCCATCCCCTTCGTCATCTCGGGAGGCACGAGTCTGGCGGGTGGGTTCAAGGAGTTCTTCGAGCAGGTGTTCGAGGCGAAGCGCAAGAAGTTCCCTATTGAGATTAGCGAGATTCGACATGCGGCGGATCCTCTCAATGCGGTTGCACACGGTCTGCTTCTGCAGGCCATGCAGGAAGACGAGGAGTGATCACCCCCGAAATCCCATCGGAAGTACTGTCAGCTCGGGTGTTGCGAAACCTGCGGGATGGGGACATTGTGTGGGTTACGGTGGACCCCGAGCTAGACGAAGAGGACATGGACACGGTGCATCAAATCGTGAGCAGCCTGCTTCCTGAAAACGTGAATCTACTCGTAACGGTTGGCGGGTCCATGGACCTTAGGGTTGCCGCCTTGGATGAACTCCTCGACCTTCAACAGCAGGTTGAGGAGGCGATCAAGGATTTCTCCGCTGCTCGCGCCCACGATACTTGAGGCCAAATGTACTACTTCTTGACAGAGGCAGTGAAAAGGCGTTTTCTGCTAGAGTTGCGGAACTTCTGGTCGTACCACCCGAGGTATCGGGACATCGTTGATCACATCCAGGGAAAGTACAGTTTTCGCGAGCGGCCCTCGTACGGGATCATCCTCAAGACCGCTTCGGCTAACCAGGTGCAGCTATCCGCGGACAACTTTGTAGGGACAGTGGTTTCCTACGTCCAGCTCGCGAAGTACCAAGACAAGCCAGGGTTGGCCGTGGAGTGGGTTCGCGAAGACGCAACCGCTATCCGGGCCAACGGCGGTGTGTTCCCCTCCTCGCCCGGCATCTACTACATCGAGATCACGGAGCCCACCGATCCGGTGCCCCCGTACAACGCTGAAAGGACATTTGAGTTCATGGTTGACCCGCTCCTGGAAGTGCAGGATGAGGTGGCTACGAAGCTGGATGACTTCACGTGGATGGTCGCCAACCCGTACTTGGACGGCACCACGAGGGTCTACCAGATGCCAGGCGGCATCCCATACGTCGCAGGGGTCAACTACACCGAGGACCCAGGGACGGGGCAAATCACTCTCGTGAACCCCATCCCGAATGGGACGTATCTCCTGGTGAGCTACAGGTATGCCGGGGAATCCACGGGTCCGTGGCGCATCACGGAGAACTTCGCCCATCGGGGAGCTATCCCCGGCGTGACGCTAGCGTTTGGGCGACGTATTGAAGTGGGGGATGTGATGGCGGTGGTTGTGCATAGCCGCCGGCAACCCACGGCCCTGGAGTACGGCGGGAAGTGGGACATATCCCTCGACTTCGACATCACGGCCCGTGATGTGTACGCGCAGCAGGAGATATCGGACGCGACCGTCATGTTTCTGTGGGGTGTGGCGCGCAACCGGCTCTCGACGGAGGGGATTGAGATCACGTCCGTTGGGATGGGTGGGGAGTCCGAGGAGTCGTATGACGATACGGGGGACGACTACTACTACAACTCGAGCTTCACGGTGCAGACGCAGACGGACTGGAGCATCCACGTGCCGTTGACGGCCACCATTCGTCGTGTTGTGCCGCTCACGTCAGCACAGGTCGCCGAAGTCGCAGCGATGACCGACGACGAGCTGGTGGAGTCCAACCTCTCGAACAACATTCAGGTGTTGGAGAGCTTGGGTCTGCGAACGATGGACGATCCGTTCTTCTCGGGTAAGACCGCGACGTTCGAGACCCTCAAGTAAGGCCATCACTCCCGGGGTGGAGGGATGCGCGGGTCGGGTCTCTGGACCTCTTCGGCGTGGTACACCTCCCACTTGTGCACCCATCCATCCTCGTAGGGGTACTCGGTGTCCGCGTCGTCGATGACGCGCACCCGGCCCGACCACTGGCTCACGTGGCACAGGAGGACGACGGGGCCATCGGGTCCGACAGCGTGGATCCAGATGAGGCCGTAGGGGAGGTCAGGCCGGAGATTGCTCATGTCAGTAGTCCTGATCAGGACCGAGGGTCCCGATCTTGGTGGTGGAGACGTAGTGGACGGTGGTGCCGTGCACCTCAATCCATCCCGCGGCCCCTGGAACGAGATCGCTGGCCTTGATGCGCAGGGGTTCCAGCGAGCGGTAGTCCATCCACTTGCTGGCCACCCCCTGCAAGCCGTTTCGAGCCATGAGCTGAAAGGCCTGGTTGCGCCGGTCGTCGGCGATGTGAAAAGACCAGCCAGTGAAATCGGGTGTGCTCACAGGAGTCTCCAGGTGAGGATGATGCCAGAGATAGCACAGCTTGGGTTCTCAGAGTCGGGTGGATGGATGCCATCCATCCACCCGAGTCCATGCATCTTGACGGGCAGGGGCAGTTTCATCCGGCGTTTGACGAAGGCGAACCACGCCTTCGGGTCGGTGCTCTTCCGGGGGCCCGTACCTGGCCATTCCCCGGTTGTCACGACGCCGCTTCGCCACGTACTCGTGGTGTAGGCCACGCCGGGGAGCAAGCCTCCAACGGAAATGGGGAATACGGTGACGGTGAGGGTGTTCACGCTCAGCCCCCGATGAATTCGGCGCAGAGGACGGTGCCTGCGGCGGTGCCCTTGACGGCCGTGCCGACCAGGGTGACGGTCACGTCCTTGGGGTCGACCCAGGATTCGGTATCGACATAGCCCTCGAACACAAAGAGCCAGCCTAGATCTTGCCAGATCTTGCCGGTCCCACCGGGATGGGTGTGGCGAGCGTCCTGCTCGGTCTTGGCCGCCACGATGGCGGCCAAGTAGATGTCGAATTCCCGGACAGGGGTGGTGCGGGTGATCTTCCAGAGCTTCATGTTCTTCTCCTCCCCCCTCTACACCAGCCTGTGCAGACCCTGAACTTGTTGGTAGGGTGAAACCTGCAAGTGGAGGGTGGTACGGCATGCCTGTTTACGAGTACGAGTGTCAGGATTGTGGGCTTCGCTTCGAGAAGCTGAAGTCGATCACGAAGTCGTCCGAGCCCGAAGCGTGTCCAGCTTGCAAGGTTCCGGACGCCAAGAAGCTCGTGTCGGTCGTGAACCACACCTTCGCGCATACGGTCGTGGGCGGGGCACGTCCGCAGAATACGGGTGTCCACGCCATCGACTACAACTACGACCGCACCATCGGGCGGGACGCCGAGCAGAAGTGGAAGATCATTGAGCAGCGAGATGCCCGCAAGCGAGAGATCATTCGAGATGCGCAGAAGGCGGGTGTCGCAGTCAACCGGGACCAGCTCGTGCGCACGGGGGAGAATGACTACCGTGTGATCACGGAAACCGAGCGCACTGCGGCGAACGAGGGGCGTGCCAAGCACAACCAGCTCCTCAAGCAGGTCAACACGGCAATCGAGAAATCCAAGAAGCCTTGAGTCCCTGGCTTGGGTGGCCGTTGATCTGTCTATGAGCCTCCATACTTGAGGAGGTATCCACATGGACAGCGCCCCAAAGGCATACACCATCTACAAGGCCACGTCGCCAAGTGGAAAGGTGTATGTGGGGCTGACAAGCAAAACCCTCAAGGCTCGGATTCGCCAGCACACCCATCTTGCCCGACCCAACGGGTCTATTGGCCATTTCTACAAGGCACTTCGTAAGTACGGCGACCAGATGGTCTGGACTGTGCTTGAAGAAGGGATTGTGGGGCTGCGCACGGCAGGCGAGAGAGAGATGTACTGGATTGCACATTTCAAGTCGGACAATCCCAAGTGTGGATACAATAAGACGGCCGGTGGCCAGACGGGTCGTCCTTTCCGGATTGATGCGGAGCGGCATCCCGTGCTCCGGTCCGATGGGCGCGTGTTTTGGTCTGCGCGAGAGGCCGCAGAACTGATGGGTGCAGCCCATTCGGATGCCGTGGGAAAGGCCATTCGTTTGGGTGGTACATGTGGTGGGTTTACGTTCACCCGCATCTCTGTAGATGAGTGCGTGCACCGGATTCAAACCGACCCCGCGGCAAATGCAGCCGTGGCACATGTGGACTGGACACGCCCCATACCGCACACGGCGGAATCAAAGAAGCGCATCTCCGAGGCAAAGAAGGGAAAGCCCTACAACCGCAGTGCGGTTGCGGAGGCGCGGCGAGTGGGATTGATCTCCAAAACAGTCTACTGCTCGGACGGCGCGGTGTTCTCGTCGGTCACTGCGGCTGGCGAGTCCATTGGATTGCACCGATGGGCCCTGGCGCATGCCATCAAGAACCGTCGGGTGGTTGATGGGCACCTCTTCTCCTTCTCTCCCGTGGATGGCGAGAGTCTGCGTCTTGCAGAGCTGGATGGCCGTGAGAAGGCGCGGGTGGGTCGCGAGGCTCTACGGAGCAAGCGGTCCAAGGCTGTTTACTGCTCTGATGGGCGTGTGTTTGCATCCTTGACAGATGCGGCACAATCATTCGGAGTGAACAGGGTGACGCTCCTGAACGCCATCAAGAACGGTCGTCCGCTCTCTGGGGTGCGATTCTCACGGACCACAGATGCAGACTACCAGCAGCTCGCCACACAGTACACGGACGCGCTTTTGAAGGCTAAAGCAGCCCAAGTGCAGGCGATAGCCAAACCGGTGCTGCGTTCTGATGGGTGCCGTTACGCCTCCGTACTTGATGCGGCACGGGCAATGTCGGTTTCACAGTATCAGATGCACCGCTCACTCCGAACCGGGAAGCCCCGGGATGGATTCACCTTCTCCACCGCCGAGACAAGGTAGGCCCAATGTCCTTCCCGAACAACATTTACGCCCCACCGGGCGTCTACACGCAGTCCAACTACGACAACCCCACCGTCGCGCTGCTTGATGGGCTGCGTCTGCCGATCCTAATCGGTACGGGGTCGGAGATCCTGTCGCAGAGCAACCTCGAGATGATCCGTGGATCGTCGGCCTCCGTCGATCAGCGTATCGTTCAGGAGGATGAGACGGGTCGTGCGGTGGTGAGCATCTCGTTGACGGGTGAGGTGACCCTCGGTGCGTTCAACGGTGAACTGACCCGCATCCAGACCCGCAAGTACCCCATCGTGACCGGCCAGGGGACGGGCACCACGGCGACGAAGACTTCGGCCGTGTCCGTGACGATCAACGGGCAGCCGATCGTGGTCACTGCCATGTCTGCCGCCACTGGCGTTCTGACCCTTGCCACGGCCCCCGAGCTTGGGGATGAGGTTCGGGTCAGCTACTACTTCAAGCGCACCGACACGCAGATCACCGACACCGTCTCGGATCAGGTGACGGAGGACGGTGCCATCCTCTACGGGGCGGTTGGCGAGAGCTTCACCATCATCACGGGTGACAACGACACCCTCGTCCTCACGGTTGATGATGTCTCGACCGTTACCGTTACCATCCCAAGTTCTGGTGCATCCACGTGGAGCGCCGCGCAGATCGCGGCCTTCATCCTCGCCGCAGCTGGAACCACCTCGCTGACGGCGACCACGGCCGAGAACAACTTCGGCGAGACCGTCGTCGTCCTGCAGGCTGACGGTAACCTGGCGGTGGGTTCGGGCTCGGCGAACTCGACCCTCGGGTTCACCGCTGGCAGTGCCACGGCCCGCAACAAGGTGTTCTACACCTTCCAGGGCCCCATCGTGGACGGAACCAATGGTGGTGTCACCACTACCGATCCGTCTGATGTGACCGTCCTCGTGGACGGCGTGCAGGTCATCCCTGTCTCCGTGGATGGAGCGAACCGTGCGGTCACCCTCGCGGCAGCCCCCGACGCCGGGGCCACGGTCACCATCCAGTACTACTTCAACGCCTGGCAGGACACGTTCGACTACCTGATGCACATCAACGTGACGGAGATCACGCAGTGCGGTGTGTCCCCCACCCGTTCGGACTACACCGATCAGGTCGACTTCGTGCTCAAGGACGACCGGATCGTGTGGGGCACCTCCTACGCGGTTGAGGCCGGCGAGCACACCGCGGGCACCACCTACTTCAACGACGTGCAGGTGAGTGGGACGCTCGTCGACACGCGCGGCTACCTCCAGCCCACGACGGCCGTTGTCAACACTGCCGTCTCCCCGCCGACGGAGAGCCGCACGCAGTTCACCCTGGCTCGTGTTCCGACGACGGGCAACGGCCGCAACAGCCCTCTCGGCAGCTCGCTCTACCAGACGGTGGCCAATGACCGGATCGACCTCCCCACGGACCGACCCGACCTGGTTGTCGCCTACTGGGGCTTCGGCATCCAGGATGCCATTGAGCGCGGTGCCGTGACTGTCACTGCAGTGGATTCGTCCACGAGCACCATCACCCTTCGGGATCCCGTGCCGGTCGGCGCACAGGTTTGGGCGACCTACTACTACAACACCCTGGCCGACCACGAGTACACGCTCACCACGGTCGTTCCCGGTGCTAGTGGTGTGGGGACGTATGCCATCACGAATGAGGATGGTACGGCCCTTCTCACTCCGATGTACGGCACCAAGTCCTCTGGACTGTCCACCATCACCCTTCAGTTCCCCTCCGGGTCGGAGCGGAAGCCTGACGTTCGGTTCGAGGTCCCCACGACCACGACCTACTACGAGGGCAGTGTCGTGGAGGACGTGACGGTCACGTTCGCCACGACGGATGGCACGGTCGCCAAGTTCGTGACGCCTGGCTCGGGCGACTACGAGATCGTCCTCAACGCCTCGGATCGCATCCGTCTCCTCATCGATGGGGCCGCCCTTGCGGGCGGTGCCGCAGGCATCGACCTCGGCTCGGTCAACGGGACTGCGAACCTCGGGTTCGTCGCCTCGATGGTTGGCGCAGAAGTTGAGTACGAGGCAGACACGGGCTACACCACCTACGAGATCGATGCCACGAACAATGGCCTCAGCCTCCTCGTGGACGGAGTCCTCGTCTCGGGCACGGCCACTGCCTCGGGCACGGCCACCCTGGCCGATTACGTCACTGCCCTCAACACGGGTGCAGACGCCTCGCCGTCACTCTATGAGTCGTCCGGCGCGTTCCTCTCGTCTGTAGTGGTCACGGCCAACGAGTACGATCAGCTCCTTTTCCATTACACGGGAGATGAGTCCGGTCTGTCGGGCAACCTCACGGCCACCATCACCCCTGCGACCTACGCTTCGGTGTCCACGCTCGCCACGGCGGTGCAGTCGGCCGTCTCTACGGCCATTGCTGGGCTCGGTGCGGCGTTCACGGGACTTGAGGTCACGGTTGATGCGAGCGGGGATGGCAACCTCACCTTTGCCCTCCAGCGTGCTACGGGTGTGGCAGCTACGGGCACCGTGACTGCGGCTACCGTTCTCGCGGCCGATACCGTCACCATCGCGGGCACCGTGTTCACGGCTGTGACCGGCGCTGCGGGCGCGAACGAATTCGATCGTACTCCGGGCACCGACATCACGACGGCGACCAACCTCGTGGCAGCCATCAACCTGGTCACCAACTGGGTCGGCACTCCACCGGTCACGGCGGACAACGCAGGTGGCACGTCCAACATCGTGACCATCACCGCTGCATCGGTGGGCACCGCAGGAAACGCCATCACCTTGGCCTCGTCGGGCGGCACGCTCGCCGTCTCTGACGCCAACTTGAGTGGTGGCCTCAACGCGGACACGTCTGGCTACCTGGAGTTCATCACCCACGGCACCCCGGCACGCGATTTCTGCGTCCTCGCAGGCATCGACACGGCGGCGGCGACCGCTGGCGCGCAGACCAAGCTCATCGACGGCCCCATCGCTCGTCGATACACCGTCACGGGCGACAACACGTCCTCCCTCCTCCACGACCGACTCATCCTTCGTAGCCGCGTCGTTCCAGGAATGGGAACCGTCGCCCCCCACCACACGCTGACCTACGCGGGTCTGGAAGTGTCCGGTGGGACGGGCGACACGCTCGCGGGCTTGACCCCCGAGACCGCCACGTCTGCAGGATGGAACGCCTGCGTTCGGGCAGCCACGCTCCTGGGCAGCGTTGGGTTCGCCAACGGCCAGGTGGCCGCTGCCACGTACGGGGACGTCCGTGACGGCCAGCCCATCGTCACGTTCTACGCCGCAGGTGGGACGACGGCGCAGAACAACGTGTTCAAGTTCTCGATGGACGGCACCCCCGTCACCGTGCAGTTCACGGACGCAGCCGGGGCGGCCATCGCGTCCGGGGCTTCGGCCGATGTCCCGCTCGGCCCTGCGGGCACCGCGAACACTGTGCTCGCACAGATCCGTGCGGCGGTGACGGCCGCTGGCATCGCTACCCCCACCTCCAGGGTTCTCCAGGAAGGGGCGGCCATCCGGCTCGTGGGAGCAGTCTACAGCGCGCTCTCCAGTATCGTCATCGGCAACGGGAATGCGAATGACACCCTCGGGTTCAACGAGGGCGACATCGCCGAGCGCACCCTCGTCGCCCCCGACGTGGTGGCCTCTGGCCTCATGGCCCACTCGCACGCGGGTCTGTCCGACGTATACAACCTCTGGACCAACCCGACGACCACCTACTTCGCGGACGAGGCGCTTGCCTCCACCGTGTCGGATGCCGTCGGGGCGAAGTACCTGTTCATCCAGTCGCTCGGGTCGGTTGGGCTCGGCACGCAGTCCAGCGTCGCCTTTGCCACGGCTTCCTCCGACTCGATCCTCCTCCCCACCACGGGGCTCGGGGTCGTGACTGGCGATGGTGCTACGGGTGAAGAGGGCATCAGTGGCTTCTACGTCACGTCGTCGGATCCCGTGAACGGTTCGGGGACGGCCAACACGTCCATCCTCAACAACGGCACGGGACAGGACGGCATCGTGGGGCAGACCTACACCGACCTCGTGACCGGGTTGACCTTCACCGTCCTCCAGCGGGAAGGCGGGTCCAACTACCCCGCCGCATCGTACTTCACCTTCACGGTGCGTACGGACGTGACCACGGACAGCAACCTCACGGTCAACACCATCCCCGGCCTCGAGCTGCTCGTCACCAACACCCTCGGGGTCGGTGCGGGCGACACCGCGGTCGTGGAGACCTTCGAGCGTGGTGGCGAAGAGCCCGGCATCGGTGACATCTACTACGTGTCCTACCAGTACACGAAGCAGGATTTCGAGACGAGGCTCTTCACGCGCTTCGCCTCCATCGAAGCCGTCTACGGGTCGCTCTCCCCCGACAACCCCGTGTCGCTGGCCGCCTACCTCGCCATCCTCAACGGTGCCGTTCTCGTCGGTATCAAGCAGGTGCAGAAGGACACCGACGACAACGGAGACGGGATCAACGACTCCGCGTCCGTCACGGCCTACCGTGACGCCGTCGATGACCTGGAAGGCGCCCTCACCGGAGGGATCCTCCCCGACATCCTCGTCCCCCTCCTGGGTTCGTCCACCCCTCTGTTCTCCTACATCACCCGCCATGCGGACGTGCAGTCGGACATGAGGCACCAGGCCGAGCGCACCGTCATCGCAGGTGTCTCCTCCGGCACCACCCCGCGTGCCGTGGGCACCGTCGCACAGACCGTGCAGCGTGACCGCTTCCGGCTCGTCTACCCCGACATCGTCATCGTCCCGCTCCCGCAGGCCGATGGGCAGGATGAGGAGACCCTCGTCGACGGCACCTACCTCGCCAGCATGATGGCCGGGTCGGTGGTGTCCCCCAACACCGACGTGGCCACCCCCTGGACCAACCGTCGCCTCCAAGGTGCCACCCGGCTCGCCCGGACCCTGGACGCGGTGGAGCAGAACCAGGTCGCGGTCAAGGGCGTGACCATCATCGAAGACCGCCCCCCGGTCCTCCGTGTGCGCCACGGCCTCACCACCGACCTCGTCGGCGCAAGCACCAACGGCAACGCCCAACTGTCCAGGCTCCCCACCATCAAGCAGATCGTGGACGAGGTGCAGCAGCAGTCCCGCAAGACCCTCGACCGGTTCATCGGTACGAAGTTCCTCCCGGGCGTCCTGTCGCAAATCGAAGGGCAGCTCAGCAACACGCTCAAGCTCCTGGTACAGGCGCAGATTCTCAGCGCATACACTGGAGTCAAGGCGAACATCTCGGCTGACAACCCAACTGCGGCTGAAGTGGAAGCCTTCGTCCAACCCGTAACACCCCTTCTCTACATCGTCATCTCATTCTCTGTTAGGTCAAGTTTGTGATAACGCGGGTTGTACCTGCGTTATTCGCAAAAACGGTAGTGGGGAAGCTCACACAGAACGCTTGACGGATTCGACTCCTGGCCCCTATGATGGGGGCCAGGAGTACGGATGGGCGCACGTACCAAGGCGACGGAAGAGGATCTTAGGGCAGCTTGGGAAGCGAGGGAGACGACGAGGGTTGTCGCGTCGCGCCTCCGCATATCGAAAGACACGGTCTCGAAGATGTGGAGGGCGATGTACGGTGACGCCGAAGTCACTGCGCGAGGCAAGGAGCTGATTGCAGAGTCATGTTCCCGTGTCGGACTATCTGGGACGGGGAAGAAGAAGCTATACAAGACGGTGGACGTGGTGTGCTCTCGGTGCGGTGGCACCGTTACACGAACCACGTTCCAAGTGGCCCGATTGGGTAGCGCGGACATCTGCGAGTCCTGCGCCGATGGAGATCCCTGCCCGGTGTGTGGTTTACGGGTGAATGGCGTGCGGGGAATGTCTGGCCACTTCCGCCACCAACGGGATGCAGGTGATGAGACTCACAGCGCATATGCGGAGGCGCAGGAGGTGGCGCGGTGGGGTGCCTTGTCCGAACCCGAAGACTATGTGACGTGCAGGGAGTGCGGGTACAGGGCATCCAACCTGACGGGACACATCAAGGTTCACGGTATCCAAGCCAGGACCTATCAGGCGAAGTATGGTCGGGATGCCCTGCTCCGGTCAAGTGCAGAAACACGGGGCATCATCGAGACGAGGCGAGGGAGATTCCCCAACGGAGTGCCGATTGCGACCAAGGTGGTGAAGTGCCCCGAGTGCGACGCCGAACGGGAAGTGTCCGGGCGGGCATCCCTTAGCCAAAAGGGTCTTCGCTGCGACCCGTGCAAGGAGACGGAGAAGCTAGTTCGGGCCAATGCACGGTGGGCCGAGTTGTCCGAGCCCGAGGATTACGTGACCTGCCGGGCCTGTGGGACATTTCGGGGTGTGACCCTAGGCTCCCATATCCGTAGTGTGCATCCCGACTTGGTTGGGCGGTATTCGGCCGTGTATGGCGATGCATCGACTATGGCCGTGAGCGCCCCGCAACGCAATGTAGGGGAGAAGGTTCACATCCGGAAGTCCGACCTGGTGCCGTTCATGGATGCGCAGGGGCGGGTGGAGGTTTCGCGCGCAGCGAGACACTTCGGCTGCGCCCATTACACTGTCCTGCTTCGGTGCCGCAAGCACGACCTTCCTACGAGGAATGCCCTGGCATTGCAGAAGTGGGTGCTGGATCTCGTGTCCAAGAACCTTGGTGCAGGCTATGCGTGGGAGTGGTCTCACTCGGAGATCAAGAACCCCCGCACGGGCTACAGATTTCGATTTGACGGGTACTTCGCCACCCACAACCTATTGGTGGAGGTGCAAGGTGCGCAGCACTTCACGTACAACCCCTACTGGCACAAGTCCGAGGAGAACTACAAGCGCAGGCAGCAAGAGGATGCCTTGAAGTACCAGTTGGCGCGGGACTTGGGCTATCGGGTCTTGGAGGTGCGACACGACGAACCCTTCACGGACCCCTCCTACCTGGCGGGTCGCCTGGTGCAGATGGGGGTGTTGGCTCCGGGCTCGTGGGGCGGCAGCCCTGGTGGCGTGGAGGAGCTGGACCTGTTCGGTTAGAGGTAGAGTGTGGTTATGCACACGCCTCCAAAGTTTCATTTCGCTGCAAAGTTCAACAAAAAGGACCGGGCTGTGTTCCGGGCTTGGTACAAGGAGAAGGTAGCGTTATGGGCGCATATGAGCACATGCACTCCTCCCCTTGTGGAGCGTGTTGTGGTGGGTCTAGCCATATCGGCAGATGGGAAGAAGCAGACGCCAAGGACTGCATCTTGGATATGGAGGGAAAACACAATGTTCTTCCCTCTAAGTCAGGCAAGAAACATGAACGATTTCTTGTTCCTGCTTCTTGCACATGAATTGACCCACGCATGGGACTTTGAGCAATATAAAGCGGCCAAGATACCACTGGATCCCACCTTGTTGACCGACAAGGTCAATATCGCGCAAGGGGTGTGGTTAGAGTACCGCGCTGAGTTCCATTCATTCCGCCTTTTGCGCAACCCTAGTCATGGGGTTTTGATTGGCTCTAATCCGCTTAACTATACGAATAATGTTGACACAAATTTGATCCAGGTCATCCGGCTAATGGGTCGGATGGATGCAAGTGGCGTGGATTGGAAGACACATGTGGGTAGCGCCTTCCCCACGGGCCACGCGACACCTCCCATCGCTGAACTTGCGACCCTCCACGACTGCCTGATTCAAGTGTGCCGTGACATCCACGGCTACCTTCAGATTGCAAAGGTGCTCGATGAGCATCCTGCGCTATGGACCCTCTCGGGCCACGCTACACCCCCTACCGCCTCCCCCTCTTGATGCTCTTGTGAGGCCATGCGTTGGAAACCGTGACGGCTAAACCGGGTAGAGCTATGCGAAGAGGTGTGTGTGGCAAACAAGGATTACATGGAATTCGCTTTTTCGGATGAGCCACGGGAACCGGCCCCTCCTGACCTGGTTGTTTCCCTGATGGGCATCCTTCCTGAAGGCTCGCGCATTGGGGTCGGGAACGAGGTCTACACGATGATTGGGCACTGGAACGACGGAGGCCCTGCCTGGCGCGATACCAATGGTAGTGACTGGCAGGTGGGGGCAATTACGGGGGAGGTTGCTTGGGTGGACGGGCCGTCCAACTGGCAGGAGGAGGACTGCGACGAGGATGATTCCGTGGAGAGCATGGGGTCACACAACCCTCTCACGTTCCGTGAATACATGGGCGTGATGCGGTACACGGGCGGGCCCGTTCGTGAGCACCTCTCGGGCCTTGGGGGGGAGACTTGGGCTTCCCCTGATGAGTTGAGAGCAGTCCTTCACAACAAGAATGCTCGGGTGGAGCAGATTGCCGCTGTCGACAAAGCTGAGGCGTGCTGGTCTTCCTTAAAAAGCAGGGAGCTATCCTATCGTGACCACCTTAAACTGGCGCAAAGTCTTCGCGCCGCGCGGACGTCTGTCATTGATGCGATGCTTCGGTTGGGCACGCTCTGTGGAGTGGCCGATCCTGGTTACCAGGATGCGGATCGCGCGATGGAGATGATCGCAGAGTGTTTGTGTGGTCTCGACATGCGCCTATATAAAACCCATCGTCGAGATTTCGACGAGTTCGACCCATACATGAGCAGCCTAGCGGACATCGCGGAGATGCTTCGTAGATCAAAAGCCTGACTACCAGGAAGGCCTGGTATTTCCGTAGGGGTGTGGGTGGCCTACGTTATCGCCCCTGAACCCTTCTTGCCGTGCAGGGTGGCCTTGATCAGTTCATCCGCATCGAGGCCCAAGACGGCGAGGGTGAGGGCGTGGTCGTCCAGCAGGCTGTCGGAGTCCACGCTTGACCATAGGTCTCCAGCGGTCAACCGCATGCGCTCACCATAGGCGAGCGCCTCAATCACCTTGCCGCCAAGACGAACGGCATACTTCTCGAGCACGACCGTCTGGACCTTCTCTCTGTCCTCTAGGTGTAGATAGTCCATCATCCGCGTCACCGTCTCGGCAAACACGGAGAACTTCTGGTTGATGATGAGGCGGTTGTGGCTGCGATCGTACTGTGCCGCAATCAGTCCGTCCAAGTCCTCGAAGATGATCTTGGGCTGTATGCCGGTATTGGCATGCTTGGATGCCTTCACACGCGGGCGTGAAGTCCCATTGCCTGATGAGGGGCCTGGCTTGGATGGGTCTGGCACATCGCTATTGCCCTGACCATGGTGGCCCTTCCCCCCTCCACGGCCTTTTTGCTTTGTATCGGTGTCCGGGAGAGTGGAGCCGGTCGTAGTACCAGCGGGCCCGTCTCCCGTTGACCCGAACTGCCCTTCTGATGGACGTGTGGGCGTCTGGGGCGCAAGCAGGTGCTTGTACCTCTCGGCGATCTCCTGCTGGATGCGCTCAAGAAGGTCCTCCCCGTTCGGCATGGGGTTGTCGAACAGTGTGATGAGGTCCTTGATTTCTGCTGGCATCACCTGCTCGAAGTCGAACCCCCAACGTTCCCATGGGAGATCACCACTAGCTTGGACGGTTAGCCGGCTGCGACTTCCATTGGTGTAGATGCCTTCGGCTTCATGGTCGGGTTCAACGAAGATGGACAGACGGTGCCGCACCTCCTTGTTACGGATGCCCATGAGCCGGAACCTGCTCATGTCCTTCTGCCGGGAGGTCACCTCGTAGATTTCATTCTTGTAGATGACGCCGATGGTGCCCGGGGGATGGCCCGCATCGCTATCGTTGGGCACGAGGGGGGTGATGAACCAGTGCACCTTGGCGTTGTGAATCTCGACAGTCCCGTAGCTACCCTTGACTTGCGGGTTGGGGTCCCGTTTCTTGCTCTTTCGGTTGTCTCCTAATGCCCATGACAACATGGCGTCCTGTGTGCCGTGTACCACTCGGGTACAGCCACAATTCTTCTCGCGACGACCGCGCCACCTTATGGGGCCGCCCTTCGGCTTTAGGAATTCCTGGTTATTCCAGACTTTGGTGTTGGTCCCTTGCGGGTCGAACACGCTAACGGTGATGCCCTCGAACCTCCAGAACCGCTTGTTGATATGTCGGTGGAAGTCCGTCTGGTACGTTGTGTCCGTCTCATGCCTTCCGCGTAGGATGAAGATCGTGCCGTGATCGCGCGGGATGGCAGGAATACTGTTCCCATCATCATCCATAACGACGGCCTGCTCACCCTCTACGAAAAGCTCGGTCTGGTACTCCTCCGGGATGTCTATCACGTCGTCCACGACGACGTACTCCCCGTCTGCCCGTCTTGACATGCGGATGTATCCGCCTTGACCCCCCTGCCACGACATTACGTCAACGCCATGCGGGTTTGCCGGGAGCGTCGCGATCTTGGCTCCCATGCCGAAGTGGTCGTTGGGACCCATCCCCTTGCTAGAGGATGACAGATTGCTGAAGTAACGGCGTAGGTCTTCGTCATTCATGCCGCACCCGTTATCGATGACGGCGATGCGCATCACGGCACGGTCGGTTCTACGGGCCTCGACGGTATCCGGACATATGAAGACCCGCGTCGCGCCGGCTTCTTGCGAATTCCGGATCAGCTCGAACAGGAATTGATGTTCGGGCGCCTCCCGGTAGGCGCGGTCGACGAGGGGGCCGCAGCGGTCGAGGCCGAGGGGGGATGCTTTGCCGAAGGTAGTCATGACAGGCACTACGCGCTTTTGGTTGCAGGACGACCCGCATCCCTCTGCCGGTGCTTTTGAGCGTACTTGGACCTGTTCGGTTCTGATGCACGGTCAATAACCCGTGTATCAATCTCGGGGTGGCAATGGAGCCATCTCATGAGTGACGTACTGCGTTCACGGGTGATTCGCCTGGCGGCCACCCTCCCTACCGACTCGGACACGCGCAAGGCATTGCTTGACGTGTTGGCCCACGACAAGTCGGCGGGGGCCCGTCCGTTGCTTGATGTCGTGCAGACCGTGGCGGATCGTCACTTCGGGAAGCGCGGTTGGGATGGGGAGTTCCGGAAGGACACCTACGCCATGAAGCTGCCTGGTGGCCCCTATTGGCGTGGTGGCTACTTCGCAGACAGCATGGCCGATGTACTTCGGCATGCACCGGGCGCCATCAAGCAGTTTCTGTTGGCTCTCGACAAGGAGATCAAGAACTGGGTCGCACAGCATCCCGACGAGGACGGTGGGCTCAACAAGCTCGCGTTTAGCTTCACGGATGACTCAGGGAACGACCAGGCGTGGACCATCCAGATTTGGGAGGTCTACCCCTCTCCTACCTGAACGGGTAGCGTGCCCTATGCCTTCCGCACGCTTGACCGAGATCGCCCGCATCCAGGCCGCCCTGGTTCGCCATCGTCAACGTATCGACGACATGGACCGCGAGTGGCGCAGGCGCGATGGCTCGTGTTGCCCTGGGTGCATGTTCGGCGCGGAGTACAGCGAGGCGGTCGACAAGGTGGGGCAGGTCGAAGCCTGGCTTGAGGCCCGTAAGGCGGGTAGGGGAGCCCTACGAGCGAGCACATTCACAGGTGGCATGCCCTGAATGAGACGGGCGTGGCGTATGCCTGCCATGCAGAAGACTGCGTCGTCGGTCGTGGTGTCACTCCGCAGCCCGCTGCATCACCAACCGAGCAAGGGCGTACACGGCCGGGCGACATTCTGGCCATTCTGGATACACGCCCACCAACACCTGGCAATGCGTCTGCCTCCACAACGGGCAGTTTCGCGTGCATTGTGGTAACAGTGGCGGGGCCATAGTAGGGGTAAGCCCCTCAGCCTCGGTGTCCACGCAGGCTGCTTGGATTTGGCTCAGCAGGTCAGTGGACATCGTCAGTTCTCCAGGGTGTGACAGAGGTGGGGGGAGTCGTTGGGGGTCGGGTATTGCATCGGGGTCACCCGTCGGTGCGCCACGGCCAATAGGTGAGCGACACAGGGCCGCAGGCCACCCTTCCGCTGCTCCAGTTGGGCCACTCCATGGGGAGCCCGACCGTGAGCATGAAGGAGTCGCGCCATCCTACGAACAGGTGGGTGTCCCATCCTGTTCCCATGACGTGAAAGCTAGGCTTCGTCACTTTGTCACTTCGTCCCCGTCATGGCCTTGACTTCATGGCCGAACCCGCAGGAGGTGAGCACGCCGAAGATGGCCGCGACATCGTTCTTGCGCTTCTCGATGTCGGCGAGACGCTTGGCCTCGGCGTTGCGCTCACGGGCGTCCGCGCTCTGGACAGCCTGACGGAGCGCACGGACGAAGTAGCCCACGTCCGCGTTCCCGATGCTGTTGAAGCCGGGCTTACCCTGCTTACGGAGCACCCATTCGGTCACCCGCTTGGCCCGCCGTCCCTTTCCGAACACGAGGTTCTCCATGGTGACGGTCGCCTTGACCCGCCCGCACGGGGACGTGAAGGACACCCGCCCGATGTGGCCGGTGATGGTCCAGTCGGGGAGGTAGGGGGTGAAGTCGTTGGGGGTCGGGGCTTGCATCGGGGTCTCCAGTATTGGATCTACCTACGCGGGTGGCCCTTGACCCTGAACCTCTAGCCGAGCCCGTTGTAGCGGCGGGCGGCTTCCACGGGGTCCGAGCCCTCGTAGACGACATCCTCTTCCATGTCGGGATCGTCGAAGTAGCAGCGGGTCACCAGGTAGGTGGTCGCTCCTGTCCGGCCGATGCTCTTGCGCTGGGTGCGGTCGGCCGTGGTGGCCGAGGCATAGTTGATGTACTTCGCGTCGATGTACGCGACCATGTCGTTGGCGTCGATGATTTGGGGGCGGCTCATGGCGTGCTCCCGTGGTGCTTCGTTGACCCCTTCTACGCGGTAGGTTCGCCATCCTGAACCGGCTAGCGTCGGGCCTTGCGGGCCAGGGCGTCCACTCGGTTGTTGAGCCAGCCTCGCACGCCCCCTTCGTTCGGGGACTGGTGGCTACGGACCCACTTGATGCGGATGCGGACTTCGGAGCCCTGGTCGGCCGCCTTCGCGTTGAGGGCGGCCTTGAGGCGTTCCTGGAGGGCGCGGAAGTCGCTCCTACGGTGGGGCGTCGCCCCGTACTTGAGGCAGCCTTGCGCCGTCTGTGAGTCGGTATTGACCCCTATCCCGTCGACCCGTGTCCACGTCTGGAGGACGTGCTCGACCCCGACCACGATGGCGTGCATCTCGGCCACGTTGCTGTCCTTGCAGGGGTCAGGGACGGGCCCGCAGATCTCCGTGCGGAACGGAGGGAAGCTGTGGCGGGTGCGGCATCCGTAGGTGCCTCTGGCGACGGGGTGGAATCCCGCGTCGGTGTAGAGCGTCACCCAATGCAGCCAGGGGTCGTTGTCGTTCATCCTGCTCCTACCCGGCCCGGTCCTTGTCCTGAACGGGCCCGAGCATCATGGTCTGGATCTGCCCGCCGCATCCCGAGTTGAGCGCGATGGCTGCGCGGACGCCGATGATGGGGTTGGTGCCGCCCGTGGCGAACAGGGCCCCGCGGGCTTCGGGCCCTCCCGAGCCGATCGCGTACCAACCTCGCGTGACCGGTATGACGGACCCGTCTGCGTTGAGTTCCACGATGCACGTTCGGGTGCCGATTATGGCGTTGATGCCGAGGGTATCTTTGTCCTTTCGCATCCTCATGTTCGCGTCATGGGCACGCCAGTAGTCGTACAGCGTATACCCGTATAGAACGACATCCTCCCCATCCTTGTAGTGGGGGGCGTTCATCATGGACCGATCATAGTGGACGGTGCCCGTCATCCCCACGATGGCATCCCCCAGTCGGAAGAGCTTGGTCGCGTCATCTCGATAGGTGGTGCCCCCATAGGCGATGCGGCTCTCGCTGGCCATCCGGAGGACTCCATCAACGAGGGTGGCTGCGATGACGGTCATGAGGTGGCCTTCCTACGATAGGTGGTGGCCCTTCCCTACACGCTTTAGAAGTCCAGTCCCTGGAGCGTGATGCCAGCCTGGCGAAGGATGGAGAGGATGGGGCTCATGTTCGTGTCGCACTCGTAGAAGGCTTGCGTGATGGGCCCGTGCGGGATGGTGGTGAGGGCTTCGAGGAGCATGTCCCGTTGTTCCCCGATGGAGAGGCACGGGAGCAGCTCTTCGATGTTGCCGTGGCCGTCAGCGGTGGGGATCTCGCGCAGAAGCTCGAGCAACATGTCCCGTTGTTCTCGGAGGCCGAGGGTGTTCATCGCTTGTCCCCGAGCTGGCGCAGGATGGTAGGGACCCATCCCGGGTTGTGGCGGGCCCATCGCACGGTGCGGCAGGGGGCGCTCGCGTAGTTGTCGTCCAAGGCGACTAGCTCGATGCGCTCCTCGAGGCCGTCGTGGACGTTGTTGCAGAACTGGTTCCAGGACATGGGGCCTACATTGTGGCCCCCGTCGCAGGTGCCAGAAGGGGAGGGCCGATGGATGTTGAACTCCCGGAACGTGACGCCCGCGTTCACAGTGGCAGTGTCACTGCCGCTACGATAGGTGATGTCCTTCACGGCCACCCAGACCTTCTCGACAGCGCAGGGAGTCTTGCACCGGATGCCGTCCTTGCCACCCCGGTCGTCGAAGGGGATGTCGAGGCGGTTGAGCACGGCTTCCAGTTGCGGGGCCACCGTGGCCCAGGTATCGGCGGTCATGATGGTGCCAGCGACGCGGTACGTGGCCACGGGCTGCTGCAAGGGCTTGCGTCGCTTGTCCGGGGTGCCGTCGCGCTTCTTGGGGATGATGGTCTGCACGAACGGCAGGCCACGGAAGTCCTTCGTGGGGAGTCCGCCGAAGCGTCCCGAGCACACGTCGAGCCCGCCGAACTTCCGGACGTAGGCGACCATCGGCTGGAGGCCACCGGTCGACCCGTCCCCCATCATGCCCACGATGGCACGGCGGTCATCCATGGCCCGGATGGCCTTGAGGATGGTCGGGTTCTGCGTGATGTCCCGTAGGGCATCCAACTCGGTGTCGGTCAGGTCGATGAACATGGGCTCTCCTTGAACCTGCTACACGCGAGCCCTACGACCCTGAACCTACTCGATGACCTGGATATCTGAACCATCCTCGTCGAGGGTGGCGAAGAAGACGCCCTCGTCGTCACCCTCGCTCACGTTGAACTCCCGCACGTAGTCGGGCAGGACGCTCAGGTCGTCCACGACGAGTGCAAAGCAGTTGTCGCAGACGCGGCATCTGACAGTGGCCGTCGTGCCCGTCGGGACGATGTACTCGTCCCGGCCGAAGGCGGCGCGGGTGTCCTTCGCGAAGGTGATGCGGGTGTCATCGGCCAGGTTGTTGAGCATGGTGCGGTCTCCTTGTGGGTTCGTGTGCTCTACGCCGAAGTCCACCTACCTGAACCTACATGGAGAGGGATACCTGGCAGCTCTTGGGATTCGGGTGGGCTGCACACTTCCGGATCAGCTCGATGAACACGGGGAGTCGGGACGCATCGTACTCTCTGCGGTGCGCGTTCTCCGTGACCAGCGACTTCTCGAGGAGTTGCTCGGCGCGCACGAGAGCACGCTCCCAGTCCGGGGTGAACCAGCCCTCGATGGAGTCCGAGTCGGGATGGCCGAGCATCTCCTCGTCCCCTTCGGGCCCGTATGTTAGGCAGTCGAGGTAGTCGATCCCGTACGCAAGGCGCTGATGTCGCTCCGTGAAGGCGGAGAAGTAGGCGGTGCCGAGCACCTCCTCAAAATCGCCTTGCTCAAACAGGAGCGACCCGCACATGTCGTCGGGATCGGGTCGGAGGGCGAAGGTGATGTGTGTGCCCATAGGGACCTCATGGACTAAGCTGCACGGCCAGGATTGTGTCAGGTGAATTGAACAGGATGGATCGCACTTGGGATGAGGTCGTTCCATCGGCAAGCACGAGGGTGAACTTGTGGGTGCCAGAAGGCAGTGACGTCCTCGTTGGGATGTCCCCCACCTTGACCCCACCTACCCACACGGCTGCTCCTGTAGGGCCCGAGAGGCTCACGGTGCCCGTGATGGCGCCAGGCTCTACGGGGGCCGTGGGGGGTTCTGGAGTGGGTGTCGGAGCGACCGCCCGAGCTATGGGGGCTGGCGGCTCCGTGGGGAGCGGCTCTTGCACGGGCTCTGGAGCCTTTGGCCTCGGCGGCCTCGGCGGGGTCACCTTAGCCACGACGGGCTCTTCTGGAATGACCTCCGGGGGTGGGACTTCCACGACGGGCTCTTCTGGAATGACCTCGATGACGGGAAGCTCGGCC
>ERZ761596.9-NODE-9-length-79033-cov-5.846071_pt1 | contig 79033 bp, 67 predicted proteins | sample MGYA00512166_ERZ761596 | MGnify/ENA primary metagenome ERZ761596 (study PRJEB28899, sample SAMN03785556) | bioreactor sludge metagenome | biome: EBPR Sludge; feature: EBPR Bioreactor; material: 0.22µm filtered reactor supernatant | place: Saint Lucia: Queensland...
GCAGCGGTCACCGTGGCCGCAGGTCGGGTCACGACGCCCATGGTCGCGAATCCCACCGCCACCATGAGGACGACGCCGAGCCCCGCCAGGCCAACCATGGAGACGCCAAGGAGAGCACGAGTGGGTCGAGGGGTTGCAGCGATGTTGTAGCTGCTCGTCTCCTCTGTGATCATTCGTCCGACTAGCGCGTCATCGGCCATCTTGGTGCGGGGGGCCGGGATCTGCTCTGCCCAACGACGTAGGGTGGGGCCTGGCAGCTTGGTGGAAGCGTCTTCGCACCACTCGATGAGGCTGCGTGCTGAAGGCCGTGCCGCGGGGTCGTGGACGCACATCCACTGCATGAGGGATGCGAGGCTTGGGTCGTACTTGGCGAGGAGGTTTGCCTGCCTCTCCAAAAGGATGGAGTGATCGTCAGGGCTTAGCCGGGCTGTGCCGAATGGTACGCCCATGCATAGCTCGTAGAGGGTGACGCCCAGCGCATAGATGTCCGCCGCCGCACTGGCAGGGGTGCCGACCAAGCACTCCGGGGACATGTAGCGGGGAGACCCGATGACGCAGTGGGGGGCCGTGGCTGCTTCGCGGTACTCCCCCACCGTCTTGGCAATGCCGAAGTCGAGGATCTTGACCCGACCTGCGTGGAGGGCCAGGTTGGCAGGCTTGATGTCCCGGTGAATGACACCACGACGGTGAGCATAGTCGAGGGCTTCCGCGACCTGGCTGACCATCTCTACGGCCGCCCGCGGTGGAGGGGTGATGGACAAGCGATTGAGCGGGGGGCCTTGTACCAGGTCCATGACGATGCATGGAGCCCCATCGATGGTCGTCAGCCAGGTGGCTGGCGCAATTCCCGGATGCTGGAGGGAGGCAGCGACGCGGGCCTCGTCCCGAAACCGAGCGCACAGTTCCTCAGCCTCTACACCTTCGACCCAACGGAGGACTTTGACCGCCACCGTCCGGGAGAAGTTGTTGTCGCCGGACACCTTGGCTTCGTAGACCGAGCCGAAGCTGCCCGACCCTAGCACTCGGATGATCTGGTACGTGCGCATGTTAGGTCTGCCCCCGTGCGATGCGAACCAATGCGGCACCGATGCCCGTCTCCGGTGCCTCGTAGGCACTCACCGGAACACCGGCCATCTGGAACTGGTCGGGGGGCGGCAGCTCGCCCCGCACTCGGTGGAACGCTTCGACCGCCTCAGCGGATCGGCCACGCACGAGGACGAGGGGTCGGGCCATGAGGACTTCAACACCCGCAGCGGTTTGCAGGAGTCGGTTCAGCACCCGATCTCGCGTCGCCTGATCCACGTAATGTAGAGCAAAGAGGAGCGCCCACACACGCACGGCACGGGTGTTGACGCAAGTGTGGGGGCTCAAAAGCCGTAGGAGACCGTCCGTCTCCACCTCCTCCCATGTGGCGGGGTCCCCCATCAAGGCCGCATGTGCTTGATTCAAGGCATCCCTGTCCGAGTCTGCAACCAGGAAGGCGAGGGAACGGGTCATGCGAGCCCCCACCCGGCACCCACGAGGATGGGGAGCAGGAAGGGCCCGAGGACTCGCCACAGCACGACCGCTGCGACTGCCGCAAGAGCGATGACGGCGGCGATCACGACGACATCGGACGCGACGCGGAGCATCTCTGGGATGCGTTCCCGCATCCCTTCGGGGCCATCGTCGACGACCCGCTGATCCTTGCTGGAAGGGCCGACCATGGGTTCGGGGGCATCCTTGGAAGGTCGGCGCATGCTCCAGGTCGCAGCGCCTGCGTCGTGCACACCGAAGGTGATGTCCCAGGCTCCAATCCCGCCGAAGTTCTCGACGGAGAGAGTGGACTCCACCATCTCGCCCGGCGTGGCAAGGTGTGCGGGCAGTCCGGCCTTCTGGAGTTCCGATACGTACACCCGAGCTTCGGGCGCAGCCCGATCCGCAGAGTTCTCGTGCTTCAGCTCGATCACGGCTCCCTGCTCGGCCACGTACACATCGGGCTTCAAGCGGGGGGACGTGAGGGCGTCTACATCGCCACCCTCCTCTCGCACGATGGTCGAGAGGGGTGTCGTGTTGGTGTAGACCTCGTAGCCCGAGTGCAGGATGAGGGCTTCGCGGGCGTAGCGTTCATGTGCCAGGATCCCCAGGTAGACGTTCATGGGCATCTCGCCCGGTCGCCCGCTGTCCCAGTCGTAGGCAGCCTGCATATCCACGCCCTTGCCTACGGCGGACTGGACGGCGGGGTCCTCTAGGAGAGCCGCCGCCGTGCCAGGGTCCTTCGTGGCCATGGACGCTGCCGTGGTGAGCACGTCACGCCCCTCACGACTCAGCAGGCGAGCCCGGATCTCCTCGTTCCCGAGTAGATCCTGGAGGCCACCGAAGCCACCCATGGGGGCTTGTTCCACCTCGCCCGAATCGACGGCAGGCCCTTCGCTGTGCTGCTTGCTTTGCATGGGGGACTCCATGGTTTGACGGGGCTACCCGCTGTGACGGGGATGCGGGGGTCGTGCTGTAAACGCCTCTACTCGTCTGCGCGTTGGACGCGGGGGAAGTGATGCCACCACGGGTGGTCGGCGGGTGGTCTCCAGAACGTGGCTTGGTAGCCGTCCGTGACGATGGTAGCTGACTCGTGCTTGGCGAATCCTCCGTAGGCCATCGAGTACTCCTCGTACTCGATGGCTTTGTCCAATTGGAGCACAGCACCCTTGATGACCTGGACGTTGATCCAGAGGGGGCTCGGGACGCGGTCGACGGACACGACGGTCGCCATTGTGCCCGCGGCAACGCGCTGCAGGAAGCGCGGGCCACTCGGGGTGAGGAGGTCGCCCACCACGGGTAGCGGCCCGTAGTCGTTCCTGAGCACGACACGGGCGCCAGGGACGAGGAAGGAGAGGTGCCCATCCACCTCTTCGTATTTCATGGCGTCGCCACGGGCGGGTCGGGTTCCCATCCCGGCAGCTCACCCGCGAGGATGCGGGCGTTGACGTTGCCGAGGTAGTTGATCTCCTGTGACAGTGCCGTGGGGGCGAGGCGCGGGTTCACCCAACGCATCTCGTCGTCGATGTCGCGTGGCCACCGGCCCTCGTTGATGGCATCCAACTCGGCCTGCGCCTTGGCGCGGGCTTCGGCTCGGTCGGCGGACTTCATGAGGTTCATCTGGCGCTCCTGCGGGTGGTTCACCTCCCCTACGCTGGAGGGGCCTTTGCCTGAACCTGCTTCGTCACGATGTCCCAGAACCGCACGGCCCCGTCGTATTGGAGTGCTCGGACGCGAGCCCATAGCTCCCCGTTCTCGACGTGCGTGAGGGGGCTCTCGTTGCAGAACGCCGCCAAAGTGGCCACTTCCGCGTCCACGGCCTTGTTGATGGCGTCCCAGCGTTTCCGCAGGGCGCGCTGGTCTTTGTTGTGTGCGGCCCTTAGAGTGCGGTAGCGGGTTGCCTGCTCGGGGGTGGCTAGGCATAGATACGGCTTGAGGGAGTGAACCCTGCGACCGGCCTCGCTTTGCAGGGTGATGGATGCACCACCGTCTTCCGGGACCTGTAAGACCTTGAAGAGCGACTGGCCGCACCCATAGATCATCACGATGTCGCCCTTGGCCGGTGTGTGGGTGCCGTAGTTCTTGTGGGCCATCGGGGTTCTCCGTGTAGAGGGCTATCTACGCAGAAACCCGTAGTCGTAGACGCCTGGCTGCAGTCGCTCGGAGAGCGCCTTGAACGCTTCCTGTAGCGCCTTCCACTCGTCGGGGAACAAGTCCCGCCAGAGGTGCTTGAGCTGGTACACACCCGCGTCGTAGGCCATTAGGTGAAGCTCCGGCTTCCCGGCCGCGTAGCTTTCCCGGACGGGGAGGGACTTGACCCATAGGGCGTCAAGGAGGTCGAGCACCTTGCGGGCGTCGGGGGAGAGGTTGAGGGTCGGTAGGACGTGGGCGAAGTAGGCGTCGCCCGTCTGTTCCCACGACTTGTCTCCGGCGAGAGTGCCGAGCACATCGCTGGTGTCCCGCGACTTGACGGGTTCGGCCTTGCAGTCCCGGTAAAGGGTGGGCGTCTCGGCGGTGTCGAGCGCCTTGAGGGTGTCCTTGCGGGTACGCCAGAACCAGTGGTTCTTGATGCGCCAGGACTTGCCCTTGTAGGTCACGTCCCGCATCGCGGTGGCCTGGTTGAACCTGTGGATGAGGGTGAAGCAGTGGGTGTCATCCACCCACTGCTCGTAGCCGGACTTCTTCTCGTCGGGGCGAAGGTACTCGTCCTTCTGCGTGTCCCACGCCTCCAGCACGAGCTTCCGAGCCCCATAGAGGGCCACCGCACGACGCCAGTTGCTGTAGGTCTGGCACACCCCGTGGCCCCGCGAACTGCCACCCGACACGATGTAGGTGGAGTCGTTCGCCTCCACCAGATTGTTGCCGTGGCAAGTCATGTACGCAAAGCTCCCGGGGATCACCGTGGATTGCCCCTTGTCAACGATAGACAGGCCGCTGCTCATCTGTGGTGCGTCCGAGCCCTTGATGCCTTTGATGGGTTCTCGCACCCACTCCGACGCCTCGCGGTCGTCCGAGTTGTAGACGACCTTGTTCCCAGTCGAGACCACGGAGAAGTCACACTCGTCCTTGAGCACGATCCCAAGGTCGACGGTCTTGTCCGTGGTGCCCGTGTTCCACACCGTGAACGAGATGCCCCACCTTCCGGACACGTCCGCGAAGTGCGACGCCTGGAACAAGAACCCGCCCTTGTAGGCCCGGTGCCCGTACCACCAGTCCCGGAACGGGCGGTACGACCCGCTCGACATGAACGTAGGGACGGAGAACAGGGCTACGGTCGAGTTCTTGAACCCATACTCGCGGGCGACCACCGAGCACCGGTACATGAACTGCGCGTAGAGCTGCTGCGACGGGGCACCGAGCTTGGCCGACTTCATCTCCTCGTTCGCACGGGTCAACGCCATCCCTGCCTTGTGGCTGGACTTGAACGTCTCGATGCTGTTCGCCGTTCCGTAGGGCGGGTTCATCAGGAACACGAGCCGCTTCCCGGACTTCGCGAGCGCACGGAGCATCCCGTCCACCTCGTCCGGGATCTGGTTCTTCCCGTCGTTCTCGAAGAAGGGGGAGTCGGACCCCGGGTTGAGGAAGTCATACTGGAAGACCCACTTGCCCCCCCACCCCTGCTCCTTCATCACCTGCACGTCCGGACGCTCCGCCGTTGAAGACACGAGGCAGCCCCAATCGTTGTAGTCCCGCGTGAGGTTCGCCGTGCCGGCCGCTGGATCCCACACCACGCACTCCTGCCGCCACCGAGGCCCAAGCACCCGGTCGAGTTCCTTGTGCGCCTCAGCGACCCACAGGGCGGGCGTGAAGAAGGCCCCTTGCCGACGGCGGGCGTCGTCTTCCACGAGACGATCCTTCATCCCGTAGAAGGACTCGATCTCGGACGGCCTGTACCCCTGAGCGAAATGGTCGAAGAACGAGCGGTACTGCTCCGCGTTGACGAGAATCCCGTCGTCGTAGCCTGGCACGACAAGGACTCCCCGCTTCGTCGGGTGGATGTACACGTCGCCCGGTTGGAAGAGACACCGAAGGAACACGTCCACCTGCTCAACAGGTGTCAGCCCTTGCGAGCCGAAGACGCGGTCGCGCCAGTAGAGGAAGATGGCCCCGAGGTTCGCCGACGTGGCTCGGACTTGATGACGCGACCCGTTGGCGAGCGCCTCCACCTTCTCCACGACGGCTCGGAAGTCGAGCATCTCGTCCACGTCGTAGACGTAGGGGAGGAGGTTTACCCCCTGCACGAGAGCACGGGTCAACTCCGGCGACCCCTTGGACGGGGCGAAGGTCCAGTCGATGTCGAGGTCGAGGAAACCCCGCACGGACGCCGTGGCGAGCACGAAGCACTCGTTCTTGTCCCCGACGAGCAGAACGTCTGGAAGCACCTCCCCGGCCTGCTCGAACCGCTTGAGGTAGCCGAGCATCTGGCCAAGGACGTTGCATACGGGGGCCTTCGCCTTGAGGTCCTGGTCGTACTTCGCTTCCAGGAGGAGGCGGACAGACGGGGCACCCCATTCGGCCACGCCGTCCGACCCGAAGGGCGAAGTCCATGCCGCGTTCGGGCGGACGTGAGAGATTTCCGCCCGGTAGGCGTTCTCTACGTCCTTTTCGACGCGAGCCCCTGCAAGGGCCTGCTTGGTGGACTTCCTCATCCGAGGTCGTTGTAGATGCCGACGGCCAGATCCAGGTCGTCGCCCACGTAGACGTCGACCCAATCCTTGTCACCGACACCCCGGCGAATGACGACGTACGTGCCAGCCCGCTGGCCCAGCTCCTTGCGGGTGGCCTGGCCTACGATGGTCGCCGACGCGGCCATCCGGTACTTGTCCAGGAATCTCCGGATCTCGGCCGGGTTGTCGATGATGTGGGGCTTGACCATTTGTGGTCTCCTTTGGTTCCCCACCCCTACACGCCACTTGCCGACCCTGAACCTGTCACCCGAGGAGGGCACGTAGGATGATGGCAAGCACACCGACCCCTACAAGGGCGAGCCACACGCGGGGGTCGGTTGGGGGTCTCCAGGGCGAGGTGTCCATAGGGCTATGCTACGCGACACCACGCTTCTGCTGAAACTACAGGAGCCGCAGGGGGTCGATAGAGGTGCCGTTGCGGCGCGATTCTGAATTCGAACGCCACCATTGGCCATATGATAATGATCGCACTACGGTTCCGCCCCATGATCGCGATTGTGAGCGGTAATACTTCGCCCCATACAATGTTAAAAATTGAGATTGTACGGCAACGCCGACATGGACTCTAGACCACGATAGCTCGTGGTCCGTTAATGATGGCACGCGAAGCATCATCACAGGAGCCTCAATGGATCGATCATCGGGCCTGCGCGAGGTCCCGAACGCGACATAGATGACGCCTGCATTGAGACCGTGCGTGAGCGGTACGACCTGACAAACGCATAGTACGTCATGCAGGATGACCGGAGCCGATAGCCATACCAAATGCAATTTGCAGGATGTGAAACCGAGTGCGAGCCGGGCCCGCCCCCCGCCGTTGCCTCTGACCCACGGCCATTGGTCGTCAACCGGAGCATCATGGCGTGCCGTACCAGAGCATGGCGAGGTGGGCAAGGGCAACGATGTCGGACACGGGTGGCTCCTCTCGCCCCACCTACACGCTTCGCGCCCGGTTCAGCCCCAACCCTAATGCGTGTAGAGAGTCCCGAACACCACAGGGAGCAACCTCATGACCATCGAACATCCGCACCTCGCCCCTGCCGACTGGTCGGGGGACGTGTGCATCTACTTCAGCCGGCGGTGGGTCGCCGCGGCCCGCTTGCTCGGCATCCCGTCCGATGGTTGCATCCCCCCGCACTGGTCGCAGACCGTGGCCTTCGCGAACGCAGCGGCCCTTTTCCGCATCGCAGATGGTGTGAAGTACCTCATGACCCAGGCGAGGTCCGCCATCCGAAAGCCTCAACACCTCATGAGCGACGAGGACCGCATCGGCATCTTCCTCGCCCTCGACTGCACGGACGAGTGCGGCCGAAGCCTCCAGAGCGCGCCATGAGCCATCTTCCTGAGAAGCTACGCGAGTGGCGCACCGCCAAGGGCTGGAGCTACCGGGACTGCGCAGCCATTGCCGGAGGCTCGCAGAGCACCTGGCACCGATACGAGAACGGCCGGGAGTGCATTCCCGTGCACAGCCTCGTAGCCCTGTGTGGGGTGGATGATGCCTGTGCCATCCTCAAGGCTGCGTTTTCGGATCGGCCTTCGGAGTCGGTTCCGAAGTAGGTCGCTCTGACACGGGATGAGCCTGGCCTTGCACCTGTGCCATTGCGGAGCGGGGCTGGACGATCTTGGTGATGGGCGTCTTGGACATTGTGGGTTTCCTGAGTCGGTCAGTCATGGGGCCTTCTACGCCGTTGGATGGGGAAAGGTCTGGGAGACCCATCATCCCATCCGACGAGGCCCACATCGTCGTACGTCGCCGTGATGCCGTATCCGCCAAACAGGATGCGCGCCACACGCTGTTGCTGCATGGTGTCGACGTGACCCGCCCAACCGGCCCCCCACTCGGCTTGACCCATGGTGAGGAGGGTCTTGGATAGCCAAATCTCGGGGCGCTCCCACTCGAGAGGGCCGTGCTCAATCACGTAGGGCCACGTGCTGTTGACCTTGATGATCTCCTCGTGAATCGCCCGGATGAGGTTCACTTCCGTTGGCACCCACAAGGGGTCGGAGTCGAGTATGCGCCGAATCAGGTCCTTGTGTCGCTTGGGGTCGATTCGCACCCTCATGTAGAAGACCAGGTCAACACGGTCGGCCATGTCCACTCCACGGTTGTGCCCTATACACGGTTGTGGTTCATCGGCGGGCAGGTTCGGGCTAGAACCGCAGCAACGTAGATGGGTCATGCGGCACCTGATCACCAAGCGACTCGACCCCTGGCACAAGCAGACCTATCGCAGGGTGCTGCATGACGAGCGCCCAGAGCAGGGTCGGTGTCGTGTCCTCGCGATGAACGGTGAACTGCCCTTCGACCGCGTGGCCTTCGTGTCCGTCCCGTGGTCGGATGAGCGGGTGCGGGTTGTCTGGGCACTCCTGGAGCATGCCGGTCGGACTACCTCGCTTGGGTGGTTCTTCGTGGCCTAATCGCTGATTTGTCTATGGTAGTGGAGGGGCATTACCTGGAGCCAGTCGTGGTTGAAGAGCTACTCGCCTTAAATGTAGTGGTTGTCGTGTTGGGGTTCATCACCACCAACATTTTCGCGGCCACTCGCAAGGACACCCGCCTCGATACGGCCATAGAGTCTATGTCCAGGCTCGAGCAGTCGGCGATGGCCACTTCCAAGATGCTTGACGATGTGCGAACGACACAGGAAAAGGACCAGCGCATCCGCCACGACCTTCGTGACTATGTGCAGGGGCTTGAGGTTCGCGTGGCGCGTCTGGAAGAGCGGATGCGCGTCACACCACGATGAAGACAGTTGTCATTCTCGACGACAGCGAGGATGTTCGGGATGAACTCCTGCGGCGGTTCACCATTGCCGGGTGGGTGGTCTACACGGCCAAGAGCTTGCATGAGTACCGCCAGCTTGCCCCCATGTTCCCGGTCAACGTCCTAATCGTGGATCTCATGCTTCCTGATGGGAGCGGAAGATCCGTGATAGGACACAGTGGGCCGCAGGTCATCGTGTTTTCTGGCGACGACACGCCTTTGAAAGGCGTGTTTGCGCAGGTGACGAAGCCGCACAGTCTCGGGGATATCGTGAGGCTAGCCGAGGCCGCCATCATACGGTGATTTCCTTATGCCTGCGGGTGGTGGAACCCGTGCGGAGCCCGACATGACCCCAATGGAAGAACTACAGACCGTCGTGTACCCGGCGATGGCGAAGCTCCTGAAGAGCTTGCCCCAAGCTCATGTGGGATTCGGGCGCAATCGCGAGCCCGTCGTCACGCAGGCTCGGGGGCCCGAGCTGTTCATGGTCGCCAACTACACGGTGGGCAACATGCTCGGCTATGGCGGGCTCGAGATTGAGATCAAGCCGTACAAGACAGAGGATTGGCGGGGGCAGGAGTATCACCTCGAGGTTACGGAGACCGTGTCCAAACGGGATAGCGTGATCACGTTCATCGGCGCAGCGGACAAGCTCGTGTCTAGCAACGCCGCAGACATTCGTAGGGCGTGGGACCGTGTTGCTGAGCACATCCAGAAGCGCGCCCCCAAGGCGGCATCTCTTCGCGCGCAGGCCATTCGCCTGGCCGCGATCCGGGAAGCCCTTCGCCCCCACCTCCTGGCCATCCTCGCGTCGGAGAAGTCCGCCGCACAGCACCTACCCATCGGGGAAACCCGCCTCTCGCGCAACAAGGACTTCCGCATCTACCGCTCTATGTCCTCCGTGACGGTCACCGACCTCGCTGGAGCAGGCAAGCGCGGGAAGACGTGTGCAGAGGCCGTGCTATGGGATATCGACGTCCGTCAATCCCCGCGGCTAGCCGACGCGGTTGATCGCGTTTGTGCCATTGCCGCGGATGCTTCCTCCTATGAGGATGCAGCGGCACACCTTCGATTCTTCGTAGAGGACGCAAGCGAAAATTACCCCGACGCGCGAAGGGCTCCGCAGTACCACGAGCGGACGTTGAAGGGGGTGGATGTCACTCCGGCCGACTTCTCCCCCATCAAGATTGAGACGGGTGAATTCAGCCTCGAGTCGGACTACGACGACTTCACGATCCGAGATAAGCGGGATCGGTGCAACCTGCCCGTGTGCATCCCAGCCATCAAGGGCGGCAAGTCGGACATCAAGGTATTCTACCGCTGGGTGTCGGACAACGAGTCACGCATCAAGAACATGACCTATTCCGAAGTCCTCCGGGGCATGGGTGATGCGGGCATCCGCTATCACAGCTACTACTCCATGGACTAGATCGTGAAGTCCACGATCACCACGCCACCCTCGTTGAGGGGGCTGCGTGGTTCCGGCATCGGGGGCGGCGGACGCAGGAAAGCGTCGTCGACCTCGACCCGGGGTTGGCGGCTCCAGGAAGCCTCATCTTCACGGGCCTGGTCTTCCTTGAGCTTGTCGATCATCCAGGGTGCGAGCATCGCGTCCTCCATGGTGAGACTACGCACATAGGATACGTCCCTGAACGAAATCCTGCTTGGTCAATTCAAGGCCGGTTGCTATTGAGGACGGCCAGGATGTCCTTGAACCGCTTGTGGGACATCTCCTTGAGCTGCTCGGGAGTCACCGGATGCGGGTCGTTTTGCTGCGCCACCCACTCCTCGACCGTGCGGGGGCCTTCGGCATCCCCGAGGAAGACGTAGTGCGGGTTGCAGCCAACGAGCTGCCGCACGAGGGCAGGGCTGTGCGATGTGAGGAACACGGCTTGCAGGAGCGGGGCCGGGTCTCTCCCGATGAAATCCCGGATGACCACGCCAGCCCCGGCAGCGGTCGATCCGCTCATGCCAACGTCTGGCTCGTCCCAGTAGAGGATGGTTGTGTGCTCGCGCTCCGAGACGGTCTTGATGCCCATCGTGACCGTGTGGGCCGAGTTCCCCCCCGTGGAGTGGTAGGACTCGCTCCCGTAGATCATGGAACTCAATGACCCGCTCGCAGTCCGGGACTGCATGGAGAGAGCCACCATCTCTCCTACGGGATGCGACCCCTTCTTGTAGCCGTCGTCACCCTTGCCCGTCATCACTCGAATGAGGCGACGGAAGAGGCTCTTGCCGCCTGCGTTCTCTCCCAACACCAGGACGAGCTTAGACTCGCCCTGGCTCGGCGTGTAGATGGAGGGGATGGCCGTGCGTCCATCAATCGCCTTGGACGGCACAAATAGGTCCGTCTTCAAGGTGTCCGTGATGAGGCCCGTGACGTTGATGCGCTTCTTCATGGGGACGCCTACGCCACCACACCCCAATCCTGAACTACAGGAGAGGGTGCTTTGGCTGGCCAGCGGCGACCTTCGCCAGCTCCTCGTACCAGCGGAGGGGGCCTTCGCCTTCTTCCCACTGCAGGGCCGGCGTGTACTTGAGGCCCCCACCGGGGCCCTCGACGACCAGGCCCGCTTTTACGAGGTTCTGGTAGCACCGCCACGCGGGGCTCTTCTTGTTGTAGCGGGCACACATGGTGCGACCAGTGGCTACGCCCTCGGAGAGGACGAACCAGGCAACCCTGGCCCCCCACATGTCCATGTCTCGGCCCTTGGCGTAGGTGTCGGCTTGGACTCGGCGAAGGCGAAGTTGATCGATGCTGCTAGCGGGATTGGTGCTCATTGGGTTCTCCAGAGGATGGGTGGGGGTGGATACCGTACCTACACGGTGGGCTACCATTCTCGCCCCCTACGGCCAGTGTTGTAGCCCCGGTCACTGCTGTAGCTGACAGGCGCCGAGTCGCGACCCCGACGCTCACCCCCGCCTGCATGAGGCCGTGACTCGGCGATGGAGACCCGCATGGCTCGCCCATTGAGGTTTTGGCCATCCATTGCCTCTAGGGCCTTCTCCGCGTCAGCCGCAGACGCGAAGGTGACGAACCCGAACCCGCGAGATTGCCCCGTCTCTCGATCCGTGACGAGCTTCACTTCATGGATGTCCCCGAAAGACTCGAAGACCTGCCACAAGTCTTGGTCACCCACACTCCAGGCGAGATTTCCTACGAACAGCTTGCTGCCTACCACTTTCACTCCTGTCTCGCAGAAGAAGCTACGAGAGTCGACCCCCACTACTCAATTTCTCGTGCAGAACCAATTCGCCCGGCTAAGTTTCCCCAGAGTTTGGTTTTTTTGCCTCGTAGTGGTTTTCTTGCAGAAGTTCTTGTAATTTGCTATGTTCTGTGTGGAGGTGTTCATGCAAGCAGTCGAGCAATGGCTCTGCGCACGCAACCTTCCACAAAGCCCACCGGATACGGGGGCGATGCTGGAGGGGGAGGCACTGCATTACGCCGTGGCGACTTTCCTTCGGCGTCCTCGTGACGTGCCCGATGAAGTCGTGATCTCGCTGGCCGAGGGGTTGTTCGTCAAGGTCTGCCACCCTATCGCTGACTGAGCCGTCGCTTCGTCCAACGTCCAGATGCGGTCGGGGCTGAGGGCTGCCCACTCCTCGGGGAGAAGTTGGCGTGGCCCCGCCAACCCCCCGCCGTAGATGGCCATCGTGTTCCGTGTGTGCGGGATGTGGCCGAGTACCTCTCGGGATGACAGGTAGGTGAACAGGCGCTCGTTTCCACACGCCCCCCCGTTCAAGTTCGAGCCCACGTAGACGACAACCCGACTTCGTTTCAGAAGGTCGACCAGGCCAGGGATGTGCCCGTGGTTGATGGGCCACGAGAGGTAGGCCACGTCGATTCCATCGGCCGGAGCCTCGACGAACTGGAAGTATTCTTTGACGAAGCGGACCCCCGTAACCGAAGCCTTGCTTGTGATCCCCCACTTGTCGACCGCAACGACTCGTGCAGCACCATGGCGCAGGAGCATCTTCGAGTGCCACAAGTCTCCAGCCCCCAAGTCCCATACCTCCTTGCCCCGAACATGAGGCTCCAGTGTTGACTCCATCTCGGGGGTCACGGTGCCGTACATGGGCCCGCTCATCCAGACACTCCAAGGAGACGAATCGCCTCCTCGACATGCGCCTCTTGCAACCCACCTGTAAAGGACGAAGGTCGGTCGGAAAGCTGTGGGTGGCCCTCCACCACCTGATCGTCGAGGATAAGGTAGTGGGTCACTGCGGGATGGTTCGCCAACCAGGCCGCAACCTCGTGTGCGCGGGTCTTCCCATCCAGATGCGGTGTCGACCCGATGACCAGGTCTCGGTAGGCCCGACGATCCATCCCCGCATCGATGAAGGCACGCTTGAGGGCCGTGGACTGCGCGTTGTTGCGTCGCCAGTCGCTCGACACCACGATCTTCGCTCCCGTCGCCTCCACGATGCGGAGCACCCGACGCACGCAGTCCAGGTCGACCGTCGCTGCATACGCGAAGACCGAGTGCCAAGGCTCTCCAGGGATTCGGTTGTGGATCGTGCCCTCGTGGACAAGGACGCCACCCACATCAAGGAAGATCACAGGGCTTGACGATGGTTCCATGCACCCACCTACACGCCTGCAGGATGCCCTGAAGCTGCGCGGCCAATGAATCCCCTATAGCCCGCGAAGATGCGAAGGGGATGCACAGCACCCCACCCACCCAAGGGAGCTTCGCATGCCAAACCAGGACCGTAACCCGCAGAACGGAAACCAGGGCACCTCCTTCCTCTACAACCAGGGGACAAGCCCGAACACGCGCGTTGCTGTGAGCCAGAAGGTGCGTCTCCTGGCTCCGGCCTATGGGGCCAGCTCGGCCCTCCATCAGATCGGCGTCCTCTCGAGCTTCAACCCGCAGGAAAGCCGCACCATCGATCCGGTTCGCGGAATCGGCTACGGCGACATCATCGCTGAGCTGGTGCCCGGCGTCACCGACCCCCGCACGGCTTCCGTCGAACGCGCCCTCCTCTACCTCGCCAACTTGTGGCAGGCCACGGGCTACGCCGCTGGCATCGACGGCCCCGTCCGCTCCCTGCGCCATCACCGGTGGCCCTTCGACGTGGAGCAGCAGCTCGTGTTCTCCACCCTCGCCGACAACGACCTTGATGCGGCGGGCTCCGGGTTCAGTGGCACCAGCGGCGCATACAACGGTGGCGTCAAGGCCATCTCCTACCCAGCCGTCACCCCCGTCCCAGACGGTGGCCCCTCGACCGGTGGACACACCGCCATCATCACACTCAATGAAGCGTGCTGGTGGAACGATTGGTCGGCCACCTTCGCTGCCGACTCGGGCATCATCATGGAGTCCGGGGCGATGACGATCACGGACGTCCACGACTTCGCCAGTGTCTACGGTGAGTTCCTTTCCACCGGAAATGACCCCACCATCGGCCAGCTTGGCTCTGCCCGCTACGGTGGTGGCTTGACCGGCGGCGGTGGCTTCTAGTCGTCGCAGGTAGCGTAAAAACGAGGACTGTCACTGCGTCAACAGTGACAGTCCTCTAACAAGCCAAACCTGGACAAGAGGTTCAACATGCTCCCGAACGATACCCCCACTACGGGTGGTCTCTACCTCTTGCGTTTCCCTAATGGGGACTATTACGGAGGGAGGTCGCAGAACATCCGTAAGCGATGTAGCGAGCATCGGTGCAACTTGCGCAAGGGGGTGCACACGAACCGCTACATGCAGGCTGTGTTCAACAAGTATGGGGATTTCGCTTTGGAAGTCCTCGTACACGTGGAGGGTGAGCCGGAGCAGATTCAGGCCGAACAGGTTTGGTTAGATGAGCATGTGGGGCGGTCGGGTTGCCTCAATTTCGGGCGGGATGCAGCCTATGGGTTGAAGCGTGGGCAAAAGAAGTCCCCCGAGGCAATGGTCAAGATTCGCGAGGCTAGCGCACGGCGCAGGGGTGTCCCCCAAGATCCGGAGGTGGTGGCCAGACGGGCCGCCTCGAACACGGGCCGCACGAACACTCCCGAGACCATCGTCAAGATGTCCAAGTCCGCGAAGCGCCGTGCTGCGGAGCGGCCTACGTCACACGACGAGCGGACTCGAGCGTTGATCTCGTCGCAGCAACGTGGCCGGGTATGGATTACAGATGGCGTCACGAACCGCCGTGTGCGTCCAGAGGAGGTTGACACACACGTTTTGAACGGGTGGGTTCGTGGTAGGTTCGTTCGTGGGGCGGCTGCTGTGAGTCGAAACGATGCTCCGACCACGGGCGGCCTCTATCTCCTTCGTTTCCCGAATGGGGATTACTACGGAGGGAGGTCGCAGAACATCCGCAGCAGGTGCCACCTCCATAGCAGCCAGTTGCGGAATGGCACTCACGCCAATCCGTGGATGCAGCGGGTGTATGACAAGTACGGACAGCCGGCCATTGAAGTTCTATCCGCCATCCCACAAAAGGAGGCACGGGTACTGGCTGAGCAGGCGTGGCTTGATGAGAACGTGGGTCGACCGGGCTGCTTGAATTTGAGTCGGTCGGCTGATTCAAATGCGATGGAGGGGCGTCATCATTCCGAAGAGACGCGGCGACTCATATCCAACCGACTTCGGGGGCGGGAGTTTACAGAGGAGCACCGCAGGGCTCTCTCGGATAGTGCCACCGGGCGTCAGCTGTCTAGTGATGCAGGGGCGAAGATAGCCGACGCCAACAGGAGTCGCGTGTGGACGAATGCGGCGAAGGAGCGGTCTTCGGCATCACACACGGGGAAGAGGCACACGGCTGAGACACGGATGAAGATGGCAGAGTCGGCCAGGCTCCGGGAGGCCCGAAAGAGGGAGGCGTGTTTGGAATAGGTGGGTGGTGGTTCGGTAGCGGCCCTATCTTTTCAGGTAGGGTGCAGCGTCCTTAGGGAGCAGCACCGCGGCACACGCACACCACACCAGACCTTCGTGCATCCCCAACCCCAAGTGGTTGGGTCAAACTACATACACAAACGGCCGTGCTTGTGCCCGCAGTCTGCTCCCAGACACACACCACTCTGGGAGAGAACATGATCGACATCAAGGCACTTGAGAAGGCCCTCGCCACCCTTGGAAGCATTGGGAAGGGTGAGCTGACGATTGATGCGGGTGGGACGCCCGTGACGCTTCGGGTGCTTACGGCGGACGAGGACCAGGCGGCACAGAAGTACTCGAGGATGACCGAAGAGGGTGAGGAGGAGCCTTCGGGTTTGACCTTCCTGGAGCGGTACAAGCGGTCGTTGCTTGCGTACGCAATCATACAGATCGGAGACCTGGATCTTCGCAACGAGGATTACATTTTGACGGGGGAGGTGACGGACACGGGTGTTCCTGTCCGGGCTCCTCGTCATGTGGTTGTGCGTGGGATCATTGACGGGTGGGCCCGCGTCACGACGATGGCCTTGTTCCAGAAGTACCTGGAGTTGCAGCGTCGCGAGGATGCTGCGGCCGAGCGGGCCATCCAGTTCGATGTGACGGACATCGATGAAGAGATCACACGGGTTGAAAAGCGTCTTGCCGACCTCAAGGATGAGCGCAAACGCTCGATCTTGATCACGACTGCGGGCTCTCCCGCGTCGGCCGCAGCCAGGGCACCGGAACCTGAGCCCCCTGCCCCCGTGGTGCCCGCCGTAGAGGCCCCCCCTCCTGAGCCCCCTCCGGCACCGGCTCCTCGCCAGCGTGTCGGGCCGGTGCAGGGGGCTCCGCCCATGCCTCCCATGCGTCCCGTAGAGGCCCCCCCGACCCCTATGGCTGCGGCGAACCCCTCGACTTTCGAGGAGATGCATGACTCGATGGGGGATGGTCCCGAGCAGATTGCAAACGAGACGGCACGACTCCTGGCTGCACGGCAGGCGGCGCGTCGGCAGTCCCTTGACACGATGGCCGAAGAGCCCCCTACGATTGAAGCGCAGGTTCGCCGAACCCCGCCCCACCGGGCGGCGGCCAACACGTCTGACGCGGTGATGGATTCGGATGCGGGCAGCTTCAAGGCTGTGAGGGCCACGGGTGGTCCGCCTCCGAATGTTGATGTGCACCGTCTTGAGCCCGTGACCCTCTCCGAGCGGGGGCGGCAGCCTCCGCCAGCGAACACTCGGGTGCAGGTCAACAATGGGCCGAAGACAGGTCCGACCAATCCTCGTTTCCGAGGGCAGTAGCACGCACCATGTCTCTACGGGTTCAAACTGTGGCAGCCCAGGCTGAGCAACGACGCGCCATCTATGATGACGTGGAGGAGTTGCTCATTCCCGGATTCCTGTCGCAGACCGTGGAGGCGGGTGGAATACAGCTTTCGATGAAGTCCTTGTTCCCCGGCGAGATGTATGTTCTGCGGAACCGTTTGGGGCGTCGGATTACCGAGCGGCTGTGGCGGGAGTGGGCCGTGGCAACGTCCACATGGATGTTGGATGGCCAGGTGCTCCTTGGGGATGTGAACGCCGCTGTGCGGGTTCGAGAGGCGATCCGTTCGCTCCCTGGCCCCGCCTTGGACTCATTGTTCTCGGTGTTCATGAGCCTGCGCAACCGGATGCACATTGCGGCCAGTCGGGTGGAGGCATATTGCTACGAAGATTTCGGCCGGGCTACGTGGCGCATGACGGGTCGGAAGTCTCCGTCTCGGGATGACGTGGCGGGTGTGCCGGGTGTCTCGTCTCTTGGGATGAACCATGTGCAGCGACTGTGGGTCGCGTACAACCTGGCCGAGGACGATCGCCAGGCGTGGAATCTGGAGTGGGCAGCGGCGAAGCTCATTGCTTCGGCGTCATCGCCCAAGGGTGTGAAGCAGCTCAACCAGAAGGATGAGTCGGATCGCAACCTGGAGAATGACCGACGGCAGGGGGTGATCCGCAAGGCGTACTACCAGGCTTCTGGCCGTCAGATTGATGAGGAGGACGGCATGGTCGTTCGTCGGGCTGTGAGCGCCGACGAGCTGGCCAATGAGATGGAGCGGTGGGCTCGAGGCGAGCACGACCCCCACGACCAGATCATTGAAGCATACAAGAATAAGATTCGCGAACAGCATGAGGCGAACAGACGCGCGCATGAAGCCCGTATGCAGGCGGTCGCGATGCTGCAGGAGGAGGCTGCAGAGGCGGGTGTGGCCCCGCTTGTGGGATACACGCTGGACCAGCTTCGCGAGCTTCGTGGAGGGCCTGAGGCTCCCTTGCAGCGTCGTGGTTCGGCCATCATGGACTCGTCGAGTGCGTCTCGGCTGTACGACAAGTACTTGGCGAATGAGATCAGGGTGGGTGGTCTTGCGGAGGGTGGGAAGTCCGCCCCGCTCCCCACCGAGCGGTCGGGTGGATTGGCAGATGCCGTGGCGTCCCGCCAGGTTCGTTACCGTGATGATGGAGAGGCGTCCTAATGCCAAAAACATCAGAGATGCAGGCTCGTATCGATCTCCTTGTGGGGATCGACAAGGCCACATACCAGAAGTCTAGGACGGCTCTTGCGAGTCTGTTTGATCATCGCGTAGGCGTGGGGGTTGACGACAGCGACATCCGCCAGATGGCGAAGCAATTCCGTGAAGCCTCTCGTCTTGGCGGGGAGGCGATTAGCGAATCCCTTCGGAAGCAGCTTGACGACGATGTGTCCTCGGCCGTGTCGCAGTTCGAGAAGATCCGTGCGCAGATCACACATGCGTTGGAGGCGAATGACTCCCGCAAATATGAGGAGTTGGCTGAAAAGCAGGCCGAGGTGCAGGAGCAGTTTTCCGAGGCGATGAAGACGTACAAGAAGTCCGTCGAGGAGGCGGACAAGGCCATTCAGGACAAGATCAAGGCAGAGCAAGCGGCAGCGAAGAAGCTAATGGACGACCGCGTGTCCGCAGAGAAGAAGCTGCAAGAAAAGGCTGAAAAGGATGCCGAGGACGCGGAGAAGAAGCGGGCCGATGCCGCGGAGAAGCTGCGAGGCATGGCCGTGTTCGGCAGCCTGGACACCATGAAGGATGCGGGCGAAGGTGTGGCCGGCCGGTTTACGGACGCCTTGAACAAGGCGTCCGAGTCGGATTTGTCCGGGTTTGCACAGAGCGTCCTGGGGTCGATGGGCGCGCTCGCAAAGCGTGGGGCAGAAACCAAGCAACTCGCGGCCGATAGTGCAGCCGATGCGGTGGCCGCGAAGGACTTGGCCGCGTCGGCCATGAAGCTCGGTCGCGCAGCGGCAATGCTTGGCATTGCCGCGGGCGCCATTGGTGGCCTGGTGGCGGCGGTGGCGGCCTTGGATGGTGCCGCCAAGGAACTCAATCAGTCGATGCTGGAGGGCGCGAGCATTGCAGACTTCTCGGCACAGTCGCAGATCACGTCCCTCCGAGATGTCGAGGGCACGATGGAGGCCGCCCGAAAGGCGTCGCACGAGATGGCGATAGAGTTCCGCGGCACGAGTGAGGAGATGGCAGGCATCCTGGCCGAACTCAATCAGGCCGGGTTCTCCTACCGGGAGATGGAGCAAGGGGTCAGCACGGTCATCGACAAGCAGGCCAAGTACGCTGAGGCCGTGAAGAAGACGTTCGAGTGGTCTCGGGCGTTGGGTGTGTCCACGTCTGAAATCGCAGATACGACGGCCGAGTGGTCTACGAGCTTTGGACTTGGGGTCACTGGGATTAGCGAGGGTTTCAAGGAGATCGCAGACTTTGCGATGGACAGCGGGTTCAACGTGAAGCGGTTCTTCACGGCCGTGTCGCAGGCGACATCGGGCATGGCCCTCTACAACATGCGCATCGAGGAGGCCGCCTTCTTCCTGTCGAAGACGCAGAAGATTCTGGGTGAGACGGATGCGGCAGACTTCTTTGAGTCGCTGACGAAGGGTTTCATGGATGAGTCGATTACCGACCGCATCAAGCGGATCATGATTGCGGGGGCCGGAGACACAGAGAGGATCTTCCGGGACACGGCGGATCGGACGGCCAAGGGGTTCGTGTCTGCGTTTAGTGGCTCGGACACGCAGGACAAGATCAAGGCCGCGTTCAAGTCCGTGAACATGGAGATCGACCTTTCGGACCCGCAGGTGCTTCAGAACACATGGGGGAAGATGGATGACCGTAACCGGCGCCTCATCATCGCCGAGCTTCGGGCGAATGGGGATGAGCAGTCGCAGGCGGCGGCACGGCAGCTTGAAACCCTAGGGCGTGTCGTGGATGGAGCCAAGGGTGGGATGGACGCACAGGTTCGAGGGCTCGGTGCGCTCGACATGCAGGGGAAGCTCGCCTACAAGCTCCAGACGCTTGGGGATCGTCGCCTCAATGAGATGAGCATGGAGGAGTTGGCCGCGTTCGAGAGCTATGCCGGAATCTCGGGAGCGCAGCTCGAGCAACTCACGCGAGTCGAGGAGCAGTTGTACGCCGACTATGAGCTGGCCAAGAAGAACGGGAAGGCAGAGGGCCAGTCGTTCAAGGAGTTCATTTCCAGCAACGAGATGGCGCAGGAGCAACTGAAGACGGTGGCCGACATCGTGGAGGTGTCCGAGTACTTCGCGCAGCAGACCGTGGAAAGCACCCGGTCTGTTTTCTCGGTGTTGAAGAACACCATCGCACAGACGCTCGACAACATCTACTCCTTGCTGACATCCTGGTTTGGTGTGTCACGGGAGATGGGTGCTGACGAGGTGACCAAGCTCACGTCGGCGATCACAGCAATTGGTGATGACCGGAAGGCGAGTGCGGCTCGCCTGGATGAGATTGACGCCAAGATCGCGGGTGCAGACCAGGTGCTTGCAACCAAGGGCAAGGGGTCGGCGGAGCATTCTGCTGCGTTGGGCGAGAAGGCCGCGCTAGAGGCACGTCGCAAGGCGGAGCTGGGGACGCAGGAGCTTCTCCGAGCGATGGAGAATGAGGTGCGGCTGATGGACAAGTCCGCCGTTGGGAGCACAGACGACGTTGTTGGCCTCTCACGCAAGCGACTGTCCTCTTCCGGTGCGGACATGGCGATTCTGGCCAAGTACCTATCACCTGAGCAGCTGCAAAGTGCTATGCAGCGACAAAGTGCTTCAAAAGCGGCCAATCAGCAGCGTGCTTCGGACTTGAACGACAATTACAGTCATGTCCGTGGTGGATCTTTTAGGGACACGACGGGGCTTCCTATTGCCGCAGCTGCGGATACCAATATCGTAGCGGACATGCTCCACGAGACGGCCACGGGAGCCGATGTCCTCGCCAAGGAGCAAATCAAGCTCCAGGAGGAGCAGAACGACATCCTTTGGAAGACATTGTCCCCAACGGCGCTTCAACATGCGTTTGCGTCGGGCCAACTGCAGGCCGATTCCGAGAAGTTGGCGTCAAGCCTTGGCATCGAGCAAGGGACGAAGGAATTCAAGCAATTCGTAGCTGACGCCATGATGAGGAACTTCGCACCCCATCAACAGAGGATCAACGACGCAGGGGCGGGTCAGTATGTCAAGGACAAATTCGGCTTTGACATGGCTCGACTCGCCGATCCGACTATGGCGCAGGACTTCGTCATGCGCCCGGGCCAAGCAGCGCAGCGGTTCTCCCCGAGTGACACCATCTTGGGGATGAAGGGCGGGGGGCCGCTCGTGACGGGGCAGCAAGGAGTGGGGGGCGTCGTCAACGTGACCATCAACGGAGGCAGCCAGGCCGAGGTCTACAACACCGTGAAGTCGGCGCTCAAGAGTGCCGGGCTTCGCACATGATGGAGGCGTAACCAATGGCGGGCACACCTACATTCCGTAGCGCGTTCACGAGCTACCAGGATGCGTCCGCAGGCTTGGGTCGGCGGCCCGTGATCTTCGACATCCTAGGCCCGGATTGGGAGACGAGCCTGCTGCCAGACGAGTTGAAGATGGTGCTGCACGTGAATCCAAGCTCGATGTCGATCAACCACACGCGCACAGTGGAGCGCATACAGACACGGGGGGGGTTCGTAGAGCAGCATTGGGGTGATGCCGTGTCCGAGATCACGTTCGACCAGTCGTCGGGTGGGTTCATGCGGCTGTACTCGGGGTTGTCAAACGTGACGAATCCTGCCTATGGCGGGACGCGGCGGGAGACGATTGCCTACGACAAGTTCCTGGACATGCTTGCCTTGTTCCACAACAACGGGTCGGTATACGACACCAATGGCAACATCGTGCTGCAGGGCATCCTCAAGATTACGTTCGACGGAGGGATCTACTACGGGTGGTTCTCGCAGTTCTCGGTGAACGAGGAGGCCGAGAAGCCGTATCAGTTTTCCATCTCCGCGTCGTTCTCCGTACGTAAGGAGGTCGTCGTGTGGCGCTCGGCCCTCTCGTCATCGGATGGCGTGGCTTCTTCGGGACCGTCCACGTCGCTTGACATTGGGTCGTTTAGCGAGGCTCCATTTGACCTCAACGTGGGGGGGACTGTCTAATGGCACTGCTTGGTACGACACCACCGGCAAGCCGGTACGACGGGTTGACCGTGGGGCCGGCGTTCGCCTACACGTTTGAAACACAGGAGGGCATCCCGGTTGACGGGACCAATGCGCTCTTGCGAGACTTGTCGCCTTTCGTGCTTCGGATCGTACCGCCTGCAGCACTCCTAGAGGCAGCGGCCACGTCATCGGAGGAGGCTGTTGATCTCATCCAGGCGGCGGCGTTGGGGGCGAGTACGACGACGCGCAGCACTTCCATTGCCACGGTGCTTCGCACGGTTCTTGCGACAGGGGCCGCGGGATACTCGACTGGACAGCTCGAGTCATTCGTGGCGAATGGCCAGTTCTACACGGACGCCGATGCGGCGTTCGTGTCCACGCTCGCGGACGCATTCACGGCGGCGGACATCGCCTTGCAGCTTGAGCGCGTCCTGGCGATGGAGCCATTGGTTCTCCTCGTGAACCCGTCAACCATGAATGTGCAGCGTGCCAAGCTCCAGAGTTTTCAGTCGAAGACGCGTGAAGGGTACGTGTTCGAGGCGTGGGGGGAGGAGCAGATGACAATCTCCTTCTCAGGGTCTACGGCGGGGTTCGTGGCTGGTGCCGTGGACACAAGCAGCCCGTACGGTGCGCAGACAACGGGGGTCACGTCCTCCGTGTCGGGTTACCAGGAGGCGGCTCGACGGGATTCCGCGGCCTGGCAGAACTTCCAGGCGCTCTACCATTTCTACAAGAACAACGGCTACATCTACGACACCGTGCGGAAGTCCTACGCGCATCTGTTCATTGGTGCCGTGGCGATTGATTATGACCAGTGGACGTACGAGGGCCACATTGAGTCGTTCGCCTACAAGTACGACGAAGCGATGCCTCATCGGGTGGAGTTTGACATGGAGTTCAAGGCGTCGCGGATCTACGACTCGGCCCGATCTTCCTCGACGGTTAGCCCCATCTCCATGGCGCTAACCAATCAGGCCGCAGAGTCGTTCTTGCGTGGGCAGTTGACGTCTGCATCCCCCACGGAGTTCTCGCAGCCTCCGCTAGATAACATTCTTGGGAGGGTGTGATGAGCGTAGAGAGCCGACCGTATGTGGGCACCTGGAAGCTCAATAATCGACAGGTTGTGAAGGTCACGCCGGACGCCTTGGTTTATTTCAACGGCGACCTTTCGCTTCCTGGGTGTCCTACATGCTCGGGGAAAATTGAGATCCAGCAGTACATCACTCAGGTGAGTGTGGATCCCTCCACGGAGGGTCCCGCTACTGCGAGCATCTCGCTTCATGTCCCACGGTCGGCTGGCGATGGACTCGTTCGGGATGGGAACTTCATCATCCAGCCCGGCTTGGAAGTCCACATCTACATGCGCGGCTACTTCCCGGTGAAGGGGCTCACTGCCGGGGTCATGCCGGAGCAGACGGGTGGTGTTGACGTGCAGAACGCCGTGATGTACCCCTACTACCTGGTGCATCATGGTGTAATTACAGATGTGGGCTACGACTACTCTGGGGGGGAGCACCAGGTATCGATCTCGTGCGCGGACTTGCTCCACTTCTGGCAGTACCAGCGCATGAGCACGAACGGGTCGCTGTTCGGGGCCCGTCCGATGAACTCGAAGGTCGACATGAGCTTGGTTGGTCACAACATGACGGGCATGAGCCCGTTTGCCATCATCTACCAGCTCTTCCGTGATGTACAGGGTTCGGCTGGTGGTGTGGAATTCGCTCTCGGCAACAAGACCAATGCCGCCGCGAACTCGACAGTGATCGGTGAGTCCTTGTTCTCCCTCTCCATCTTGTACTGGCAGAAGCGGTTTGCGCAGTCCATGACGTCTCTACGTATGTACGGAGTGGATGGATCTTTGTACAACGGCTTGCAGGCTGCCTACCTGGCACGACTGGGTCAGGATGACCCAGCGAAGATCGCCAAGAAGGTTGGGGCAAAGGGGGCGCAGTCGTCCGAAGTGAACCCGATGCTGGATCAGACGGCACGGGTGCTTGGGTTCGACCCCTTCTCACTCAACCAGGGGGCGTCGGGCGCCGAAAACAACGAGGACGGGCAGCTCGGGATCAACATCGCGCAGCTGCAGGCGTTCGTGTCGGACATCTCACAGTGGGGCAACGTCAACTTTTTCGAGTCGGTGTACGCTACCAAGATGGATATCGCCAACAACGTGAAGGAGGCGGCAGGCTACGAGTTCTACCAGGATGTGGACGGGGATATTGTGTTCAAGCCACCGTTCTACAATCTCGACACGTCCGAGTCGCGGGTGTACCGGCTCGAGGACATCGACATCATCTCCTTCTCCGCGTCATCGCAGGAGCCACAGGCCACGGTGGTGAAGGTTACGGGCGGCCATTTCCGCAACACCACGGGCACGGGGTTGGAGAACAGTGAGTGGGGTGTGCGTGCGGAGTTCATCGATTATCGGTTGGTGGCGAAGTTCGGGTGGCGGCAGGAGACGTTCGAGACGACCTATCACACGGACGCACAGGCAATGTTCTTTGCCTGCGTGGCGCGGTTCGACATCTTCAACATCGGCATGAACAGTGCCACGGCGACTATCCCCGTTCGCGCGGAACTTCGCCCTGGGTACCCGGTCTACGTTGCTTTCATGGACTGCTACTACTACCTCCATAGCTTCAACCACTCGGTTGCCTTTGGTGGACAGTGCGTCACCACACTCAACCTTGTGGGGAAGCGGGCGAAGTTCTTCGCTCCGGGAAAGGCTCGCGGGGACGGCACACCCGCACGGATTGAGGACATTCACCTCAACAACATGTATGAGCCGGCACTTCCGCTGCAAATCACGGAGATTGATGGGGAGACGATCATGCCCCGGCTGCAAGGGTTCCCCAATGTGGTGATGACCTTGGACCCCACCGGGATCAACCCACTATCGTTCTCGATCGGAACAGACCCCGCGGATCTGCAGACCGAGGACGCCATCCGCAACTTGATCCAACAAGCGTTGATGGGACGCCTCTCCGTTCTTCAGCAGGGCGCGGATGATGGCACATCGGATGAAGCCACGCGGGCTACGGATGGTCCCTGGCAGCTTCAAACAGGGGATGAGGCCAACCCGCTCGTGATTGGGAGTGTGGCCGAGCTTCTTGCTCAAGCGGCGCAACTACAGTCATTCAATGTCCAGGCGGCAGAGTCGGGGGTGACCGAGGCGGAACGTGAGGACGTGATGGCCGCCACGGCTCCGTTGCAGGCATTGGTGCTTGCGGCCCGAGACGTGATGGCCAAGCTGTTTCCGGAGTCCGAGTCGTCGGCCCGGTATCTCGCGCTCCTAAGCGATACGAAGGCCACGTACAATCCAGGCGCCAACATCCCTGGGTACTACCGCTACTACTCCTCCTCGCACCCTGACCCGGAGATGCAGGGGCCCGCCAGTTGGGAAGTGAGTGAGACGGGCGTGGTGTCTGTTGGTACGCAGACGAAAGTGGATGCATCGAAGAGCCAGACCTCGACGCAGTTCAAATCCACTACGTCTGGCGGCACCACGTTCGTCACGGGGGCCGAGGTGAAGGCGGGCATCCCTATTCTCAAGCCTGGCACCACGGACCAGACGGTCTCGACGCCGACGCACCAGATCACCACGTTCCAGATTGCTCGCTATCCGATCAACCAGGAAGGCACGAAGTCCGTGGAGACGGGGCAACTGCCGTCAGGATTCCCTACTACGGCCTTGGCTACGGCCTATCGGGAGTACTTCCTGCCGAAGATGCAGAACGTCCCCGTGGGGCCGACATCCACCGTCGGGGATTCGTTCACGTCTACGTTTGATCTCGTGGCGAATCTCATCCGCGAGAAGGTGGGTGTGAAGCCAGAACTCCCCCATTCATCGGAGACAGTGTCCTCACTGCGTGGATTCGACACACCGAGCAAGCTCACGTTTCTGGCACAGGACATGGCCGACGCTTGTGCGACGACGGTGAGCAATGCCCTCGTGTCGGAATACAGGATTGTGCAGCCAGTCACGGGTGTGGTCACGTCGTCATTCGGTACCCGCAGCCCCCCCAAGACGAATCAGGGGGAGGGGTCCACCCAACATCGGGGCACGGATTTCGCTGGAGCCATTGGCGATCCGATTTACGCGGCGCTCGGAGGCACCGTTGTCTTCGCAGGGCCACGGGGTGGGTACGGGAACCTGCTGATCATCCAGCACGTAGAGGGCACGACCACGCGCTACGCGCACTGCGACACGATTCTGGTGGCAGTTGGGGATGTTGTGACTGCCGGGCAAGAGGTTGCCACGGTGGGTGCGACGGGCAACGTGTCTGGCCCCCACTTGCACTTTGAGGTGCGAACAGCCACAGGTGTTGCAGTCAATCCGGAGTTGTTCCTAAGCGGCGCGACCGTGGCTGACATCGACGCGATCTGGTCTAGCGTGTGGCCACAAGGAGCACAGGTGAAGGCCGGGGTGGGGCGACGCCCACGCCAGAAGGCCCAAACGCAGGTCAAGTACTACGACGTCCCTGTGCTGCCAGTATCCGATGCGCGCGGCTACGAGGTGGTGGGCACCTATCGCTATGGGCGGGGGCTTACGCTTGAATCGCTTGAGTCCGCGTCGGGATTCGTGTCTAGCTCCACGGACGACTATGAGTCCATCGAGGCGTTCCTGGACGCGATTGAGGCCGACGTGTCGGAGGCGGCGTTGGGCGTGGCTATTGGGAACCTGAGCCCCTCCCTTCGGGCTCAGCTTGCGTCTCGCACAATGAGTGAGACGGTCACCAACATCGTCCTCTCTTTGGACAATCCAGGTGGCTCGCAAACGGACATTGGAGGAATGAACTTCCCCGTGGACAAGCGGGAGTTCACGCAGAAGTCGACGCTCACAAACGCGGCATACGGTTTGGCCGACATGGTTGCCGCCTCCGGTAGTCGCTCCGTGTGCGCCTGTAAGGGCGCAGAGGCCGACACGTTGCTGCAAGCATTCGACACGGAACTCTTCGTGGGTCTGGAGGATGTGGGCACGGGCGAGACGGAGATGGTGCAGGACTGGCTCACCGAACAGATGACATCCTCGTCCATGGATTGGTCTGCGACGCAGGCAGCGTATCGAGGAACAGTGCGCGACATGAACACGACGGGTCTGGTGAGCGCGGTGCGCGATGCAGTCAACACGATTGCCGGTAATTTCAACCAGACCGGGGAGCAATTGTCCTCCATCGGTGCGACGGCAGGAGCACAGATCACTGCTGCATTTGAAGGGGATGACTGATGCCGCCCAATGTGCCGAGCACGCCTGTTCCTGAATCAACGATGCGTGCCCCAGGCAGTGGGGTCACGGAGTCGAAATTTGACCAGGTGGCTTCGGGTACGGGGGCGCAGACGTATGCCCTTGGGGTGGCCACGGTCATACAGGTGGACTGGGAGAAGCACGCGGTCACCCTTCGGACGGACAATGGGGAGACGGTGGAGAATGCCCCCATCATGCTCACGTATCCGGGCGCGGGGGCACGGCACTTCTTGGGCGCGATGCCGATGCCCGGAGACGTGGCATTGGTGGGATGGGGGGCAGGCGAGTCGGGGAGGTCCAAGCAGCCCTATGTCGTGGGGTGGTTTGCAGCGCCGATGGCGGGCCACGATTGGTGGTTGATGCAGCCATTTGCGCAGGACGAGTTCGATCTCACTCCGAAGGAGAAGGAGACGTTCGAGGGGCTCGCGAATCGTACTCGATACAAGCTCCGCCACATGCTGCCAGGGAACATCGTGGCTAGCTCGGGGCAGGGCTCGGACATGGTGTTGGACGAGAGCGTCACCCTTGCGAACCGTCGCGGCAACGAGATCATCCTTCGCGACCAGGACCAGGCCATTGTGTTCCGGTCGCTCCAGCAGTTTCATGCAGGAGCAGGATTTCGGGTCTACTCCGGACTCGTGCAGCGGGATGCAAACCTCCTCCCGTCGTCCATGTTTTCCGATGGCACGGCCTGGGATGCTGCACAGCAGCTAAACGATGACGGGACTCCGTTGGACGAGGGGTCTTTGGAGCGTTCGTCCGTGGCATCGGGCTACATGACGCCGAACAAGGTGTTTCAGCGCGACGCCAACGGGAAAATGACGGCGAAATTTGTGGATGCCGAAGGGAACACGGTGTTCCCGTTCGGCGGAAACATCGATCCGTACGTGTTCCTTCAGAAGGGGTTGTTCATCGACACGTCCGGCGCGTCGATGGTGCCCGCGAGCGATGCCGTGTATGGGGGGAAGGCCATCTATCGGGTGTCCGAAGAGGGCACGAATGCTGTCACCGATGTCCAGGTAGAGGCGCTCACCGAGTACCGGGTGGAGGTCTCTCTCACGTCATCGGGGACGCTGCCGGTCACGGAGCAAACGGATGGGTTCGACGCGGATCGACTCCCCAACACCATGCCCCGACTGCCTTCTGGTTTGAATGACTCTGGAGCAGCTCCGTTCATCGAGTTCGTCATGGGCTCCGTGGTCGGCAATGACCCGTTCTCGCTGCCGGGCCGTGCATTGTACGGACTCCCGCTTCGAGCGTCCATCTTTGACGGGGGCGCCACACCGTCCCCCACCATCTCGTCAGGCGTGGGTCAGGACATTGCAGAGCACGCTGCTTACATGCTACGGTTCAACCCACCGAAAGTCCTAGCCGACGCTTCGACATTCTGGACAGTGACGAAGGATGGTCGGGCCAAGTTCTCTGTAGCGGGTCCCGGAACGGATTTTAGCGCAGAGGGGGCCTTTGCGTCGGGACTTCGGTTGTATGCAGGGGGCTCCCCGATGGGGGAGAGCATCCGTGTTGACGCCGAAGGCAAGATATCGCTTCGTACAACGGGGAGTGACTCCCTAGGTCGGGGCGTTGAGATCGTGTCCGAAAGCGGGACCGTGGTGCTTCGAGGGGCAGGGCAAGTCTCGGTCCCTGGCTCCACAGTTACAGAGCCAGGTGTGATGGTGCAGTCGGACACGGATCTGGTGCTCAAGGCTGGCAAGTCGATTGCCATGCACGCTTCGCGGCTCGACCTCACGAACATCCAGAACCTATCGCTCTCCACAACGGCTGCGATGGCATTGTCGTCTGGCGACTCGATCAGCCAGTCGTCGAAGACCCGTGACGTGACATCCATGGGCAAGTCGGTGGAGTCGTACTCCGGCCCCAAAAACGGTTTGCCGACCAACGGGGCGGTTCGCGAGGTCAACATCAACACGACTCCCGCAACGGGGTTCGTTGGGGGGACGGCGGATAGTTACAGTCTCCTATACGGCAATCGCAACGAGATCCTTTTCGCGGGCAACCACAACACGACCATCGCCGTTGGGAACGCAATCTATTCCGTGGGCGTGGGGACGTGGACAGCCTCCTCTGGTGCCAACACCCTCGTTGCCAATCCTGGTGGCATCGCCGTGTTTGCGGCAGTGGGCGCGGCGACATTCACGGCCGCTGCTGGGGCCACCTCCATCTCCGGGTCCACGGGGGTGGCGGTGACAAGTGCAGGACCTGTATTGGTGCGAGGTACGTTCGTGACCCTATCGGCTCCGGGCATCAAGGTCGGCGGTATCGTGTCAGGTTCCGATCTCGACCCCATCTCGGGCCTACCCCTTGTTCTCCTTGGGATGGGTAGTCCGACCCACCTCCTCGCCGTAGGGTGACTTCGTGCCCATCACCCCTAGTGCCATCACGCTGTCAATCCTTGCGGCCTCGCCCGACTTGCAAGGAACGGTGTGGCGTAGCGTGGCTGCGGCGGTGGGGATCGGTGTGGCGGCCTGGGCACAAATCCCATCCAACCTCGCCATGCAAGGCATTACAGCGGGGGCCGCTGGGTCGGGGGTGGTCACGGGGAAGTTCTCGGTCGTCCCGGTGCCGTTGCCCGTGCCCGCGTCAATGGCCGCTGCGGGGCTTGTGGGCGTGAATGCCGCGTCCGTGGGACGTGGGGTGGGTATCGGCGTGGCTAACGCCTTCAACGCCTCTGCAACGTATGTAGGGGCGTCCGTGGGGGTCGGCACGGGCACGGACGTGTCGAAGGTCTCCCTCTCCAATGGGCCGTCCCTTGTGCTCGCCTTGTCCGCTGCCTGTGCCTCGGTTGGCTTGACCGGCGTGAACATCACTCGCCTATGCGCAGGCATGGGGCCTGGCATCGTGGCTCTTCTTCTCACCGGCACTGGCGTGGGTGTGGTGGCTGGGCCCGTGGGTCCGGCCCCGGGCGCGGGCACAAGCATCTCCAGGATTCTCTGATGGGCTTCGACACATCCGGCTATGTCCTCAAGTCTGCGCGCTCCGCGCCTTCGAATGCCCGAACGACGGCCGGCGCGGATAGCGGCGTGCTTCGCGAACACGCCAACCTGCCAGGCTCCTATTCCTTGCCGGGCAATCTCGTGGAGGTGGCGGCAGACCAGTATCGGGCAGCGGTTCTAGACAACCCCACCGCCGCGACGCAGGAGTACCTGTTTTGGGCGGCGAACTCGTCCAACCTCGCGGTGCTTGAGGACGCTTCCTGGGCGATCTCGCAGGGGGCCGGTGCTATCCCGACTGGGTCCATTTCGTTCACGATTGGCCCCATCACGTACACGGACGGCACCAATCGCATCATCGTCACGGACAACGACGACCGGAGCATAGCATCGGTGCTCGGGGTCACTGTCGTGCGCGGGGACGACCCACTCAACCCCATCGTGCTCACCTCGGCGAGCTTCGAGTCGCAGGATGCCGATGCCGGGATCGTGGTTCTTGACTCGGCGTCCATGACTCTGCTTGGTGGCGGCCTCTCACTAACGAGAGGAGACACCATCACTGCCGTGTCCTACTACTTGGCCGCGCAGAAGTTCTGGTGGACTCGGAACGACTCTTACCTGCAGCGGTTTGGGTGGGACGGCACCACGCAGCGATGGGCTCCGTTCAAGGGGTCTCCCCCCGCGTCGCTCGGGAAGCTCTTGGGCGACCAGAGCTATGTTCTTGTCCCGCATCCGTCGCGGTTCTCGATCGGTGACTACCTGCCTGGTGATGCACTCACACCGGACTCCTACTCGATGGTTCGGGTAGGGACACGTCCTGACTCCAATGGGAGTTCGGCAGTCGTCCTTGTAGTGGCAGACGCGGACGCCGCCTCAACGTACTCATTCCCGCCTGGCGTGGATGCGGTGGTTGGTGTGGCAAGCGGTGTGCTACAGTGGAACCCCCTCACGATCGATAGCTCGGCGGGGCAGGGCGTGTGGTACGTGCCCGAGACGTTCTCGGAAGAATCAAATGGGGTGGTTGGGCCGCTCCTTGGCGCGACGGACGACCCGCTCTTCATCGCACCTATTCCTGGCCCTACGGACTACCCGCTCATTCGCCTTGGCTCCAGGCGATACCTGTCGGCAGTCATGGCGGACTCGGATGCGGCATTGGGCGCGCTCACCGTGAATGAGGGCCAGGTGGGTTGGTCACTCGCAACGGGAAAGCTCAAGTTCAACGCGGCTGATGTCCTGAAGGCTGACCCGGATGACGTGGGGTTCGAGCTTCTCTACCTTGGTTGCCAGGTCGTTTATGACGGTGTGTCCCTCACGCGCGCTCCCGTAGGGACTCGTGCCCCGGTTCAGGTTGTGGACTCCACGGGCACGCCAACCACGGTAGACGGTGGAAAGAACCTCTTCATCCCTAGCTCGACCCCGCTGCCATCACCCGGCACGTCCGGTGTTCTCCTCGTCCCGGATGGTACAGGCATCACGCCGAACACGTCTGCGACGCCTGGCACACGCCCTAATGGATCGGGCCTCGTTCGGGAGGTGGCAGTCGATGGGGATCTGATTCTGTTCGGGAAAGCTGGAGCGATTGAGACGTTGGAGGTTGTCGAGTTCGAGTCGGAACTCCCGGTGTTCCTGTTCAAGCTCCGCAATGGGAAGGGCATGGTGGCCCGGGAGCTGTCGTCTACGGGGGCTGGTTCACGGGTGGAGATCGGTCGGAAAGACCGGGCGCTGCTTGACGGAGAGCCGCTTTATTTCCTCCAGGCGGTGGTGCAGCCAGCCATTTATGCGACACAAGCTCGACTCGTGTCGCGCGTCCGCGAACCCTTTGTCCTCGACGGGGCCGAGGTGCTCGCATTCTCCATTGATGGCACGGACTATCTATGGGCGGCCACGGGCCTTGGTGCGGGGAGCTTTGATGCGGTGACCGTCGCTGCTAGCATCGATGCGGTTATCACGGGCACCGGAACCGCTTCGGCTAGCAACGGCCGCATCTGGATTTCTGCGGCCAACCTTAGCACTGGCACAGTTGAGATTGGCTTAGGCTCCATTGTGTCTGGGGCGTTTGCAGACCGCAACCTCTCTGGGTGCGCCGCGCTCGGGTTCCTGCCTGGCTGGCGGGTGAGCAATCCGGGATCGACGGACAACTGGCTGCCCGATGCGGGGCTCGCGCTTGGCGTCTCGCGCAGCCCTCTGAACCTCAACCGAACACAGGACGATGCTGATTTCAAGGCTCGCGGGCGGTTCCGGGACACCGTTCTCTCGCGGAGCGTCACGCCCGTCCACATCTTCCCCCTCAACAACCCACCGCTCATAGACGTGGCCGGGTACGACGAGGGCATCTTCTTCCAGACCATCGACGGCTTGTTCCGCCGGTCCTTGGAGCCGTTTGTGGATGTCCTCTATGAGTTTGAGGACGGTCGATTCTCGTGGTTGGAGGTGGGGTCGGTCATGAAGGGCGTGGCCGAAGCTACGGCGAGCCTCGCCCTGGACTCTACGGGCGTGGTCGGAGAGACCCTCCACCCGAATGTTGGGGCGGGCTACGGCCTGTATGTGGATCCTGGCTCTGGCGTGCTCTCTCCCCTCACCATCGGTGAGGACTACCTGTTGGACGAGGCTCCAGGGGTGGTCACGCTCATCGAACGAGTGGGGGATCAAGTAGCCTCTGGGTCTCTCGGGTCGTTCAGTGCAGGCTCTACGACGTTCACCGATGCGAATGCGACGTTCGTGACGGACGGTGTTGCCGCAGGCTATCGGCTAAAGCTCATTGGCGGCGACCCCTCGGTGCAAGGGTCGTACATCATCGCCTCCGTGACCAACGAGACGACGGTTGAGATTGTGACCGATGTGCTGTTTGCGGCGGCGGGCTCCGTGGTGTCGTGGGAGGTTTATGAGGGGCAGCCTTCATCGGGATACGATCCAGGCCTCCTTGCCGACGTGGTCTACAAGCAGTTCAATCACCTGCCGACTGAGACGTTCATCATCCGTGTCCTGTCACTCCTTGGGCCGACACCCGTGGATGCCGCAGCGCAGGCAGTGGGGAGGCTCAACGCGGTCGTGACGGATGCCTTGCTCGCGGGCCGCCCGATCTCGGTTCGTTTCGGGCAGGAGAGCGGCAACGACGAGGCATCCGTTGTCCCTTTGACTCGTACAAAGCTCGGGGTGATGGCCAATGGCACCTTGTCGGTGCCTGATGTGGCGGACCCCCATTTCACCACGGGCACACCTACGTTCTCTGTTCTTGTAGGGGCAGTGCCATACACCATCGGCTCCAACTTGGTCGGCGTGTCCGCGTTCACGGAGCCACTCCTCGGGGATCAGATCGAGTTTGGTGTCCCGGGGTCTGGTATCGAGGGGCAAATCAAGTTCGGAGAGGACACGTTAGCCGAACTGGAAGAGTCCTTCGTCTACTACGTGCAGACCTTCACGGATCCTGCAGACCTTGCGGGCGGGGCAGCCGAGGTCGACCCAACAAGTGGGGATCTCAATCTCTCAGCAACGGATATGGCCAACCACGGTGGGGAGACCGCGTACTTCGTTGAGCAGATGATCACGGAAGATCGTCAGGACGTGGCCATCTCCCCCATTCAGGGAGCTTTGGCGTTCCGCCGCCCTCTCCGGGAGTTCCAGCTCGTTGAGGCGAGCTACTACCAGGCCGACGTGTCTGGAAACAAGGTGGTGGACAGTGATGGCAACGCGGTGCTCATCACGGAGTTCCTCCCGTTGTTCGTGAGGCTGGAGGCGGCTACCGAGAACACGACGCTGGAATACTCGTTCAACCCGACTGGACGCACGGTGCGTGGAGACATTCCCTCGCAGGTGTGGGTGGCAGACCGGCTCCAGAACTACGGCAATGTGACCACCGTGACGGTGGATGCAGAGGCGAGCGTGATCAGGTTCGCGACGCCGCTCACCTCGTCGTCATCGGTTCAAATCAACTATGCGGTCAACGAGACATTTGGCGGGGAGCAGGGGTTCACCGTTTCGACGACGCCCGTGTGGCGTCCCCCGTTCTTCTTGCTTGAGGGCGCCAACACGTTCGAGCTGGAGTCTGACCGCACTGTCGATTTCCGGTCTGGCAACCTTCTACGTATTGGGCCGTCTCCCTTCTACGTGGTGGGGTCGGTGTACGACAACACCTCGGATATCACGACGGTGGTCATCTTCCCGACTCCCGATACGGAAGTCGGGTCGAGGGCTCCGGGCAACGACGCGCTCACCTTGATCTCGTCGAGGCCGGTGGCTGCAGAAGTGAACGGCAACCCGGCGAGCGGGGCTGCCGGATTCTTGCTCACCTTGGCGGCCACCTACGAGCCCGTGGATGCGGGCATGCTCTCCATTGTGTTCCGTGGGGATGTGACTCAGTTTACGGTTGCGGGCCATCTCATTGAGATCGGCGGTGTCCCGTTCCTTAGCGCAGGCACGACGTTGTCGGCTGATGGCCTCACGACGACGGTGAACGTGACGACCCCGTTCAGTCGTGGATTTGACTCGACTGTGGATGCAGTGAAGGTGTCCGCCCGTCCCATCTACCCCCCGGAGCCGCGCCAGTTCGTAGGGCTCGGCCCGGTTGTTTCGACCGAGCCAACCGAGCTTGTGCTGTTCGGGGAGATTGGCAGTGCAGGGACAGCGTTGCCCGGGCGCACCCTCGTCGCAGGGCGGGATTACACGCTTGATGAAGCAACGGGTGACATCACCCTCATTGCCCCCGTGCAGGCCCCGCTCGGACTTGACGAGAAGTTGTTCTTCTCCTACACGCGGCGCCAGGCGCTATCCCCCATCCTCGAGGACGGGATGATCGTGCTCCCGCGGTATCGGGCTGGGTTCGCACACGTCTCCACTCCCACTGTCGAGAACGGATTTCTCGATGCCTATCTCACGGGCACGTACACCTTCTCGAGTCCTGATAGCTTCTACGTGCGCACGGTGTCGATGCCCGAATGGATGGGGGAGGTTGCCCGAGTCGCAGCGGATCGTGTGGCGTCACGCACACCTCACGGCGGGCCCGTCGTCGTGTCCGGCCCTGCGTCAAACAACTGGCAGTTCGGCACCGTGCCCGTGGAGTCCCAAGAGCGAGAGCTTCAAGACCAGGACCGTGCAGCCCGGGTGTTCCTGAGCCTCTACGACTCGTTCATCCAAGCCTTTGAGCAGGTCAACGAGACGATCCTGGGCGATGTGGTGGGTGACCACGACGGCAAGTTCCGATTCTTCGTCGGCCGCAACAAGGTGTACGGAGGCCCCGGCTACGAGGACCAGATCACGGGAGTGCTACAATCCCGTTTCGTCTGGTCACAGGTATTTGAGGCGGCCAACCAGAGCTTCGGGGTGACGGAGGCCGACCCTATCGTAGACCCCGAGACGGCCACGCAAGACCCCACTACGCTCGTGGTGTCCGGGGACGCGATGAACCCGTGGCTTCTGGACTACTACATTCGGGAGCAGCGAGCCCTCGTCCTCAACGACATGGACGACACCATCCTTGCGGGCAGGGGTAGGGCTCGGCTGTCGTTCCCCTTCTCGTTCCGAGTGGGCGGCGAGTTCAAGCAAATGTGGGCTCCGAGTGTGATCTCGCGGCTGTATCCAGAGTTCACGCTTGCGTTCACTACGACGTACCCCGGCCTCTTGGCAGGCACGTTGCCTGCCAACCCCGGCGTGTACTCCTTCTTGAAGCAGATCGAGCGCCCTCGCCTTCTCAAGGGCGAAGGCCCCGTGTTCGGGTCGACCTTCGGGATGGATATCGGTGACGTGTCGAACCCGGCCCTGGGCCTGATCACGAACATCACCGGCCAGGTGAAGCCACGGGCGCGACTGGCAAGGGCGCGCATCTGGGCCTACTCGGCCACTGGATTCCCCGACCTCGGCGGCCCGAGCAAGCCTTCTGTCATCGCCACTCCGCTTCTGCTTCGTGACTTCCCTGTAGACCCGGAGACGGGGCTGCCCGACATCACCAGGTTTGCGGAGCAGGGCGGGGATCTCCAAGACCTCTCGACGGGCGACTACGAGCTGTCCACGCCAGCATGGGAGGCATACAGCGACGCGGACGACATCCGCCCGCAGGTGGCCTTCGGACGTCCGAGCGGGGAGACGTACTCCGTTGGGTTTGCCGGTGGCACGCTTCTAGATGCATTCGGCGGGGCGTTCACGTTCGCAAACCCGGTGTTCAAGGGCATCTTCGTGCATGCCCGGTACGCCGGGTGCATCCTCACGTTCACGGACGGCACGGGTGAAATCTCGGACGCGCAGGACATTGTGCGGATCGCCGAGGACGGGGTGACCACTCTTCCCTTCGAGCCAGCCTACGGGGACACCATCTACGTCATCCCGCCAGGCAGCGAGGATGCCAGCGGATTCGCCAACCCGCTCATGGTGGAGGACATGGCGAAGTTCGCAGCGCAGATGCCGTCTCTTGACGTAGGCGTGCGCGAGCGTCGTTCCTCCTTTGTCGACTGGAGCCTCCCGTCGTACAAGGACCCATCCCCGTTCCCGATCAAGGAGATGGTCGGCCAGCGGACGGCGGCCCCGCTTCAGCCTATCGAGGCGGACGTGGAGTTCGTGAGCACCCGTCGGGACCCCCTGGAGTTCCAGGCGCTGATGGGGTTGCCCACCAATGACCACGGGGACTACGGCATCCCCTACTTGACCACCACGAATACAGAGATCGAGCGTTTGGGTGCGGTGGCTCCTGCGTTCACGACCATCGTGCAGACGGATGGCCCGTTTGTCTCGCACCTGTGGCTCGCGGTGTACCCCGACGAGATCGTGGGCAGCGACGGCTCTATCCTTGCCGCTGCCGCGGGGGTCACGCCTCCGGCCACACTCCTCACGGCCAGGGATCTGACCCCGGTGGCTACGGCGGGGGTCTACACGCCTCACTCGGGTGTTGGCGACGTGCGGCCGTATGACCTCCTCCTCATCGAGAAGGGCCAGGCTGACGTGGTGGATGGCATTGAGGGTGTGCTTTCGGTCGGGGCGGCCACTGCGGACACCATTGAGCCGCCGCGCTTTGTGACCGCAACGGCCCCAGCGACCCGCATCCGCTACCTGTTCACCAACGTGATGACCCACTTCTCCACCACGGGGCTTTCCGGGGTTGATATCCAAGAGAACGGAGGTGTGACGACCACGCTTGATATCTCCACAGTTGGCGGACTGTTCCTCAACGATGGCTCGGGTGCGGCCACGGGGGGCCTCAACGGCATCGTGAACAATGCCCTGTTTGCATACGGGGCCAACAACAACCGCATCACCATCGAGATCCTCGACCAGACTTCGGGCCTTGTGCTTGAGACCGTCATCATCGAAGGTGGGAACGTGACGGGTGGCTTGGGCACTGTGGCAATGGGAGCCATGCCTACGTTCACGGACAAGGTGGTGACCATCACGGCCGTGGGGTTCGTGGACTTCGCTGCGTTGGGCGGGGTCGCCCCAGGTCCAGTGGGGCCGTTCGATTTCCTGGTGACCGTGGACACGCTCGTCACGATGGTGACCCCGAACACGGGATCCGCGACGGCCTACGTGGACACGGATCGGTTGACCTTCGTGGAGGAGATGGATCTCCGCACGGTGCTGCCGCGAGGCGCTGTGTCGGCTGGCGCTGTGTCCGCGCAAGGCGAACTGTCCGTGTTCGTCGTCACGGCGTCCGGTACGGACACATGCATCGTGAACCATCCAAACGAGGTGAACGGTGGTGCTCCGTTCACCTTCCTGGCAAGGGACTCGGGTTCCCCTGATTCCATCGGTTCGTTCGACCCGTCACCTGGCACGGAGCTGGGTTCTGTCAAAGTCATGGGCTTCGAGGGTCACGGCAACACGCCCCTGCCGAGCACGGGGTCGTTTGTGTTCTCGGCCATCCCGTCATCAGACCAGGGTGCCCTTGCCACGATCCTCTCGGGGACGGGTGCGGTGTACGACACAGGCGTGGGTGGCATCAACCCCAACTCCATCCTTGGGGTCACAGCGGCCTTGGGGTCGCTGGCCAACGTGGAGAGCGGGGACGTGGTTGTGGTGGACTCCTCGTCCGTTGGGGATGCGTCCACCAAGGCCGGGTCGTACCTCGTGCGGCACGCGATCCCTGACTCCACTGCGCTCGGCTACGACGAGGTGTTCGCTACTGCGTTTGGTGGTGCCTCGACGGGCTGGCTGCAAAGCAACTTCCCAACGGTGGTGTCCGGTGCGGTGGGGTCGCTAATCATCTCCTCCGTGCAGTCTGTCCCCGCGTCCCCCACGACCCATGACTGGGCCGCTACTGGTCGGGTCTATCTGTTCGTGTCAGCGGGTGACATCACGCAAACCGTGTCGCGCGAGTACACGGCGATCGTGGTGAATCCAGATGGGACGGCCACGCTCACTCTGGACATCACGAACACGACGGGGCTCACCGCTACGGGAGTATTCCTCACGGATGCTGCTTTTGACGCGCTTGTGGCGTCGGGGCTGCTTGTTTCGGGAATGGTCTACCTCCCTATTGGTCAGTTCCGCTCCACGTACCCGGACAACAACGTGGTTGGATACAACCACGGCGTGACGGTGGGGGGGTTCGTCAACGTGACGTATGCCAATGGCGCTGGATCTGTCACGTTCGCCGCGGGTGTGGACTTGGTGCCCACGGCCCCTGCGGCGGATGACCTCGGGGTGGTTGTGTCGGACAACACCAACACCAACACGTCCGTGGGGTTCTTGGCCGACCGAGCGACGTCCGTGTATCTGGACGTGCCCCTCTACGTGGACCTTGGCGGCCTCGTAGACCCGACTTCGACCGTGTACGGGACTATCCACCCAACCGCGACCGCGGTGCGGTGTGTGGCCCCTGGGGACCTGTTCCAGACCCATGACGGGTTGTCCACGGCGACGACAGGATTCGAGGCACAGGCGGGCGTGTTTCTTGAGCCCTCGTTCCCACGACCAACCCAAGACCTTGGCAACGGCGAGGTCAAGGTGGTGGATGCGGGGGACACCGCTGCCGCCACGGACAGGATCGGGATGCGGGATGCGGCCACATTCCTCATTGCGTCTCCCGAGCAGGTGTCCTTCCAGGTGCGGCGTATCCGTCGCTTCCATGTCGCGCTTGATGCAGTGGGGGCAGACATGGCCCCACTGCGATTCGCCTACGAGATTCGCACGGGCACGGTGGCAAGCTATGCGGGCAGTCTGTTGACGGCTACGGGCACGGGAACGCAGCTTGGTGGGTTCAACAACGCCGACGTGAACGTGAACGCCGGCGACGTGGTGCGCATTCTTGATGGGAGTGGGGCCGTGGTGGACCAGGCCGAAGTGGCCGTGGTCCTGAACGCCACGACGCTCATCATGCGATCGCCTGGATTTGCAGTGGCGCCTCCGGTGGGTGGCGAGACCTTCCAGGTGTTCTTGCGCCAGGCACCCGTCCCTCACGTGCAGTCGAACGAGCAACTACTGGAACTCATTACAGATCGGATCGTCCTCACACGGACGGCTGACCCTGTGGCAAACACGGGTGGACGAGCTTCCGTCGTCAACGAGTTCCGAGACAACGGTGTGGTTGACTTCTCGGCGCTTGATCCGGCCCCGCAGGTCGGGGACATTGTGCTTGTGGATCCCGCGGGCAGCCTGTCTGGACCTACGGGATCGCCATCACCTGCCGAGTACGGGGCTCGACCCGTGGGGGATCAGTCGGTGTCCACTCGACTGGATGGGTCACACATCGCGGGGGCGCCAAGCGAGTTGGACGACAACCGGGGCTGGTATCGCATTGTAGATGATCCTGCGGTCACGCAGTCCTACCTCGCCGTGTCCGGGGAGACCGAGTTCACCGGCCCTGATGGGTCTCCTGTCATTTTCGGGGCTTCGGCGCCTATGAACCAGCAATTCGTAGTGGTGCCAGACATCACGGGGTCTGGACTTACGGGCACGACCGAAGGCCAGATGGACTTCCGGCCCACCCATGTGGCCGATGGGGGCAACTCGTACAAAGGCACGTTCCTTAGCGTGGAGCCCATTAGCTACCGGATCATCCGGCCGACAAACCTCGTAAGCACGGAGACGGTTGACCTGGTGCTCTTCATTCGGGAGCGGATGTTGTCGTTCGTGGAGAAGATGGCCACGGCAATGAGCGAGTCCAAGCAGGGGGACTACTATGTGTTCCAGCGCGACCAGCATGTGGCCGACCTCGGCTCGGCCACAGATGGGGACGCAGGACTTGGGGTGCCAAGTAATGTCTACATCACCAGCATGGCTGGGCTCACGCAGTACGCCCCATTCGCCAACACGTCGGATTGCCTGTCCGTGTTGGACCGTAGGTTCTGGTGCTTGGATCTGCGTCTTGACCGGGAGTACCCTCCGTACTCGGTGGGTGGGGATCCGTACACCTCGTTCGAGGGAGATTACAGCGCGAGCGGCTACACGGTCGGGTCGGGGCGCCCCGTTGAACCCGATCTCGTCTCGGATGTCTTGGATCGCAGCGACCGACTCCGCGCTCTGCGGTACTCGTGGATCAAGTTCCGCGCGAACCAGGAGAACGGCACGTTGCCTGCCATCGACCGATTCATCCTTGAGCTTCCTCGGCTTCTCCAAGAGCAGGCTGATTTCTTGCGGCTCCAGCAGTCCATCCAAGATTCGGAGTGAGCCATGTCTGACCTTGATGACCTCCGAAAGCGACTTGCCGAAGCTGGGATCCCGGTGGACGGGTGGGTTCAAACAGATGGCGGGGAGCGACCGCTTCCTCCATCCATTGTTCGCCAGAAGGAGCTTTTGACGAAGGTTCGTGACCTACTGCAAGGGCAGGTGGATCAGGATCGAGCCAAACTCGCCGAACTCTATGAGGCGAAGAGTCGCCTCACCCATGGCGGGGGGTCGTAGTGGCAACGGAACAGCAGTGGGAAGTAGCGCAAGTTCAATTGCCCGAGGTGGTGACAGACCTAGCCTCCGCGCTCAACGGGCTCATCGGGGCGTTGATCGCGATCCTTGACATTGCGCTGGCGGTGCTCCGGGTCGTGAAGGCGTTCCTCGTGGGGTTCCTAGACCCTATCGCAGCCATCATCGCGGCCATCATCGCTGAGATTGAGGGTCTGCTAAACGACATTCGACAGATCGGCGTCTACTTTTCAGGGGACTTGGACGTAGAGCCGCCGTTTGACGAACTCCTGGGTGGCTTCACGGCATATGAGCGGAGGATGGTGGGTCGGCTTACAGATAGGACAGACCCCACCCGCCCTGCGTTCTCGTCTCGCACGGCGTGCGTTGCTGTGTTCTCCTATGCCTCGTTCGACACGACGTCGATCCAAATGGCGCTCGCCTTCATCAGTCAAATCCGCAAGTTCTTTGGGCTTCGGGGTCGCACCCGCACGTACACCATCCCGACTGGACTCAACGTCTCATACGGCTCGGCGAGTACGGGGTTGGGGGCGTTTGGCTTGATCGGAGACATCTTCGACAAGGGAGAAGACCCATCCGTGGCGAGCGTGCGGTGGCAGATGGCCGCCCCAGCAGGTGCCGGTGCGGTGTCGTGGCCCCTGCCATCTCCTGCTGGTTTCCTTGTGGAGGTGTCCACCGTCCCAGACGGCCTGTACCTGGCCTACCTGACGCCTCCGAAGGACTCGCAGTCCTCCGACGAAGTGGAGATGGGTCTCGTCGCTGGGCCTGACGGACGCCCGTTCAAGCTCTATGGCGGGGCATCCATCCTCAAGGAGGACTCGTCTCTTGTGTGGAGATCATCGGGGGACACGTATTTCCCCCCTGCCGGCGACAGGAAGACACGATTCTTCGCCTACCGCTCCGCTGCGGACAACGTCCCGATCCCGATCTCCGCGCTACAGATGGGCGACAAGGCGGTTCTTCAACGCACGTTCTTTGTGGATGTGAAGACTGTGCTTGGCATCAACGTCGCTGCTCCGGGCCAACAGTTCTCCACTCTGCTACGGTACGAGGACATGCCGTATGACGCGACGTTCGAGGTCAATGCCGACGATTCCGTGACGGTCACACTTTCTGAAGAGCGCGCACGGGATGTGTACGTCCGTGTGTCAGCAGTCACTTCGGCGGTGGTGGCCAGTAGTCCGCAAGCGTCATCGTTCTACTGGTCGCTGTCAGAAGGGAACGTTCAAGCGGAGTCGTTTACACAGGTGAGGCTCGCGCTGACATCTGCAGCCAGTTCGGACAAGTCGGATGCGTCGGCCCCGTTGCAGGTCACGTTCCCGAGTGAATTGACCTCGCAGTACCTTGAGTGTGTCGCCACGGCTCTTGCTGTCCTTGTGCTTAGTCGGTCGGACCTGCTTGCCCAAGGAGATGATGCGAGCTTCGAGTTGGACACGGCGGCGCAGGAGACGGGTCTGGAAGACCTGGCCCGCTACCTTGTACCGCTCGTGTATGGCCGCATGTCGCCTGGTGAGTTCCTCAAGAAGAACTTTCCCGACGTGTCATCGTTCCGCGGCAAGATCCGCAAGCGATGCTTGGCGGTGGCGAACATGCTTCTCGCAAGCACGGGCCCGCTACCCTCTGCTGTACTCAACCTGGTGCTCGACAGGGCGCAGGTCACCGTGAAGTCGGGCGTCGTGAGGGGGTTGGCCGACATCACCTGGAACGATCTTGCCCCGAGCTACGACATTGACGCGACGATCCTAGACGCGATGGACCCGTCGACGGATGCAGGGTCGGCTGCATCGACCGGTGTGGCACCCAACCCCCTTTCAATCGGCAAGTTGGACCCCACGTTCCTCGCAAGTCGATTTGGGGTCACGGGTGCGGCAGGGATTCCCCTTGCCCGCACTCCTGGGTTTGCAGTACCTCCCGAGTATGTCGATGAAAGGCCAGCCGATGCAGCCGGGGAGCTGCTCCCCGTGTCAATGGGGTCTGCAGACGATTCGCCCGTCATATACTCGCTCGGCAGCCCTTCGCAGGCGGCATTCTGCCGCAACGTGTTCCTGGACAACCCAGAGATCCTCACTGCATCGCAGCTCGTGCTCAACGTCGCAGCTTCCACAATGACGAAGGCAAAGCGTCAGGGAGGGGCGTGGCTCAACTACCGGCTCTTCCCGCAAGGGCTTCCCCCGGTGGAGGCGGCGCTCAATGAGATCGTGGCGTTCTTGAATGCCATCGAGGCGGGGTTGGCGGGGATTCTCGATGCCATCGTGGCCTACATCTCGTACATTGAGGCTCGAATCTTGGAGCTGGAGGCCCTTCTCCGTAGGCTTCAAGGGCTGCTGGATCTCATCCTCTCCATTGACGTGCCGCCGATGGCCACCCTAATCGTCACGGCTAATGGGACGAACGGGATTCTACAGGCGCTCCTAACCGCAGAAAACAAGCCCGCGGACACCACCACGACGGTATCCCGCATCAAAAAGGATGGGGAGGTGGTGGTGGGTGGCGCGTATGGGATTGGGACGGTCCTTCTTGCTGGGGGTCTGCCGTCATCGGTGGTTGACCTGCTTCGTCTAATCTTCCCTCCCGAGGAGTAGCACATGGGTTTCGGGTATCTCGGCACGTTTCGACAAGGACAGTGGCAGGAGTACCGTTCGTTCGTCCTAAACGAGCGTCGCGACATTGCACGTCGGATGGCTGTGATTCAGGCCGAGCTTGTGCGGATTGGGCGGATTTCCGTGGGGTATCTGCAAACCACGGACGAGGTGTCGCAGGAAACTACGATAACCGAGCAGCGGACGGGCTTTGCTGTTAGCCAGGGATCCACGCTGGAGAAGCTGATCCAAGCGTATGTCGCGCAAGGTGGCAATCCGTTCAACATTTCGTTGTTTCTCACACCGGATAGCACGTTCGTGACGGATGACGACACGGAGTATCCGACGCAACCCTATGGGGGAGTGGTCTACCCCCAAACCGGAAGCCCCGCTGTTGGGACGCGATATGAGGGTGGCTACCTCGTCGTGAAGAAGTACCCACCATCACGACTTGGGGGCCGTAAGGACCCTCAAGATGGGATGGTGGCGGGGGCCGTGGCTGTCACACGGAAGTTCATCAATCAAACCGCACAGCACCGTCTTCACAACCTAGAGGCCCGGATCATCAAGCAGTGTGACCTGCGAGAGCAGTTGCTGAATGAGTTGGAGGTCATGACGATGGCCGTAGGGGGCGTTTCAGGCGCCATCCCCACAATAGACATGGATTTTTACGGGGACAGTCTAGGCGTAGCACAGATCGTGGCCGCCATAGACTCTATTTTCTACACCACGGAGGACGGCGTTCCAGATTTTGCCACGACCAATGACGAGATGCTTGCCAAGTACCCGTCACTGTATCCGGACATTCCAGGCGAAGAGGACAACACCGCGTTGTGACGGTGCGCGGCCTATAGCCTGCGGGTGGTAGAGGACAGGACGAGTGTCTACCGACTTCCAAATTGCCTTCCCATGCCCCCATTTGATCATGGAGGAGGTCGTGGCTATTGGGGGTGACCGGAAGTCGCTGGTGCCAAAAGCGCCCGTAACCGCATCGGGCGTTGTTCGGATTCTCGTCAACGACGAGGCGTACATCCCGCCCGGAGGTTTGTATGCACAGGCGCAGCTTTCTGGCTCGGTTGCTGGGCCGTTCCGCATTGATTCGTGCAACCGCACGTTCACAGTGCAGGGTAGCACGGAGACGGCGACGTTTGAGCTTCCCGTTGGCAATCGAGTCGACCCCATCGCTGTGCTGCGACTTCTTTTGAATGGTCTCACAGATGTAGCACCCGAGATCGTGCGTGGACACCTGGTTCTCACGGATGCCGGATCCGTAGGGGTTGGCTCATCGCTTCTTGTGAGTGGGTCCGGGGCCGCAGCCATCGGGTTTGGCGTGCAACGTGGGGCACGGGGGCGTCAGGTGTATCCAAAGTGGGGGCTTGCATCATCGTCATCTACGGTGGTGGGTCGCTACCCCAAGTTTTCGGCGCCCGTCCGTCAAAATCCAGTATTCAAGCTGACTTACGTGACTGAAGGTCGGCTTTGTCCACGGTGCTCTGGCACGTTCATCGAGAACGATTACAGGTTCAACCTGCAAGGGGACGCCGTACTTATCCAGGACGAAAACCTTCTGTACCAGGCGGCCTTGAAGATCCTACTCACGCAGATTCGGTCGAATCCGTACCACCCTGGCTACGGGTCGGCGATCATGAGCCGCATTGGCACGAAGGCCATCGGGGCAGCCGTGTCGCTCATTACAGGGGATGTTCAAACGGCTCTGTCAAACATGCAGGCACAGCAGGCGGCGCAGTCGAAGTTCCAGGTGGTGTCCGCAAAAGAGCGTCTGTACTCCGTTACGTCGGTGAGGGTGTCCCCCCACCCGCAGGATCCCACCATGTTTGAAGTGGACGTGGTGGTGCGCAACGCCTCTAACGATCCGGTATCCATCTCCATCGTGTACTCCGTCCCAGGCGCGGTAGCACTCGCTGGCACCAATGGGCTGTCACTAGGGCTTGAGACGACCGGGTTGTCCGCGGCTCAGTCCAGTCTGCTACTCCGGTAAGGGTGAAGAATCATGGCTACATCCATCACCCCACTCGTGCTTGGCCCCGATGGTGTCCTTCGAGACACCATGTATTTCGCAACTACGGTGGGATCCAAGTTCTTTACAGGGACATGTGACGCTTCAATCGTCGACATGGAGGTGTCGATCTCCGGCGGGGCGTACACCAGGGATCCTGACTACATCGTCTTCAATGGCACCTCATGGGTGCTGCCAAATCCAGAAGTGTTCCCCGACGGCTTGGCCCTAGATGCGGGCGCGAACACGATCCTCGTGCGTTCGATCACGGGGAATGGCGGGGTGTCCTCTCCGGCCACAATCGTAGTGCGCTTGGTGCAGGAGGGGGACGTGAGCCTGGTTGCGTCCCCGCCTACGGGTGTCTCCGTAGAGCAGCGGGATGGGGCCGTGGAATTGTCTGTGGATGGTCCTTCGGACGTCTCTTATTTCCAAGGGGTCAATTTCTACGCGAGCATGTATGAGGGTGGCGGGGCTACTGGCTACACACGGGTGAATCTGGAGCTGGTGGGTTCTGGCACGACGACGGAGGAAACCAGTGAGGTTGGCACCATCGAAGTGGATGCCGATGTGCTTGTGAGCGGCGACGGCACTCCGGCGGCGGATCCCATGTACGTCGAGTACGTGGGATCACAGGTGGATGCGGACAGTGCAGTGCTGCAGGCCGATTTCACCGAGCGGCTAGAGATCCCGGAAACCGCCACGAAGGTTCGCACCACTATTCTGCTTGAAGCCGTGTCAACGACCACGCGCTATTCGTTCACCCACTCGCGAACAGCGACACGCACGTCGAGTCCGCCTACTGTGTACGTCGGGTCATTTGCCTCGATGGACGTGTCGGAGTCTCTGTATTACGTGACGACTGCGGTTTATTTCGACCCGGTGGCACTCGTGGAAGTGGAGTCGTCCTACTCGGCTGAAGTCGTGGCACGGCCTCTGACAGTTACCACGACCGTTGGATCGTTCCCAATCGTCAGCCGACAGCAAATCATTCGAGACACCATCACTGGGATTAGCCGGTCGAATCGGCAGATTCGGGTTGACCCTGGTTCCGTGCTTCGGGACACGTTCATCGATCCGTTCTCGTCAGAAGCTGAACGTCTTCGGTTTATCGTGGATTTCCTTCACCGCGCGCAGAGCTTCGCGGGCCTTCTGCAGATTGACGATCCTCAAAACACGGGGTTGTCCGTCAATGTGGCCTCGTCAACGTACAAGCTGGCGCTCAAGAAGGCGTTTGGGCTCTCGCGCAACGCGGACGTGCAGTCCGTCATTGACCGGGCATTCGAGTCTCTGGCCTCGAAGTACGGAGTGTTTCGGAGGGCCGGTCGATTTGCGCGTGGATTGGTGACGTTCTACACTACACAGACGCCTACGAGCACTCGACCAATACCTCTTGGTACGATCGTGGCGGGTGGCTCCGTGCAATTCAAGGTGTTGTCCGCATCAAGCATTCGCTTCTCCGACCGTGGGTCATTCTACGACCCTACGACTGGGCGCTACCAGGTCAACGTCTCTGTTCAGGCCACCTCAATCGGTTCTGCGGGCAACGTGGCCGCGGGTCAGATTCGGAAAGTGGTGTCGGGGGTGACGGGGCTCTCTGTTACAAATCCAGGAGATATGTTCGGAGGAGACGAGCAGGAGACGAACCTCGACCTCGCCACCCGGGCGCAGAATGCGCTGGCTTCGGTCGACTCGGGGACGGCACGCGGGTATCTGCAGACTGCTGCGGACGTGCCCGGAGTCGTGCAGGCGCAGGTGGTCATGGCAGGCGACCCCATCATGTTCCGCGACCTGGACGCCTCTGGCGTTCATCGTGGGGGCAAGGTGGACGTGTGGCTGCAAGGGGACAGCCTTGCCACGGTCACGGACACGTTTGCGTTTGCGCGAGACGTAGCCAATAGCATCCATTTTGTGCTCATCGGAGACCCGTCCACGTTGATTTTCCGCGCCGTGGACCCGAGTCTTACGGCAAGCCTCCCCATTGTGGAGATGTTGGATGACGAAGAACAGAGTGTAGGGCTTCGCAACGCATCCACGGGTGAGTTCTTCGACCTCACGGACGTGCGGATCACGAGCTTTGACACCATCCAACTCTCCACGGACGTGGTGCAGCCATCCGTCACGCTGTCCGATGTGGTGTTGGGGGACTATCGTCGCCTCACGGGCAATCGGTTTGACTTCACCCGCCAACCTGTTCACGCCGTGTCCAAGGTGGTGGGTGCCATCAGTGGGGAGCTGCCAAGCAATGCATACCAGCTCGTTCATGAGAGCGACCCGCTTGTGCTCGGCCGCTCGACGCTAGCCGGCGACTACCTTGAGATCGTCCCGGTTGACGATGGGGAGGGGGGGTACATCCCGTTCGGTGCATCTGTTAGCGTGGTAGGCGAGGAGCACACCCTCATAGGGGAGTACCTGGAGTATTTGGACAGCATCGGTGCAGATCCGCTCTCAATCGTTGTGACGAGTCAAGACGGGCTGACCACATATCGGGGACCAAACGATCCAAGCGGGGTGTCCGATTACACTATTGTGGATGGGGACGAGACAACCCCTTACGCCATAAAGCGTGTGCCAACGGGGACAATTGCATCAGGAGCCGTGGTGCTCGTGTCCTATGATCACGACGAGAACTTCACCGTCTCCTACACGACGAACATCATTGTTTCCGTCGCACAAGAAGCCATCAACGTGAAGCGTCATGCTACGGCAGACGTGGTCGTCAAGGAAGGCGTGCCCGTCCCTGTAGACATCGCAGCTACGGTCATCTTGGCTCAGGGATCCTCGAGATCTGCAGTGGACTCCGCTCTTCGCACGAACCTCGCCAACTACTTCGCGAGGTTGCGGCTTGGGGACCCGATTCGGCAAGGCGATGTGGTAGCGATCATCGAGGGCACGTCTGGCGTTAGTTACGTGGAGGTGCCGATCACGACGATGATCCGTCAAGAGGGATCCATGGTCGTGCGCGAGGGTCTTGCCACGGGTCAAGCAGGGGATGTGACGTACGTGGCCGCTTGGTCCGGAGCGACGGTGTCCACATGGCTCATCGACCAGGAGCTGTCCTCCGCTACAACGAATGGAGGCGGCCCCACGAACGAGTACCGAGGAGTGTTCCAGGATGACGTTGCCTTGACGCTCCTAACCTCCTCACCGAGCACTGCGCTTGGCGCATCGGTAGGGAATGCGTTCATCGTCGGCGATGATGGGTTGGCTATTCCAGGACTTAGCGACACGGCGGCCCTGAATGCGGAGGGGTGGTTCACGGAGGACGAGCTAATTGAGCAGCGCCGCCTGCTCACGGCCAACAGGGTGCTCGTCACCACGTCCGTCGATGACAGCCCCACAACCCACTCCTATGCCGCCACCTACATTGTCGGCGTGTCTACGGGGGCGGGCAACATCACCACCAACCTGTCCGAGTATCCCATCATGGGCAACGTCGAGTTCACCTTCGACGAGGACCGGTGAGCCATGGCCGCCGACGATCCTACCAACCCGCTTGACGCCATCACGCTGTCTCAAAATCCGTCTCCGTTTCCAGAGACGGGGCAGGATTTCCTCGACAAGGTGAGGCTGCAGACGAGCGCCATCCTGGCGCAGTTCATCAAGGTGCTCCCTTCCAACTACGTCTCTCGCACCACGGGGCCGTTCTACACCCTCCAGTTCCAGGCAGCGGCCGAGCAGCTCGCTGTGTTCCAAGTCACGGCACAAGAGGTGTTCAAGGACGCGGACTACGACTACACCCGTCCAGAGTTCCTTTGGGAGGTGCTTGGGTCATTCGTGTTCCCCGAAGCCACCACCGTCCCTACCGTTGACGGCGACCAGGCCTACCGAACCTTCCTGAAAAAGATGGTGTTGCTGTTGCTCCGAGGGGCCACACCAGGCGTGATGCAGGAAGGGGCAGAGCTACTAACGGAAGCCGATGTCTTGCTGCTCGAGAGGTTCCTGGAAGCGCGGGAGCCAGGCTCCGCGTTCACGATCGACGACCAGTTCTTCGTGGACCTTCTAGTAGAGGAGGGGGGCGGGACATCCTTCCCAGCGCAGCCATTCGTCCTCCAGGAGAATGTCCGGCTCATCTTGAAGGCCCTCAAGCCAGCCCATGTCCTTTACAGCTACTCGCACTTGTTCCGAGAAACCTTCGGGACGCTCTTTGTGGACACGTACTCGTGGGAGATGTCCGCCTACTACTACGACGACTTCCGCAAGTTCTGCTACGGTGCCAAGGAGATTACAGGGACGGCTGGGGTCACTCTTGCCGGCCGCACGCTGTTTTCTGACCCCACGCGTAGCTTCGACTCGGTGCAGGTCGGGGGGATCCTCACGGTGCTCTCTGGAGCGAACGCAGGGGCATACCGGGTGGCCGAGGTCATCACCTTCCCGTTGACCATCGACGCGACAGCCAGGGCGTACACAACCAGCCCTACCGGCCTAACGGGCACTGCCACGGTTAGCATGGGCGTCATCACGGATAGCGCGCAGGATTTTGGGGCGGCCGTTGAAGGGGAGGTCCTAACGTTCACGGCAGGGGCAAACGCAGGGTCATACCGGCTCGACACGCTGCTTGGTACCAATGGGGGTCCCGTGGGGGTGGCCACGGGACCTGCAACGAGGGTCAAGGTGTCCCCGTCGATGCTTCGGATCGAAACGCGAATGCCTTCGGTTTTGACGGGCCAGTCGTATTCCGTGGGGGTGGACCGACTCGGAGTGCGGGTTCCAAAGTCGGTGTTGGGCGAGGACGTTTCCGAGCAGTTCTATCTGTAACAAGAAGGCCCCACCTCCCTTTTGAGGAAGTGGGGCCTTGTGACCTTGCAGGTCGCGGACTACAGGGTGGTGGAGGTGCCGTCGTCAGCGGTCACGATCACCGGGACGCCCAGGAGGGGGGCGAGCACGTAGATGCGCTCGATCTGCTTCTCCTGGTTGAGGTTGGTGTAGACCCACTGACCTCCCTTGACCTGCTTCTCGAGGGGGCGGGGGGCGGTGGGGCCACTGCGAAGGAAGGAGGCGGGGATCTCGGCCTCCTTGCCCGCGTCGACCATGGCCTCGACCAACCGGAGCAGGACCTGCTGCCAGTTCTTGACATCGATGGGGTCGCCACCATCGATGGTGATGAAGACGGGCTTGGTGTTTGCCTTGGTGGCGGCGGCGCCGTCCTTGGGGGCCTTGGGGGCCTTGGGGGCCTTGGGGGCCTTGGCGACCTTGGGGGCGTCGCTGGTGTCGGAGGCGTCGGAGGCGTCGGAGCCGGGGGGGAGGACGAGGTACTCGGCCAGAGCTTCCTCGGCCTTCCTCATGTCGGGGATCTTCCCCTTGGCGCCCAGGTCCTTGAGGATGATGCGCAGTCCCTTCGGGCTGTTCATCACGCCCTCGTTGAGGGTCTCGATCGCCTGGCGCATCTGGTCGGTGCCGAAGGCCAGGGCGGCCTTGCCCAGGAAGGACTGGAGGTTGGGGGATAGGGAGGGTCGCTGATCCATGAGATGTCCTGGTTTGGGTGTGGGGGGGAACTGACAGAGCCCTCTACGCAGTCGGCGAGCAGCGCGCCACCCTGCGACTGAAGAAAACTAGAGGGGCAGGTTGGCGAGGACCTCGTTGATGATGACCGCGTCGGGGTGGTGGCCAAGGATCCACGTCTTCAGGTCGGCCGTGAACGGCTCCTTGACAGACATGACCTTGCCATTGGGGGTCTCGATCAGGGTCTTGGTGCGGCAAACCTTGCGGTACTCCGCAAGGTTGACCAACTCGGTCAACACCATGTCCGTGTCGGCAGAGAGGGTGAAGCCGGCGGTGGCGAGAGCGGTGTACAGGGGAAGGTTCATGTCGAAGGTTCCTTGGGGGTTGGAAGCACTACGCCGCCCCTCCATCTACCTGAACCAGAAATCTTGGTAGCGGTGGCCGTCCTATAGCGGCCCGAAGGTAGAGCCCGCCTAATGGGAGCCTCGTGATGGCCGCCAGTATCCGCAGCACCCGCAACTTCATCACGCCCATCGACGATGCGAGCCGGGATGACCTGGTTGTTGCCGATGTCGTGACGGTGCAGGCACTTGAGGCTGCCACGACCTATGCCTGGTCGCTGGTCTTCGTCCCCGAGGGGTCGGCCGCCACGTTCTCCGGCGTGTTGACCGCGGTCTCCCCAGGCTCCTTCACGGTGGACTTGCCCGGCCCCTATCTCGTCCGACTCATCGTGGATGCCGGGTTGGATTCGGAGAGCACGCAGTACGTCCGCCTGCGGGCGTTGACGAGTTCGCTGGGCCTCAAGCTCGTGGCGGCGGGGGAGCGTCGAGATGCTTCGGGCATCATCCCCGTGGACGTCGACCCCGAAGGCTGGGCCAACGAGCAGAATGCAAACCTGCAGGCGCTAGAGACGGCGGCCATTACAGCCGACCCGTTGGCCGATGTTCTTGCAGCGGGGAACACGACGGGTGGAACCGACGTGGTGGTGACCACGGGGGACGAAATCCAGGGTCAGACGACCCTGACGCTCCGTGCGGACAACAACGCAGCGGACAACATTGACATGTATCCTGGGGCGGCCGGTGCTGTGATCGTCAATGGGAAGCTGACGGTCACGGGGATCATCGACCCCATCGCGTTGGAGTACGACGAGACGGCCGACCGAACGACGGACGTGGGGAAAGGGGTCACCTGGGTTAGCGATGGGTCGGGGGCATATCCACAAGGGGCGTTCCTCTACCGGTATGAGTCAGGGGACGTTGTCGACCTCACCTCTCGCACGGGGAACATTGTTGAGTCCACGTTGAGCGTGGTGACTGTGGCGGTCACGGACTCGTATGTGCTGGTGAATGCGGCAGCGGCAGCTCCTGTGGCGGTCAACCTTCCCGATGGCACCCTCCATGCTACGGGGCTTGTGGTCATCAAGGACAAGAGTGGGGATGCAGGCGGGGCTAGGCCGATCACCGTGAATGCGTTTGCCGGACAGACGATCGATGGTGCCGCCACTCACCCATTGACCAACGATTATGCAGCGGCGACGCTTGTGTTTTCGGGCACGGAATGGAGTGTGACATGACCTACCGAGGCTATCCAGACCCACTTGTCATTCATGTTCGTACAAGTCCAGGGCCTGGAGAGTTCAGTACGATTCAGGCGGCCATCGCATCCATCACGGACAATAGCCCGACAAAGCCGTACGTGGTTGACGTTGACCCAGGCACCTGGACCATTACGACCACGATTGTGATGAAGCCCTACGTCAACCTTCAGGGCGCTACAGAACTCACGGTGCTGTCATGGGACGGCGCTGCAAGCGGCCATCTAATTCGCGGGGCCCCGAACACACAGATTCGCGACTGCATACTCACAAACGCGATCGGGGTTGGGGCTACGGGATACACCATCTGGTACGACGGGACATCAACCGACCCGCAGAATCCAGATCCAGCCGGGATAGCAGAATCCTTCAATCTAATGGACTGTGGGTTTGGGACGGCGGGGAAGCTCGGGTGGGTGGACGGAAGCGTTAATCTCTCCGTCAAGGAAACCGCTTCATAGTTCCGTGAACGGTGGCCCTCCTATAGCCTCGGGGACGTAGACCCCTCGAGGACGACGCATGCCCTCTGCCTCCATTACCAGTACGATTCTCGGCGTCCCCGTAGTGGCGGCGAGTCGCAATGATGCAGTGGTGGGGTCTGTTGTTTCGTTGCAGTCCACGAACGCGCATACGACATACTCGTGGACTCTCGCCTACAAGCCGGCTGGCTCCGCAGCGGTGTTCTCGGGTAGCGCGACTGCGGCATCGCCCGGGTCGTTTACGGTTGACTTGGAGGGGCCGTACCTCATTCGGCTGACGGCCGACCTTGGGCTTGGCACGGAGAGCACGCAGTACGTGCGGGTGCGCTACCCCACGGTGCTCGGTTCGCTCAATCTAGTAGCCGCGGGTGAAGGCTACGGGGGGGCCATCCCGGTTCCCGTTGATCAGACTCCTACGGGGTGGACAGATACGCAGAACGCGAACCTCCAGGCCCTCCTTGGCCTAGTAACGGGGACGCTCACGTCTGGTCGCGTGCTAACGGTGGATCCGACAGCTGGGTTTGGGGACTACGTCACCATCCAGGCGGCAATCGATGCGGCTGTGCTCGCGGGGGCGTCGTCGCTCACGCCTTACGTCGTCCAAGTGCGCACAGGGCTCTACACCGAGGATGTGTCCTTCGAGCCTCACGTCTACGTGATGGGATCACCGGGGTCGCCAGCGGACATGACCGGCTTCCCTGTCGTATTGGTGCGTGGGGCCCATGAAGCACCCATGGCGCTTGTGGGGGACGCAACCTTCCTCTCCAATATGACCTTGGAGAACGTCACTCCGTCGACCTCTGCCACCTTGCTGAAAACGGGTCTTGGCTCGCTCACCCTGTTCCAGTGCGTTCTGGCGCAGGGTGGGACGAATCCCGCGCAGGAGGCGGCGCTTTCTGTTACCGCAGGCTCGGCGCTCGTTGTCGAGTGTGACGTGTCTGCTGACCCGTCGCTCAACGATGACCGGTCGGCCATCACGCAACCATCGAACTCCACGCTGACCATCATCCGGTCAACGGTGACAGGGCCTACGGGCATCACCCTCAATTCGACGTTTGACACTGCGGTCACGACGAGCATCACCGACTGCACCGTGGCATGCACGGGTGTCGGTGGCATCGGGATTGCTACGGATGCCACCACCTTCACGTTGACGGACTCGCAGGTTTCGCACATTGCCACGGTTCCGATCTATGTGCATCCAGGTGCAGGTGCGTTTGCGTCGGGACAGAGCGTCACAATCCGCCGCTCTGTTTTGTTGGGGGATTTGCAGTTCGACACGACGGGCATTGTGGGGGCGACCGAACTTGTGCTCTCGGCGTCCGAGTACGGGGCGCTGTCTTATCCGGGTGGTGCGCCCGGAACGGTTCGGGCGGCGACGCGAGGCACGTCGCTGTTCTATGACAACACCACGTCTGGACTCACCGCAGAGAACGTGCAGGAGGCCATTGATGAGCTTGACGGGCTTGTCGACGCGGTGCGGACGCTTGACGACGCCTATGACGGTGGCGTGCCTGGCTCCGGGGGTGGGCGCACAATCGTCGCCGACCAGGGGGCGGTGACGATTGTTGACGCCCCCATCTCTGCGGATCCGCCCGACGCTGGAGCTACGAACGGACGTCTCGAGGTGGTGTCGAGTGTGCGGATAGGGGCGATCGGTGCTCCCGAGATTGATGTGGACCCGAACCCCTATGGGGCCGGTGCTGCAATCGTAATGGGCAACCGTGTGGTGCCGAACAACATCCCGTGGGGTGCGGGCACCACGATGGTGATGGGGAACTCGACTGGGACCCCACTGTTCCGCAATTACAACCTGCGGGTACAGACGAAGTCCTCGCCGGGCGGCGGGGCGATCGGCCGACTCATTCTGCAGGGGGGTGAGGGTCTTCCGAATGGGGCGACTACTCCCGACGCGGCGTCGGTGTACGTACAGGCGGGTTCGGCCTTCGACGCTACAGCCGTGCCTGGCGATGTGTTCGTCGTCCCGGGATCACGTACGGGTGGTGCTTCGGGCTCCATCATCTTCGTGCGACCAGAGAACTCCACGCCTGCCACGCTCACGGCCTTGGGCGCATGTGCCGACCCCATCGGGGTCGATGGCACAATCACGTTCGCGACCAACATGGGGGCAGTGTCGCTCACCGTGGCGGCAGCGGATACCCGTGCGGCGGTCATCACGAATCTGTCCGCCCTCGAGGGCATCTCGGCGGCGGATAGCGGTGGTGGGGTCATCCAGATCACGACGGATCACCTAGGTGCCACGGCCGAGGTGTACTTCCTCACGGCAACGGCCGGTGTGGATGCTGCGATTGGCGGCTTTGATGGTGTCGCGCAGGTCGATGGCACCTACGGGCAGTTCATCGACGTGCAGGTGACCGATGACCAGGAGGTGAGCTTCGGCGTGTCTGGTGCGGTAGGTCCGATGATCTACAACGCGGACACGGGCAAGCTCACCGTTCCAGGCATCATTGACCCGACAGCGGTGGTGTTCGAGACGGCGGCAGCGCCGACAACGGGAGCCACGGAAGGGGCGGTATTCGTCTCGGACGGGTCTGGGGGTCTATCACTCGGGGACCTCTATTACCGGGGGCCGTCGGACGCCGTACCGTACAACCTATCGGCCCCTGTCTCCCCTACTTTGGCCGCGGTGCTCGCAGCCGGAAACACGACGGGTGGCACGGATCTCATCCTCACATCGGGGGATGAGATCGTGGGCGAAGGTGGGGCCGCAGTTGCAGGGAATGCAGTCGTTCGCGGCGGCACGGCTACGGCGGGTGTGTTTGCGGGCGGAAACGTCCAGCTCCGTCCTGGTGCTGGATTCGGCGGGGGCGCAGAAGGCTATGTCCTCATCTCCAATGCCGCGGCGACACAGGGGGTTCGGGTCTCAATCACGGGTGCGGACACGATCTCGTTTGACACGTTGGCCGGTGGCGGATTGCCGATGGTCTACAACACGAGCACGGGCAAGCTCGATGTGCCGGGAATCATCGACCCAACGGCGGTGGTGTTCACACGGGCTGCTGCGCCAGCGACCGGGGCCACGGAAGGTGCAACGTTTGTGTCGGACGGGTCAGGTGGCTTGACCGCAGGCGTCCTGTATTACAGGCCCGCATCAAGTGGCACGTCGATCTCTCTTAGTGATGGTTCGGGTCCGAAAACAGTAACGTCTGTAGCCAAGGTATTTGCGGACTCTCCGTACACCGTTCTCGCAACCGACTATGTTGTGCTCGTGGATCCCACGGGTGGTGGCTGCACGGTGAATCTGCCCGTGGCCGCCTCAAATACAGGACGATTGCTCGTGGTCAAACACTCGTCCGCGTCGGGCAACACGGTCACAATTGACGGGGATGGTGGAGAGACCATTGACGGCAACCTGACTGCGGTGCTTAGCAGCTTCCAATCCTTCACCCTTCTGTGCAACGGCTCCAACTGGTTCATCCTGTAGGATTCGCGATGTCCTTCCAAAACCTCCCCACCAATGTCACGGCCAACGACTCCCTCGTGTGGAATGGGTCGGCTTGGGTTCGTCTACGACGTAATCTTAGCGCCGCCACGGACCCAAGCGTGGGGGACGACAGCTCACAAGGGTACATCGTAGGAAGCCAGTGGCTCAACACGTTGACGCTGGCGCTCTACACCTGCAAGGACGCCTCCGTAGGGGCCGCCGTGTGGGTGGCGTTCGGTGCGGGGTTCATGGTGATTGCCGTGAGCGGGTGGGTGGACTACCCATCTGTAATGAACGGTACTGTCGTGTCTGAAAACGCTACAATCGGAGGCCCGTGATGGCCCTTCCTCTTCCCACGCTGACGTTCTATCGGATGCCTGACGCAAGTCCGTCAGGAACCACACTGGCAAATTTCTGGGACGCTCTGTATACGGCGCTGACTTCGGCGACGGACTATCGAGGCACGGCCCTCCCTGCGTCACATGTGTGGTCATTTGATCGCTTTCAAAATGTGGGGGTCACGGAGGCCGTGTATACAACGGCGCCTCCGGTAGGAACGCCAATGGCGATGTCACCTGCGATCATCTTCGCGGGTGACTCTGCCGGGTCGGCTGTCACGATGGCCTCCCCGGATACGACCGGCGCGAATGCCTTGCTTGTTGGGCTAAACAAGCAAGGAGGTGCGTACTCGGGTTGGAAGACTGCCACTCCTTTTGGATCGGGCAGCTTCTTCGGGTACTGGCGATGCGGCCGTCCCACGGCACTTGCAGCGGGCACGGTCATTCGTGCGTTCATCAGCCAAGAGACCATCCTGGTTCAAATTGTGGAGCCCACCGTCACGAATCAAACGTGGGTGTATGTGGGCGCCACCGTCGAGCCCCACACGAACGACACGACAAACGCTGCTGAGTCGGATAACCGGCTCTATGGTCAGATAACGACGGGCACCAACGTTGTTAGTGCAACATGGATCTCGCTGGCATCTACCCCTGGAGGCATATTCTCCAGCTCCACCACAAATGGGCATGTACACAATGGGGTTTTTGTCCCGAACACGGGCGCAATCGTAGCAGGTGGTCGGTGCAACGTCATGCAGAACGTGACTGCATCGACGCTACAAGAGCCCTCCGGTCAGTATGTAGGGAGCCTGATGGAGTGGGCAGCGAATACGGGGACATTCGTACCCGCAGGGATTCGGTACGGCACAATCCGCGGTCTGTTCATGGCCGGCGTTGTGCAATCTGGTCGATACCTTCGCAACGGTGTGACAGACCTCTACCACTATGTCAGCCCTGACCTTAGTGGCGCCGTGCAAGGGATGATGATTACTGCAGCCCCGTAGGGCTTGCGTTACCGGGCCTATAGATGCGAGGTGGTACGGTGTGCTCCCTCCAGTTCTAAAGGACTATCGTGTCGGTAATTGTCCCCAACCCTGCTCCTGGACTTGGGTACGGCGGCGCCGAATACGGGTTTAGCCCTTACGGCTCTGGCGGGGTGCCTCGGCAACCGCACACCACGACGGGCGGCTTCGGTGGGAGCCCTTACGGGCTCTACTCCTACGGGTCGGTGGATGTCTCCCCCCCTCGGGTGACCGCGGCCCTGTCCCTCACGGGAACGACCGTTGAGGTGTTCTTCTCAGAGCCGATGAAGGTCAATGCGGCCCTGCTCCTTGCGGCCACCTACACGTTCACACCCACCACTGGTGCTCCCGTAAGCGTTGTGTCGGTAGCCACGGGCATCGTGGAAGACGGCGGGGCCACCTCGGTCATCGTCACGCACTCGGGGACGACGCTGGGTGGCTCCTACATGGCGCAGGTGGCGACCACGGTCGAGGACGTGGCAGGCAACCTGATTGTGCCCACGGCCCGCTCAGCGGCGTTTCTGGCCCGTGGCACTACGCCCACCTACACCGCTGCAGCACAAAGTGGCACGCAAGTCCTCCTCACCTTCACGGAGGACTTGCTCACCGAGGCCGAGTTCACGCCCGGAACATCGGACACATCCGCCTACGGGACCACAACCACCTATCCTGTTGACCTCACGGTCACGTCCGTGGAACATCCTGTAAGCGGTGACGCCTCGCACGTGCTGTTGACGGTGGAGGGGATGACGTCGGCCACCTATGGGCTGACGGTGAGTCCGGCCGATGCCGTTGTATTTGACGGGTCATACATCCCAAGTGCTGCCACGACGTTTGTGGGATCCGTCGTGGGCACGGGCACGTCGACGGCAGGGGCAGGAGGCTTGCTCCTCTCCAAGGCAGCGGGCGTGGAGTACGGGTGGGGGTTCGCGGACTCGTCCGGGAGGATGCTCCCCAATTCGTCGTATCGGGTGGACGTGGTGGTGGACGCCTCCGAGGCGGTCTATGCACCGGCGCTGCATGATGCGGCGTTGGGAGCCATCACCGTCTCCGATGGTGCGGTGCAGGTGGCCATCCGGCTCACCAGGGTGGCCGGCGTTGACGTAATCGAAGTGAGTTCGGGCGCGTACTTCGCGCAGGTGCCCTCCTCATGGTCAACAGGGGAGCGGCAGATCACACTGGTGCGCAACCAGATGGCTGATCACTACGCCGTCTTGGTAGACGGCGTACCTCTTGTGTCAGCAGCAGCGGGGCTGCTTGCTGGCGTGCCGAGCATCGCACCAGGTGTGCGGTTCGTGCTCTCCACCACGTATGCCACCACACAGTTTCCCCTTCTAGAAGTGTCCCTAACGGCAACGCAGACGGTGTTCACCGCGTCGTGGAACTTCCTGCACGGGGTCACCTATTCGTTCGTAGGGTCGGCTGCATTGACCCGGCCGTCCATCCTCACGAAGCGCGGCCCGCTTGTGAAGACCTGGGGCGATCCCACTCCCGCAACGAAAGCAGACGTGTCCGTGCGGGTCAACGGGACGGCCGTGGAAGTGGCGTCGGTCAACCCGTACTTGGGGTTGATCACGCCGACGATCCCAATCCCCCTCACATCGGTCGGGTCTACGTCTGTTGACGTAGACTACACCTGGTTCCCGAATCCTGCGCTTGCGATGCCAGGGCTAAACACGCTCGGGGTGGTTCTCAACAAGTGGGACCTTCACCAGGGATGGCACCCTCCGGCAGTGAATCCGATGCCCTCCTCAAGCGTGGGCGTGCCAGATCGACAGCGGTTCCAAATGGGACTCGTGCTGCCTCCGCTTCATCGGCAGCGGCCCGTGCTCATTGGGCACAGGTACATCGGGTTCGAGAAGTCATACACTGCCGCCCTCAACTCCCCCACCACCCTCCTCCTCAATCAGAACCCGAACCTCGTCGCGCGGGACACCCTCACTGATTCCCCCGAGGACGTCAATGTTTCCTATGAGGGGGTTGTAAGCCCAATCTCGTCGGAAATTCCATGGGTTTTGGACGGAACTGACGCGGGTTACGTGGGAACTGGTAGCGAGGCAGGCTACTACTTCCTTATCGACGATTCGGCTGGCGCGACGAATGTGGGTGAGGCTGGCCTGTACACGCAGGCCGTGGACTTTAGCTTTCCGTCCGCGGCGAATATGTCCGCTCGACTGCAGGTGCAGGAGTGGGTTGCGGACGGGGTGTACACGGGTGTGGGATTCGGGTTCCACAACGATAAGTTCCTGTATCTCGTAGGCTTCCTGGAGATTAATGGGGTCAAGCACGTCGGCCTTCTTCGGGATGCCACGCGACCCTATCTGCGGGCTTCCTGGACCATTGGCCCATCCATATCTATCGCAATCACGTCTGCCACGACGTTCACAACTACGTCTGCTGCGTTCACGGCAGCGGCCATCCAAAGTGGGAGCGTGCGTCTCCAGATTTTTGATGGGTCACAGACTGGTGTGTACTCGGTTGTGGCATGCGGCTTTGACGTGGACGGCGACACCACGACGGTCACGGTCACGCCACCGTTCCCGGCGAACCCCACCAAATGGGGAAACAACACCGCTACGGCATACATTGAGGTGCGATGGGACGAGGCCCCGACGACGTATCGGCTGGCGGCCAACGTGGAAACTGGCACGGCTCAGGTGTACGTGGGTGGATCCCTTGCCGGGCTTGCAATCTCTGTAGCTCGAGTGGCTGCGTTCCCTGCGCAGACGGTGTTGGTTTTGTCCACGGCCGAGCAAGGGGAGGTGTTCTGGGGTTCTACGAGTCGGGTGGCGACAAACCAAAGCAAGTGGGGGTTTGTACGCTACGGGATTGCCTATGACCAGGCGAACTTCCATTTCAAGGGCATCGTCGTTGCAGCGGAGATGTCCGATACGCCAGATGAGGACTCGAATCACGAGTGGTTCTTCACGGAGGACTTCGGGTACGGCTTGATCGACTCGTCTGGGAACACCCTCCTCCTCAAGAGCACGTCAAACAACGGGGTTCTTGATACCACGTTCGGCTACGGTCGCCTTGAGCCGTTCCTTACGAATCAGACTCTAATCGATGTGGACGCGACATTCCGAATTGACAGCGGTGTCTTGGGCGCAGGCGATGCGCAGGTGCGCTTCCAGAACGGTGAGCGGCATGTTGTCTTCTCCACTGTCCTCTACATCGAGGGCGGGAGTCCGTATCGTCGCCTGGTTGAGATCCCAAGTACGTCAATCACGGGGATTCGTGACCTCGAGGATGACGGCTGGTTGGTCGAAGGGTCGGGACTCACCGTCAACGTCTTGGAGCTTCCTCTTGAGCTTGTGCAGGTGGATGGCGCGGAGCAGTTCTACTACTCGGTGTTGGACACCACGTCACCCGACCTCACGGATGGGAGAATCGCCGAGGCTCGGATTCAAGTCGTCTCTCATGCTGGGTTGACGGTCAACAACGGCCCCATCTTCGGCTGCACCGCAGGCCCCTCGTTCCGTGACGTGGCGTTACAGTTCCTCACTGGGGATGCCATCCAGCTTGTGACGCGCGTCTCGGGCCTGGATACCTGGCAAGCGGTAGGAGCCGCCATCACTTTTGAGTGGGACGACGAGTCGTTCCACACCTACCGGGTGATCTCGGACCCGACCACGGACACCGTCGTTGTCCTCATCGACGACACGGTCTATGCCTCCGTCGCACTGTCCAGCTTCACTGCGGGTGGGGTCGAGGGCCGCGCCTACTTTGGGGCCGTGGCGACCACGGCGGCCACGGGTTCGACCATCTACGTGGAGAGCTTCTCCGTCACCGGACTCCCGCCGGCCACGGCGAAGCGGACGCTGGGCGTCCTCAAAAACGGCGGGGACCCCAACGACATTGATGGGTGGGAGATCCCACGCACGGACGCCACAACCGCGCCCAATTCTGACGTGGCGGCCATCGTTGAGGAGATGGACTGGCGCTCCGACGTGCAGGTTCGCATCCGTCTTGACCCGAGCTGGGGTGTGACGGTATTCCGCCCAGACCTACCACCTCCCCCGTACTACACGGGCGACTTCGCCACGCAGTACACGGAGCCGTCTGCCGGCTGGATCAACGTCGAGTACCGCCACCTCCTCCGCCTGGCTGGCGTGCAGCGGTTCGGGAGAGTGTCTTTCGGAGCTTTGGACGCTAGGAGCATCACGCAGCAGCGGTGGTCACAGGTTCGCTACCGCATCTACACGCGGAGCAACGAGGACTTCATCGCCCCGCAGCACATGGTGCTCAACTGGTACAACGTCATCACCAGCGGGGAGTTCCTCACCGATACAGGGGCCGAGGTCCTCACCGTCGAGTCCGTATCCGACACGCTTGTCTCACTCATCCCCACGCATATTTATGCAGACCGGGTGTTCAACCTTGTCGTAGATTCCGTGGTTCTTGGTCCGAGCGACTGGATATTCGATAAGGACACGCAGTCCATCACCTTGGCCACGCCTCTTGCGGACCCTCATACCAATGTGACGGTGACGTTCGCGGCAGGCAAGCCAGTCACGAACACCTACCTGTGCACACAGCCGTTGCTGCAAAGCACGACGCTTCTAAACGAGGGCACGCCTCCGGTTCCGATGTCGCAGATCGGGTCGGCTACAAGGGAGGTCGTATTCGGGTCTGCACTCAATGACCCCACGGACACGCTTGGGGATCCCGACTTCATCCTGAACGACCCGTTCCGCACCGTTCAGTTCACGGACGACTCGTCGGCCCTCTACGAGGCATTGGAGTTCTGCCAGGTCGACGACGGGAACAGCACCAATCTCATCTCACCCCTCTGCGACGACATGGGCTTGATCGAGCTGGCGCTCTCGGGCACGGCATTCTCCGATGGATTCGCGCTGCCAGGCGGCCCCAAGGTGTGGGGTGGCTCGAACGTGGTGCAAGACACGGTCGGGGGGTTCAACCAGTCGAGCATCTTCACGCTGTCTGGAGGTCGCCCCGTTACGGGTGGGACGCTCAACGAGTCCATCATCTATCCTGCGCTCCCTGTCGTAGCGGGCGCAGGCCGGGGCCTCACCGTCCCGTCAATGCACTTCGTCATGCGGCTCTCGTCCGTCCTCACGGACGGCAACGACCCCGTGGTGGAGTCGGCCCTCCTGGACGACCTGGACTTCGCGAACACGGCGTCGGACAACACCCCGCCAACCTACGTGGACGCAGATCCGAACCCAGATGGTGTGCCCGCCCCATCGGGCAACGGGGCCTGCGTTGCCGAGTTGGTTGACGCCGTCACCACGACCTACTCCCGCCTCGGGCCGTGGGGCGGGGAGACGGCCCTTGCGGTTCGCTCCCAGCTCGCCGGCGGCGGCTTCCCGGCCTCGGGCAACGGATTCGTGCTCGCGGGCGGGGCGTCTCTGGGCCCCGGCCCCACGACCACGGTGATCAACGTTCAGGCGCCGTAGCTCCCTACCGCGTCATCACCACGAACTTGCCCGCTCGTGCTAGCTCTAGGGATCCTCGTGCGTCGGCGGGCACCTCGTCCTCCGTAGCCGGGTGGCAGATGCAGGATTCCCCCCTCCGATAGAGCTGGCCCGTAGCCGGGTCCATCTCGAACGTGTCCCCGTAGTCCGTCCCGAAGAAGATGCGGCCGTTGGGCATGAGGCACGGGATGGGGTGGTTGCTGGCCTCGTCGGCGCTCTCGTTCGCGTCCTGCACGGTGAGGCCCGATTTCAGCCAACACTGCGCGAGCGTCCCCATGAAGATGCTCTCGTAGCGGTCAACGATGTGCCACATGCCCGTGCCTTGCCAGTCCCGATGAAGGCTTGGAGCCATTGTTGTTACCACCGCCTGCAGATGGTGAAGTCCTCGATGGACTCTACGGGAATCACCGTGAAGTCCCTCACCTTCTGATCTGACGACCACGAGTCGCCCCCATAGCGATCCGCTACGGCCCGGAGCTTGGCCTCCACCTCCTCGTCAGAGAACCCTTCCGGGTTCTTGACGAGGTGGGTCCGGGGAGTCCACCGGTCATAGGTGTTGTTTGGGGGGATGGTGTAGGTCACGATGAACAAGTCGGTAGGCATGCGGGCTACTCCTTGGCGGTCCAGTAGGCGGTCTTCTCTTTCAGGCGCTCCTCCCACGCTACGCGGAACTCGCGGAAGTCGCAGGCCAGGCTCCAGAGAGGGGCAGGGTACTGAACGGCATCCTCCCCGAGAATGGTGTCGTAGACGTCGGGCATGTTGATCAGCATGTTCAGGAGACGGTCATGACTGGACGCGTTCATGACCGTGGCGAACATCCCGGCGATGCGACCGAATGCGGCATCCTGGTCTACCCCGGCATGCTGCACCACATCGAGGGACATCACGCGGAGCATGGACTTCACGACAGCCCGAAGTCCTTCCGTGGCATCGTAGTCATCCTGGTAGTAGGCAATGCCATCGTGACCTTGCTGCTGACGCGCGAAGATGGCCTTGTGCCGATCTGGCGTCCAGAGGGTCGTGTACGCCCGAAGGTAGCCCTCCTGACGCTGGAACGTCCACTGCTTGATGGTGAAGGCTTCATCGTGTTCGGGCCAGGCCGCCTGCCGCTGCAAGGTCACGGCAACGCCGCCCTTGTAGCCAGAGTGTCCCGTCACGGAGCGGGGGAGGCGACCACCGTTGAACTGGATGGCCCGCAGGAGCGAGAGTGCCCCGTAGTAGTCCGTGACCCCCACGGCCTGCAGGGCCTCGTAGGTGGACGGGTAGGCCGGGTTGAACATCCCGGCCGTGGCCTCGCTCCCGTTCTTGAAGAAGAGGAGGAACTCGGACTCTAGCACAGCGAGGATCTCGCTCTCGAACGAAGCCTTCTGGTACAGGCCGAAGGTGGTGCCGACCGGCAAGGGCCAACCGAACCACTCGTGGGCCGCCGTGTGCAGCCAGAGCTGAGTCATCACGCGCGGGTCGTTGAAGTGCCGGATGGGCGCCCAGAGGCCCGTGTGGGGCAGGAAGTGGTCCCGCTGGGCGATGTCGTTGTAGGTGGGGAACAAGGGTCCCACCCGGTTGAAGACGTACCGCTCCAGCGCGTCCAGGGTGCCGTTGCCGAGGGTGTGCCGTGCCGGGCTCACCTGGTCCAAGAGAGCCTGGTACTCGTCGGGGTGCGGTGCGTACTGGCACCTACGGAGGATGTTCCCCTCGCTCCCGGTGAGGGGAACGGGGTCGGCGGCGGGGATGGTGAACAGGCGTGGTTTCATGTCCCCTATACGGGCGAAGCCCCAAACCCTGAACCTCTTTATTCACCCTATGCGGCGGACTAGGACGACACGGAGCCCTCATGAAGAACCTCGCTCGGCGCGTTGCTCAGAAGCACCTCATGCGTATCGGGGCCCTGCCGAAGGGGGCTATCCCGCTTCCCGTCATTGCGATCACTTCTGGATATGGAGACCCGCCGCGACAGATGAGGCAGCCCGTCTACATCATTCCAGAGGGCTTCAACGGTCCAGGCGTCTACATCGGTGGGCGGATACGCTACTGGGAGCCTGCCGTGGACTTCATACAAGGCTTCGATGATGTGATGCCCATTGAGTCGCAGGTTGGGTACGACCTCCTCAATGCGAACGAGGTTCGGGCCGCCGTTCGCGAATACCTGAAGGCGAACCCCGAAGGCGTAGCATTGCCACCATTGAGCACGGCAGACATCATTAGGTACACCGGCACATTGGACAGGGAGTTCCGCGGTAGGCCCGACAAGTACGTCACGAACGCTCTGAAGAGGATGCTAATGACGGGGGCGGTGCCATTCGTGGGCAGACTGTTTGGCGAAGACACGGGGGTGGCTTTTTGGAACACGGTAGCCAGCGCCCGACCGTCAACGGAACAATCCTCGGCTGTCGACCCAAATGATGCGACTAGCCTCTACAACGTTTCCAGTCAGCTGACTAGCGCGCTGAGCGACTTCACACAAAGCTGGAAGCGCGGGGTATCTGACCAGCAGGATCAGAAGCGACTTCGGAAGTTCCTCATCGCGGCAAGCCCGCACGTACATGTGCTGTTTGAGGAGAGCGCAGCGGACAAGTACGACGTGGCGGTGTCCAGGCTCCGTCCATAATCGCCCTATGCGATGAACTAGGGCAACACGGAGTCATCATGAAGAATCTCGCTCGGCGCGTTGCCCATAAGCACCTGGAAGCCTCCACAACCCGGAAGGCCAACTACGACGTGATGGAATTCATCCTCCCGCAGCGCGAGGTGATCAAGTGCATGGACCAGCTTGAGGATGCGGGTGATGAGCAGTCCTCCAAGCTCTTGTACGAGGCATACAGGCACCTTGCCGAGAAATTCGAACTCTCGTCTAGTGAGCAGGATGCACTCGGCCGGATCAAGGCTGTGGTCAAGAACACCAATTGGGATCACGCCCTGAAGCGGAACAACATCGGCAAGGCGGTCAACTCCCTTGGGTTGAGCACCCGTGGCTACTTCTTCGCTTCGGACACCTCGAAGCAGGCGGGTCCTCGTCCGCTGCACCTGGACGGCTACGCCAACCTGAACGCGAAGGTGAAGGAGAGGCTGGCCGAAGTCCAAGACGAAGCGAACAGGATGTTGAATAAGTACGAAGTGATCGTACGGGCGTGGCAACGGCAGGACCTTGGCCTGCTAACCCTTGCAGGGGTGTTTACGCGCGATGAAGCCAATGCGATCCGGCAGGCACAGATCGCTCACAACGAAGGCGATGAAGTCGCGCGGGACAATTTCCTGAGTCGTATCGCTTCCCGCAGCCCCTATGAAGTGTTGCAGCTCGACAACTACCGCAACATCTATGCGAAGGTACGGGAAGCAAAGAATGACCTTCTTGAAGAACAGAATCGACTCGGCAGACAGCACTCGCGTATCCAATATGCGTGGGACAGTAAGGACATCGACGCCCTCGTCGAGTACGGTGTCCTTTCGGATTACAACAAGGTGCTTATTGACGGCGCCTTGCACGCCTACAACGAAGGTCAGGACGCCAAGCAGATTGGTGAGATCCTCAAGTCGATTCGGTAGAGTCACGGAACCCTAGCGGAGCAGCACCGTGCGTTTCAAAGAAACATTCTCCCGTGCAAAGGATGCCTTCCGGCTGGGCCTTGGCATGCTCCTCAAGGCCACCCTCGACATCCCCAACGTCGTCAAGGGTGAACTATTCATTGAGATGACCGACGCTGCGTCCGGCGAAGTCATCTACTCCGACCACCGCAAGAACATCATCGTTCTAGACGCATCGCTGTTGATCGCGATGCTTCTTCGCAATCCGGCCTCGCGAACACACGGCATCAACATGTTGGCCGTCGGAACCGGCGCCACGGGCGCCCTCCTCTCCCCCAACGCCCCGGACAACCGGCAGCGCAAACTCAATGCCGAGATCGCACGCAAGCCGTTCTCCAGCACCACGTTCCGCGACGCCCTCGGAAACGCCGTTGCCTACCCCACCAACATCCTCGACCTCACGGCGAGCTTCGGGGAAGCAGAAGCCGTCGGGCCCATAACGGAAATGGGTCTGTTGTCCAGCTTTAGTTCGAATCCTGCAGTGTTGAATTTGAACCCCAACACCTTTCCGACTCGGGACACAACTGTTGACGTGTCCTCGTTGGACATATTTGTAAACTACACCACCGTGAGCGTAATTTCCAAGCCTTCAACCGCCATTTTATCGATCACGTGGCGATTGACGATTTGATCACGAGCTGAGTTAGATAGTTGACAAACATGTCGTGACCTCGTAGAATGAGTGCGGAGGCACTCATGTCACATCTCACTTGTCCAGAATGCGGTCGTGAAGGAATGTCGCGACTGACATTCCACTTGCGACGGGTCCACGGTTTGGATCGGGATGCCGCTCTGCAGAAGCATCCGGGTCTGCAGTTCGAGTCGGGTCTTACGCACGAGATCCGATGCAGTTCATGCAAGAAGGCGTTGACGGGGTATTCCTCGCGGGCCTTGTACGTGAAGTGCGATGCCTGTCGCAAGACACCCTTGAAGCACAAGCGAATAGAGGGGGACACCCATGACCGTCTCGCGTGTCGCGTCTGCGGAATATCCAGGCGAAGGCTAGCAAGCCATATCAAGTCGGCACATGGGCTTGACCCTGCGGCCTACATGGAGCAGTTCCCGGGCGCGCTGTTGGATGTTCCGGGGTCGCGGGCCCGCTCGCCAGAGTGCAAGGCGAAGATGGCCGCCGCCGCATTGAAGCGGTGGGAGTCCGTAGAGGAGCGTGCTGCACAGTCCGAACGCCTGAAGGAGACTGCCGCGTGGAAGGGCAAGAGGCTCTCCGAGGCCCACAAGGCTGCAATCAGTGCTGGTGGAAAGGGAGTCGTACATAACTACTCTGCCGAGACCCGAAAGGCTAGAGGAGAGCGTGGGCGCAAGGTCTTTGAAGAGATGCGGAAGAAGCCTGGCCATGGGGAAAGGCTTGCCGCTGGTATGGCTCGCCGCCATGCTCGTGGAGAGCTGGTCGGGTTCATGAACCCAGAGACCTGCGCGAAGGGTCTTGCGAGCCGCATCCGCAACGGGACGCTCATCCCAATGAATGGGGGCCGCGGCATCTGTGGCTTCCGCAAGGGGCTGGATCACTACTGCCGGTCGACGCTTGAGGCGAACTTCGCCCGCATCCTTCTTCTGGAGGGCATCCCCTATGAGAATGAGCCCCATGTGTTCGTGTTGCCGTCTGGAGGCCACTACACCCCGGACTTCCGCCTCACGCGCCCGTTAGGGGATGTGGTGCCCGCGGGGTGGGTGGAGTTGAAGGGGTGGCGGCAGAAGGACGGGTCGCTTCCAGGCAACACGGATGAGAAGGTGGCTGGGTTCAAGGCGGCTACCGGGGAGTCGGTATTCGTGCTCACGATGCACGACCCTGCATGGAAGATGCTGGAGGCCGAGTACGCACCACGGATTGACCTGTGGGAGACGCCGACCCGCAACCTTCGGTCGCACCCGGAAGTGTTCGGCCGGTAGTTCAGGACTCCGTGATCCCGTAGACATCCCTCGCCACTTCCCGCCCGGCGCGGTAGGCACGGACGGACTCGTAGCCATCGGACGGTGGGTCCTGGTCATCCCCCTCGTGGGGTGGCCCACTGTACCATTCCGCGATGTGGCCCCACAAGTCGACGGTGGCCCCATTGGGCAGGGTCACGTGGCTCACGTAGTCGAACGAGCCGCAGTCGATGAACACGACGAGCGTCCATCCGTTGGACACGGTGTACGCCTGGTCGCCTGCGAACTCGATCTGTCCGCTCGGGCCGAGCACGGGGGTCACGGTGAGTCGTCCGGCTTCGATGTCGTCCAGGACGGCGATGATGTCTTCGGCGGTCGGTGGGTTCACTGCTTGGCCTCCTTTTCCCAGGCGGCGAGGGTGTACGAGTCGTACTTGAAGTCCACTCGGTCACCAGCCATGAGGGTGCGGCGCAGCATCTCGAACCGGGCTACGGGGCGCACTTCCTTTAGGAGCGTGAGCCGACACATGGGCTGGAGGGACCCGCCTATGTCACCTTGTCCGTGGACCACGGTGGCCTCCTCGGGGGGACAGTAGACGAGACGGAGGAGGTGGTCGGGGTGGATGCCCGCACCGAAGAGGAAGTCGCGCACGGCCTCGTCGGTGGTGTCCGTGCCAGGGGGAAGGGTGACGGGCACGACCTTCGCGAAGAACTGCGCCTCGAAAGTCCGGCCGCTGGGGCCGATGTAGAGCGACCCGTAGGTCCAGGCCTCGCCGGCCTCGTACTCACCGACGCCGAAGCGGGCGGCGATGGCCTGCAGGTCGGCCTCGCTGCCTCGGACGAAATCGATGGGGCTACACAGGACCAGGAACACGTCCACGTCGTCCGTGGTGATGCGGATGGGGAGTCCTTCATGTCTGTTGGCGACCCACACACCGTCGCACTCGTACGTGTCGAGGAACTCTGGCGACGGCTGGCCGTTGCTACAGACGTGGTCTGCGATGGCTTTGGTGAGGGCCTTGACGGGAAGGATGGGCATCAGGTGTGTCCTTTGGATGGTCATGGGTGCTACGCCTTAGCCCGCCGACCCTGAACCTGTCAGCCGCCGCCACCCACCAATCGGCCGATGGTCACCGTGTCCATCTCCCGTGGTTCGCAGAGTGCCCGTATGAAGGCGATGTCCTCGTCCGTGAGGACGAGGTTGGTGCACTCCCCATCGGCGAGCTGACCGACGCAGACCGTGCCTGCAAGCCGGTCGAAGCACCACGCCCATTCGCCGGGGATGTGGGTGCCAGTGCCCACCTCCTCACGGATTCGGCGCATGAACTTGGCGCGCTGCACCTCGGTCTGGTTGACGTGCGATGCGACGAGCGCGCTCAGGGGGTCAACGGTGGGTGCAGCTTGCAGGACATCGATCATGGTAGCGACGCCCGAGAGGATGTCTTCCTTGGACACGCCCTCTTTGACGAGCTTCGCGAGGGGGGTCTGCATGTCCATGAGCAGGCCTCGGACGTAGGCTTCGCGGGCAGCGGGTGCTTTCGCGACGTACTGTGCGAGGACCTGTTCTGCGAGCTGCCGCACTCGGGGGAGGGCCGCGATGGTCGCAACGGTGAGCGTGGTGTTGCCGTGGATGGCTTCCTTGAGCTTCTGACGGATTGCCAGGTCGAGTCCCCAGGCGTAGTGCTCGGGGTCGCGCCCCCATTCAGATGGACTTCGCCCGCCGAGTGGATTGTCGATGTCCCCCGTGGCACCGTGGTCGAGCATGTAGACGGCTCGGAAGGTGTGGGTGAGGGTCTTGCTGATGTGGGCGACCATCTGGTCGACCGTGTAATCATGCACGGTCCGGAAGTCGGTGGGGCAGGCCACGGTGAACCCCGCGGTGCCGTTCCAGAGGCGCACGGCGATCTTGCCACCCCCGTAGATACGGGTCCAGCGGATGGCCGAGGTAGAGAGAATGTCCGCGATTGCCTTGACGTAGGCGGCGCGGATTTCCTCTTCGGTCATGTTGAGGATGTTGAGCATGTCTCTACTACACGCTCGCAACCGACCCTGAACCTACCTGTTGCGGTAGCGGATCAGGGAGTCCCGGATGAACTCCTCTGCCTTTTCAAATTGGTATGCACGCGCATGGGGCTCTGCGAAGCGGAAGTACTGCCTAGCAAGCTCTCGGCCACGAGGATTGAGGTTCAGGGGGTCTTCGCTGGTTGTCACGACGACCTCCAACTCCCCAGAGCCCTTCACGATCTGCCTGAAGTCGGACTTGACGTTGTCGTCTTCGAGCCAGACATGTGCGTAGACGCCCCCGCTAGAGATCGTCATGGGCTTGTTGCTGGTGATCTTGTGGAGCCCCATCGCGCCTGCGACCTTCAAGACATCGAGGAGTGCCTGGCGCTCCTTCGATCCGGCAGGCAGTTTGGCGGCGAGGCGAATGGCTTGCTTACGGAGATCGGACATGAGAGGCTCCTTGATACAGGAGCCGCCCCGATAGGCCAGATACCGTCACACCTCGGTGGGGAGTCCCGAACGGGCGGCACACGCGACGAGATCCTCGAAGGCCCCCTTCTGGATCACTGCGGGTTGGGAGTCGGGGTAGTAGGCGCGAACCCGACCGTCATCGATGACCATCGTGGCCCCGTCGTCTGCCAGGGTGACGAACGTATCTCCCCGCATCCACTTGTCGGCTCCTGCGCTCATCTTCGGAAGCGGGGTTCCGGTCTCCCGGACATGGTGGAAGATGGCTGCGATGAGGGCTTCGGGGGACGTCATGGTGTGCTCCGTGTTGACAGACCTACGCGCGGAGAGCTACCACCTGAACCACCTACTTGGGAAGTTGAGCCCGACCCCATAGCGATGTCTCGCTAATGACGGACGTGACTCCTGACACCGCGTCCAGGGAAGGCACGACGAGGCATGGGCAGCGACCACTGACGACTCCCATCACGACGTTGACGCGGGTCACGTCAACACCCATGTTCGTCAAGGTGCTCACGAGCTTGTGGGTGGCTTCGGCCGATGAGGGGGTGGTGGTGACGGTCACGCGAACCATTGGGCACCTCCGACTATAGGAGGAGCATACACGAAGTCAGGCCAAGCGAGCCTGAAAGTCCCCCCAAATGCGCACGGCCTCGATGAAGTCCTCGTGGTTGATGGCGGCGGTGGAGCCACTAAACTCCTCGCGAAGGACCTTGCGAGAGCCCGCTTCATCGCCGTTGGTGGACAGGAAGAAGCTGTGCAAGACCTCTACAAGGGCCTCGATGGTGCGACCGGGGCCGCTGGTACTGAAGTAGGGGCCGAGTCCCCACTGGTTGGTGCCGATACGACCTTGTGCATCCCACACGATGGCGTGGCACAACTCGTGAATGAGGTAGTCGAGGAACATCCAGCTCGACACGTAGTCCGATTCCGTGAAGAAGAAGTGGACGGTGTCGCCCGTGTGGATTGGACCGATCCGAGAGGGAGAAGCAGACGCTAATCCCGAGGCTCTTGTACGCCTCGGAAATCCAGTCCGGGATGCGGGCGTGCGTGGCGGGGGCCACCAGGTCCGCTGGCAGTGTGGCGTGGTCCCAAGGCATGTACCCTTCGCGGTATCGCTCAGGTACGAGGGCGATGTTCGCATCCCATAGGAAGTATTCTTCTGGATTGTCCATGGTGGGGCCTCTTCGTCCATATACATGCGGCTCTATAGCCCCGAACCTCTTTGCCGCCCAAGTCTATAGGCAGAGTCGCAAACTTGACGGATTGATGAGGATGCCGTATAAGGCAGTCGCAACGTGGATACCCCATCTGCACAACCCTGAGGTTTTCGTGGACATCTTCAAGAAGATTCTTCCCTACCTGGGCGCCGTCATCCTGGCGGTTCTAGCCTTCGCTGGTCTCGTCACCACCCTCTCTGGCCCCAAGGACTCCCCGGAGTACTGGACCTCCATCGAGGCATCATTCGTGCAGATCGCCACCGCGTCGGACATGGCGGCCAACACGGCCGTCACGAACGAGGACTACGTCCCCTGCGTCACCGCGAAGTCCTCTTCGGCCCTGGCCACGGGACTGGCCGCCAGTGCGGGTCTCGCGGGCACCGGCATCTGCAGCATGCCTGCGGTCGATCTGGACATCACCGCTTGCTTCTGGGACGCTGAGGCTCCCGTCGTGGCCGAAGGTGAGGCCGCTCCCGTGGTCGCCGAGGCCGCTCCCGTCGTGGCTGAGGGCGAGGCTGCTCCCGCGGCCCCGGTCGTGTCGCGCGTGGCTGCGGGCACCAACGTCCCCGAGGCGGTGGAGCTTGCGGTGGGCCCCCTTGTGGCCATCGTGAAGAGCGTGATCGAGAACAGCGACGCGAGCGCCAACGCGAAGGCGTGGGGCACGGGCGTGCTCACCTGGCTCGACTCGGGCCGGGCGAGCATCATCGCCCTGATCGAGAACCCCGGCACCGGAGTCGTCACCTTCGACGCCGTGGCCATCGAGGGTTGCTCCACCCTCTGATCCTTCGCGGATGAGCATGACGGCCGATGATGGGATTCTCGTCATCGGCCGTTTCTCTTTGGTTGGGTTCAGGTTGCCCCCATTGTGGCGTAGGGATACCACCTACCTGGAGACACACATGCCCCGTACCCTGAGTGAGATCGCCGCCGAAATCCGTAGCGACTGGAAGAAGGTCAACTACGGGGCCGCGCCGTACCTGGACGCCATGCGCAACCTGGACTCCCCGTCCGACAAGTTCGGCTTGGACGATGGGGCATCCATCGTCGCCCGCTTCCTGGTCAACGCGGGCGGGTGGCGCGGCCCCGTCGCGCACCGGGTCAAGGCCGAGCTTCGGGCCATGACTCGATAGGACGCCTATACGATTTGGAGGGCATCAAGGAGTATCCTGATGCCCGACCTCCGCTCAAGCGCGATTCGTCTCGCGGCCACCCTGCCATCCGACTCCCCGACCCGTGAGGCGTTGCTTGGCGTTCTTCGTGAGGCAGCGTCATCCAAGTCGTGGGCCGATGGGGATACGTCGGCCCCGGTCACCATTTGGGGTCGTGCACAGTTCATGACCGAGATCATGCGGGGTGTGCGATGGTTCTCCACGGCGGGTCACGGCGGGCTGGCCGTCGCAGACGGGGTGGCCCGCAAGTTCCTCTCTCCCGCGGCCTACAAGCTCGGGGAGAAGGCCAACGGCTACGTGTGGTATGAGGAGGATGCGGCCTTCTCCATCCCCTTCTACGAGCAGCCCGAGTGGGCCGCAAGCATCACTCGCGCGAATGGCAGCCCGGTTCGCTCGAAGGAGTACTGGGAAGATGTCATTCGGCGGTGGTATCCCGAATATTTCCGCATGGTGGCGGACAACGAGCCGCTTCCCACGAAGATCCGTGCGGGTGAGAAGGTCAAGTTCGTGAAGAACACGTCGTTTGGCCGGCAGTACCTCGTGCCCGCTGGCACCGAAGCCGAGGTGTTCAAGACCACGGGTTCGATGATCTACCTGCGGCTCCCTATGGCACCTCACCAGGTTCGGGTGCCCCTCCGGGCGTTCGATGACGGGTCCTACTTGGTGCGGCTGTAGTCCTTCACGATGGTCACTGGCCACCCTCCCACGTCGCGTCGCTCTTTGTAGTCGCACACGACGCACGTGATGAGGTAGTGGGTGGACCCACCAGGTTGGGTGGCAAGGCCAGAGTGTAGTTCCGCCTTGTCCCCGCACTGGCAGAACGGCATCTGCACTTGGATGTTGATCGCGACCTGGAACATCGGTGGTCTACTTGGTTCTGATGCTGTCTTGTGTGTAGGTCACGTTGCATGTGTCTACGGACTGCTGTTCATCGTGGCCACACCTCGAGCACCTCACGGTGTACTGCCCCTGTCCAGATCGGAACATCCCGCCACTTTGGAAGCGCACGCCCGCGAGGATGACCGCATTCTCACCACATCTGCAGAATGGCTCCTGCAACTGGAAGATGATGTTGAACATCAGACCCTCCAGCACCGGGGGTTGTCCCCGGCTTCAACGACGAGCGTCCGGTTGTTGTAGATGTACATGTTGCCGGGCACGGCCCGGTCCGGGTCGGGGCCGCCGCATTCCTCAAGGAGGAAGGCAGCCTCAGCCGCGGTCAGATTTACCGGCTTGCACATGGCGGACTTTGACGCCCTCAGTACCTTCTTCCGGATGTCCGGGTGGGATTCGAGGGGGTCGATGGGCGTGAAGCGGGAGAAGCGGTCCATAGAGACACCTACGCGGAATGGTCCCACCCTGAACGGGGGGGGCTCATCGATGGACGGCCTATAGCACGGCCAAGGGTAGGGTGCGCCCACCCCATCGCCTTCCGGGAAGCAGATGCCTATCCATGATCGATACTTCCCTGGTTCCACGGTCTCCCGGTACATGTCGCCGGGCGAGCGGTCATGGGTGGGTGTGGTAGGCCAGACCGGTCGGCCGTTCCTAGACTCGGAGATTCAGCTCCTCCAGGATGCGGCAAACCAGGTGCGCGCCCTCCTGGCCCAGAACACGACCCCTTCGGGGTGGGTGCTAGGGCAGTCGAGGGGGGACCCTCTGGCGGACTTCACGTTCCCCGCGCCCACCGACCTCACGTTCGAGCCCGATGCCTTCTACATGCGGAGTCGTCAGGCCATCGTGGCGGGTTTCCCCGTGGTGGTGGATTACACGAACACGGCCACAGCAGGCCAGAACCTCATTCAGCTTGACGCGGCTCCGACCCTTGGGGGTGCCCCGCCCGACGTGAAGCGTTCGGACTTCGTGTTCCTTGAGGTGTGGCTTGCCCTGGTGAGCACGTCCCCTCATGCCTCGGGCACGATCATCGTGGACCCGGCTCTTCCGGCACCGGGCGACACGGTGTTGATTGGCGGCGTGCCTCTGACGGCCGTGGCCGCTGCTCCAGGCGTGGATGAGTTCTTGATCGGAGCTGATGAGATCACGACGGCCGCCAACATTGCTGCGGCGCTCAATGACGTGGCGAACAGCTTCGACCTCGTGGTGTCTGCGGACGCAGGTGGGACGGACACCGTGACCGTTCGGGCGGTGGTGGCCGGTGCTGCGGGCAACGCCATTACGTTCGCCGTGACGGGGGCGGGAATGGTGGCCTCAGCGGCGACGCTGCTGGGTGGTGTGGACACGGACAACAAGCCGACGCAGAGCACCATCTACCGCAACGGCAACACGCAGGCCGATTCGTCCGTGAACCTGGCAGATGATATTGCGGACCCGATCATCGATAGTGAGACGACGAAGCGCATCCAAGTGCAGTACCGGTTCCGGGCGACGGGCACGGCCGAGGCCGTGAACTTCCAGACGCAAGCGGACGGGTTCTCGAACACGGCCATCTTGGCTCAAGGTGGAGAGGCTGCCCCGGTGGCGACCTATCCTTTCGTGCGAGCGGACAACACGACTGTTAGTGGGTCGTCGGACGCCACGGCTTATGGGTACGAGGACGCCGGCTTGTGGATTGCCGGAGATGGGTCGAGTGGATCGGCCACGGCGTTGAACACGGTGGATGGGTTTGTGTACGCGATCCCGGTTGGGTTCGTGTTCCGCCGCAACGATGCCTACCTGGCGGGTGCGGGCATCGGTTTCGACCCGTTGGCGAACACCAACGGAGCCCTTCCTACCACACATGCACTGTTCGCAAACCCGGCCGTGGGGTCCATCGGCGCTGGACTGTCGGATCGTCCGGATGGGGCGTTCTCGGACGCCATCAACGCGGACGACTTCCTGGACCTGCGGAAGAGCGTGTCGCTTACCGGGTGGGACATGGCGGCCGAGCTGGACTACCAGATGTCCTGCCTTTTGGACAGTAAGAGCCGGACGTGGGCTCTTGATGCAGCGGACAAGAACACGCTTGGGGCAGGCTCCGGGGATGTGTCGACCCGCTACCTGGTGTGCAACCAGGTGGGCCGGTCGGCGGCGAAGGGCGGTGTGGCTCCTACGTCGGGATCCACGACTCGCGGGGACACGATTCGCGACTTCGACCATGTGGCCCGTCGCTTTGGCTCCAACCCTATCGTAGAGCGCATTGTGCTGGAGGTGTACCCTGGGGACACCGTGGGTGCGAACCCTGGCAAGTACGTCACGCAGACGACTCCGGGACATGTGGGTTGGGCCGATGAGGATGAGATTCACATTGACATGACGGCGTTGAACGCGACGACGTTGGGGAATTTCGACCCCGGCACGCAGTCCTATGCGGGAACGGGTGTGTACCCAAACAATGCGTCGATCTTCTCCTTCGTGCCGCCCGGAACGACTATTACAGACGTTCTGAGTCTTCGTCATGACGACGGCACGTATGCAGCGGCAGTGTCGCAGGATGTGCAAGTTCGTCTTATCGAGGGCATCGGCACGACGCATGTGGTGATCACCCTGGATCCCAACGAGACGCAGGTGAACGCAGGACTTCCTGTAGCCACGAATCGGATGGTGGGTGACGCAGGCACGGACGACGGGTCGCCTCGTCGCATCTTCGTGGAACTGGAGATCACCTATCCGTTTGGGGTGGGGACGACGGACACACCGAGTGCGGAGCTAGAGCCTGACGCGACCATCTACACTCGGGGTGCCATCCTCGAGAACAGCACCGCCCAACGTCCCACGGACTACGAGCAGCTTCGGGCACCGGAGTTCAGATCAGGCTATCGGGAGGTCAAGCTCGAGTACGTGGCGAACCTTCCGGGCTCTGGCATTGGGTCGAGCACGCCCATCACGGACACCATCGTCAGCGCGAACACGACGGAGCTTCGGTTTCCGCGTCGCGTGTTCGGCTCCAACGTCCTGGTGACGGGGGTCACCGACCTGGCAATTGCGCAGGCACACAACATCGACACGGCCCTCACGGAGTACGGCTCGTCCAGCCGTCTGGTCACGGTCTCTACGGCGGGTGGGCCTGCTGGATCTCCTCTGTCCGGTGCTGGGCAGACCCAGTGCTCCATCACTTATTTCGCGCAGGACCCGCTGCCGAACTACGGTGCCGCGGGTGGTGGGTACCAGGTCGGCGTGTACTACCGCACGCAGGTCAAGCCGACCTTGGGTGCCAAGGCCGGTGCCCTCACGACCCTTCCGGATCCGCTCGTAGTGCAGCCTTTGGCGATGTCGAAGGGCGTGTGGACGGGACAGACGGGCAAGGGGTCGATGGACCTCCCGTTCCCCTACGAGAACCCTCTCGACTACATCGCCGTGAACGACGATGGCACGGGCGCGTTCACGGGGGAGTGGTACTTCGCGGCGACGGCATCGGTGTCCGTGGGTGATTTCGATGCGGGCACGGGGTTGCTCAACCTTCATGCCTTCGTGCCCATTGACGGAACGGAGCAGATGACGTTCCAGGGACGCGATAAGGATGTCGAGTTCCGCACGTTCTATGCAACGACGGATCCGGCTGCCTACCGCCCGACCATCATGAGCCAGCCCTTGTCGTCGGTGGCTCGCCACAAGGTGTTTGCGCCGTTCCTGGTGAGGGCTACGGAGGACTCCGTGCTTTTCCGCAAGAACGAAGTGCTCCTCGTGGTGGTGTCTCGTTTTGCAGAGCTGGATGCGGACAACACTGTCGTCTTCACGGATACGGACAACCGTTCGGCCGTGGCCGTGTACCGCACACGCAACCTGTTGATCCTGGTAGGGGAGTAACCCAATGCCTCGCGCACTAGACCCTGCATCCCTACCTCGTGGTGGCGGCTTGGCCGCACAGAAGTCCGTAGAGGCATCCTCCTTTGTCCACCCGACGCAGGGGCTTGATGGTCTCATTGCCCATGTGGTGGACCCGCGTGGAGCCCACCAGGCGCAGGCTATCTCGGTGGCCGACACCGCGGGCCTGTTTGCGTCGGATGATGTGGAGGGCGCGCTGGCGGAGATCGCTGGCACGGCGGGGGCCACGGGGCAGAACGGGGTCATCCAGGGTGGCACGCATGTGGCCGTAG
>ERZ761596.11-NODE-11-length-72755-cov-39.387827_pt1 | contig 72755 bp, 105 predicted proteins | sample MGYA00512166_ERZ761596 | MGnify/ENA primary metagenome ERZ761596 (study PRJEB28899, sample SAMN03785556) | bioreactor sludge metagenome | biome: EBPR Sludge; feature: EBPR Bioreactor; material: 0.22µm filtered reactor supernatant | place: Saint Lucia: Queensland...
ATTGGTGTACTGCCGCCCGTTGCGGACGGTACGCCGCGCAATCGCGTCCATCGGGTCTGCACAGTCGATGTCCAGGGTGAAGTTACTGGCGTTCACCGCCTTGCGAATTTCGAGGATGACACCCCGCGCAAATTCACGCATACCCGCTTCGGTATCCAGCCAGACTCGGACAACGCGCTCATTTTGCAGCAGGTCGCCAGCGCGTTTGTCTGTGAGACTACCACTCAGCTTGAGCCTACCCTGTCCGTCCAAGCGGCGGGATACCGTGGCGCTGTCGCAGGTCATGACCGGCCCTTCCCCTAAGCGGGTAGTGCCGGTCGGATCGTAGATGTCAACCAAGATACGCATTGGTTAGAACTCGCAGTACAGGTCGCTGATACCAAAGGTTTTGGCGCTGGCGGTAGTCGTCGTCAGGATGTCCGCTGCGCCCAGGTTAGCGGTTGAGATGGTCGAAAGACCGGTGTTAAAGCTCAGTTCCGGCCCACCATTCACGGAGAACAGGCAGGTATTGCCAAACACCCGGAAGTACAGGTCATAGACCCCGTCAGCTGCTACTGCGTTATTGAGCGGAGCCGACGTGTTGGTGTTGGTACCATCCGAGATGACCGCTACCCATCCCGCGTCCGGTACAGTCGTGTCATAACGGAAGCCAATGCCTGTGACCGCGCCTAGCGCTGCTGCGTTGGTTGGGCGTGCTGACCACAGTCCACAGAATACGCGGATGTTGGTGATGGTCGAGCCAAGCTGAATGCGGGTAAAAAATTCCGGGTTATGGCGCGGCTGTACCAGACTGAAGACGCTGGTTTCCTGCCCCGCCTGTGTGTTGAGCGCAGCGGCCACGGCTTGCTGCACAAAGCTACCGGATGCACCATTGGCGTTGCTGAGAAGCCCTGCGCCAATGGTAGACGCGCTGCACCCTATGCCTTGGATGATCGTTCCCGCCCCACGCATACGGAAGCTGTTCTTGACGCGAGGATGTGACATGGGCTGATAGATTTCACCCACGTACTCAATCCAGAACGTACCCGTCCACATCAGCACCAGTTGATCGGTATCCCGGTGCAGAATGCGGTCGCGCTGTCCTATGAGGCGGATGTTGCCTACGTTGTGCCGGACGATGGTGGCTTGTGTGGCTGAGGCGGTAAGCAGCACGATCACATCACCCTGATTGCCACCATTGATGGTGTCCAGTTCATCGACCGCGGCGGCGGCTTCATTGGCGATGTTGTTGCGGGTTTGTGAGACGGTAATCGCACCGCTGGCAATGGTCAGGGTAGCGGCGGTACTGTGACTGAGCAGAATGCCAGTCGGCACCAGCAAGCCTACCCAGTTCGTCCCGTCGTGCTTGAGCCAGACTACTTGGTTGGTGTTGGTCAGTGTGACCGTTGCGCCACTGTTGGGCAGTCGGATATTACCAGACTGTACAATGCGAACCTGACGGCTTGCATTGGTAATCGAGATGAACATCTGCCGTCCAACCGCGCCGTTGTTGATTGTCGCCAGATCGTCGGTCGCAGCTGCGCCTTCGGTATCGACAATGACATTGGTCTTGGTAGGCGTAATCGCGCCACTGGCGATGGTTAGGCTTTCAGCAGTGCCAAAGTTCAGGCGGTCAAAGGCTTGCACGCCATTGAGGATGTCATTGAGATAACCGACAACCTGGTTAAATGGCACCAGCACATCGGTCTGATCTGCCGTCGTGCCGTCTACAATGCCGCTGGTAGTCAGTGATAATGCAACCATTTATGTATACCTCTCCAGATACCGCAGATTGACATTTGCCTCACTATTGGCATCAGCCATCTGGACAACAATCGAATTTGAACCGGGTTCCAGCTGCATCCAGCGCGTCCGCAAGGCGCTGAAGCGGCTGTCATAGGCGTTCACCGCATTCAGGTAAACCGCCTGCTGTGTGACCTTGATGGATAGCGTATCGGTGTCTGTGAGTGTGCCTGTCCACTTCACTTCATCCACCGTTTGCCCATTGACCACGCGGCGAATGATGGGGTCTACAGCCACCTCTCCAGCGGGCGGGGTAATGGTGATGTCTACGGGCGTGGGAAGCGTGCCATTGTTGGTGAGGCTGATCGTGCCGGAACCTGTGACCAGAGTCGGACTACCTCCGCCCCATGTGCCACTGCCCCAATTGAACGATCCCCAAACAGAACCGCTATTGCCTACCCCGTACCACCAGGGATCACTCACCTGAAAGATGATGTTGACGGGTTGCCACAAGTCGGTATTGGCCCGTAGGTCTTCATTGACGCTGATGTTATTGACCCGCGCCATGCACCAGCGTTCGGTGCTGCCATCTGTCGGTCGCAACCAAAGCGGCTGTTTACCCCATGAGGCCATGCGCTTACAGGCGTTGCGAAGATCATCCATGCCGGAGCGCGTAGCCGACAGCAAGTAGTAGGTCAATTGCACCCGCCCTATCGAGGACGGAGCCGGGTCATTGCCGTAGTGGTCGAAGCCCCCGGATAACCCCGGTAGGCGCTGTGTTACAGGCACCAGATCAGCAAAGTTCGTATTAAACGATTGCTGGGTATCCGGGAAGGTGTAGACGTTGCTACCGCGTCCGAAGCGGGTAATACGAACGGTCATCGGTTCCCCCTGGCAAAGCGGCCTTGCATAATGCGTTCCTCGAAGGCTTCCGCTGCTGCCAAGCCGCCAGCGCGGTCATTAGCGTTCACCGTGACGTTGAAGGTGTCCCCGCCCCCGGCTCCGCTGGCGATGGCTTCTAGCATCTTGCCCATGTTCGGAATAAACGTGCCGTTGGTTTCAGGGACATAGACCTCATTGCCGACTTGCTGGCGTCCGATCAAGTACGGCATACCCGCTAGACCGGGACCGCCGCTATCGCGCATGGGGATGGTCTGGAAACCAAACTGGGCTGAGTTTTGGTCAATGAGGTTAGGGTTGGGAGCGCCGCCGCCTAACTGCCGTAGCCAGTTCAAGGCGTCTTGCACTTTGGTGATGATGTTGCCCACCGTGTCAATGACCGGCTGAATGTAGTTGGTACCAATGTGCTGGAAGGTATCCCGGAACCAGTTCACCACGTCGTTTAGACCGGGGCTGATGGATGTCCAGATGTTTTGTAGCGTCGTGATAAATGGATCTATGTAGCTGGTTTTGACCGTCGAAATGAAGTCTCGAATAGCGGGCAAGCCATCGGTCATGAACCAGTTGTACAAGTCCTGAAGCGCGGGCTGGACAACTACCCAAATCCCTTCGAGGATGTCCACAAACGCCTGAATGCCGGGGACTACGGTTTGCTCAATGAAGTCCTTGATGGCGGGCAAGCCGTCCGTCATAAACCAGTTGTAGAGGTCTTCCAGTACCGGCTGTACCGTTGTCCAGATACCAGCCAGTAAGTCAATGAAGCCTTGCACGCCGGGGATGATGACGTTATTGACCAGGTTGACCACGCCGACCGCCAGCGTTTCAGTGAACCAGGTAATCAATTCACCCAGTCCCGGCGCAACCGCGTTCCAGATACCAATCAGCAGGTTAATGAACGCCTGTACGCCCGGAATGACGATGGTCTGGATGAAGTTCGCAATGCCGGGTAGCGCGGTATTGAGGAACCAATCGGCCATCTGCGAGAGGCCGGGTTGTACCGCCGTCCAGATGTCACCTAGCAGCGTGCCAAAGGCTTGCATACCTGGAATAACGGTGTTCAGGACGAACTCAACCGCTGAACCTAAGAAGCTGGTGATGTTGATCGCCAGTTCCCGCATAGCGCCCGTTGCTTGCCCGCCTGCACCTAAGAAGCTGGCAATCACACCTTCAACCCACGACTCGCTACCGTCTATCCCAAAGGCTTTGCGAATGGCATCTACAATCCCGATAGACTGAATGTCGTCTATGAAGATGCTGACCGCTTCAACCGCAAAGGTAAACCCGTCAATGATGTTCTGGATAATGGGTTCAAATAAGTCCCGAATACCGAGGAAGTTGGTGCTGAAAGCCAGCCCTAACCCGGCGATTGCAGCGACGACTAAGCCAATCGGACTCATCAGCGCACCCAGTGCCGTGCCAATGAAGCCGATGACCGTCCCCGCCCCGGATAGCACGCCGCCGATAGCCGCCATGCCCGCGCCTAGTCCTGCGACTGCCAAGACGACTGTAGCAATGGTCTTGGTCAGTTGCGGGTTGGCTCTAGCCCAGTCAGTCAGGCCGTTGATGATTTCTGTGAGCCGACGCACGAACGGGCCTGCTACATCGTTCATGAACGGGGTCAGGAACTCAGTCAGGAAGGTTTCGCCGGAACCAGTGAGCGATTCCATTGACCCTCTAAAGGTGTTCATGAACTGTTCGGCAAGGCTTGCAGCAGCAGGCGCGTCCTGCATAGCCGTAAGGGTGGCGTCAATCCCACCGGCGGCCCGTAGCGCCTGAAAGCCCATGATGCCATACGAACCGGCTAAGGTCTGAGCAAGTTCGTTTTGCTCTTCCATCGGCAGGCGGTCGAGCGCGGCGTCCAGTTCCAAGAGTACCGTGTTGAAGTTGCGGAGACTGCCATCCGAGTTGTACATGGACACGCCAAGACGCTCAAAAGCGCCCTTGACGCTGTCTGTAGGACGGCTCAAATTGAGCAGCATGGACTTGAGCTGCGTACCGGCTTCAGCGCCCATGATGCCATTGTCAGCAAAGACAGCGAGGATCCCCGCTACATCTTCGACCTCAAGGCCATACTGCGCCGCTACCGGGCCAACGTTCTGCATGGCCTGCCCGATGTCCCGAATTTCAGCGCGGCTCACATTGGCGGCTGCTGCCATTGCATTCGATACCCGCGCCGCTTCAGTAGCATCCAGGTTAAATTGCGCCAGCCCGGATGAGACAAACCCCGCCGCTTCAGCCAGCCCCAGGTTGCCAACCGTCGCAGCGTCCAAGACCGGCCTGAGCGCTGCCATCGCCTCTTCGAGTGACATACCTGACTTGAGCAAGTCCAGCATCGCGGCGGCGGCTTCGTTGTTGGAGAACTTCGTGTCCTGTCCCATTTGCATCGCAAATTGGCGAACAGTCTCCATTTGCTCAGGCGCTACCCCGCCGAACAACTCAATCTGTTTCAGCAGTACGTCAAAATCAGCGGCAGTGTCTAAGCCTACCCTGCCGACTGCGACGATTGGCGCGGTGATACCCAGCAAGCCCAAACCAGCCCCGGCCATTTGTTGACCGAAGGCTTGCATCCGGGAGCCGGTGGAAGTGAAGAAGTTATTGAGGGATTGGGTAGCACCAGAGATGGCCGTGCCGACTGAGGACGCATCAATGCGAATATAGCCGGTCGCACCGCCTAAAGACGCGCCGCCGGTAGACCCTATGCTAGAGCCTCCGCCAGATGTAAATCGCCCTGTGACTGGATCGCGTCCTGGTGCCATCGCCTACTGTTTCAAAACAAAGAGGCGGTGTACCAAAGCGACAATACGCCTGATACACCGCCTCGCGGTTATTCGACAGCCTTAGTTTAGCACAAATTTTCTACTTTAGAGCAATGGAAACTTATGGCTTTGGCAAGCCTGTGGTTAGACTTTGGTTTGTGGGATGTATAGCTTAACTATCTTCAATCCACCGACGCAAGCGTTTGACCGTTACCGTTTTCCAGTCGTCAGGGTGATAGCGCAGATCGGTGTAGCGCTTATTGCCATCCCGGTCATACTCAAAAACTTCTAGTGAACCATCCTCAATGGCTTGCGCTATGCCTTCCCGGATGGCATTCATGATATAGCGGGCATAGGGTTTAACATCCCACCCCCGCGCCCCGATGATTGCATCATCATCTATCAGGTAGTGAAAGCCGACAATCCCGCCGCTATCCGTTTCCACCTTGCCCACAACCGTATGATGACCAGTAGACGAACAATTGCATTCACCTAACCGTATTACTTTTGCGCTTCTCATGTCTGTTTCATCTCTTCCACAAATGTGAGTAAGGTGTAGCCCCATGACCAACACCCCCGGCGCGGTTCGTCCTGCTGCGCTTTGAGGGTGTAACCCTTGCCCATCCACTTTCGCATGGTGTTCTCAATGCGCCGCGTATCGGGGTAGCCGAGCAGACCGTGATTGATGCGGATGAGTTTCACGCGAGGGGCTTTGGGACGGGACATGGGCTACTCCTTTGAATGCCTCAAGGATAGCCCAAAACGCGGTCACACGTCTACCACGTCCCCCGGTTGCGTCATCATCATAGAGAGAATTCCGCCCTGATACGGGCGTTCCGCGTCGGCCAGCAGCATATCGAGGTTCCACTTCGGTTTGCCCTTGTCGGTTCGCTCCGAGAGCTTGGCATCAATGTAGGAACCAAAGCGGAATACGGCCTGGTCGATCAACCACGCCAGCAGGCTATCGTGAGCGCCTAATAGCGTACTCGGCCTGCTGGCGAACTGCTTGCTCATGGCGTAGATGCTGTAACTAGCGCGTCGGTTTCTTAGGAAATCGGGCAGCCGAAGCCGTAGCCCCGCCTACTCCTAACGCCCAGTTCAAGAGGAACATCTTGTCATCAGCCGACACGTCCTCAATGAGGATCTGCCCTTCCCCCGGATTGCTGTCCACAATCTGAGGGTACAGGAACACGGCCTTTGCTACCGTGTTCATCATGTGACCGATCTTGCCGACTTCCTGACGGGTAGGCTTCCACTGGGTGTTGGGTGAACCGCCAATCTGTTCGACAATCAGCTGCGCCAGCGAATCCGGAATAACCCCGTCCTGCAGGACGAGGTCAATTGGATCAGGGCGCTTTGCCAGGATGGTCTTACCCGATGGCAGTTGCAGTTGGGTTTCCCGCGCCTTACGCCATTCGCTTGCCGGAGTGACCCCGGCTGGAATTTCAATGATGCTCATGCACTACCCCGCAAACATATCGCCAGGGACGGTGAAGAATTGCAGGAAAGCCGACGCGGTTGTTGGCAGTGCCGCCGCCGTTTCATGCTTCCGAACCCGCACACCGCGATATCGCGGGCCAACACCGACTGCCGTGAGGGACACGCTGGCCTTGCGGAATTTGTTCTGATCGACATCAAAGCCCATTGGCGTGTCGATCTTGAACTTAGGGAAGCCAACCAGCGCATTGGCTCCATTGGTGGCTTGATAGGCGATGATAATCCCGCAGTACGGGACGCCTTCACCGCCGAAGCGCACATCGGTCTGGTAGTAGCGGTTGGGGGTCGAACCGTACTCATCCGCCGCGTACCCGGTCAGCAGGCCCCATGTGACGAAGTCGAGCGAGAGTTGTTCCATCTCACCGACGGCTTTCGTGGGGATGCTCAGGGTTTCGACAATCGCGCCGGACACCTTCAATTCGTCGGTGTCAGACTCGTAGTTGAACATGAACTTACCCATGTAGTCCACCAGACCGGGGGTTCCATAGGTGTTGTTCAGGTTGTAGCGGGCGATCACCGCGCCGGTGGGGTTGTAAATGACATCGCCATAACTGGGCATGATAGACTCCTCACTTCCGAATGTGAATGACTTGATACCGACATAGCTTCATTGGGCAACCGCCCAGTTCATCTGCCACTAAATCAGCAGAGGTGAAGGTATACAGGACATGGGCTATGGCGCGATCATCGGCAGTGATATAGGTGTCATGGAGTAAGGTTTTGATACGCCCTACCGCCTGGTCAATCGTGCCGTAGCCCACATCCTGATACAGGTACACTTCCCAAAATTCCGCCCCGGCGCTTAAGATCCGATCTTCACCCTGATAGCTTCCATCCGGCCCGCCCCGCAAAATCGCAAAAGGCTTGATCGTCACACCGTCCGTATTACGCGGCACACTTCCTGCCCCACCGCCGTCTTGTGGCAGGTCTGCCGGGTCAAGCACGCCGCCGGTCAAGAGTGCCATTAGGATGGCATCGCCGGTCAGTTGTGTCTGGAGCGTGTCACGAAAAGACGCCATTAGGACAGCAGCCTTTGAATCCGGATAGCGATCTCATCCAGGTGCGCCGCAATCGTCGGCCAGATGATGGCAAACTTGCCCGCCCAACGGACTTCCAGCCAGAGACCGTATTCCATGCCATGCGCCAGATACAAAATCGCCACGTCCTGCGCTAGATCTTCCAGTTGGGTGTAGAGACTCTGGCGGGCGTTCCCGGTTCGATCTGTCCACACCGCGTTCTCTTTCATGTAGGTTTCCAGCACCGGCTGGTAGTATTCCAACACCGTGTGCGGGATACGTTTCACCTGTTCCCCGTACAGACCAAGGTTGGTAATCAGCCCTTGCTGGCCTTCCCAGTGGAACGAGACTTCCATCAGGTTTGCGCCTCCGCAATCGCCTGCACCTCACCGATCTGATCCATGACTGTGACTACGCGGTACTGGGTTGCGCCTAGTGCAAAGCGATCACCACGCTGGATGTTGGTGTCTGCGACTGTCCGGTGTCCCTTGACGCCAAACAGATACACGCGCTGGCTAGAGGACTTGCCGCCCCCACCTTCACTTTCGGTCAGGGTGCTGTCATGTTCGACCCGCATGGTTTGCGCGGCCTGTGCGGTGGCTGGATTGCCCCGGAGCAGTACCACGCTGGATGGACGCTGCTGGATACGTACCCAGGCATCATTCGCCCGGAGGCGAATTTCCCCGGCGTTATCCAGTTCGTTCAGGCCCAGCCAGGCGTCAAAGTCAAGCATAAGGCTCATCCCGGTCTACTTCCCGCACGAACACGCGCCCGGAACGGAACGCGGGCAACCTGTTTTCCACGTCGTCTACCGCTTCGTCCAGTTCCTTTTTGAACCGACCGACTAGATCATTCAGCGCCTTGACCCGTTGTGAGTGCTTCACTTCGCTCTCATTGGCGCGGTAATCGACCAGCTTACTGGCGGCGGTGTACAGGTCGAGCGCCCCCAGATGGTAGGCGGCGGCCTGCTGGACTTTGCGCGGGTAGCTGGCGCTGGCGTACTGTTCCTCCGCTTCATTGAAAATGTCATCAATGTAAGCGATGGGCATGGTGGTTTCGTCGCCACCCAGCTTACGCCGGAACCGCAGTCTCTCGTCGGGTGTGGCTGGCATCGTCCAGTACCTTCTTCCATGCGCGGTCGATGATCTGCGTGGTGCGCTTCCAGGTGTAGTGACTCAGGCAGTACCCGGCGGCTCTTAAGCCAAACGGCGCGTAAGCTTCGTCATAGTGGCTGGCGACGTGATACATCAGGTCAGCCAGTGCATCTACGTCCGGTTCTGCCCATAGGCCGAGTTGTCCCTTTTTCTCATCCCAGTCATGATGATTGACCCACGCTTCAGACAGCGTGTAAGGGATAGGGATACCCCACCGTTCGATGTCGTCTGCCGTGCCACCGAAGTCGGTTGCCAGTGCTACACCGCCGGTCGCAGCAAACTCACGCGGCGGGAAACCAAAGCCTTCAGCGCAGGTTGGGAAGACCATGACGTGACTGCGGTGGTACAGGTCGAGCATTTGCGCGTCGGTGTACTCATCCGTAATCACTTCGATGTTGGGGTTGCTGATCCCGGCCAGCGCGTCGGCATGACCACCCCGCGCTTTGATGATGAGCCGGTAGCGGGTGTCTTTCCCAAAGGCGTTGGTGAAGGCGCGGAGCGCGTGCCACCAGCCCTTGCGGTAGCCACGATCTCCAATAACAAGGAACGTGAAGGGGGTCGTGAAGCGGCGGAGCTTAGGCACCATGAAGGTGTTGCTGATGCCTAACGGGGCTACTTCAACCGGCGACTCCACGCCAGACTGCCGGAATACTTCGACCAGCCATCGTGCCGGAACGACAATCCGGTTACACGCATTCAACGGTTCAATCCACTCGGACGGGATTTGGGTGCTTTCAAACATCGTGAGCGCCAGTTTTGGCCCAGCATTCACCAGCCCGCCAAACCCCGGAAACAGCGTGGGATACCCCATGACCAGACCGCCAGTCACAGGCATGAACCGGGCACCATCAACGAGACCTGCCCCACCGATACGGTTGACGTGATAGCCCATACCCGCAAGGTAGGTGGCAATCTCCCCCGCCAAGCGTCCATACGACTCGGCAGTTTTGAAGGTAGGACAGGCAACGTTGATAATGTTCATTCAGCTACCTCAGCTCGTAGGCCAAGAAATCTCTTCCACGGCCGCACGGGGGTTGGCATAGGCACCAAACCACATGTCATAGATGACCTGTTCCACGATGAAGCGGCTCAGATCACCGTCGCCACGCTGCTGGCGAAGCGCCTGCTGGTAATAGCTCTGGAAGTCCATTTCGCGGTAGGCCAGCGAAATGAGATAGGCTTTGTTGTTTGTGACACCGGCGTAGGTGGTGGCTTTCTTGCCACGGGTACCCGTCCAGCCGTCGTAGGCAACAACCGCCTGCACGTTGTCAAAGACCTCAGGCGACTGGCGCTCGAAGGTCTGCTGCGGAACGCGAGTCACGGCTTTGCGGGCCATGCTCAGGTTCGAGGTGGACACCAGCAGGACATACGGGCCACGACGCGGGTAGGTCGTATCGGCGCGGCTGTGGGTGATCGCCGCGTCAATCGTGTTGTGGTACTTCTCTTCCAGGGTGCTGCCGACGGCGCTGGCTGCCGTCTGATTCGACGCGGCATAGCTGTAGTCTAGGATCGGCTGCATGTGGATGTAGTTCTGGAGCGCATTCGCCGCTACACCGAACTGCCGTTCGATGAACGGGAAGCGGAACAGGCTATTGAAGCGGAACAGACGTTCCGAGTATTCAATACCTGCCGCGTACTGGTTCAGGCGCACGGTCTTTTCCGACTGACCGAGGGAAGCGAACTTGACTTCGCCGCCTTCCAGGATTTTGTCGAAGACCACGCCTTCCGGCCCCAGGGTGTTGATTTCGATGGTTTCCGGCAAGGAAGCATCGTTAATCACGTTGTAGATCGCCGGGAACAGAAGTGGCTCCAGATCGCGGCCTGCTTCTACTTCGTAACGCTGGCGGACGAAGAAGTCCTGCGAGATGGAACCCGCGCCGATGAACTCGGCAATGGTACGGTCGCCTTCTTTGGTCAGCTTGACGGCCTTCTTCAGGTCGTAGTTCTCACCAAAGGAAGCGTTGGGGATGGTGCCTTCAGCCAGCATATCCAACCACTGAGACTTCATTGGATTCTTGCTGGACATGGCTTCAACCGCACGGACGCGGCGCTGGATGTTCTCCAAGCGCAGCGATTCGCGGCTGATGATACGGGGGCCTGTCGTGCTCATAGCGTTTACCTCGTTAGTGTGTGCTAGTCGCCGCAGGCCGTTAGGCGTTGGCGATCAGGACGCCGGTGACGACGTTATTGGCGTCTTTTGCGGCGGTGGCCTTAAAAAGGTCGATGTTGGTGGCGGAAGCCGCGCTCTTGTTGTACGCAGCCGACGGCGGGGTGTGAGCACTGCCCAAAGCGGTCAGGTCAATGCGAACCACTTCCCCGATAGCGACGGCCAAACCGGACGGCACTTCGAACTGATATTCGACACGCCCGATGGACAGTCCCACCTGTTCGCCACTGTTACCAGAGCGTTCGGTGATACCCAGCCAGCCATTGACGTAGGCCACGGCTTTGCCCTGCGTGGGATAGCTCAACGTGACATTGAGCGCCTGCCCATCGCTTTCCTTGTAAATTTCAGTGCTAACGGCCATTGAAGTCCTCCTCGACTCTCGATTGGCTTACTGCAAGGGATAACTCTGCAAACCGCAGGAACCCGGCAGGGTTAGTCCATGCCGGGAATGTGAATAACGAAGTCTGGATTGGCGTCCCGCTTGTCTTCCGGCTTGACCGGGGTCTGCGGGCGGGTCTGTTCCGGCCCCATCGCCTCACGAACTTCCAGCTTCAGCAGTTCGACCATCTCGGTACGGCCCAGAACCGCTTCCAGAACTTGCTTGACTTCGCTGGCGCGGGTAGGCTTCTCAGCCTTCACAGCCGCTTCGACGATTGGGCGGGCGGCGGGAACCTTCACAGCTTCCTCAACCGACAGCTTGATTGCGCCCTGGAGCAGTTCCAGGTTCTCTTTGGCGAGGCTGGCCTTATCGCGCTGAAGGGTTTGCAGCGCCAGGATCACGTCGGTGGGCTTGCCCAGCATCTCACGAACCTTATTCAGGTCAGAAGCTTCGGCCTGGGCTTCCAGCAGCTTGGCATTCAGTTCACGAACTGCTTCAGCGTGGCTCCGCTTCATCTCAATGATGACGGCGGGTTCCACCGGAGCAGCTTCCGCATTGAGTTTCTTCTCTGCGTCCATTGTTTCAGACTCCTCTATAGGCTGATCGGATATTTCAACCTCCGACTTTTCAGTCTCGGAGGTAATCATTGGTAAAGCGGCGGTCATTGGGACACCAACCCGGCTGGCGTGAGCAAGGTCAATCGTTTGGATTTCCAAGTCTCGCACCGTGCCGTCATCCTCGATGTAGGCTGTCCCAAAGATGGACGTACCGGTCTTGGCACCTTTTTTCATTTGGATCTTGAGGTACTCACGGAGTTCCTGCTGACTCGGCGGGATATATGCCTTGCCATACAGCGTATCGCCTTCCAGCGTAGCGCCTACCCAGTGCATCACAGGCAGGTCAAAGCGATACGGCAGGTCTTCATCCCGCATGTGTCCGAGGATGCCACCAACTTTATCGTTGACAATCGCGTTCTGGATCGCTTCCACCGCCTCGCGGGGATACTTCCGGTCATTCCTGGACTGAGCGCCTACCCTGCCGACCGGGAGCGTAACGAAGAAGGGCGATGCATCCCCTTCGGTCAATTCGTCAATGCTGATGTCGGGTGCCAACGGCACTTCAGGGTACTTCCCCTGGAAGCGAGTGCTCATTTCCATGAGTCGCCCGGTGTATTTTGTCGCTGCCATACGCGCCTCTAACGAAAAGAGGCAGTACGGACAAGGGAATACCCCTAGCCCGTACCGCCTCGCGGTACAGTTTCACAACCTTAAAAGTAGCACAACTGTTCGATTGATGCAACTACTATCTTTGCAAACTTCTCAACTTTGCCTCAATTAAACTCGATTTGGCTGTACAAATAGGCTCCCAGGAGCAAAAGCAGCAGCGATGACCAGTCTAAAGGCGTTGGAAAATCCAGCGGCGGCGGGTTTTCCATGTCGCTCCATTCGCGGAGTCGGCGGTTCACTTCCTCGAAGTCCCCGACGTTGGCCTGAATTCTACACATACAATTATGAACAGCGGCACTGTTCACCGTATAGGAATTATCTTCTTCAACGTGCATGTTGTAGACCAGTCCTGAATAATGCCGGGTTGTTACGCCTTCGACCGTGCTATAATAGAGATGGGCTTGAGTAGGGATAGCTACCCTGCTGACAACTGCGTTTCTCGACGCAGCGCCCACTTCAACATCGAGAGATAACGACGAGAGGTTATCGTGACAAAGCTCAACCGCTGTTTGGTTTGTGATTCCCCCTGTACTGGCAAAATTTGCAAAGCCCCTAGTTGCAGATCTTCCCACGCCCAACTCAAGCATATCGCCAGAATTGAAGGGCAATTCAATCGCCCCTACTCCGAAGTCCTTGCCGACCTCTACTACACTCAAAGGCTTAATCATCCCGCCATCCGAACTGAGTTGGGGATAACTTTCCGTATGTTTCGCAGTCTGATGAAGCGCGCCGGATTGGAGCTTAAAACCAGAAGTCAAGCCGTTGCTGCTACTTGGTCGCACGATGATGGAACCCGATCTGCCATGACCAGTGCGATGTATAAATCTATCAGTGCCGCTTTGGTTCGGAGTGGCGAAAACAATCCCATGAGCAGACCAGAAGTTCGCAAAAAGATGTCTGCTGCCAAAAAGCGATACAACCCCGGCCTTGCTGCCATGCTGGAGCGCGTTTTTGAAATGCGGCGTAATGGGGAGCCAACGTCGATTGAACGTGCAATGGCTGAAGCCCTTACCCGAAACAAGCTCATCTTCCATCGGGAATATCGGGTATGGCGTTATTCGCTTGATTTTGCTCTTGTTCCTTGCCGAGTAGCGATTGAATGTGACGGGCGCGGCTGGCATAAACCGGACAAAGACGCCCGTCGAGATGCTGCTTTGGAGGGGTTCGGCTGGATGACTTTCCGGTACACTCAAGATGCTATTGAGCGGAGCGTAGATAGCTGCGTAGAGGATTTGTTGACCCGGTTGGATAAATTGGGCATCAAGCCACCGTTCAGACGTTAAAACGGGATGCTCGCTGGTTAATTCGAAAACCCCTGAAGGTGTCTGGATAGCATGGACTAAGCCGTCATACTGCTTGCTCCATGCTGCCAGCACCTTCCGATAACGCCCCTTGTGCGTAAGCACGTAATCACCTTCCACGACATTTTCAATCGGGATTATGCCCCGCATAGTGTTCACCAATTGACCCGGTGTAACACAATGTGGATGAAAAGGTGGAATGCGAAAGCTGCCTTTTGGATACGCTGGCCGGATACGTTCCCCGTTAATGCCGATGGTCGCATGTTGCGGGCAAATCTTGCAATTGGGATCGCCCCACCGGGAACGCGCTACGTCAATGGTTTCCACATAAGGGTTGCTGTAGGCGGCGATGGCTGCTGCCTGGTTCGCTGCATGGGCGATCTCCGTCCGTGCCAGTCGCATGGCGTCATAGCTGGCATCGGTGCCGTAGGGTCTACGAGTACGGAGTAACTCGCGTCCGGGAAGCAGGAACTGTTCGAGGATACGGGACATCTCCAGAGAACCTGTACCCCGCGCAATCAAGTCCGCTAACAAGCGGTCAATCTTGGAGCGCGTGGCCTCCCCTGCCCGCCAGATACGTTGGGAGAGGACATAGCCATTGGGGTCTACCCAGGTGTGCATCGGGTCATACTGCGCCAGCGGGTTTGGCACGAACAATCCCTTAATCGGGTTGGTCGTTTCGCCTATGGGTGAATAACTCTCCCGTCGCACCTGCACGCGGCTTTTGAGCGCCCGCTGAATGTCCAGTGGCACGCGCTTGGTCATCCAGTCGGCATGAGGTTTCACCGCTCTATAAACCGCGTTGGCATACCAGCGGTTGAGTGTCACCGGGAACGGCGCTTGAGCCGTCACCCCATCGCGCCCGAATGCGTTGCGGCTACCGCGTGGGGTGAAGAGTGCGGAGACTTCATCGCCGATGGCATCGATGAATAGGTCTTTTGCACCCCCGCTCAGGTTGAGTGAACCATCGGCGCTGGCGCGTTGCTGGATGAGGCGCGTAATCCGGTCTACCCCCGGCTCAAAAGCGTCAGCAAAGTCCCGTTCAATCGCCTCAATGGAGAAGCGGGTATAGGTAATCACGCCGGGATCATCTCCAGTGGCGATCCTTTCAAGTTGAAATCCGTCCGATTATCTCCCCACATCAATGTGATACGGTCAAAGACCATCTCCAGATCAGGCAGTTCGATGTTGGGCGTGGGGACATCCGGCTTCAGGTACATCAGCGAAATGTGCGGGGTAAAGCCGTGGTTACGGGCATGGTCAATGCCGTTGTCGCCTAGCGCTTCGACCAGAGCTTGCCGGAAAGCGGGCAAGGCAGGTGCATCGACCGACGCATAGACCACGGTCGCCTCTGGCCCTTCCACATTGGTAAAGCGTCCGATGCCACTCAGTTTGCCTCTCACGTTGAACTCGGTGCCAGCGAAGTCCCCTAACACCTGCATGACATCGCTTTCCTCAAAGTCCAACTCCGACGTATCGCCTAAGTAGGCCAGCGTCAGGTGCAGCTCATCGGTAGGGAGGCGATCAGCCGCCGGGATACCCGCCATTTCAACCGCGCTGGCGAGTGCTGAGGCTGCTGTGCCATCCAGCATAAAGGCCAACATCGCGCCGGTATGCTTGGCTTCTGAGAGCGTCCGCTGGACTGGTGCAGACTCGGCGGGATTGGGGTTGCGCGGTTCGACAACGGGCGAGACTTCGATGTCATCTTGCATCCGGGCTTGCCGTGCCGCCAGTCGTTTTTCCTCCGCTTCCTGCCGCGCCTTGAGGATGACCTGTTCCGGGTTCTCAATGTCCAGTGGCATGAACTGGAGCGCGGTTTCGTCGTCGAGTAGACCGAAGTCCAGCCCCATCTTAATGGCGTCCAGTGTCAACCGTCCGTCCTGTGACGTGAGCGGCACGAAGGTGGTTTGCAGGTCGTCATTGGCATTCACCCCGCGTTCATACAGGCTGAAAAAGGCGATGACCACCTGTGCCAGATCGTTCATCCAGTGCAGACATTCACCCTGTTTCTTTTCGATGAACTTGGCAAAAGCGGGCATCTGCGTTTCGGCGCTGGCCTTAGAGGACGCAATAGCGTTGCCCATGATGAACTCAGGGATTTCTGTATGCTGGATGTACAGGTAGAACAGTAGTCCCAGCAGGTTCATTGTATCGGCGCTAAAGCTCATGGGTTGCGCGTAACGGAAGGTGGCATCGCCGCCTAAGGTTATGGCGTCGTCACTGGATAGATCCAGCACGTAGTAAGTTTCCGTCGTGCCATCGTCGAGTTCCCGCGTTTGCTTGGAACCGAAGGCTTCCCACCAGTCGTCAATCTGTTTCTGAGTACCCATCTTTTCGAGTACCGGGGTTGGCCTCCCCTGCTTCAGGTTGCCTTCCAGACCGGCCTTCAGCACATCGTGGTACATCTTGAAGAGTGTCAATAGCGCCTCAGCCCCCGACCGTCCGAACTCTTCATCTGCACCCCGATCATTGCTGATCTTGATGACGGGTACCAGTCCGGTCAGGTTGGGGAAGCGTTCTTCTTTAACGGGCATCCCACTCCGCCAGACGCGCCGAATGCGTTCCGTCGTGGTGTAGATGTCTTCCACCGTCATGCTATCGGCAATGCGCGTCGGGTGAGGATGCACTTCGACGATCCGCCAGCCGATGCGCCGGCTGTAGTCATTTTCATCCACCACGGCAGTCACGACTTCCGGGGGGAGTAGGGTTAAGGTCAGTTCGCCTCTCGCGTTGGGCGGATTGACCACCAGATAGGCATCGCCCTTGATGACTGCGTGTTCTACGCCCCGGATGATGTTCGGCAGGTTCTTAGCCCACCATTCATTGAATAACGACTGGGTACGGGGCTTCTTGGAGCGAAAGCGCGGCGGCGTTCCCATCGTCCAGGCGGCGATCTTGGAGGCCAGCGGCTTCAGCAGCAGCCCCGCCAGCTCGTAGCCTCTGGCTTGCCCGCGCCACATCATGTCCCAGAACTGATAGTCACTCTGCCCCGGATCGCGGGTAGGCGTAATGCTGAAACCTGCATCGCGCCAGTTGACCGTCATGCGGTTGGTCCGCGGGCGTCCGACAATCTCCCCCACCGACTCGCGGGGAATGAGCGCACGGGCTTCCAGCGCCCGCCGCGTCCGGGGATCAACGCCGGAAAGCGCCGTTACGCCGTTCGTCTGATAGGCTTCCATCGCCCGCTTCATGGCGGGGGTTAAAGGTTTGGTCATGATGTGCTCCAGGTCAAGTCCGGCGCAACCACAATGACCTCAGTGCGAATGACGGTCGTCGGTGTGCCAGTCGTTTCTACTTCGATGATATGCAGTCCTGCTTGCTCCCAGGTGTAGTCGTAGCGCCATGTGCCGGTTGCCGGGTTGCTCATGGCGGATTGGGTCACAGCCGGGTCAGTCAGTTGATTGACCACCCCTGCCGCCTTATTCCAGACGCCAATCTTGAGCGTGATACCGGACGGGTTGGCTGCTACCCCGCTGGAATTCACGAACTTAAATTCCAGAGTGCTTGTTTCGCCAATGAAGCGTTGCGTGAAAGCGGTTGTCATGTGGGCAAGACCTCCAATGAGACTGCGCCTTGCCGGATGCTCAATGTGTTGCTCTGGCGCAAGACCTCGATACTGTTTCCGCTGCTGAGAATGCTGATCGAACCGCGTCCTGAGAACGCCTGTGAGCCAATCGAGGCCAGATAAAACGCCTCGGCAGTGGGGATAAGGTTGGCTTGAATAATCGCCAGCATGAGTTGTACGCTGGCGTTGTAAAAGACTTCGCTGGAAGGAATAAGGTTGGCAGTAATTGTGACCGGGCCAACACTCACCGACGCCTGGTAGAAGCTCTCGGCACTGGCGATCAGGTTGGCTGTGACCGTAAGCGCACCGGCTGAAACGCTGGCAAGGTAGAAGCTTTCACCCGATGGGATCAGGTTCGCCGTGACTGTGACCGCGCCAGTCGTCACACTTGCGTTGTAGAACTGTTCTGCGGAGGGGATCAGGTTGGCCGCGATGGATAGAGCACCGACCTGCACCGTCGCCTGATAGAACGTTTCAGCGGAGGCGATCAAGTTAGCCGTGACAGTGACCGGCCCCGGTGTCACGGTGGCCTGGTAGAAGGTTTCCGCGCTGGCGATGAGTTGGGCTTCCACCGGCGCATTGCCGGTGGTCACAGTCGCCTGGTAGAACTGTTCGGCAGAGGCGATCAACTGCGCTGCGATTGTGACCGGTCCGGTCGTCACACTGGCCTGATAGATCTGCTCCGCACTGGCGATGAGATTTGCGCCGATGGAAACTGCGCCGGGGCTGACACTTGCGTTGTAGAAGGTTTCAGCCGACGCAATGACCTGAGCCGCGATACTCACAGCACCCGGTGTTACGGTTGCCTGATAGAACGTCTCCGCACTGGCAATCAGGTTCGCACTGACGGTCACTGCCCCAACGCTCACACTGGCCTGGTAGAACACCTCTCCAGATGCAATCAGGTTGGCTGTAATCGTGGTCGCAGCTGCGCCTACGCTGGCCTGATAGAAGGTTTCAGCCGATGCGATCAGGTTGGCACTGATGGTCACAGCGCCGGGTGTCACTGAGGCTTGATAGAACTGTTCGGCGCTGGCAATCAGGTTGGCACTGACTGTCGCAGCACCAGGGGCAACCGATGCCTGATAGAATGTTTCGCCCGACGGGATAATATTCGCTGTGACCGTTACTGCGCCGGGAGTGACTGTCGCCTGATAAAACACTTCCCCACTGGCGATCAGTTGCGCGGAAACCGTGACATCGCCTACGGTCACAGAGGCGTTGTAGAACGTCTCGGCAGAGGGGATGAGGTTCGCTGAAACTGTCACCGCGCCGGGGGTTACGCTGGCACTGTAGACCGTTTCCGCCGATGCAATCAGGTTGGCCGCAACCGACACCGCACCGGGTGTCACCGTCGCTTGATAGAAGGTTTCACCACTCGGAATGAGGTTGGCTGTAACCGTTTGCGGGCCTGACGCTGAAGCCGGAGCGAGGAATTCAGCACGATAGATCCGGACGCGAGCATCGACAACCGCGCTCTCGCCGCCTATCTGAACTGCATTATGCTGAAATCCATCGCTCTGAAACATGATTGACCTTTACCGTTTGGTCAGAGTCGCGTGCAGGTCTTGCACCGCTTCCTTGTAGAACTGCACGGCAAACGACTGGAACTCTTGTGAGCGCAAGGCCACTTCCGGGTGAGTGCCATAGCCCCACGTCGCTTCAAAGTCACAGGCAAACCCTTCAGTCCAGTTTGCCGCGTCGGTATGCGGGGCCTGAGTTGCCCGCCATTCCTTCGACAAGTAGTAAAACCAGAACTCCGAGACAGGCGGCCAGCAGTGCGTCGGATCGCCATAAGCGCGGCACGATGACCAGTGCGGGATAATCAGGGTGGCTTTCGCCCCCGGTTTCATCACGCGGTACAACTCATTGACGATATGCACGCGCTCTTTGCCCGTGAAATGTTCGAGGATGTGCGAAGCGTAGACCTCATCCACACTGCCATCTTCAAACGGCCAGCGTTCCTTGAGATCAGCTACCACGTCCACACCGGGAAAAGCGATGCTGTCTACCCCGGTAAAGCCGTCCTGTTTGCGAGTGCCGCAACCGATGTCCAGTTTCATATTGTTGGGTAAACCCTTTCTTCAAATTCCACATCGTTCCACTCAAGCGGCTCAGGTGCTAAGAACGTACCTTCGGATACGTACTGCGCTTGCAATGCTCGCCACACAGAACCGTCGTCATGCCATTCGTAGAGCCACCGAAAATCATCCGGCAGTAAGGCATAATCCCCACCGTCCTGATTGGCTGGTGCTTTGCGATACGCCCAATAAAGTCGTTTACTTGTGTTCACCAAGTCATTCCTGTAGATACGTCAAAATGTCCAACTGGAATGCGGCAATCCACCGCACAGCGATAACCGTACTTGCGTGCTTTCGACCAGAACGCAAGATCCTGCGTGCCTAGTCCTTGCCCATCCAGCCCGTTCAAGGTTTTGAACCACGGCTTTTCGATTTTCTCATCCTTAAACATGGACAGTCTCCACAGGTTGAATCCCATGCCCGTCCCGTAGCACTCGACCACTTCCCCGGCACGCGGCGGTTGTGGACGGAAGTTCACCACCGGGTCTTTGATGTCCCCCCAGATTTGAGGTACACCGCCCTCACCCTTCGTCCAATACAGACCGCCAATACAGCTATATTCCGGGTGTTCATCCATTGCCCGGATGAGCTTGAGCACCCCGTCCGGCGGTGGCACGTTGTCATGCTCAATGGTCAGCAGGTATTCCCACTTGGACAACTCAGGATGAGCGAGTACCGCCTCAATTCCCTGGTTGTACGCCTCCCCCACTTCCATGCCCTGACACAGCAGCCGATAGACCGCTTGGTTCGGCGGGAAGATCAGGTTCCAGTGCGAGAGCGCCACTCGCGTCGAAATGGTGGCACCAGCGGGCAGGAGTACGATCACCCGCTGCTGTTTCCAGGTTGCGCCCTCAATGATGCGAGAGGTCGCTGTTTCCAGCGCCGCGTTGTGAGCGCCGTAGTCATACCCAACGATCTGCGTCATACCGTTCCTTGCTCAAAGCTAAACATAGGCGGACGTAAGAGGATAGAGCTATTGCCCTGAATCTGGCTGAAAGGCACGCTGTTGGGCATGGCGGTACTGAAGCTCACACTGTAGCGCCCTTGCCCTAAAATGATCTGATCGGTTGCGTTGCTGGCTTGCCCGTAAATGCCGCTGTAAGACGAGTTCGGCTGTGAAGCGAGCATCTGGTTAATGGTCATACCCGCGCCGCCGCCCGTGGTGGTTCGGCTCCAGATACCTACCCAGTAATCGCCGCGTGTAAGCGTGGTCGTCAAAGGGATGGTCAGGTTTCGGATACCACCCCACAAGCTGTAAGACCCGACCGTACCTGACGCGCTGAAGTTGTGGCTGGTGCTGACCGAAGTCAGAAGCGATAGGTTGCTCTCGTTCCGGGTGAAGATGGCAAAGCTGAAGCTGAAGGTGGCACTAAAGCTGCTGTTGCTCGCGTTGGAAAGCTGAATCGGCATAATCACGCGGTCGAAAGCGAAGTTCGGCGTGTTGGTCATCGGGGCAATGTACAGCGTCCCTGCCCCCTGAGCGCCTGCTACGCTTTCCGCGCCGTAGCCGAACGGGTCATACCCATTGCGGGTGATTTCAGCGGGGCCGATGATCTCAATGACCGAACCGTTGCCGCGCAAGGTCACATTGTCCCCGCCTGACAGGATGATATTAGAACCGCTCACCGTGCTATCGCCTGAGGTATTACCCGTCAGGGTCATGATGATGTTGTGAACGCTGTTCCAGTCACTTGGACGCACCAGATTGCTAGCAGCCAGTGTGACCGTGCTACCCTGTGAGTTAAACCCGGTAATCGTCCCCGTGAAATCAGGGGTCGTATTGGAAAAGGCGTGTCTGACCGTCATGGTGTTACACCTGTGTGGCTATGAAGCGAAGGCGCAGGTCGCTGTAATCGGTGATATTGCCCGCCTCAGCTTCGGAAAGTGCCAGCGTTCCATCGGTGATAGAGCTGGACACGTTGGTAATGGTTTGTGCAGCGATGACGGTGGATGCACCTTGCCTCAGCTGCACCGTCAGGTTGATCTGCGGCGTGCCATCTTTGGCATAGCGGTAAATCACTTGATGCGCCGCGTTTGTCCCCGGATCGCTCAGAGTTTCGAGCAACACCTCACACACGCTGGAACTGGGATCCAGTTCACTCTGGATGTAGGTGGCGTTGGTTTCATCCGCTAAGGGCGAGTGCATGTCGGTCGTACCACTCGCCTGATCTGTCCATGCCCCTGCGCTCACGGTGCTGAGCGGTCGAGCGTCGGTCAGCAGGTAGACCGCTGCGCTGTAGAAGGTTTCCCCACTGGCGATGAGGTTGGCCGTTACGGACTGGTCAGCCGCTACATTGTCCGCTGTGAAGTTGTCCACCCGACCGGATGTACTGGTAGACCACGTTGCCATGCCGGTGTTGCCACTGGCGAGTGAGCTATCCGTGACGGAAGTCCACAACACGCCATTCACGTAGGCTCTAAGCGTGGTGCCTTCCACTTCCAGGCGAATGACATCATTGACCGCAAAGCCCGTCGCAGAACTGGCAAGACTCGTCGGTGTGCCACTGACAATGCGGTACAGCGCCCGGTTGCCCGTGTCACCATAAAAGACGTACCAGCTGGTGCCACTCCCCCGCACAGCAGGCCCCACGTAGGCATCTGCGCCTGTCTGTGTGATGGTCACTTCCGCCCACTGGTTATCGGCTGGTGTAAAGGCGTTGTAGATCGTGCAGTTTTCAGCCGACGCGCCATTGGTTGCTGCGACGTTGGAGATGATGCTATAGGGGTTGGTGCCAACTAAGATCGTCCAATTAGACCCCAACGCACCATCCGCACGGTTGAAGTTATCACGCAGCGTCATGTCAGATAACCCCGCTTCCGAGGTACACCGGACGCTCTAGCCACTGTTCACCCAGTGAACGCAGGATTTGACGGACGGTAGTCGTCCCCGTGATGCCACTGGTATCCAGCCCAGCGGTTTGCGCGGCGCTGCTCAGGCGATTTCGTTCTGCCTGTGGGATTTGGTTCACCCGCGTATTGAGGTTCACCCCACCCCGAAACAGGTTGAGTGTGTGCTGTGCGTGGTAGACCTGAGCAAACTGGAACATGCCTGCTACCACCCGCAGCACCTGCCGATAGGTCAGGCTGGTGGATACCCAGTGCGCCGGGATGTTCCGGGCTTCCAGTGCCGCTTCGACGGTGTTGACAGCCCCGGCGCTCAAGTTCTGATCCAAGTCAGCAGGCAACTGGATCACGCGGGGCAATGCTGCAAAGATGGCATGAGTAGCCGCGTCGGTATCCGCACAAACCAGCATCGTGCCTTCATTGCCAAAGCTCATGTAGGCGGCTTCAACCCCGGCTTGTGGTACACCAAAATACTCGGCAGTTTGGGAGTTCGGCACTTCCACACCGCCGCGTACAACTGGCACCACATTGACGAGGTAATACCGGATCATGAGCTTTCGCCTTCATCCTTTTGAGGTGGTTCCTGCCAGACCGCTGGCATGTACACCTGCCCCGCTACCTTGTTCACCGCGTCGGTTTTGTTCGGCAAGGCGCGGCGAAGTTCACTGTTCCACGTCGCTTCCTTAGCCGCTTCAGCGCGTAAAGCCGGGTTCACCGCCAGCGGGATACCAACCCCTGAGCGAAACAGCAACGCCTGATCGGCTACTACGCGCTCACGGTAGACGATTTCCTCAGCCAGCCGCCCCTTGGTGATGAGCGCACGGCCCAACGCAATCGCGGCTTCTGGTGGCAGGTCAGCCACCAGCTTGCCATCAATGATGAGCTTGACGCGCTCCCCGTCCTGCTGGACAGATGCGTGCTGAGTCTTCGGTACCAGAATAGTGGGTGTCACAGCACGAAGATCCCACTGGCATTCCAGGTCAGGTTGATATTGCCGCCGTTCGGTGTCACCGGCATACCCGATGCGAAGGTGTCCATACCGAACACCAGCGCCGATGTGCTGTCCGTGCCGGTATGCTGGTAGCAAACCACCTGCTCCGACTGATCGCCTGTGACCGATGTCCAAGTGACATCCGCCGCGTCCGCCGTCCCGCCCGTGACCGTCTTGGAGGTCAAAGCGCCAGACACGGCCACTCGACCACCGGCGGCCACATCGTCAAGGAAGTCGTGGGTAGACAGGTTTTGCGTGTAGTCCGCGCTGTCTACCAAGATGACGCGCACGTCCTGACCATCCCAGTCCAGGTCTGCGCTTAGAAAACGCTGGCGTCCTGCCGCGTAGAGTCCGTTAGGCATGTTGCTCTCTCCTCAGATCGTTCGATTAGCTGCGAATACCCTGTGTGAGGCGCGGATCAGCCTTAGCAGCCTCTTCAGCCGTCTTCGCTTCCCACGCCGCGTCCAAAAAGGGGATTAGTCCCCGGCGCTGTTCCTTGAGGACACCAATGGCCTCATCCAGTCGGGACTGCTCCGCTACCAACTCTTCAAGAGTCATTTCTTCATACGCTTTGCCCATTTTCCCAACTCTCGCTTTCGTGTGATTTCATCGGTTGTGATAACGCGGATGACCATGATGAGAGCCATCAGCGCGAATAAAGCCAGTACGCCTACACAGATCAGGCCGCTATCCATGAATGAGCCTGATACACTCACCATGCACTTCGACCACCCCACCCGCGTCTACCTCAGCTAGTTTCTGATTGAACACGAACACCACGTACTCGCCATCGGCATGGAATAGCCATGCGTCGGGAATGGTGCTGTCTGCAACTTGCACCCGTTCGACCATCTGAGCATCCGGGTTGTTCTCACGCCACTGGTACCAGGCTTCCCCTGTCGCGGTTGAGTAAATGTCTACTCCGAGGCTGCAAGCCGTCCCCGCGTGCATGGCGTCGGTAATCCATTCAGGGACGGTCACCGTTTCGACCACCGGACGCTCTCGCCTGCATACCGGAATGCCATCGGCATTGAGGGTGCAGGTCGAAGCCAGCAAGACGGAAGCAAGTACCAGCATCACAGCGGGATAACCTCCAGGCGTTGCGGCGTTGCCGTGCTGACATAGACCGGTAGCAAACCCGTCCCGGTTGGATGGTTAGCCGCGTTGGTGTTGGTGCCTCTGGATGTCCAGTTTTGCCCACCGTCGGCTGTGGTGTAGATGGTCACTGCGTTGCCATTGCATTCCATTCGCAGACCATTCACATCCCCCACCGAAGTCACCGCCGTGATAAAGTTGCTGGTTTGAACGCCAGCCACTACGCGATGCGCCCGCAAGTCCCAGTTGGTATTCGCGGCATTGCGGATCAGGCGTAGCTCCAGATAGTTGGAAGCGTCAATGCGACGACTGAGCAGGCTGATCGACTCGGCACGCACCGGGGAAGTCGGCAAGCTGAAATAGAAGCGGTTGTCACTGTTGGCTGTGACCGTCGTCACGTCATTCAAGGCCAACTTCTTGACCGACAGGCGATCAAACACCATATCCAGCGCCGCGCTGATGCCATAGAGATACGCAGGCGTCTGCGAAACGGGGCCGACTGAGCGATAGGTTCCTGCCGCCGTGACTGAGATTTGCCAGCCCCAATTGCTGACCGTCGAATACCAGTCCACCTGTCCGCTGGTAAAGGCGCTGCAAACCGCTTCCACTTCCACCCAGTCCCCGGCGCTCAGGCTGGCAAGGATTTGGCTGATACGCGGGTAAACCCCACCGCCAGAGGTCAGCAGTAGCCGCGCTGCACCTGTCCCTGCCCCGCCGTCTGGTGCCACTTCCGTAACTGAGCTAGACCCATTGTTTTGCACCGTCCAGGACGTGAGCGCACTAGCCGCCCAGTTCATGTCGGGATTAAGCAATAACTCCGAACCAAGCGCCTGAATGAAGCGGTTGTCGGGGTAGTTGGGGATAAGTAGTTGCAGCGCTAGAGACATGCGGTTATCCCAACATCACCACTTGCAACGTGCGATCACCGCCCTGGTTGACTGCTGCCTGTGATGTGCCGGTACCAATGGACACCAGCCGCAACCAGGGATATGCGCCGATAGCCCATGCTCCCGCCGGTGCCACATACAGCAGGTTCGTGACACCCGTACGCGGCGGCGTGGTCACAATGCCCGTGATACGAACAGGATTGCCCGTCGCGTCTTCCACCGGGAACCAATCGCCATCCAGGTCGCTACCGGTGGCACTCACCTCGAACGTGAGGTCTGCCGATGTCCATGAACTAGACGTGCAGGGGAGCAGGACAGCCAACCCACGCGGGCCAATGCCAGTCAGGTTGATCTTGCTACTCTTGGATGCACCGTTGGCAATCGTGCAGGGTTGACGCATTACCGCGTCTGAGTTATTCGCTGGTCGTGACATAGTTGCGCTCCTAAGCTGGCACTTTGCCAGCGGAATACCGTTCCACTTCAAAAAGCGTGTCCTGCCACTGTTCGGCACACGCTGCAAAGCTGTTGTGTGTTTGCACCCATTCCAGTTGCTGGCGCTGGATGCTCGCGTACAGTGCCGTGTCAGTCAGCAGCGAATGAGCCTCTTGAGCCACGCGGTTGACGTGCCAGGGATCTTCCTTGACGAAAGGAACTCCGCCCGTCCAGCTACTCCCGACGACTGGCGTTCCCGCGTAAGCCATGAGCATCCCGTGCCGCCCTGCCCCATGCCGCGTGTACAGGTCAACACCTATGCGGGCTTTCCCTGCCGCCTGTGCTAGAACCTGAGGCGACATCTTGGTCAGGAACACGACATCCAACCCAAAAGCGCGGGCGTAATCGGCTGCAAAAGGCGATGGGTTGAAGTAGACAATCTTGAGTTCAGGGTGTCGGTTCAGGATTAGCCGCAAGGCCGCCATGTTGGGGATAGTCGAGTCAACGTTGCGCGGGCCGTGATCGGCTACCAGAATGAAGTCTTGCTTCTCCTGGTTTCGCACATGGGCGAAAAAGTCCTCCGTGCCAACCGGAACCGGAATGCTCACAATCGGCTTGCCAAAGGCGCTGTAAAACTCCCGATTGGACTTGGACACCACGCCAATGAAGTCGGCGGCTGCCAACTGATCGAGGTAGCGCAGTTCCTGCCCCCGGTTGCGATTGAGGAAGACCTCATCCATCGCCGCCTCAGCAATTGCCACAATAACCGCGTCGGGTCGCAAGGCGCGAATTTGTTCGACCTGTCGGGAACCGATGAAGACGTTCACAAAGAACGTGTCATAGGGTGCCAGCATGGAGGTAGTGGGTTCGCTGTCCTCCGCCCAGTAGATCATGTCCAGTTCGACACCCGGCAGGTTGTGAATGCAGGCCGTGCCGATGTGAGCGCCGTAATATAGCGGGCCGCTATACAAATCCTGATTCCAGACCATGACCGGCTTCATTGCGCTTGCTCCTGTGACCACTGCTGTTCGACTTGCTGCGCTAAACCGATCAGATCGGCATTAAGCAGCGGTACCACTTCCTGACCGTCGCTCAGGCCGTTCCAGATAACCTGCGCCAGCGCTTCGAGGGACACTGTAGATTGCCCGTGATAAGTAGCGGTGAGTTTGCGACGAATGACGATCATTTGCGCGTGAGATAACTTGAACTCATCCGCAATCGCCAGCATGTATTCATGAAAGTTAAGACGGTCACTCATCACAATCCTCTCTGAACACTTGTTCTACTGTACCACAACTATCACCAGTTGGAGCGACGAACTTTTGTTCTTCTCACGGTGCCTTCCGGCTTGGTCAATTTGTTGAATGCCCCCGCTGTGGCGTCGGCTTGGTCACGATATTTGCCTTTGGAAATAGCGATCAATTCCTCAATGTATTCATCGTTCCAGTCGCCTCGCAGTAAGCGCACGTTGCCCGCTTCGGCTTGCGATGCAAAGGGGTTGATACGTGCATCCTTATTGCCGACTGGCGACTCGGCCCGGATGTCAAAACCAGCCAGATTGCGAATAGTGGACTCGGCGCTTTCCTTGCCACCGCTACCCGGCTCTTGCTCAATCCAGATGGCTACCCCGCCATGCCGCCGTTCATCCCTCTCGGCAGTCTCTTTAATCATCTGTTCCCGGTTGTAGGCTGACCATTGACCTCTCACCACATCTTCGACGTAGTAGATGCCATCCTTGACAGCGATCAGCACGCCAGCGGTATACGCGCCGTCGCCTTCCGTACCCGCCTTGTCCCAATAGCGCACACGATCCGCAAACTGAGGCGTTACATCCACGATGTACTCCCCCTCTTCCCCTCGAAGCCATGCCCGCTTGAAGCGTGTACCATCTGCCGGACGCGGGACGCCTTGAAACAGTGCAGGCCAGCCCGCCGGGTTGACGCTGCGTTCATTGAGTAGGAAGGTTTTAGAGCGGCGGCTGACGGCCAGCGGTTCCTCCGGCTCCCTGCCGAGGATGTCCGGCAGACCATCGGGCAAACCCAACTTGCGATTGTTGTAATCGCGGTCGCTTTGGGTTTCAGACAGCGCCGGGAAGCGCATGAGTGTCCAGTCTTCATCTAAGGTCAGAATGCGCCCTACCAGATCATCCTCATGCCAGCGGGTCATGACCACCACCATCGCGCCGTCTTCCGCAATACGGGTACGAAAGACGTTCAGGAACCATGACCACGCCGTTTCCCGCTTCAGAAACGAAGAGGCTTCTTTGTCGTCCTTGAACGGGTCATCAATAATGCCCAGCTTGCCCGGATAACCCGTGAGAGAGCCGCCGATACCTGCTGCCCGCAAGCCACCGCGATAAGGCTTACGCAGCGTCCATTCCGTGACTTCCTGCTTATCCTCTCGAATGCCAACCGGGTCTACGTCCTGAATGCCCAGGTCGCCAAAGACAGCGCGAAACTCATTGCTCTTGACGTAATCGCGGGATGCAAACGAGTTGCGCCGCGCAATGGAGATGGTGTAGCTGGTTTCAATGACCGGGTCATTGGGGCGACGGCCTAACCAGTAAGCCGGGAACAACTCGGACACCATTGAGGACTTGCCATGCTGAGGCGGTGCCAGGATGATGAGCTTTTTAATCTCCCCTTCCAGTACCCGGTCAAGCGTATCCGCCATTTTGACGTGAAAGGGATCAGCCACGAAGTCACTGCGGACGTAGTAGCAAAAGTCAAGGAACCGGGAACGTGCCCGCCGTCGCTTCAGCAGTTCGGCGGCTGCTGCCTGCTGTTCAGCAGTGACCTTTCCCCTAGTCGCTAGAGTCATCGGGCAACCTGCCAGCGGCGATGGCTTCCAGTTGACTTTCAGTCATCATCTTCATGTCCAGCGCTTTACCGCCCGTCGTGTGATCCACCTTGATCGGCGCTGCGGCTCCTGTCAGTTGGTCAATGCGGGCCTGCGCTTCCCGGTACTCCTTGAGCGCCCCCAGCTTTGTGCGGCTATCGCTGTGTTGGTTGTAGAGTTCCATCGCCCGCCGTTGCACTTCCCGGTAGCGGTCAATGGCTTCGTCCTGGATGAGGCGCATATCGCCCTTACGCTCTTCAATGAGGATGTCCTGCATACGCCGGATGTCCCGTCGAACGGTCTGCTCGGAGCATTCCAGGCGCTGGGCGATGTCACTAATCCAAATGCCTTCCAGCCGCATTCGGTTGACCGCCTCGATCCTCGCCATGATATTCGGGTCTTTAGGCCACGGGATCGTAGACTTCCCTGCTTTTGACCATCGTGTTCGCTTCTGTTTCGGTGCTGCCATCGTCTTTTCACCTCAAGTATTGAGATAGCATAGTCGAAAACTTGTTCTAGTACAACGCATTGAGCGAAGTTTATATAAAGTTGGGTAGACTTAAAAGTTATAGTGTATGGTATAATGAAGCATCCAAGAGACAGGAGGTGCCATTGATGGAGCAGTTGTACACCGCTGGCTATACCGGACTAACGCCGTCGCTCATCCTCGAATTGGCTGTCAAGCTGGATGCTCGTGTCATGGACATCAGGTATTCGCCCTGGTCGAAAAACGAACTCTGGAACTTCGACAACCTGAAAAAGGCGTGGGGTGTTCGGTACTACGAACATGTCCAGTGGCTAGGCAACGTCAACTACGCATGGCCTGACCGGGGTATTCACCTTCTGGATGTGATTTCCGGCACGTATGTGGTCAAGGGAGCGCTGGAACGGCGGCCTGTGATCCTGATGTGCGCCTGTCTGGATGTGACGACCTGCCATCGCGCCGTCGTCGCACGGGAGATGAAAGCGCGGTACGGCATTGAGGCTATCCATCTTGATCGTGCTTCGATTGAGGCCATTCTGAAGCCGGTACCCGTTGCCGAACAGTTGAGCCTGTTTTAACCAAAGGGGGTTTTATGGCAAAAGTTGAACTTAAGATCTGCAAGTGCTGTGGAAAGGAAATGCCCAACACGGTTGAGTATTTCCCAAAAGTGGCGGGCAAGTACGACTACCTGCGGTCTGAGTGCATCAAGTGTCACTCTCGCAACAAGAATGCGCGGGCGAAAGCGCGGAAAGAAGGCAAGCCGCTACCGGGTGCTTCACCCTACGAAACGCGCAAGACCTTCACCATCGACCACAAGACCGGGCTAGTCACGATTCAGCAGGTCATCGAGATTGACAAGTTGAGCCAATTTAAGACGGCTCAGAAGCGGGCGCGGTTCATGCGCCTGTGGGAAAAGCAGGGTTATGAGATTCTGGAGGTGAAGGGGTGAACGTTCAAGGCAAAATCATCAATGGCAAGGTTGTTGGTGGGATCGAATGGACGAAATTTGTAGATCCCGATGGGACAGAGCGGCGCGGCTATACCTGGAACCCTATCAGCGGGTGCATGCACGCCTGTCAGTGGCAGATGCCCGACGGTGCCATTGCCAACTGCTACGCCGAAGATGTGGCTCACAATCTAGCGCAGGTCGCTTACCCGCATGGCTTCGAGCATCACTACTGGAAGCCTGAGCTATTGGTTAAGCCGGGTCGTGTGCATCAGCCATCACGCATCTTTGTCGGCAGCATGGCGGATGTGTTCGGTCACTGGGTGCCAGCCGATCAGATTGAGCAAGTCATTCAGGTTGCACGGGATTGCCCGCAGCACAGCTTTCAGTTTCTTACCAAGAACCCACTGCGGACGCTGCAATTCGACCTGCCGCCGAATGCCTGGATTGGTGCCAGTTCCCCGCCGGACTTCATGTGGAATAAGGCGCTTAACAGCAATCAGAAGATTAGCCTGCTAGATCGTAGCCTCAAGACTCTGGCTGAGGTCAAGACGCCTGTTCGGTGGATGTCCTTTGAACCGCTGTCAAATGACTATGCGTGGCTCATTCGTCGCTATGCCGGTGTGCTGCAATGGGCCGTCATCGGCGCGGCCTCGAATGGTAAGACGCTCTATCCGCCAGATGAGAAGCATGTCCGCAATCTGGTCGAAGAACTGGACGCTCAGGGCGTAAAGGTGTTCTTCAAGGGCAACCTCAAATCGCTGGAATGGGCGGCTCAGAACTGGCGGGAAGAGTTTCCGGTTGTCGCTACGCCTGAGCCAGAACCCGCGCCGTTACCCGAACCTGCTCAACTGAGCTTGCTGTAAGAGGTTTACCTATGCCCATTACCCCGATCAACGGTCGCTACATCCGCGCTTTCGAGGTCGCTGCCCGGTGCCATCAAGGTCAGATCTACGCGCCGGATGAACCCTACATCTGCCACCCGGTCAGAGTCGCGCATCGGCTGGACACCTTGTTATTGCAGGAAGTGGCGTTGCTCCATGATGTCCTCGAAGACGCGCCGGAACTGGCTGACCAGCTACTGCCGACGCTGGGCTTGAACCATGACCAACTGGACGCGCTGGAAGCTCTCAATCGAGCAGGGTCTACCTACGCGGATTACATCGCCCTGCTAGTGGACTACCCTATCGCCGCATTGGTCAAACGTGCCGACATGGAGGACAACCTTTCCAACCTGCCCCGACTGGCGAAAGTAGACCCGGCAGGTGCAGCGCGGCGCTACTACCGCTACAAGACGCACTATCAGACCATCGTAGATGTCACGCGAGAGCTACCCCGTACTGCGTGGTGGTACAACGGTGATCCGCTCGACCTGGAGTTGATCGGCGCTCAGATCTTCGAGGCAGAGAGAGGCGGGCAACTCTAAGCCCGCTGGTATTGAGAGTATAATTGTCTACATCGAAAGACCTCCAACGCCGCTTCCTTGACCCGGCTCCGCTGTCTCAAAAAGAGCAGTGGAAGCCGGTGCCAGACTTCCCGCGCTACGTCATCAGCCAGTATGGGCGTGTCAAGGATGAGCAGCGCGGGGTCATCGTCAAGTCTCATCCGGTCAGTCGCAAAGGGCATGTGATCCTCAGGTGCAAGGACGGGAAACCGCACAGTCGCAGCGTTAGCCATTTGATGCAGCTGGTATGGAAGGAGTGAGTATGACCACCCTGCATTGCTCATTTTGTAAACAGCCCTACGAGTCCGAGTACCCTATCCCGGATGAACTGGTAGCCGACATGATTAGCCTTTGCCCTTCCTGCGAACGGGCGGAGTATATTCAACGCGGCAGTTCAACGGGCTTGCTGTACGCCATGCTGAGGCATGAAATCGACCAGGTACCCGCGAAAGGGATCAGCATTCCTATCCCTGATGAAATGCTAGGTCGGATTGAGAACGGCGAAACGATCACCCTGACCTATCACACGGCGCTGGATGGTTGGGTTGAGAACTTCGATCCCGACAGCGTATTGATTGAGAAGGAACCGCCTAAGTGACCTCCCCCGCATTTGCCGCCTGTCTCAAGTGGCTTCGCTCCAACCCGCACTACTACGCCATCACGGAGCATCTAGGGCAATGGCCGGTCGTCGAATTTTGGGATGATGAGATGGCGGCTGTCCGCTTCATTATCTGCGTAGACGATCCCCGTGAAACCGTATTCGCCTATGAAACCGTGAAGACAATCAGTGGCGAGACAGGCCGCCGCTACCGCACGGAAACCGGGGCCGAACTGTCCGTGATCGCAGAGGTATTCTGTCCAGAGGAAAAGCCATTCCAGCAAGACGCATAAAATCAAAACGCCCCGTCAAAGGGGCGTTCTCATTGGGGTTAGCCAGCGGTGGGAATTCTGGCGGCTCCCTGGTAGGGGGATGATTGAGGATGTCCTTCGAGGTATCTACGCGGTTGCGTCCGTTGCAGTGCGTTTTCACGCTACGCGGAATTACCCGCAAGGTCTGCACATCCTTTTAATGTGGAGTAAACCCCGGCACAGGTTCACCCCGCGTTTCTTGGCATCCCTACTACCACCGTGTGCCGCCGCGCACCCCTAAGGGCAGTGCGTGCCGGAGGGATCGAACCTCCCGTCTCACCAGCTTTGCCAGTGCGAAGTCTCCGAGACTTCCCTGCACGCCCTACTCCCGTTTGCCAGCCCTGCCCCGGCTTATCGCTCATCCACGAAGGGGTAACGCGGATGTCGAAACGGGATTCTAGAGAGCCAGAAGCAGCAGCCCATGACATCTGCTACTCCTATTCTGACGTTCACAGGGTCAAGTTGTGCGTTATACCCTTGACCCTGCTAGTGACGCGAGTGCGAACCGCCCGCACCTGATACCGCTTCATTCTATCAGTAGCCTTGTGTGCTATCGCGCCGTACAAAAGTGATTATACCATACTGTATCACTTGTAAAGGGGTCAAATTGAAAAGTGTCTGTTAATCATCCTCCTCATCGTCGGCGAATAGATTAGCGTCGCGAAGTCTTTGTAAAGCTGCTCCAAAGAACAACTCCATCTGATTTTCTTCGGCAGGCTCTTCCTGAGGCAAAATAGTCACGGGTGCTGCTACTGGCTGCTTGGGTTCCCCTTCAAGACGCATTTGGAGCAATGCCCGAATTCTTTTTCGGTATTCCTTGACTGTGCTGACCTTAATCCCCGTAACCTCGCTGATCTCCAAATTTGTGAGGCCCTGCGCGGCCCACAGGCAGATGTCGGCATCGCGGCGGGCTGCGGTTAGACCGCGCTCGCCTTTTTTGTCCCGATCTTGCAGAAACCACGACACCAAAGTGTCGTATAGCGTGTCAGTGTCAAAGTAGTGTTGAACATACGCCAACTCCGAAAAGCGATCTTCGTCCATCTCTTCAAAATCGCTTCCCTTGTGAAAAACGTCCGCAAAATCCACCGATGATTTTTGCGGATCGCGCACACCCTTCACCCCCAGCCGCCACGTCTGCCGCCAAGACATGGCGGCATTTGAGCCGACGGCGTAGTAATAAAGGATGTGTTTGCCAGGATAGACTTGCATGGCGTTATAAATTTTCCATGCTGCCTGAGCTTGCATATCATCAAACTCCGGCGTTATACGCCAGTCCTGACCTGCTTTGGTCAATGCCTTGATAGTAGTGATTCGTGCCAAAGTAAGCACATTTTCAGGATTTACAACCATCTGATCGAAGCTGATGTTAATCATGACAAACCTCCCTTTTTTTGCGTTTACGGCTATTGATTGATTTGGCTTACTCGTCAGTCAGGGAGCGACGATTACCGCCCCATTTGCCCATCTCTCGCTCTTCGATAAAGAGCGAGAACCGATTCAGTCCCTCACGTGGGCCAATCTCTGACAGATCCGCGCCCGCCCGCGCTGCCTGATACTCTGCGTAATGGTCATTCAGTACGGGCAGTTGATCGAGGTTTGACCGATGTCGATCTGCACAGGTGCCTTCAATTATCAGGTATCGGATAGCCTCGGCCTGCGACTTGAAGCCGTGACGCTCCATGTAATCCTGGAGCAAGAGGGGGATAACCCCCTCAGTGTTAATGGGTACGCGAAGATGTTTGCTCATTTGCTTAATCCTTTAATGAAGCGCCCGGTCGCCGATGCGTATTCAAACGCAAGTTGTCGTGCGCTTGATTTAATACGCTGCCTCACTTCATCGTCGTTCAAGGCTGGACTGACTGCGAATGAAATATCGAAATCAATCTCGCCCGCTTCGATATAGGCAGTCGCCCATTGATGAGCCACGCCTCTTTTAACCGCTGCTTCCCTGGTTAACCAGGCCAGTGTGCGTCCTTCGTTGGTTTCTGAACCTGCGTACCAAAGCTGGTAACGCAGGTTCTTGAGAATTAATTCCATTAGTTGAACTCGCCTGCGCGGACGGCCTTGTTCCATTCGTTGCGAGGATACCAAGTGCCATAGGTGCTGTATTTCACGCCGCGCTCGCTGGCTTCTGCTATGTCCACGCTAAAGCCTAGTGTCGTGTTGACGAACTTGCTGCCCATAAAATAGCAGCTCTTGCGGGTGTCCTTGATTTCGCGGGCTTGTTTTTGGGTGATGACCAGACCGAAACGGGTATCGAATTCGCTGATAATGCTCTTGAGGGTGGTTTTGCTGTTGATGTTCATAATGTACTCCTGTTTGCTTGCTTACTTGACCATACACTTACTATAATTCAAGTTAACTATCTTGTCAAGCATTAAACCTTATCCCCCTAGAAATTGGGGGTATAAACCCGCCTCAATTATTTTGTAGTTGACAGTGGATACAATAGTATGCTAGTCTGTATACAAGCGTTGATACACACGAAAGCGAGGTTCAATGAACACTCAACTGTTAGCGGATCAGATCAAGTCGCTGGTAGACGCTTGCGACGTGTCCAAGTACGCCCGCCGCGCTGGACTGCGAGCGATTACCACCTTCGAGCACCTGCCCTATCTGGACATGGAGCGTATGAACCAGGTACTCCCCGCCGCGCCGTTCACCGTAGCCGATGATGGCACCGTGAGCCGCAAGTCGGGTGTTGATGACATGGAGTTCATCAATGGGGTCATCACCGCGCTAGATGCCTACTACCTCTTGGTAGACCCGCCGTTGTCGCAGGACTACTACACCATCTATCAGGCAGCAGCCTACCTGCATGTTGCCCGTATCTCGCTCAAGAAATCCATTGAGCGCACCGGCAAGCCCGACTTCCAGCGGAGCCGAAGCCGCGATCTCATTTTCACTAAGGCTTCCCTGGATGAGTGGAACGAAGCCCGCAAGCCCGCTGGCAACCCCAACTGGGTACTGAACGAAGCCGAATAGCCCGCTAGAACGCCTGATTGACTCGGAATTAAGTCAGATTTCGCACAGGCGTTCTAAAAACTGGTCGTAGAAAAGTGATAGTATATTGTATAATTAAGGGACGGGTTGTCCGTTCCTTTGTCGAAGGGGTGTTCGATGTCCAACTTCCAGCCGTCGCCTGAGCAGCAGGCTATTCTCGATTTTGTCCAGCAGTCCCGGCAGAACCTTGCGATTGAGGCGCTGGCGGGTACGGGCAAGACCACCATGCTACTGGAGATTGCCCGCCGCTTGCCGCCGGGTGGTCGTCGCTTGTTCTGCGCCTTCAACCGGGACATCGTGTCCGAGTTGGAACGGCGCTTACAGGGAACCGGCGTCCTCACCAAGACCTTCCACGGGATTGGCTTTGCCGGTCTGCGGAAGCACTTAGCCGCGGCGTCAATCCAGCCCGACAGCAACAAGTACCGCGCTCTGGTCACTGACTGGGCGGATAACTCGGCTGAACTGGCCGACGCGGTGGAAACGGCCATCCTGAACGCGCCATCTGAGGAAGCGGAAGCCTTCGCCAAAGACCTGCGCCGCGAAAGCAAGAAGATGACGGTCGATGTCCTGGACTGGTTGCGTTACAAGCTGGTGGACTGGAAAGACGAAGCAGGTTTGATCGAGATGATTAGCCAGTACCGGCTAGACGAAGATGTCATGAACGATCAGGGAATTACCGGCGTCATCGTGTCGGCAGTCCCGGCGCTCATGGAGAAGGCCGAAGCGGAAACCCGCCAGAAGCATATCGACTTCACGGACATGGTGTACTGGGCGGTCAAGTGGAACCTGCCGGTCGATCAGTACCAGTACGTCTTCACCGACGAAGCGCAAGACCTCTCCCCCATGCAGCGGCGGTTGGTTGAGAAGTGCCTTGCACCCAACGGGCGGATCTTCGTCGTAGGCGACAAAAACCAGGCGATCTACAGCTTCGCTGGCGCGGACTCGGACAGCTTTGACCTGAGCGTGGTACGTCCTGCGGAGTCGGAAGTTTCGCCCACGGTTGAATATGCCGACGGTGGACGCGCCGCGCTGGACGCCCTCAAGGACATGGACTTAATGGTCATGCTGGAAGAAGCGCCTGCGCCGGAACCGAAGCTGCCGCCGCAGGTCGAGCGCCTCACGAAGGTACTGGATGACATGAGCTTGAGCCAGATTGACGCCATGATTAAGGTCTTGACGGTGTACAAGAAGATCTTGCTGGAAGAGGCCGCCAGAGAAGCGGTCTAACGAGAAGCGCACAGGTTGCCCAAACAGCCCGTGCGCCCCTGTCTGTGAACCCATGCGGAGCCACCCTTTACCGAGGCCCGCACTAGCCACAAGGAGATTTAACCATGAATGTGTACCGTTATCAACAAATGCTGAGTGGGATTGACGAACGCGCTAAGGGCTATGCCCGCAAGTTGATCGAGATTGCCTCCCCGGAAGCGGTCATGGTCATCGCTGACCACGGTCAGTTGCTCCAGAGTTGCCAGCGCGTGTCGCATGTTGACCAGGTGAGCTTTTTCCGCGCCTTTTGCAAGGTGAATAGCCACCTCCCTGGCTACATTGCCGACATCGAAATTCTGAGCAGCGTCAATCACGAACTGGTTGATCAGATGGAAGACCAGATCGCCATCCACGTCGCCACCCTGACCCGCGCAGGTGCAGCGTGAAACCCGCCCTGCGCGCCGAACTGGTTGCGTTCCTGGAAGCGACCATGCAACGGGTACATGCCGCCTATCCGGTCGAAAGCTGGTGTTGGATTGAGCAAGGCCCCGATCAAGGCTATGCCCCGGATACCTGCCTCTTGCAAGTGCGCTTTGTGCAGGGCTTTGACATGGATACCAGCTTCCCAGTAGACCCGCGCTTCGTCTGCAATGAAAACGAAATCAAGGAAGGTTCCCTGATTATCCTGCGCCAGATTTCGCTCATGGTTGGCACGCTACGGGGTGAAGGCTAACATGCGCCGGCTGGTGATCCTCACCCCCGACAACGCCCCGCTGTGGATGAACTACGCCGCGTGGGGGCAAGCGATGCGAACCATGCGCGTCGTGTGTCGGAACTGGTCGGTACTGGTGGCAGACCGGCACGGCCCCGACGCGGAGATTGTGCGCTGCTGCCAGACCTACCATATCGAGTATCAGGTAGTGGGAGTGACCATCTCCCCGACCAACGGCGCGAAAGGTCACTACCTGCGCTTGCTGGCGACCGGTACGCGGTCTGAGAAACGCATGGCGCGGGATCGCTACCTGGTCGAGTCGGCTGACCGCGTGGTCTGTCTGGTGGGTGCTGAGACTGGCGATCCAGTCAAGGCGCGGCATAATCGGGCAAGAGATGCCGGGGTCATGTACCTGTATGAATATGCGAAGGACTTAGGGAAAGAGGCCATCCTGCGCTCGCTGGATGACCCGGCTTACGTCGGGCAACTGCAACCTGTACTCAAGGAGGAATTGTGTCCCGTCAACTACCCGCAACCATCAACATAGGCCGCCACTTCATCCTACCTGATGAAATCCGGCGCTATGAAGTGCTAACTGATCGCTTTGTACGGGTTCACTTGCGCGGGAACGATCAGAACGGTACGCCAGACTATCTGGATTTCATTGACGAGGAAGCGGACGCTTTGCTGCTGATGCTAGACTACACCGCTGTGAACGTGGTGGAAATCGTCAGGAAGGCTACCGAAAGCCCGTATTCAAGCTGGTTGTTTCCAGATCGCCCGATAGCCCCGCCACCACGCTAAACTAGGAGGTTTGCCCGATGCTCAAGTTAAATAACCAGTACATCCCCTGGAGCCGGATTAAGTCAATTGAACACATGTTCGGCACAATCAGTTCGGTGAAAATCCACTTCACTGACGACCAGGAATCGCTGTGGGTAACGCACGAAGAAGGCAAGCGGCTTTTGCAGTGGCTCGAAGAAAACAGCGTAGACGTGCTGAAAGAAGGCGAGAAGCTGCTACTGTCCAAAGAACAGCGGTAATCAAAAGGGTGTCAGCTGACACCCTTTTTCATCCACATTGCCCAGTCCTCATGATTGCGTAGCACGTCAGTCTGATTGCCGTACTCATACACGTAGATCGGGTATTGCCTAAAGCCCTGTAGCAAAACGTAATCCCCATACTCCATAACCAGTGCGTGCTGGCTGTGGATCGCCGCTTCAGCCGCTTCTAAAGTCTCAAAGCTGGCTTCTGGCCGGTAGTCGATAGCTTCCCCGTCTCTGCCCTGCCAGAGGAAATACTGAGTTGCCATACCCCTACCCTTTCAGGCTTTCAGGCTTCCCATTTGCCAACGCCAAAACAATACGCGAGTAGATGTCCGGCGGAGTCTGCATCGGTTGCGGGTTGCGCTGGTGTTCACTGGCGTACAGCCACGCCTGCAGTTCCGTAGCGGCAATTCCCCGGAATAAGTCAGGATAGCCCGCTACCGGGTCAATGAACACGTACCCTGAAAACCCACGTACCACCTTGTAGCCCAGCGCTTCCAGTTCGCTCAGGCGTTCCGGGTCTAGGCGCGTCTGAACCCAGCAAAACACCTGATCCTTAACGCGCTGGGTGTTCAACCATGACCGGATCGCATCTTCACCCGCTTCAGTGGCAATCGAGCAATCGAAAGCGTCCTGCCGCTCCGGTGGATGAGCGCGGTTGACTGCATTCACGTCGTAGATCGTGGCATCCGGGAAGGCGCTACGAATGCGCTCCAGCCAGTCAATTGGCTCGGCAGTCTTCCAGCTAAACGTCAGGAGAAAGTGAGCCATTATCCTCCCCTTCTCGCATCATCAGGTACAGGATGCACTCGCACGCCTTTGCGGTGTCCTCTTTGCCAATAGTTATGCCAGATTGAATTGCTATCTCCATTTCTAACCAGGCGTGGTCGGTGCTGATAAACTCCATGTTGAGCGACTCCCACGTCAATTGCTCAGGTGTCAGGTACTGGGCCGCAAATTCCATCACGGTATCCAGTGGCGCAGGATCGCCGCCGCGTGCGTCTTTCACCCATTGGCGAATAGCTTCCATGCTTTGCTCTCGCCATTCCTGAATGCGCCTCACTTCGTTAGTGAGGACTTCCATCAGCTCCGCATTTATCGGCGCGGAAGCGGTGAACCCCACGTTGGATTGATTGACAATGTCCTGCAACCGGTACAGGCCGCTATCCAGCCGCGCTTCCTCACCCGTGCCAAAATCCCAATGATTTATCCGCGTCGGTATAGGCGCAGGAAGCTCGACGAACTTACCATCTTTGTCTATTCGTCCGAACTTAACATTTTGGATGTTGTGCAGATCATCAGAATAAATAATCTGCCCACGCTGGAATGGTTTTTGGGGTACGCCGGTCATTGCATGGGCGTAAGTGGATTCACCCTGCATATCCTTAAGCCAGTCTAAGAAATCAGGTGGAAGCTCATCATAGGGCCATTCGCTGTTCATCGATTCCATCCTTTCCCGTACTCATCATCCACGTCATCGCCTTGCCACCAATCGCGCAAGACTCGGAAGCGCCATGCCTCGCCCTCGTAAATGTTGTGGCCGCTAGTTTCCCTGCCAACACGCAGCACCCAGTCCACTGGATGCTCACCTTCAAAACGGGCTTGTGGGTCTGGTAATTTCAAGGCATATGGGGCCATGATTGCGTTCATTTCATTGACCAGATCGAATACTTTGGGAGCCATGTATTCTGCCCAGTCAGTTATAGCTTTGCTTATTTCGCTCATAGCTATTCCGTGAGCCGCCAGCGCTTCAATAGCAGCAACATTTAAGGCAGCACGCCACTTGTCCAAGTCGGATTGCATCGACTGTAATTCGCTCATCATCCCTCCTCTACTTGAACCGCGCTGAAAAACGATTGGCCCGTTCCTCGGCACTGGCCTTAACCTGTGTCGTCACCACAATCTGAGGCTCACTCGAAAGCGGCGGGGTGATGGTCTGCTGAGGCGTTTGTGCCACCACGCCGCCCTTCCCTGCTAAGGCATGAGCGATCAGACTCCCGCCGATGCTCTTGGCATCCACTTCCCGCCCGGTATCCCGCTCATAATCGGCCAGCGCGTTCAGGAACAGGACAAACAACTCCTTGCGCCGTCCGTGCGGTCTGGCGAGGCGTAGCGCCATATCCAGCGCCCGCTTTTCTGCCGGATCGTTCACATCAAACGCCAGCGAAATGCCTTGCGAGTTGCCTTCTCCATTACCGGGCTTGAAGCGTGCCATACATCCCTGCCTATTTAGACCAGTCGATAAGCGCAGCGACCTGCATAATGCCAACCAGGTTGATGTCCACCCAGCTAAACTTTTTGAGATGTGGGAAGTCCAGATAGCTGATAAACCGTGTCGGAACATGATATTCCCGGTGCCACTGTTGAATGGTGCTATGAGTGTAAAGCCAGCCCCCGCCGATGGCAATCAGCGCATCGACCGCGTCCCCCGGCGTACCCACGATCTTAGGCCAAATGTAGGTGCGGGCGTATTCCTGGCTCAGATGGTCAATCATGGCCTTCAGCCCAATAGCCTTCCCGCCAATGCTGACCGTGCCGGAGGCTTCCGTCCAGCCGGTAACTGCATTCCCATTGGCATCGGTGTAACCGGTGGCATAGCGCCGCAACCAGTAGTCCACATGTGCCGGGGTAAGCCAGCTGCCCACTTGCGGCTGTGTCTCAATGATCTTGTCAATGAGAGGCCGCGCCAGATTGTGCATAATCCCGCCCCGCGAGTCGCTGGCAGATTGCAGGCGATCTTCGATCAACTGCCCGTCAAAGAGCGTCGGCGAGTCGAACGTGCCAAAACCCGCGTCTAAGAGCCGAACCATGCCACTCAGCAAGTCTTGACCGTCCGGGCCGTTCACCCGCACGATGTTCCCGTTTAGGTCATAGCAGAACGCCGCATAGCCCGCGTCCGCTGCTTCCATGATGACCTTGACGTTCGAGAAGCTGTAGGTACGGCGGATGTTGTCCTTGGACAGCGTAATCTGCCATACCCCGCTGGGTTCATCGCGCTTGTTGACCTTGAGCGGATCGCCCGCCATGAAGCGCTGGATGACGCGGCTTTCCACCTGTGAGTAGAACCCCGGCGGCACTGTCACCAGCAAGCGATACGCCCCGTCTGGCAGGTCATTCTCAGCCATCATCACCAGCAGGGAGAAGATGTGTTCGGCACTGCCGTAGCGTTCCTCGCTGCCCTGGAAAGCATCCACTCGTCCGCCAGGGATGTTGAAGATGGCATCGCTGTATGCCCAGCGGGTTCCCTGGAACTCGGCAAAAGGGACGCGCATGACTGCACCTGCCGCCCGTTCCGTCTGCTGCCCGGAAATCATCATGCGGGCATTCGGCATGATCGAGCGCACAATCTCCGAGTCGTCATTCAGGTAGACCAGGGCGCATTTCCCGTTCCCGCCCTCGAAGCCCAACACCTTATCCAATCGCTCCAGGCGTTCCGGTTCCAGCTTGATCTTGCTGGCGGCCCAGTAAATCGGGATGTCCTTGGCTTTCACCTTTCGTGCTTTCGGGGTTTTTGTCGTCATTCAATCCTCCTTGTTAGAACAATAAGTCTTGCCATTTATATAAAGACTTTATATAAATAATCCTGCAAATCAAGGCCAACCTTCAAAATTGACCACTTCGACGTACTTTGCGTTTTCGTTTCGCGTTTCGCACTACTTTGCGAATTTTCACAAACTATGACGAATGGTTTGTGTTTTTTCAATGGAACTCGCGTTCTGTTTTGCGTTTCTCATTTTCAAAACGCGAACCAAATCCAAAGTAGCGCGACTTCGTATCCAACTGTTAAAGTGATGCTATGTTCACCACCAACCAGATCGCCAGCATGTTCCAGGTGCATCGCCAGACCATTACCAACTGGTGCCAGGAGTTTGCGGCCTACCTTAGCCCTCATGCCAACCCCGGTTCCGGTCATCGGCGGATCACCGAAGATGACCTGACCGTCCTGACTCTGGTTGCTACCATGAAGCGGGAAGGCAAAACACTGGAGAGTATCGCCGCTTCACTGGCTGCCGGGAGCAGGGCCGCGCCGCCGGAAAGTGCGCTGGCGGTCATCTCCACTTCACCCGGCGGGCAACTGGCCTTGTATCGCCAGCGCGTGAGTGAACTGGAAGATGAGAACGAACGCCTGACCGCCGAACTCGAACGCCTCAAACCTTTTGAAACGGCCAGCGCGGTCGATAAGGCACTGCGGGAACGGGCGGAAAAGGAACTGGCACAGGTGCGATCAGACTACGAACGGCTGCTGATCGAGAAGGGGAGGCTACAGGGGCGGACGGATAACGATTGACGTGTAGAACAAATTTGTTATCCTAGTAGCGTGTAACACACACAAGTCTCCCTGAAATGGCCTGCTGACTACGCAGGTCATTTCGTTTCCAGGCTACACACGTTCCCGCTCTTCCTCCAGTAAACCCGCCAGCGCCGCCAGATCATCCAGACTCAGCGCCTCTTTCAGCGCCTTCAGCGTCCGCTTGGCATTGCCCCGGTACACCGTCACGATCACCGCTTGCACCGTGTATCCCAAATGTGATTTTTGGGATACGGCCTCTGCGATATGTTCTAACCGCGCTTCCTCTTTGGCCTCTGCCAAGTCAGTCAGGTTGGCACTCTTCAGCGCCGTACTGCCGAGATACCCCGTCGCCAGCACCGTCGCCAGTACCTTGGACGCTTTTGGCGTACCTTCCCGACTGAACATTTCACCCAAGGGCGAAACCAGGTCGGGGCAGGTCAGACCGTAGCGGGCGATGAGTTGTACCACCATGCCCCGGATCTTCGGTGCCAGCTTATCCAGCGCCTCCGTCATGGCCTTAGCCGCTGTCACCGTGATCTCACCGCGTGTCACCATATGACTGACCACATGGTAAGGCGTGGTGTAGACCTCTAACCGGGATGTAATGATCTGCACACTGCGCTTCACATGCTCCGCTGTCGGGCTAGGCTTGCCCTCAGCTGCCGCCATCTGCCGTGCGTTCTGATAAGCCTCCGCCTGTTCGACCGGCTGAAGCTGGGCCAATCCCGTGCCACGGACGTGACGTTCCGGGATAGGGGAGGGCAGGTCAGAGTGAGTCCGGATGTTGCGCTCGACCAATGCCACCTTCAACTGCCGGTAGCCCGTCTGGAAACTCTTGCCCAGTTCCTTCTCAAAGCATTGAGCAAGACTTGAGTAACCTAGCGCTTTCCAACCTAATCTTTCGTCAAAATCAATGATAGAGGCCCGCAAATCCTGTCCAACGGTTTGAATCAGGTGCCAACCATCCCGGATCGTCCCGATTTGCTCACGGGCCGCGCTCTCGGATAGCGGTTCGATAATGCGGATGGTTGTGTCTGCCTCGCTCATATTGCCCTCGTTCTCCCTCACCAAAACGCCACTTATGAATTTTTCCCCAATTTTCCGTGAACCTGCGGTCTGAATTGTTAAAAAACTCGTACCAAACAGGTTCCTCAATTCTATACCAATTTCAGATATACTATCACCACAAACTGAATAGCTTACTTTTTTATTTACAACGCTGACAACGTTTACAATTCAGTTAAGAGAAGATAACGAAACATAACATCCAAGGGCGGCAGAAGCCCGCCCCCTGTGAAAGTGACCCGTTATGGTTGGCTTAGGTTTCATCCACTCCCATCCAGCCCTGGAACTTCGGGCGATGCTCCAGACCTTTCAGCATGGGATTACTGCCTTCGGTCAGGATGTCCAGTATGTAGTCCAGCGCTTCATCGTAGGTTGCATCCAGACCGCTGGCGAAATCGCGCAACCGCTGATGTACCTCTGGCGAAACAGGGATTCGACTTGTAAGACGACTGCTCTGCTCATCGGACATGAAAAGCACATCTCCTTTACGAAATCCCCTTTAGTTGAAGTACAACGCAACCTTAACCCTGGTCATGTGTCGCTGTCATGGTCTTCCGATAACGTGCCGTCTTCAGCGGAGCGGTTCAGATTCTCAATCTGGCGTACCGCTGCGATTAAAGCCGGGTCATGCTGGGCGATGAATGCTCGCAAAGCATCCGAGTGCCGACGCTTCTTGTACATTTTCTTCATCAGCGTCATGGCGGTGTGGACATCACGATCTATCTGGGTTGTAACCAAATCGCGCTCTTTCTCCATTTTCGTTCCCTTTCTGAATTGTATCTCAACACTAATGGAAAAATCAATAGCATCAATTAATTTTTCTCAATTAAACATTAACTTGATGTTTTCATCAAAAACATGGTATAAATATCATGTTGGAATTGTAAATCACTTAAAGCCTATAGCGAATATCGAATAAGCGCATAGTCGCATAAAAGCGAGTATCCGTAGGGCTTTTTGTCTCTGTTTTAAGAACGTTTGTTCGCTCGATTTTGTGACCATAGATGGATTGACAGGAGGACAGAATGCAACCGAAACGACGCAGCAGCCCGCCTCCCGGCTCCCGGCAAGTGGGGGAGACAGAGTTAGGCTACAACCTGGAGAACAAGGACTACGGTCTGAAGGTCTCCGCAACGGTGGAAACCATGTCGGGGCAGGGTGGCACGCACATGAGCATCCTGCGCTACCAGAAGGAAGGTGATGACGGGATCATGCGTTGGTATGCCACCGAGTGCAACTACAAGGTGCCAGCGCGTCCGGCTTACAGTGGCTATCGCGTCATCGTCTGGATGGGGGCGTGGATCGTCTGGACTCAGAAGGTGGGCAGTGTCAGAGAGGGCATTGAGATGGCCCGTAGCTACGCGGCGTCTCAACTGAACATCACGGCTGAGAAGCCCGGTTCCCGCCTGCAACCACTTTACCCGAACGCCGCGCCGTTCCCCGCCTACGACGAACGCCAGATGGAATTGGAGTTGCGATAATGTTCCCTCCAACCCTCGATCAAATCCTATCGCCCATTGAGGCTACCCCGCACACCGTGGAAGAGGTGTACCTGAATGGGCTGGTGGACGGCGGCGACTCCGGTGAACCGCTGGGCATGGTCTACGTTTACCACCGCAACAGTGAGGTGATCTCACTCCAGGAAGCCTACAAGACGCGCTATGGTGTGCGCTACTACCGGGCTACCGTTTGGCACAGCCAGTTCGACCAGCAAAGCATGTCGCATAAGGATCGTTTCCTGACCGTCCTGCTGCGCGGCGATGCCATTGTGAGCGTCGAAAAATGAGCGAGACCTCTTTCGCTTATCGGCGTACACCGACTTTCAGCAGTCGCAAGCCGTTGCCACCGCCTCAGCGTCCGGTACGGCACTTCCTGCCGGAAGGGTTGGTCGCAGGCCCCGCCATCGCGGTTATCCATGATAAGCCTGTGCGTGGGGTAGTGATGGAGCGCATTCTGAATGCACGGGACGGATGGTGGGTCGGGTTCCAGCCGGACGGCTGGTACGGCTTCCAGTACGTCAAGGCAACCGATGTTCAGCCAGTGCGGGCGCTCATGATCTGCCCGCCGCAGTCACTTTTGGTAATTGAAAAGCCTGCTGTTTAGCAGGCCCATCGTTTGGGACGCTACAACTTAAGGGGTTAATGCGTCCCAGGAAAGAGCATACCACATGTCCGATCTGTCATCAAATACCAGCGAACTCAGCATTGTTCCTACCAGCGGCGTAGACCTGCGCCGCGCCACGGTGCCATCCATGAACGATGTGCTGACCATTCAGGCGATGTGCAAGGCCGCCGCTGCGTCTGGACTGGTTAAGAGCAAGGCGTCTAACATCGCTCAAAAAGAGGCCGATGCCTTCTTTATCAGCATGTACGGTTACGAGTTGGGTTTCCCTCCCATGACCGCGCTTCAGTTGATCTACGCGGTCGATGGCAAACCCACGCTATCGGCTCAGGGTATGGTTTCCCTGTTACGACGGCACGGCTTTTCCGTCGAACTGCCTGACCCTGGCACCGTTAAAGACTCAGCTACCGTCAAAGTGCGTCGTCCGGGCGGGGAATGGCGGACATACACCTACACACTGGATATGGCTTCTAAAGCCGGTCTGACAGGCAAAGACAACTGGCGTAAGTATCCCGCCGAAATGCTCATCTGGCGGGCTGCTGCGACGGGATGCCGCATGGAAGGCGGCGATGCTACCGCGGGCTTGTACATGATTGAGGAGATGAATCCCGATGCCGAGATTGACCCGGTAGACGGATCGCTCATCGTCTCTGGCAGTGCCACCAAGGTCGAATGGCCGACCGCCGCGCTGGTGACTGAGTTGGTGAATAGAGCGATGGCTTCACTGGGTATCAGCCGGGAAGAAGTCGCCCGCTACGCCGGTGTAGACAACGTTGATGACTTAGCAGCATGGAGCAAGTACGCCGGTGCCAACGCAGCAGGGCAGGCGATTAAAGCTGCTCATGCCGCCGCTCATCCACAACCCGCGCCGGAAGCTGCACCTGCACCCCAACCGATGTCGGAGCCGCCTGTAGCGAGTGGTACAACACAACCCGCCGGTGATCCACTGCAAGCCCTGCGCGATCTGCTCCAGTCGCAGTTGAACATGACGCTGGATGAAGCCGCCGCGATGCTGAACGTCCAGAACCACACCGTCAAGGATAGCTGGAAGCCCTTTGGAGCGCCGTCCGGGGTGATCGTCGCTATCCAGAAGAAACTGGCACAGCAGCCACCCGCCGCGCCGAAGTCAGCATTAGACACCTTGAACACGGCAGGCTGGACAGACTCGCAGCTGAAGGCGTGGCAGGAAGTCATTAACCAGGACTACATCGGCCTGGATGAAGCCACAGTCGCTATTTGGCTGGAATACGCCGGCAGCACCGTGGATAAGCACTACAGCAGTTTAGCCGAAGCCCGCGCCATGCTGTCGGCTAAGGCACGCAATAACAAGACCCAGGTCGTCTGCTACAAGGCCCGCTATCAGGGTCAGTACACTGAGTTTGTGACCGCAGTAGGGGCAATCAAGCTGTGGGGCCGGGATCAGTTGCGGGCGCTGGGCGAGGACTACGCCGCCTTTGCCGAGACCTGGGAGAAGGGTAAGGAATACCTGTTCTCTGAAGCCAACCTTGCGCCGCTCGGCATTGACTGGGAATGGGCGGGCAAGGACAACCAGAAGTACATGCAGGTTGCCACCGATGGACTGATGTCCCTGGCACCTGAGAGCGACATGCCGTTCTAGTCGAGTAGGGGAGGGGCGGGGTAACGCTCGTCCCTCTTGGAAAGGAGTGCCAGATGACGGAGACAAAAGACATGCTGATAGACGGGCCTGAAGAACTTGAGGCGATGCAAGAGGCTGATGCCATCCGGGAAAGCCTCAAGATTGGCGTTCGTGCCTGGAAAGAAGTGGACGATAAAACCGCCAAACTTCAGGCCGAATACGACGCGGCATATTCAGAGTTTATAAGCAAGCATGAGGGCTTAATCAGAAGCCTGGAAACCAGCAAGAAAGCAGCGGCAAACGCAAAACAGACTCTTCAGGAGAAGTCTGTTGAATTGTTCAAGCTGACCGGGGAAAAGACCTGGGCCGCTTTCCAGTGCGCTGAAGGCTGGACGCTGCAATTTGACGATCAGATCATGCTCGATTGGGCGCTCACGGAAGCACCGGGGAACGTCCGGCGGGAACTGGTCACACTCAACACCCGCGCCGTGGATAAGTTGTTTCGCGCTCGCATTGAGGACGGCGGCACGATCAAGGCGTATGAAGGCTGCAAGGTGCCACCGGTCATGGGAATGCGTTCCTACACGGGCAAGGTGCTGACCGACAAGCTGGAAGCACTGCTGACCGTCCCTATGGTAGTAGAACCAGCCAAACAGCCGGACAAGGCCGAAGACCCAATCCCGTTCTAGCCCGTCATTTACCCAAACTTGTTGGAGTCTCTAACTTTCAGTTGGAGACTTCCAAAAAAAGTGCTAACATGAGGTTCTCTGAAGTGATATTTGTGACACACTGGAGTAGCACACATGGCATTGATGTAAAACAAAACCCGCTTTTCAGCGGGCTTGCGGCGGGCGCGAGGCGTTCAAACACAAGTCACCAACATCATGGATCAATCGGCGTGCAACCGATTGATTGTCGGGAGAAGGACTACCGGGGGTAGTACCTCTCGTTTGCTTTGAACACCTTACTTGCATGAAGATAGCATAGCTTTTCTCTCAGCGCAAGTTAAAGGTGGTCAACAGACCACTTATTTTTGGCAACACAACAGAACACAAGTTCCATCAGGAGCTTATCATGACCCAGTACAGCTATATCGACAACGAATTTGCCCGCAACTGGATTGCCAGTCGGCATGAATCCCGCCGGGGTGTGTTCACTCCACTGTCTTACATTGACATCAATGAGGGCAACCGTTTTGACGCTGATGTCTTTGCCCAGATTATGTTCTGGCATGAACCCAATGCCGAAACGAACCAGCCACGGTTGACCCGCCAGCGCGATGGTCATTTATGGTTGGTCAAAAACCACGCTGAATGGTGGTCAGAGACTCGGATTAACAAGCGCACCATACGAGACTGCCTGGAGCGTCTGCAAAAGCGCAATCTGATCGTCTACGAAGTGCATGGAGAGCGCGGCCTATGCGCTCCCTGGATCAGGGTGAACTGGTCTGAATTTGAGAAACGCATGAAGCTTTGGATGGAGGTAGGGGTGGTCAGTTTGACTGAAAAAGACTACCAAAATCTCTGGCTAAAGCGTGTCAAAATCACAAATGACACCATCCTTAAAGCCGATACCCCCCTGACATTTCCCGTCATACCCCCTGACATTTCCCGTCATACCCCCCTGACATCTGCCGTCATACCCCTGACGGGAAACGTCATTTCTAATACAGAGACTACAACAGAGACTACCTCAGAGACTACTCATAGAGAAAAACCTATTGCCGCGCCTTCGGCAGCGGCGGACGACTTTTCGCCAATGGGCGAAATTGATGACTGGTTAGCGAATGACTTGCCAGTACAGCCTGTCACCGAGTCAGAACCAACACCCGTCCAGGAAACCCCCGCGCCAGAACCGCCGAAGCCGACTGAGCCAGATTGGACTGGTCGGGAGATGTGCCAATTGGCCGTGCGCTACTACTTCGGTTTGCAGGAACCGAAACGACCGAGTGAGTTTAGCCACATTCAGAAACTGGTGAACTTTTTCACTGGCAAGGTGAAGATCAAGGGCAAGGGGGATGAGTGGTCTACGCACCAGCAAAGCGAAGACCCGCTGGCAGCCTATGAGATTGTCGGCTTGCGGATTTGGTTCAAGGGCAAGTTCGAGGATGCCACTTTACCGCAAAAGCCTTCCACTCTGGCGGATTACATTCCACAATTCCGAATGGCTGAGAATTACCGCCGCTGCTGCGATACAGGAGCCAAGCGCCTGCTAGAGATGCGAAAGGCTATGCAACCCGCCGTCGTCGAACCGGAACCCGTCCTGAGCCATACCACACCGACTGCGCCGCCGGTCGAGGACGATCACATCTCGCCAGAGTTCGATTTCCTGCCCGGTGAAACCCTTGCCGAGTATCGCGCCCGACTGTTCCCCCGTCTTTTGGCTAATGTGAGAGGAGTTTCAGCGTGAATGCTTTGGCAACTAAACCCGCTGCACAGGTCTGGCTGAATGAGAACACCGCAAAGCGGGGCGTTCAGATCGGGTCAAAAACGCTGGCGATCAGCAAGTCGCTCCCCAACTCGGAAGCCGACGAACGGCTGGTACTAGGTAGCATCCTGGCAGCAGGTATCATCGGCAAGGGGAATGAGTATTTCCGCCGGGTCAGCAGCCAGTTAAACCACACCGACTTTTTCAGTCTGAAGCACGGTTACATCTGGCGGGCGATGGAAGAGGTCATCGAACAGGGCGATCAGATAGACGCCAAGACCGTAGCGGCACAACTGCGAAACCACACCACGCCAAACAACCGCACGCTGCTCCAAGAAATCGGCGGCGATCCGCTGCTGGTAGAACTAGCAAACCATAGCGGGCCGAACCTGGAAAGCTATGCCCGCACGTTGCAGCGCTTCTCAGTCGGTCGGGAGATGCTGGTAGCGTCCATGAAGCTGGCTGAATTATCGGGCAGGGTAGGCAACCTGACCGTGGATGAATGCACGACCGCGCTGACACAATCCATTCGCGAGTCGCAGGTCAAACTCATGGCGCTCAGTGACCGTCAAACCTATGACGTGAGTGCCAATCTGGACAAGTACATTGCCAGCGTGGAAGCGCGGTTTAATGCCGACTACAAGCCGGGTTTAAGCACAGGCTTTGCTGGGTTGGATAAGTCGTTGCTGGGACTGCGTAAGCGCAAGCTGTACTTGTTTGGAGCGCCGCCGGGGTGGGGAAAGACGGCGCTTATGCTCAATCTGGTCACGAACATCCTACGGCGCGGCGGGCGGGTGCTGTTTATCTCCCTCGAAATGAGCGCGGATGAGATGATGGATCGCCTGATCTGTCAGTTAGGCATGATCGATGGCACGACTTACCAGACCGGCGGCAAGCAGAATGAGCGCGATCTAGCCGCTATTCGCCGGGGTATGCACGAATTGCAGCGCCTGACCGATGGCAACCGCTTTATCATCGAAAGCATGAGCCAGCCAACCATCGAGCAGATTGAAGCCAAGCTGGTACAGCATCAGCTTTCGCCCGGTTATGACGTGGTGTTTATTGACTACGTGATGACTTCGACCATCTCCGACGGCGGGCGTTTTCGGGATAACGAACGCCTGCATATGCAGCATGTTTACAGCACGCTGGATCGCCTTAAGAAAGACTATGACGTGCCGATTTGGGCCGCAACGCAGATGAATAAGGGGTGGGCTACCCGCAAGGGACGTAAGCCAGAGATGGAAGATCTGTACTTCGGTAGCATCGGCAAGATGGCTGCTGATGTGATCGCCTTTTTGTACCAGGAACGCTATGTCACCAGCGAACCGGACAACATGAATGCAGAGATTATCCTTCGCAAGAATCGTTCCGGCCCGATTGACCGTAGCACAACCATTGAACTGGACTGGCAACCAGAGTTCCAGCTATTCAGCGATGCCATGTCGAATGCCGTACCAGGCGCTCCAGGCGGCTATCAGCTTGGAGGTATTCAATGACCCCGGTCGATGAAATCAAGGCACGGATCGACATCGTTTCGTATATTCAAAAGGGTGTCAGTCTCAAAAAGGCAGGGCGGCTGTACAAGGCGTGTTGCCCGTTCCATGCCGAGAAAACCCCCAGCTTCACCGTAGACCCGGAACGCGGCACCTGGCACTGCTTCGGAGCCTGCAACACCGGCGGCGATGTGTTCAGCTTTGCCATGAAGCAACACGGTTGGAGTTTCCCTGAAGCGCTGGAAGCCTTAGGCAAAGAGGCGGGCGTAGATGTACGTAGCCAGAGTCCGCGCCAGAAGGCCGCTGAAGCGCAGCTGGATAAACTGCGGGGCATTTTGTCGGAAGCAGCGACATGGTACCACGCCCAGCTTCTGAGCGAGCATCCGCTGGCGCAGGAAACCCGACGCTACCTGACCGATGAGCGCGGCCTGTCCCTGGAAACCATCACCGCGTGGCAACTCGGTTATGCCTTGCCGGGGTGGTCGAACTGGCTGGATGAGGCGACAAAACTAGGCTACAGCCGGGAAGATCTGATGGCGGCTGGACTGGTTAGTAAGAACGAAACGCGCCACTATGACCGCTTCCGCCATCGCCTCATGATCCCAATCCAGGACGAACGGGGCAGGGTGGTGGGCTTCGGAGCGCGGTCACTCGACCCGGCAGACGAACCGAAGTACCTGAACTCGCCTGAGGGCATTCTCTTTGCCAAGTCGAAGCTGCTCTTTGGTCTGCACGCGGCACGGGAAGCTATTCGCAGCAGCAATAGCGCGGTCATCGTCGAGGGCTACATGGATGTTATCCAGGCGCATCAGGCGGGCCATCGCAACGTGGTCGCTCAAATGGGGACGGCCCTGACACCTGAGCAAGCCCATCAGCTTCGCGGCGCGGGGCAGATCATCATTGCCCTGGATGGTGATGCAGCGGGTCAAACCGCGACTCGGCGTAGTCTGGAGATCATGGTGCAGGTCAACCGCGATATTCGGGTGATGACCTTGCCGGAGGGCGTAGACCCCGATGACGCCATTCGGGAAGGGCAGTGGACGGGGTTGATCGACCAGGCCGAACCGGTGACAAACTGGCTGATTGCCCGTGCGGTTGAGAGTTTACCCGCCAATGCCAGTCCGCACCAGCGCTTGGACGTGGCGAAATCGCTCATCCCGGTACTCCTGAAAGCCGAGAGTGACGTGATCCGCCATGACGCGGTGCAGACTCTCGCCATGCGTCTATCCCTGCCGGTTGCTCAGGTTTTGGAGATGCCAGAGATGTCCCCCGCACCGGAAATTAGGCTGGTGAAAAAGCCGGAGACGCTACCGAAATCCGGCATTGAACTCAACATCCTGCGGACGCTGATCGAAGCCCCGGCGCTGCTCAATTTTGTGAACCAGGTCTTGGCTTCCATGACGCTCTTGCCACTCACACCAACCGACTTCCCGCAATCCGGGCGGCTGGCTGAAACGGTACTCACAGGGCAATTGCGGGTAGGGGAGGTCGAAGGGTGGGAGATGCTGGAACGCTACGGTCTGTTACTGGAAAAGCGCCCGCTGGTGTCACAGGTTTGTCAGCTGCGCCTCAATCGCCTTACCAGCGAAGTGGATAGCCTGCTGGCGCTGGACGATCTGGATCAAGGCATGGCGCGGCTTAAGCTCAAGGCGATCCTGCAAGAGTACATGCAGCGCATTGCGTCCTAGCCGTAAGTGTGAGTATGTAGTATAATCTTGTGTAGGCGGCCTCCAACGCCTGAAGTGGGAGTGAAGCTCTAGTCACCGAACCGCAAACTTTGTTGGGCTAGAGCTTCTCTTTATGCTTGCTAAAAGTGATATTGTAATGTATTATAAACAGGACGATAGAACTTTAACTATGAAGGGCAAGTAATGCACCTACTCCCCGCCGCAATTTCCAATGCACCGCCGATGATTGGCGCGTGGCCGCTTGACTCCGTCCAGTGCTGCGACGCGCTCAATCTGCTGCGCGGCCTGCCCGCTGGCAGTGTAGACGCAATTATTACTGACCCGCCGTACAACATGACAAACCTAGTTTTTGAGCAGGCTATCGACTGGAAAGAGTTTTGGCTGCAGGTGCGCCGCGTTTCCAAGTCAACACGCAGTCCCGCGATTCTATTCAGTATGCAGCCGTTCACCACTGACTTGATTGTCAGTAATCGAAAAGGATGGCGGGATGAAATCGTGTGGCATAAAACTATGCCAGTCGGGTTCCTCAATGCTAACCGCCGTCCACTGGAATGTCATGAATTGATTGAAATATTTGCCGACAATGAGCCGGAATACTTCCCGCAAATGGAAACTAGCAATGTTATTCGTTCCGGGTCTATACCCTCAGGAAAGGCAGATCACTACGGCAAACACGAACGCAAGGGTTCTTATCAGGATACCGGGGCGCGTTTTCCGCGTTCGGTGTGGACTTTCGCGCAACGGAATACCGCGTTTCAGAACACAGAAACGCTGCACCCTACTCAAAAACCGCTTCTATTACTGGAACGATTGATCGAAACATACACTCGACCGGGTTGGCTCATCCTTGACCCATTCATGGGTTCCGGTACCACCATAGTCGCCGCCCGCAATCTCGGTCGCCGTTTCATCGGTTGCGATCTGTCCTCTGATTATGTTGCCATTGCCCAGCGACGACTGGCAGAACCGTACACGCTCAATTTCATAACACAGTTGGAACAAAAGGAAATGGCGGTTTAATGGAACCCATCGCCCAATTTGCAGCAGACATCAGCGCCCGCTTGCAACCCTTCCAGCTTCTAGCCAAGGCGGTTGCAGCGGGGCAGATCACCGAAGATCAAGCGCGGTCGGTCATGATCTCCAGTCTGAACCAATCCATGTCCGTCATTGATGACGTAGTGCGCTACTTGCGGGCAGGTCGTCGGCAGGTTGGCTACGTCCCCGCCAGTTACGCCCACGGGCGAATCAATGCCCGCATTCGGTTTATTACGGGCCAACACTGCCGGAGCGGGGTGTTGTTCCTGAAGTCCTATCGCATCGCGCAGTCAGCACCCGCTTTGAAAGGAGTGTTTTTATGCAAAAGGAATTCAGCCTAGAGTTGCAATCCGAATCTATAGCCGATCAGATGGCAAAAGATGCAACGCGGCTTCGCAAATTCTTGCAAGCCCAACGGCAGGATTTGCACTTAGCCCGCTTACGCCTTATTGCTCAGATTGAGGTGGACTATAACTACGCCTATCCAGAACTGGCACGGTTTCGCCGGGGGCGTAGTGCTTCAGCCTGTATCGGTGATTTTCTGGCTAGGCGGGAGTGCGATCTGTAATTAGCAGGTTTGCTGTTTTGATTAGTGAGAAGTGATGCTATACTGTATGTCACAGAACGCCAGTTCTGGGAAAGGTGGTAGATGAAATCCCGTTCCAGCAAAATCAACCGACATAAAGCGCGGGTCGAGCGTAAGGCCGCAGCGCGGCGGGCCTTCCACAAGGAACGCCGTGCGGGGAAGAAGACTGTACCTGCACATCTGCGTAACCAGAACCGGGGCAGTGCACTGGGCTTCGCTGCGATGCTGGCACAGCTTGGTCAGATTCGGCGTCGTGGTCAGTCGGAGTAAGCGTATAGAGAAGGGTAGGGGTCAACGTGAAATGGGAAGAGGTGCTGTACCGTGAGGGGCAGCGGGTCATTCTGGATGCAAATGAATTCCATCGGCTCTTTCCAGAGATCGAAACCAGACCGGAAGTTCGCGGATACTACGCCACGATTGCCGAAAACTGTTGGTATGACAGTCCTTACGTGGAAGTGTCGATCAATGGGCTGGACGTGCGGGTGGTCGTAGACGCGGGCTACATCATTCACGAAGACCTGATTTCAGGCAATTTTGATAGCGGCACCCCGGTTTAGCAAGGAGGTATGGTATGGCACCTGTAACCTGGTTGGTTGAACGCCGTGTGACCTATGAAGACACTGACGGTCTGGAACAGCACCGTTGGGACGCAATCGCGGGCATGGCTTACCCGACTGAGAAGGAAGCTCAGGACGCGGCGCGGCTGCTGAGTTTGCAGCGGGATCAGGTTAACACACCGTTCCGCTGGCGCAGCAGTGCCAAAACTGACAAGCCAAATGAGCCGGCACAGGCATACCACTACCTCTACGGTCAACTCTGGTCAGACGGCGGGCAGGGTAGTCCCGTGCGGCTGGTTCGCTATGCGCCCGATGATCCCAACGAAGTCGATCAGACCTACCGCTACCACGTTGAAGTGCAGGTCAAGCCGGGGGAATGGCGGATAGTGCCAGATAGCGAAAACCTGATAGACTATGAGGACGCGATTGACGCAGCTATCTCCCTGGCGAACCAGGACAAACACGCCCGCCCGCATCGTGTGAGCGTGGATGGTGCTGCGACTCTGCTACCAGTCGTCTATGCCAAGGGCAACCAGCGCCAGCCTGACCTGGACTTGTTCGAGGCCATTCTACTGGTCGAAACCGAGAGCATCCCGGATAAGCTGGATGCTGAACTAATCGGCGCGGGGATTATGAAGTTAATCGCCCGCTATTGCGCGGTCTACGATTTCAACTTCGATGAAGTCCTGGACGCGATGAAGGAAAAAGTGTGACCTCAACTGTCAAACCAGCAAACAGCCGCTTTTACATGGCGGATACGCCGCTCATCATGGAGCGTATCGAGGCTGTGACCACTTGGCTGGAACAGCAAATGGAGCGGTATGCCGCCATGACCGAAAACATGGCGGCGGGCTACTGGTTCCCGGCGCTGCGAGACAAAGTGACGGGCAAGCCGGAGCGCTCCAACGTGGTCAGTCAGATTATCTTGAGCACGGCCCGCGATGTGGGCAAGGATCGCATCACCAAGGCGCAGCTGGAACGCTATTTGTCGGATTACCATCTGGTGGTCGAAGCGCCTGACTATGACTCTACAGCGGACGTGTGTGTCTATATCACGGAAGCGACAGCGGACGCGATAGGGGTGCTGGTGCAAGAGTTCCAGCGCCTGCTCCCGGATGTCGAGTGGTACAGCAGGCGCAACCGCAAGGCTCCCAAGTACCGCATGATAATCAGCATCGCTATCCAGCACGTTTGGGAGCGCATTCAGGAAGCGTAAGCGGGGCAGGGGTAAAACTCTGCCTTTTCCTGCGACGAATTAAAAGTTATACTATATAGTATAGTCAGAAAGGGGTGAACCATGAGCCGCAAAATAAAGGCGTTAACTATCTGGCAACCGTGGGCTTCTCTGGTGGCGTTAGGCGAGAAGCAATATGAAACACGCGATTGGAAGACTTCCTATCGCGGTCTGATCGCTATCCATGCGGCGGCCCGGAAGCCGACCAGTAACGATTTTTGGCACATGCAAAACGTGCTAGGTGCCACGCTGGAAGAACACGGTTTACCCGATGATCCGCGTTTGTTGCCACAGCGGGCCATGTTGTGTGTCGGGCGGCTGGTGGATTGCATCCCGACTGAGCGCGTCATGGAAACCATGCTGTATTCCAGTCGGGAATACATGTTCGGCAACTTCCAGCTCGGTCGCTTTGCCTGGAAGATTGAGATGGTACATCGATTTGAAACGCCTATTCCGGTTAGCGGGCAACAGGGGCTATGGAACTGGGTGGTACCTGAATCGATCTGGCAGCCTGAATGGGAGAAGGGAAGTGTGACCTATGCCTAACATCATCGAACACCGGCACTTGGAAACCGACAAGCTGCTAGATGAGCATCATGCCAATGTCATGCCGCGCCAGAGTGTCCGTATCTTTGGCAAGCATACTGTGTCTGAACCCGTGCCGTTTGACCTGGTATTTGTTGTCGGGGACAAGGCGGTACATGGAAGCTGGAACCTCATCTACGTGGGTGAAATCACCAGCATCACCGCAAAGACCGTGACGATTAAGCCAGCCTACAGCGGCAAGGCCACTCGCCTGACTCTGGCGCGGTTTATCGAACTAAACTGGGACTATGACGCGGAACGCATCGCCCGCCATAACGAGTTGATCGGGGCAGGGCTGTGATTACTGCCACCGATTTCTTTTGCGGGGCAGGGGGGAGTAGCACCGGCTTGGTAGAGGCTGGTTTTGAAGTGCGTCATGCCGCAAATCACTGGGCGCGTGCCATCGAAACACACCAGACCAACCATCCGCAAACAGAACACAGCATTGACGATCTTCAGGAGGCGCATCCGTCCTGGTATCCGCGTACTGATGTGGCATGGTTTTCGCCCAGCTGCACCTCTCATAGTCTGGCAAAGGGGCGCAAGCGCAAAGGCGCTTCGCAGCTGGACTTGTGGGGAGAAAGCGTGCTTACCCCCGATGAAATCCGCAGTCGTGCCACTATGCGAGAAGTGGTCGAGTTTACCGCCTATCATCAATACGAAGCGGTCATTGTTGAGAATGTAGTAGACATTCGCTATTGGGAATACTATGACCAGTGGCTAACGGCCATGCGAAATCTTGGCTATGAGCACCGCATTTGCTATTTCAATAGCCAGTTTTTTGGCGTTCCGCAGAGTCGGGATCGTTTCTACGCGGTGTTCTGGAAGCGTGGCAACAAAGCGCCCGATCTGGACTTTCGCCCGCTGGCGAATTGCTCCAAGCATGGGACTGTTAAAGCTATTCAAAGCTTTAAGAAATCAGATTTCCCCTGGGGACGTTATGGCACCCGGCGGCAGTATGTCTATCGTTGCCCGCAGTGCGGCGAAGAAATTAAGCCCGGTCATACCGCGGCAGCCAGCATCATTGACTGGTCACTGGAATGCCCGCGCATTGGAGACCGTGAAAAACCACTGAAGCCTCGCACGATGGAACGCGTTCTGGCCGGTCTGAAAAAATTCGGCGGTCATGTGCTCGATCTAGGACACCTGCACGCCGAACACCCCGGCAAGGTCTCATCGCTGGACGGGGTTCTGCACACCATCACCAGTCAGCAAACGCTGGCCTTGGTGCCACCGTTCCTGACTTCCCAGCACGATGGGCGCAATCCTTTGAGGACGGTTGATGACCCGCTGTGGTGTGTCACCAGCATGAACAATGAACAGCAACTTTGTGTGCCGCCGTTTATGACGGTTATGAAAAACAGTGCCAAAGACGGTTACAACCAGCCGAGTATTGGCGTTGATGAACCACTGACTACGGTGGTTGCCAGCGCCAGCCAGCATGGACTGGTGATGCCTCCATTCCTGGCGGAATTACGGCAGAATTCGACGGTTCGCAACGTGGATGAGCCTCTATCTACAATTACGTCAACCGGGGCGCATCATGCGCTGATTATGGCCTATTATGGCAATCAGCCCACCTACGCCCGTACCAGTGAACCATTGCCGACTCTGACGACGGTGGATCGTCACGCGCTGATTACCCCTGAGGAAATGCTACCGGATTGCGGCTTCCGGATGCTGGTACCGCAGGAACTTAAGCTGGCTATGAGCTTTCCTCAAAGTTACATCATCACTGGGAACAAGTCCGAGCAGGTCAAGCAAATTGGCAACGCTGTAACACCGGAAGTTGCTAAATGGCTTGGTCGGCAAGTAATGGAGAGTCTTCAATGAAACGCTGCGTTGCTATTCCCTTGACCGCTGTCCTGCTGTTGCTAGTCGCCTTGATCTACCTGGGCGGCCTCTCGTTTTTGCGGCCTGTCTATGACGGGTTGCGGCATACTCGAATCTGGCTTGTTCGCTGATCGGTTTTTCTAAAGGAGTTAATGATGGAAACCAAGCTTATTACGCAGGTTTGGACAATCGTTGCATCAAAGCCTTTGCCAGATGGCACGCTTTGGTCAGAAATGCGCCGACCGCAAGATTGGGGTGATCCCAAATGGACACACCGCGTGTTTGCCTACGTCAAAGACGAATACTCACAAGGTGTTCACTGCTGGGTTGATGTGCCAATGTCAGAGACTGAAATGATTGAATTATTCAGGCCGCTCATTACTCAGGTTTTTATTCCTGGTACACCTGTTTGGTTATGCGGAGCAGAATTTATGGACGAAGATGATTTTTGGGACGAAAAGTGGGGAGACATGCCCCCATTTTACCCTGACGGAGATGAACATGATGAGGGGTGGTAGCAATATTTTACTATTTGATTGATTTGCTTACTGAATGTATTGCTGATTGTCTTTACCCCGCCGGATAGCGCTCAATCGAGCCTACCCACTGCGCCAGGGTATCCAGCAACGCGGCTGGCACCTGCACGTAGACGCAACCCTTGGACGGCGCGGGCAGCACAATCGTATCCGGCGTGTTGTCCGCAACCAGATTGAAACTGATCCCATCCACGTCAATCCAGCCCTTGACCTGTCCATTTTCCACGTACATCCAGCCCTGCACTGGCTTCAGCCAGACATCCACCGGCGTGCCTTTGACCAGTGAGCCAACGGTGTCCCACTTTTCACCCGGCCCCTGACGTACAGGCCGCCGAACGCCTGCAAAGGTCAAGCTGCGACGTACTGGCGTGCCGCTAGGCTTGTCTACAGGCTTGTAGCGGTATGACCATCCACTGATGCACACCCAACCCGCCCGCTGACCTTTGTCCGTGACGTAATCACACCATACCCACGCCTGTTTAGAACTATCCGTGACGACCTGCTGCGTGTAGAGGTTGACCTCGGTGCTGACTGGGATTTCTTCGAGTACCCGGTAAGAGATAGACGGGCCGTTTCGCAGCGTTCGAGCCGCCTTGTTGATAACCCCCATTGAATCTCCAAGGGGTACAGGTGAGGGGTAGGGCAGTGGTGCGGTTCCGGGCTTGGTTTCAGGAGGCTTCGGTGGCACGGGGAGCAACGCCGCAAAGCCGCCGTTTTTAGCAGTGAAGGTCATCTGATCGAGGAAGTCAGGATCGTTAGAGGAATCCATGCCAGGGAAGTCGGCATGACCATGACCGAAGTAGCACACTCCGACGACCCGCCCGCTGGCAACGTAGGGCTTCAGGTAGGTCTGGAAGCTGGTGTACAGCCGCCGTACCGCGTCCCGGCTATCCTTGAATCCATAGAGCGGGGACTTGTAGCCATCGCCTCTGCCACCGCCTTTATCAAAGCCCCATTCCGTGACGATGACCTTGATATTGTTGAAGCCATTGGCGCGGCAATACTCATCCAGTTCCTTGAGCGTGTCCCCGTCTTCGTAAGGCAGTGTGGGGTGTACGTAGAGGTGCAGGCCAATATACACGTCGGGCAGTTCATTCGCCCGTCGCAGCGCCTCATGGTAAAACTTCCAGCGCCCTTTCGCGGGCTGGTGAAAACCAAAGTTAAAAAGAACACTTGCCGTCTTTTTAGGGGTGGTCGCCAGCGGGGCAATCAGATCGAGGTACTTGAGCGTCCACTCGATCAGACGCTCTTCCTGCCAGCGGTCATTGTCGTCGTTAGGAGGTGCCGGTTCGTTGTGGACGTTCAGGATCAGGCCGTTACGACCGAACTCGCCAAAGGCATTGAGGAAGTCCTCTGGCGAGACAATCCAGCGTTTCTTAGCCGCCACGTCCGCAGGGGACAGCGGCGGCATGTGCATCTGGCCTTCGTTGCGGTCTTTGAGGTAGACCCGCGCTACCGCGTAGTCAGGGGCAAGCTCCCGCCGCCAGTCGTGGATCACAGACAGATCGTTAGGGTTGTGAACCACGAACGTATGCGCCGCGCTTTGCATGTCCTTGTAGAGCTGCTTTACGGGCTCTTTGTTCTGGAGCAGTGCAACTTCGATGTTGCCCCCGACGACGCTTCGAGTCATGGATGCCTCGTTAGACTAACCGACGACCGTAGACCGCTGGACGCGTTGTGGTGTGCGGGCAAAACCGACAATAGGCATGTTCTTACTGTTTGCCCACCGGTAAAGACCTTGATTGCTGGCGTAGCTAACATAAAGGCCAGCAAAGACCGGAGACAATGCCACGATTACTTGGAACAAGGTATCCAGCTGCGGAGCCAGTCCGAAGACACCAGCCAGCCAGGTCAGCACACTCAAGAGCATCGCAACCGCAAGGTTTAATTGGTCGCCACTGAAGCCGTCCAGGAATGGAAGCCGCTTCACAACACTCACAATGGGCATGGTCACAGGGCTGGCGATAGCACCGGCGAACACGGACAGCAGCAGCGCAATCAGCCCATCAGCCACCGTTTCCGGGGTAGGCGGGGTGAATACAGCCACCGGTTCCACAGGCGCGTCCTGTGACTGCGCCAGCGCCAGGAACGGCACAGCAAACAGGATCACCAGCAAGGCCGCCAATAACAAACGTTTCACGGGAGACTCCTTTCTAATTGAGCGAAGGTGCGCCCAATGCAATCACATCATCAATGGAGCGGGGTAGCACTGGCATCGGGCCAGTCGGCGGGTCTACCAGCGGGTCACTGAGCGGGCCAGTATCGCCGCTAGGAGGTAGGCGGTTACGGATAATCCTCAGTTCCCGCAGGACTTCCTCAAAGAGTTCGTTGCGCTTCCCGGTTGGGTTCCGAATCTCGGAGAGGATGGTTTCGATAAGTTGCTGCTGTGCCTGAGTATCTGGCAGTCGCTTAATGTCCTTGACGACTGCTTCAACCAGGTTATGCACCGTGTCGGTTTTGGTATCTAGCGAAGTCACAGCGGTCTGCATGGTGGTAAGGGTGCCACCTTGCGTCTTGAGCGCCCCGGATAGCTGGCCGAGAGTATCTGAAATCGTAGAAAGCGCGTCTACTGCCTTGCCTAGATGCTTTCCTTGTTCGGCGTTCTGTTCGAGGAGCGATTGGTTGAGTTGCTGCTGACCTTTGAGGAGTTCCAGTTGCGTCTTGACCTGCTCAAGCTCGCGTTTAGCGTCGGTCAGATCGACCTCAGCTTGTGTGTCAACTTCCTTGCGATGGCTATCAATCTTGGACTCGACCCACTTGGAGAACAACCCTTTACCTCCTACGCCTAAGACCGTTAATGCGATAGAGCCAGCGATGAAGATAAGAAGGTTTTCCCACGTCTGAGGAAGTCCGTAGGCTACGTCGTCACTGATCTGTGCCGCTGCCGCTGGGGAAATTGACAGCAGTGCTAACAGCAGGATCAGTAGAATAGTCGTGATGTAGTGAACTCGCATATTGCACTCCCTCAATAATTAACGACTATAGCACAAATATTCTATCGCTCAATGAACTCTTTGTGTTTTCCTACGTATTTAATCAATTTTGGGGCATTGACAACTATTCAGTTATGGATACAATAGTTATAAGTGATGAGATATAGTATAGAGAAAGCCAGACAGCAATGAGCAACCACATGGACACGCAGGAAGCGATTGAAACCATTTTGAACTGCGTTCCTAGAGCGAACTGGCTTAAGGGAGGGAACCTGTCGGCAAACCTGATGCGTCGGTATTACCGGGATGGCAAGATTAACGCTGGCGATTTTGCCCGCGCTGCTGATCGCGCTCGTGAGCGTGGCAACGAACAGCTTGCCCGTTCAGTCTGGGGAGTGTTCAACCATCACCTAGCGGAGGATTAATCCGCTCGTAAGTTTTCCATCCCCGCTGGCAGGGCGGGGTGAACCCGGCGTAGTAAGCGTCCGGCTCTGCCTTTTAACAACTTGATCTTGTGAAGGTTGCCCATGAAACCTGTGGCGACAGTCCCCCGATCTCCCCCTGAAGTGTGACATTCATGGGCAACCTCGGCAGGATCAATCAACATATACGAAAGGGGGGTTTCGATGTCCAGTTATAATGAGTGGCGTACTCAGTCGGGCAAGAATGACCGTCGCCCACGCAACAAGAAATTTACCGGGAAGAAGTCGGGCAAGTCGCAGCGCCGCTAGTCGGCTCCAGTCACGTTTTGATTACTTTACGAGGACGACTCATGAACGCAGATCAGCAAGCAGCACTTCGCCAGCAATACGCAGCGCCCGACCTATCCACCGTATCGGCAGAAGTTGCGGAGTACATCCAGCGACTTGAGCAGGGCGTTAGGGATCTATCGCGTGTACGTGATGTGTATGCGGATTCATCTTGGAATTACGGAGAAGGTCTAGGCAAGATTGCAAAGACAATCAAGAAGCTGAACCTACCGCCGCCGGGGACTGAACACGCCACTGAGAAGGAAGCGACCTATGCCACATGTCTTGGTGCTATCGAGCGGGACATTGCTCGTCTTTTGAATTGGCCGCCGTTCGATACGGAGGCTGAAATCACGCTCGAAGTCACATCCGATCTGGATGCCAGTATTGAGCAAGCCCGCGCTGCGAACAAAGCTGCCGGTGTAGCCTCGGTCAGCCTTGAAGGTGAAAAGTGGATTTCTGAGGCAATTGTGGGAACTCCAATCCAAGTTCCTCGCAGTTGGGCAGATGGGGTTATTGACCCGCCGTTCAAGCCGTCTGACGATGACAAGGATGAAACCGCTGAATGAACCACCTTCCACCAATTGCCTACACGCTCTCGCCAGAGTACCACGCACTTGCCATCGCAGGTCGGCTACCAGCGGAGCCGACACGCGCTCATCACTACGACGCGGGCATTGACCTATGGTGTGTGCGCTACGATGGCGATACGATTGACTCGGACGCGGGGCGCATAGCTGGCGATCGCAGCAAAGCGCCGGTGTACCTGGAACCCGGCAAGATGCTCACGATTGAAACCGGCCTTGCTCTCGTCATTCCGAAGGGGTGGGTAGGGCTGGTGAAAGATCGGTCGTCGGTTGCCAAGTCGGGACTGCATGTCATCGGCGGGGTAGTAGACTGTGGGTATCGAGGGACGATCAAGGTGCTGCTGACCAACTTGTTAAACCGAAGCGTGGATGTGCAGTACATCGTGTTCCAGCACAAGGCTTGCGCTCAACTGGTCATTGTCCCGTGTGCGATTAACCCGCTGGTGCAAGTGGAGTCGCTGGATGAGACTGAGCGCGGGGCAGGTGGGTTTGGTTCGAGTGATAAGGTTAACAAGGAGTAAAAGCATGTCAGACACTAACGACCTTAACAATCTCCCGTTTGTTATGACCAATTGGCACGATCAGACCCCCGATGTACGCGGCGGTTCTTTCAACTACAAAACAGGTCAGTACGACTATATTGACCTGGGGAAGCTCACGGATGAGCAACTGATGGACTACATGCCGCAAGACATCAGCGTGCAACAGATCTTCCAGATTCACCGCAAGTTGGGTCTGTCCTCTCTGGAAGCCATGATTAAGGCGCTGATGGCCTACCTGGGTAAGACCGAATGAGCGCAAGCCTAGAAGAAATACAGCGCCAGATTAAAGCTTTGCAAGCGGAGATCAACGCTGATGTGAAACGGGTGATAAACCCTAAACACAAGCAGCTTGATGGCTTACAGAGTCAGCTACGTGCCGCAAATATGGAAGCATATTTTAACCTCTTTCCTGAAAAGAGGATTGCGGTTGACGATAAAATCTTGGTTACGGATGAGTTTAACCATCTCATGCAAAAGCGTGGTACATGGGGATCGCCAGCGAACACTGAAGGGGTGATTTTTTGGATCTATGACACTGAAAGTATTCTGGTTAAAACCAAGGAGGGGCCTGTGAGCATCCCGCTTGATCTTGCCATTCGTATGCGTCAGGCGTGGCTAGATAAGGAGTCTTCCAAGTGAGCATTAGATTGAGCGAACGCGATACCCAGTTGATTAAGCAAGGCTTGTCATGGTTTCAGCACGCAGCTGTGCCACGGAATCAATCCCTGTCTACTTACGGTATCAACTCGGCACTTCAATCGCCATTTAAGTATGTGCAAATTCTTCCTGGTTGGCAAAAGTACCGCTGGCGCATTGAGATTTGTTTTGCGCTGGATCGTGCCATGAAATCTGAATGGCAAGATGGCGATCTGGAAGGTTTACGCGATTTGATAGTCAGCATGGGTTATCAAATCATCGAAACCCATTCGTCAAATACAACGGTAATTTTCAGCCTAAAACAGTATGTGAGCCGAAGTGTTTGCCGCTCTGTTTACCAGCGCGATTTGAACGGTGGCTATACAAACTTGGCTTTGCCCGCTGGTTGGATGGCTTAGATAAATTTGATACAGGAGGCAGGCAAGTGAGCGAACGCCACCAGTACAAGCAAGGTGACACCGTGCGGGTCAAACCAGCGCCTAGCGAAGCATCCCGCCTTATTTCCATTCGGTTTAAGGAGGAGTGTAAAGGAACCCTAACCGCTATAAGGCAGTACTTAATACAAAACAGAGAGATGACCGATGAGGAGGAACTCGCCAGCTTGCGGGCGGAGGTGGCCTATCTGCGGTCTGCGCTGGCAGGTTTCATGGACATCGCAAACCAGTATGAAGCAGCCCACCGTGAGAAGATTCAGACAGACGAATACTACAAAGGCTCACTGGACGGGCAGGTGAAAATGGCGGCACTCGCAGCGAACATACTGCGGAAAGTTGCTACCGATGAAGCAGGAACGGAGGCACAATCATGACAACTGAAACCAAGAATCCAGCCGTCATCACGGCGGCGGAGTTCGTCGCTGACGGTTACGCGGCGAAGGTTGCGGCGGGCGATGTAATAGCTAGGGGCACAACTGGTGAGCGTGTCACCAGAATAAGAGCAAGTAACGATCCCGATTGGGAATTAGAGGCGTTTTATCCAGATGAAATTTCAAGCAAGGTGTGGTGGGGTTTAACTGGCGATTGCCCTATTGACCTAGAGTGGCTTTACCCTACCGACGACGCCACACCCGCAACCGACGAACTCGCCAGCCTGCGGGCGGCGAATGCGCGGTACCGGTCGGCGCTGGAGGCGATCAAGAGCGCGGCGTTGAACTACTCCCAAGATCAGCAAAACAATAGCGATGGGAGTAACATGGCGTTCGTAGTCGGTCGCTTATCTGGACTAGGTTTTACTGGCGAAATTGCCCGCGCCGCACTTGCCGAAACGGAACTCAAGTCGTGAAGCCTGGAGATCGCATTAAGTGGACGGTAGAAATTGACCGCTACCGCCATGAGCAATACCCCGATCAAAGCGACGAAATTCTAAACGATTGGCTGTATTACCAAGGCATTCAGATTGCACACGACCAACGCGCTAATGATCCACCGGACATGATAGCTATCGCAGGTCATGGTCAGACTGTCGGCTTCCGTGTGCTGGTGCCAAGAGCGATGGCGCAGCAGGCGTGGGATAAGTGGCATATAAAGGAAGGTCAGTAACCAATGAACAACCAACCCCGAACGGTCTATGCCATCTACGACTTCCTCTCTGAGGGCGTCTACGAGATGCAACCGGAATGGCACGTCACGTTGGAATCGGCGCTTGAGTCTGCCGTTCCGGGGAACCTGATCGGGGAAATCTTCGACCCTGACCGCTTCAGCAACTTGTACATCTACAGGATCACCAAGCGCCTAGACGGGCAGGGCGTGGTCGAGGATGTCAATCTGGCGGCGGTGCCTCACGATGTGAGGCGGTACAGGGTTGAGGAATGGCGGCTTATTCCAGTGCTGCGGACGCGGTGAGAGAAAGAACAATGATTTCAGGCTACAACGAATATGGGATGCTTGAAAGCTATGACCCGGAAACGCGAATGCTTTGCTACTTAGCGGACGGAGAAGTTCGCTGTGAGGAGAATGTTGATCCCCCCGCGTGGTATCTAGCGGTGGCTGATCGTATTTCTCCATTTGTACCTGACATCGACGATGGTGAATATGTGTTCTAAAGGAGATGAAAATGGGTAACAGACATAGCGTTCAATACGAGATAGCCCAATTACATGTAACCAAGTTCTTTAAAGGGACTGACATAACAAGGCCGATACAACGTGAAAGACGGAACCAATTTGGCATAATGATATTGCCTAAATTGAATGTGCTTGATCTGGATGATTATCTCTGTTTTTCAGAAGTTCGCAATTACCAGCACTCAATAGCACCTTACGAGCGCGTCCTGTCAATTGGTGAGGTTGACTTGATTTATGTTCAACTTTTACCGTTAGAGGGATCTTGGATGGACGAAGCAATTGAATATTCCGATCATGAAATAGCCCACATCATCGAATCTAATTTCGATGATATTGCAAAATCATTGGAGCCGATTGCTTCAAATATGAAACCGCATTCATACATGCCTTATCAATCAGTCCACTTGATGTCTTTGTGGAAAAGCGAAGTTGAGGTCATTGAATATGACGGTGACGTTGATGTCGAATATGGCTTCGGCTTTGCAGGCATTATTCATAATGCCGATCTAGTAAAACTTACCGCCGCCTAGTAATCGAGGTTCCATGACTGACAACACAACCGAATTAACCTGGAACGACAAGAACAGCTTGCGCTCAAATTTGCGCGGGATGATCGTGCGCGAAGTGAAATCCCTCTACTTTTCCCGGTACGTCCCTGAAGAGCGATCAGGCCGCGAAGAGTATGAGGATTGCACCAAGGAAGATCTGCTGGACATGTGGCTAAACGAATTGGCAGACTTGATCGACAACCACCGGGAAGCGTTTAGGCACGAATGTATTGAGCGGTTAGGCCCCAAGGAGTAATGATGGCACAGCCAGAAAATATGACGGTGAATCGCCGTAAATGGTTCCAGAGTTTCGAGATATGGCGATCCGATCAATTCACCGATGTTGAACGCGCTCATGCAATTAGTAGGATGATTGTGAGTAGAAATGCTTACATTGCCGAACGCCGGAGATGGATGGCAGATTACACCGTAGCGGAAAACGCAAGACTTCGAGAGGTAATCAAGAAAGCGATTGATGACCTTGAAGATATGCCGACAGCGAAAGCGGTTGTAGATCAACTTCGCAGCGCACTAGTACCAGCGTTGATCCCTAGTTCCCTCGATTGAGCAGATTCACCGCCCGCCGCTTGGTTTCCTCTGGCCGCCTGTCATACTGCTGTGTCTGCTTGATATTGCTGTGACCGGCCAGCGCCGCAATGGTAGCCCCGTCCGTCCCTGTGTCCCACAAATTGGAAATGAACGCATGGCGCATATCATGGGGACGGACAACCTCAATCCCCGCCAGTGTCGAACGGCTCTCTAGCATGTTATAGACGGTCTGCGCCGTGATCGGTTCCCTATCAACATTACAAAAGATGTACTGGTCTTTGTCCCCGCCGATCACCTTCAACCATTCATTCATCAAAGCCAACGTGTCACTGTTCATCGGGACAGTGCGCTCTTTGTTGCCCTTGCCGACTAGTTGGATCGCTTCATTCTTGAGGTTGCCCCGTTTCAGGTTCACCAGTTCATCCCGGCGCAACCCGCACATGTACAGCACGTACAAGGTCAGCTTATCCCGCATTCCCTTTAGCGAAGCTCCGCATGTCGCTACCAACGCGTCGAACTCCTGAGGCGATACGTAGCGGCTCCGCAACTCCCTGTGACCGCGCTCTGCCTTGAAGTCGCTCAGGCGCATGTACTGTTCGGCGCTGATGTACCCATGCCGCCACGACTCTTTGAGGACACCCCGCAGCGCCGCGTGATGCCGGTTGATCGTCGCTGGTGCATAGTTGAGCTTCGGACTAGCCAGCCGTGCCAGTACAAAGCTGATATGCTCTTGTTCAAGGTAAGGCCAGGGACAATCCAGGAACGTGACCCCTAGACACTGGGCGATATTCTCCAGCGCGTTCTTCATCGTGCGAAAGCTCTTTGGACTTCGCAGCTGCGCCAGATAGGTCATGCCGGGGTTTTTGGTATCCGGCAGGGCTTCAAAATCGAGGGGGATAATCTGCATAGAACATCCTTTCTATAGGGTTTATGAAAAGAGCCATTCTCATACGAATGTTTTCATAAGTTTATAGAAAGGATTTTAGCACAGCAGTTCTACGGCGCAAGACTTACTGAGTCTGGAAGCCTTCCCGCTGCAACATGACCCACACGTACCCGCCATTCCAAGAGATGAGATACGCGGGCGTCCTGATCGGCTGCTGCCAGATGACATAGCCACTGACCACTGCCGACTGCTGCGTGAAACCCGTGCCGCTTTGAATGGAGACTGTGACCGGGGTTCCGACCGGGAGCATTCCACCGACTGGCGCGGTTGTGGTCACACAGTGGGCGTAGGTGCCAGTGCAAGGTGCCAGCGCCGTGAAATCGACCTGCTGCTGGACAGGCGCAAAGTGAAGGGCAAAAGCGAGTAGACTAATCCAAAACATACAAACCTCCTATGGCAAGATAGCCTGAGCAATTCCCAAAACGCGGGCATTCAGTTGAATGAACCCGGATGAAGTAGCTCCAGGAGTGAACGTGCCGGTAAATCCTTGCACATAGTTTGTTCCGCTTCCTATAATTGAAGCTACAAATGTTATGTCGTGGTCATTATACAACCCATTTGCCAGAATAAGATCGGTTATGTCACATTCGACATTAAGCGCAGCGTTTGCAGTTGCAGAGTTATTCCACGGGCCTCCATAACTACTACTGACATCTACTCCGTTAACCCATAATTGTAACCCTTTGGGATGATGGGTAGAACGATAGACTTTGTAAGCGTAGCTAAATGCAGCGCCTGAAGCTCTGAACAGAGAATCAAACTGAGAAAGGACATACAGCGGAAAGGTTTTGAACCGAATAACCACCCGCACAATGTCAGTCACAGCTTCATCAAACTCTAGCTTAAAAACAGCCGTGGCGTTATTTGTGCCATCCTGACTGACAGGCTCAGTCCAAGTGTTCTCTGACCAGTACGGAAATGTCTTGATCGCCACTGACTGGGTTTGAATATCTTCCAGCGCCCCGACCACCACCTCCGCCGCGTTTTGTTCCATCTGGTCAACCGTGCTAATCACCAGATCAACCATGACGCCGCTATCGCTGGCGCGTTCGTTCACTTCCAGTACCCAGAAGGTATTATCCACTTCGAGGTAGGTGTACTCTTGTCCGTCCCGCTGCACCGTGCCGTTGTACCAGAGCCGGATTTTATCCCCTGGGCGAATCGTCTGTGTGATCTTGACGCCACGCACTTTGTAGGTAATCTGTGGGTCTTTGCTGCGTTGCAGGTAAGCCGCCATCGCGTCATATAGGGCGTTGGCTGCTGCGATTTTGGCGGTCGATGAGTTGGCTACCGGCGCGATGGTCTTGAATACTACGGTCTTTTCGTTCTGCCCGTAGGTGGCAATCGAAGCCGCGTCTTCGAGGTAGTAGAGCGTTTGCCCGTTGTCGGTGACGGTGTTGATCGTGTAAGGCGTGGTACGGGTGCTGTCTCGCAGCGTGAGCGCCGCCGCCCCTTCCCCGGCTCCGAAGCCCGTTACCCAGTTCACTACGCCCCGCGTGTTCTCCATGACCTCAAGGCTTTCGATCAGCAGCACGTCGGGGTTACTGAGCACGCCCTCGCCTAACCCTTGTAGGTTGGTCAGGGTTAGCCCGCTATCGGCTCCAAACACGCCGATCTCAACCTGGTTATTGGCAAGGCCGCTGCGGAGGTGATAGCCGCGCTCCTCCGCCAGTCGCAGCAGTGCCTTGAACACGTTGGTTCCAGTGAAGCGGGCGCTGTGCAGGTTAGACGCGATGCCACTTTCCACTGAAGTTGTCCACCCCGGTACCAAGGCGATCAGACCGCTGGCAATCGAGGTGATGGTGGCATTGGTGTACTGCCGCCCGTTGCGGACGGTACGCCGCGCAATCGCGTCCATCGGATCCGCGCAGTCGATGTCCAGTGTGAAGTTGCTGGCGTTCACCGACTTGCGAATTTCCAGAATGACACCTCTGGCAAATTCCCGCATACCCGCTTCGGTATCCAACCAGACTCGGACCACGCGCTCATTTTGCAGCAGGTCGCCCGCTCGTTTGTCGGTCAGGCTCCCACTGAGCTTGAGCCGCCCCTGCCCATCCAAGCGCCGGGAAACGGTGGCGCTGTCGCAGGTAAGTACCGGGCCTTCGCCTAAGCGAGTAGACCCGGTTGGATCATAGACATCGACGAGAATACGCATGGCCTAGAACTCGCAGTACAAGTCGCTAATGGCGAAAGTCTTGGCACTGGCCGTGAGGGTCGTCAGGATGTCCGCTGCACCCAGGTTATTAGCGGAGATGGTCGAAAGACCCGTGTTAAAGCTCAGTTCGGGACCTCGATTGATTGAGAATACGCAGCTATTGCCGGAGACCCGGAAGTACAGGTCATAGACCCCGTTGGCTGCAACCGCATTGTTGAGCGGTGCTGAGGTGTTGGTGTTGGTCCCATCCGAGATAACAGCCACCCACCCCGCGTCTGGAACCGACGTGTCATAGCGGAAGCCAATGCCTGTCACCGCGCCCAGGTTGGCCGCGTTGGTTGGACGTGCTGACCACAGACCGCAAAAGACGCGGATGTTGGTGATGTCAGAGCCGAGCTTAATCCGGGTGAAGAATTCCGGGTTGTACTCCGGTCTGACCTGTGTGAAAGCTGCGGTTTCCTGACCGGCCTGGGTGTTGAGTGTGGCCGCCACCGCCTGCTGCACAAACGTATTGACCGAGTCATTGGCATTGCTCAGCGCTCCAGCCCCAATGGTTGCAGGCGTAACCCCAATCCCGGTGAAGCCAGCGGCGTTGCCCCGAATGCGCCAGCTATTTTTCAACCGTGGGTGAGACATCGGCTGGTAAATTTCCGAGGCGTACTCAATCCAGAATACCCCGGTCCACATCAACACGATCTGATCTGCTGTGCCGGTCAGTGCCCGGTCACGTTGGCCGATGAGACGAATGTTTCCCGTGTTGTGCCTGATAATGGTTGATTGTGCAGCGTTGGCATTGAGTAGCGTAATCACATCGCCCACGTTGCCGCCGTTGATGGTATCCAGGTCATCGACCGCGGCTGAAGCCTCATTGCTGATGTTGTTTCGCGTTTGACTAACCGTGATAGCGCCGCTGGCAATGGTCAGGTTTGCGTTGGGACCGTGGCTTAAGAGAATGCCTGTTGGTACCAGCAGGCCAACCCAGTTGGTCCCGTCGTGTTTCAACCACACGACCTGATTTGTGTTGTTGAGTGTGACGGTCGAACCGGAGGTTGGTAGACGAATGTTACCCGTCTGCACGATCCGCACGGTTCGGGAAGCGTTGACAATCGAAATGAACATCTGCCGACCTGCCGCGCCATTGTTAATGGTCGCCAAATCGTCAGTGGCAGCAGCGCCTTCCGTATCCACCAACACGTTCGACTTGGTAGGTGTAATCGCGCCGCTGGCAATGGTGAGGCTTTCCGCCGTGCCAAAGCTCTGGCGGTCAAAGGCTTGCACGCCATTCAGGATGTCATTGACGTAGCCGATCAACTGATTGAGTGGCACCAGCACATCGGTCTGATCTGCCGTCGTGCCGTCTACAATGCCGCTGGTA
>ERZ761596.12-NODE-12-length-69054-cov-93.198293_pt1 | contig 69054 bp, 110 predicted proteins | sample MGYA00512166_ERZ761596 | MGnify/ENA primary metagenome ERZ761596 (study PRJEB28899, sample SAMN03785556) | bioreactor sludge metagenome | biome: EBPR Sludge; feature: EBPR Bioreactor; material: 0.22µm filtered reactor supernatant | place: Saint Lucia: Queensland...
GGACAGACATTACGTCTCAGATCAACAGCAGCACGTGGTCGAGAGTACAGATCACTGCAACACTGGCTAACCCATCGGTTGGTTTCAAGATCAGCACGAGCGGCGATGCGATAGACGTGGACTGCGTGCAGAATGAGGCGGGTTCGGTAGCTACGAGTCCGATTGTTACGACGACTGCGACGATTACAAGGAATGCGGATTCGCTGACGTTCCAGACGGCTAGTAACATTGATTTTGCTGTGGGGACTCTTTATTGTGAAACACAGATTGCCTCCTCTTTGACGTCTCGAAGGGCGGTACTCGTTGGTTCAGATGGGTTTTCATACATCAACACCGGAGACGCCAATACCGTATGGAAAGCATATGATGGAACGAACATAGTAATAAAAAGCGGGCTATCTGATATTTCCACAGGAAAAAGAAAACGCGCCATTGCTTGGGGAACAGGGCTAAAAGTGACGGGTGATGGTCTATCCCCTGCGTCTGGCTCATTTGACGGATCTTTTGGGTCTGGTGCTACAATTATAATCGGGCAGTCCATCAACGGCTACGTCGGCCCCGTCGCCATCTACAACTACCAGATGACCGACGCAGAACTACAGGCGATTACAGCATGAGCAATATCCTAGCCACACTGCATCCCTATTCTAATATTCCTCCCGGCTCTGTCTATCGCGGAAACGGCAAGTTCGATATTCTTGAGCCAGCGCCTTTTACTCTTGTTAATGTAAAGCGCAAGGATGTCAATAACGCTGGCACAGCTACTTTCACTGCTCCCGGCGAGACAATAAAGACTCGACTGGAGTTGCGGAAGCTCGCACTGGCTGAGCATAAAGCGCAGAAGCTCAAGGCTATCGCACTACGACGAGAAGAGGTAATTGCCGCACGTTACCTTGATCTGACTACGAGAATCGCAGCGCTTAACGTGTCGATAGCTGGCACTCAGCAGAACATCGATACTCTGAATGCTCAGATTACGACCATTACTGCGGACCTCACAGCCTCTAATGCTCTACTGGCTACCAGGGCAACCGCTCTTGCTACTGCGCAAGCAAGTCTGGCAGCAGCTACTACACCAGAGCAGGTGGCTACTAGGACTGCAACTCTTGCCACAAGACAGACGCAGTACGACACGGCACTGGCTGCACGCGAGGCTGACCAAACAAGGCTGACCACTCGCCAAGGCAATCTGGCGAAGAATGAATCTACTCTTGCGACTCGTACTGCGCAACTGGCAACGCTGCAATCCACGTTCGACATCTTCAAGCTGAAAAGAGGCATCGCATGATTCGCGTGATTTATCAGCCAGCGGTCGATGAGCTTATCCCCGACATCGTGACGTACTACCGGCTGCCCGTGTCCGGGCTCGACGTGCTTGACGTGCTCGTACCAGACGACTGGGACACTGACGGAACGGTGTTGTACTCGTCGGACAACTTCGACGAAGACGGGGACCCGATCCTGCCCGCAGAACCATTCATCCACCACTACGCCGGATGGGAAGTTTGATGGCCACTGATCTTCCAAAGATTTCACTGCAGGATACCTATGAGCACTAAAGAAGAACGCTGCTGGGCCGGATCAGAAGCCAGCTATGAAACAGCGATGGAAGCCGAGATCAAGATCGCAGCCGGAGGCTTTGACAAGGAAGACGAGTGTGAGTCTCCACGCCTTCTGGCCGTGAGTGATGGCCTGGCTACCATCACGATCAAAGGGCCACTGGTCAACAGCGACAGCCCTTACCTGAAGTACTTCGGGGTAACCGGTTACCCGGAGATCAGGGACGCGGTCCTGGCTGCCGTCAGTGACCCGGAGGTGAAGCAGATCCTGCTCGATGTCGATTCAGGTGGTGGCGCGGTCTCTGGCTGTGCCGATACCGGTGCGCTGATCAGGGCGGCACACAAGGTCAAGCCGATCACCACCTATGGTGAGACGATGGCCAGCGCTGCTTATTGGCTGGGTTGTTCCGCTGGCCGGGTCTATTCCGGCAAGGCAGCGCTCGTCGGCAGTATTGGTGTCAAGGCCACGTTCAAGGAGTACTCCAAGGCCAACGAAATGGCAGGGGTCACGGTAACGGTTATCCGTGCGGGCAAGTACAAGGCCCTGGCCGACTCCAACGAGCCACTGACAAAGGCCGGCGAAGCCCAGATTCAGGCCATGGTTGACGCCTCCTACGGAGTCTTTGTCGATCACGTGGCAGAGATGCGCGGCCGGACCTATGAGTACACCGACAAGACGATGGCTGACGGGCAGGAATTCATCGGCCAGGCAGCGGTAGATGTGGGCCTTACCGATGGCATTACCACGTTCGACGCCGTGGTTGGAGGCCTGAAGAAGAAAATCCTTGCGTCATTGTCAAAACCTATGGATAATACTGGTACCAATAGGTTCAAGCTATCTGGCGACCTAGCGCCCACAACTCCCGAGGATTCCACCATGGCCAAAAAGGCTTTGACCGAAGCAGACATCGCAGCTCTGGCCGCAGGAGCGGCTATTGAAGCCGTGGTGGAGGCAGTTATCGAGCAAGCAGATACAACCGAAACCGTGACAGCCGAGGTTCCCAATGGCGTGCAAGAAGAAGCGGCCACCGAAGAGGTAGTCGAAAAAGTTGCCACAAGCGACCCAACTGTTCAGTATCTGCAATCGCAGATCAAGGACAAGGACAGCGAACTTCTGCAGGCTGGCATCAAGCTGGCCAAGGTCGAGGAGCAGCTCGCCGAACTGAAGGCGACCGTAGATCCTTTGCTGAGCATCGCCGTCAAGTCCGTCACCAATATGGCGGTGGCCCTCAAGTCGGCCCCGGTCGCAACCCTCAGCACGCCAGCAGCGCAGGTCCTTGCCGAGCATGCCCGGTTGTCCGACCTGTTCCAGAAACAGTTTCCCATTGGCGGCGTTGCAGCGGTTTCCGCAAGCAACGAGCCCAAGAAAAGCGCGGCGTATGTCATGACCAACGTGACCCAAGCCCAACTCAACGCAGTACGTGGTTCCAAATAAGGGTATATCAACATGGCAAAGTTTCTCATTACGCCGACAACTCAGTCTGAGCGGATCATCACGGCTCGCGTTGGTGCCAACGCGGCCAACACCCGTTTTACCGACGTGGACGTTGGCAAGGGCGTCAAACTGACCGGCGACTCACAATACAACCTGCTCTCGGCGGCTGACCCGATCGAAGGCATCTGCACCAGCGTCGAGACCGGCGTCTATGACGGTTACGTCCTCGGCGGCGTCCAGACCAAGGGCTATGTGGACGCCACGGCTTATGGCCTGCAAGCGACTCCCGGCGTTGGCGTGATCGCCATCGGCGAATACGTCTATGCGGCTGCCCCGGCTGCCGTCCAGGTCGCCGAAACGCTGAGCACCACCATCCGTGTCGTCAGCGCCACCAACCAGGCGACCGCGAAGGCTCTGCCCTTCCTGGCCCGCGTCGTGTCCCTCGGCCCGGTCGGTACCGGTGCTGTCGGTACTGCCATCGTCATCGAACTGCTCTAAGGAGAGCCAGCATGGAATTCAAAGCAACACTTCAAGATGGCACCGGCCAGCACGAGATTACCCTGGACATGGGCCTGTACAAGTCCGAGCAGGGCTTTGTCGGCGCTCTCAATAGCCAGTTCCCCACGCCCCAGGGCATGCCCACGGCGAGCGAGCAGCTCTTTGCCCAGTGTGGCCTGTACCGCACGGCTGATCTGAAGTCTGGCATCAAGCCGGCCAAGATTCGTGACATCCTCGATGGCGGTGGCCTGTCGGCGGCTGGTACCGCGCCCGGCAGCACTGGCATCTCCCGCTTTGTCGCCCCCGCCGCCATCCTGGCCGGCGTGCAGAACGACATCTACGAGGACCGTTCGGGTGTCCTGGCCCAGTTCATGAACCTGGTCGCGTTCACGCAGTCGGTTGCTGGCAACCGATATGAGAAGCCGGTCTTCAACTATGACCCGGCCCGCAACAGTCGTTCCAAGCCTGTCGCCCAGTTGGCTGAACCGACCTCCATCGGCATGCTGACGGTTGGCGAACAGTCCGGTACGATCCCGATCTTCGCGTCGGGTCTGGAAATCAGTGACCAAGCCATGGACTATTTCGGCTTCGCTGAAGTCCAGAAGTGCATGTCGATCATGGCTACCTACGACATCGCCGAGCGTGCTGATGGTTGGCTGCTCTCGATGATGGCCGGCGACGCCGACCACGGTATGGCTGCCCTGTCTGGTGATCAGGTCGAGAAGGCGGTCACGATCGACAGCTCCATCGCGGCTGCCGGCGTCCTGACGCAGAAGGCCTGGATCAAGTGGATTGCCAAGCACAGCAAGCGTGCCCCGATCACCCACGTGATCACGGACATCGACGGTGCCCTGGCCATCCAGAACCGTACCGGTCGCCCGACTGCCAATACGGACAACCAGACCAGCCAGCGTATGGACACCATCGAAGTCGTGATGGACCCGCTGTGGCCGTCCAACCTGCCGATCTACATCGTGACCGATGCGAACTGGCCGGCGAATACGATCCTGGGCATCTCGAAGCCGAACGCCATCGTTCTGCACGAGTCGAGCACAGCAAACTATTCGTCCGTTGAGCAGTTCGTTACCCGTCGGTCGACAAAGTTCAGGATAGATTATGGAGCTGTCGCCGCACGATTCTACACCCGTGCGTTCCATAGACTGAACCTTGTCCTGTAAATAATACAGGCTCCCTACAAGCCCGGCCATGTGCCGGGCTTTATTTGTGCCTACCCAAACATCTTTAGGTGTTTTGTCTCTAGCATTTTCTCAACCATAGCCTTCTTCTGCTCCTCAGTCATTTTGCTGCGTATCAGCTTAGCTCGATCTGACCTTCTAATCCTCTCAGCATCAGACAAGTTTAACTTCTTTCCCTTTTTCATGTTACTGAGCAGGGCCTTTGTTTCATCTGTATGTGTAGTGCCTAATTTATTAGCTCTCATCTTCTCCCTAGTCTCCTCAGAAACTACCCGCCCAATACCAGCAGCCGATACTTTTGCTCGTGTTTCTTCTGAGTGCTTCCTTCCAGTATTGGCCATACGCGCTGCCTCGATTACCTTGGCTGCACTTTCTGGGTTGTCCCACGGGCCACGCTTTCCTTTGAGAGCCTCACTACACTTGCGCTTATGGTCCTCAGATAAGACCTTTCCAGTGTGTAGTTTCCTAAAAGCCTCACCAACTTCTGGTCTCTTGGTCCCGTACATTGGGTTTCCCTCTCCAGCATTTTTGGCCCTTAACTTAGCCCTAGTCTCCTCCGTAGCCACGTACCCTCTAGTACTGCCAGCCTCAGCACAGATGTTGTAGTCACCCATGACGTCAATCCACACCTGCTCTACTACCAGTAGTTGGTCAATGTCAAAGACCTCCTCACAGATACCCCAAGCAAACTTGTCTTGTCCGTGTTTGTTGTAGGACCTCTGCATGTGGATGTTTGTGTGGCAGTTGCGCTGCAGCAGGTTTAGATGGGACTTTATCCGGCTGTAGACATCGAAGCTGGACCCTACATAGAACTTGTTTGAGGTACGGTTCTGGATGTAGTACACGCCCATGAAACGATAGTCTGGCAGCTTTGAAAATGACATGGACTCGATCATTGCCCGCCGAGGGGACTGGGGCAGGGTCTCTGTCACGATTGCTGCCCCTCCTTTGCCACGGCCTCCTTCAGTAGGCGGCGCATGAGTTGGGCCAACGTAAGGTCCTGCGCTTCAGCCAGAGCGTGGCCAGCATCGAGCAGTTCAACAGGGATGCGGAAGGTGAAGATTTTCTCGGTTTTCATTCGGGTCTCCAGTAAAGTTGTTATGCTAGCAACACCGCACCGTTCTGTCAACCTTAGCCAACATCAGTCACAACATGGTAAAATGCCGGGAAGGAGATTTCCATGCTGACGACCTATACCACCTACAACGACGTGCGGGCTGCCCTGGGCGTCAGCGAGGAAGACATCCCGGACGTGGTCCTGGACCTGAACCTGTACGCTGACACGCTCACGCAGGAGTTCGAGGAGATTGATCTGACCCTTGAGTCCACCTACACAACGACGAAGGCCCTGCCAGTGAAGACTGCTGCTGAGGCAAGGTTCCTTACAGCCTGCAACCTGTTCGCCACTTACTCGGTGGCCAAGCAGTTGACCGCCACCATGCCGTTGTTCGCCGCCAAGCAGGTGACGGATGGGAAGGCTCAGATAAGCCGCTTCGACAACCCCTACAGGGACGTGATTGCGCAGGTGACAGCGCAGTACGAGAAGGCCCGCACCCGGCTGGTAGCCGCGTTCGGGGCCATTGGCGCGGTCACGACAGCGACCGTGGCCAAGTCGTACTTCGGGATCGTGTCTCCCAGCGTGGACCCGGTGACAGGCGTATAACGATGGACATGATCAGCCTCAGACAGGATTTGATCAGGGATGAGGGCTTAAAGCTGGCTCCCTACCGCTGCACCAAGGGGTTTTTGACAATTGGAGTTGGCAGGAACCTTGACTCATGCCCACTTACTACTGAGGAACTTCGTAAGGTAGGGCACGACGGTAGACGCAAACCTATAACTGCTGCGCAGGCTGAGTTACTCCTTACTAATGATATTACAAGGACGATGGAGTCGCTAGACAGGTGCCTACCTTGGTGGTCTACCCTTGACGACACAAGACGCAGTGTTCTAGTCAATATGGCGTTTAATCTTGGTGTTGAAGGTCTCAAAAGATTTAAGGACACTTTATCAAGTGTGCAGGCAGGAGAATACCAAGAGGCGGCTAAATGTATGTTAGACAGTAAATGGGCATCACAGGTAAAGGGCAGGGCTGTCAGGCTAGCTAACATGATGAGAACGGGGGAGGTATGAGACTCCTGGACGCAGCCAGACGCTTCGACAAAACTACAGCTACTGACGCCTATAGTGCGACTACTTTCAAGTGTCAGTTCGAGGTCCTGGCGTATTCCAAGATCGACGGTGTAGCTGTTAAGAAACGCCAGATAAGTACAGCTTCTAGCGTTACCATCCCGGCGAGACGGGTTGTTACCATTCATGGGCAGACCTATCTCGTCGGGCATGGAGCGCCAGATTTCTGGGATGATGAGACCATCCGGCTCAACTACGTTGTCCAGGGCGCGGACGGCCTTGCCAACCTGACAACGATCGCTGACGAGCTTGCTGGCACTGCACCGGGCACCGCCTACGCTGCGCTGGCCTTCGCCAAGTACCTGCCGGATGCTGAGGACTCCTCGAAGTACCCACCGCAGTACCAGGTCTTTCTGTCGGGCACGGAGTCTGCCCCTGCCGACTCCCTGATCTACCTCAACTCGGTCTGGTACCTGGTCAAGGAGTCCTATGTCTCGACCTCCGGGCTGCGAGTGTCGCTGGCCAATGTGGTCGAGTCCCCGAACTTTGAGATGGCGACGTTCACCTCCCGCGTCTATGCCCCGCTGACGGACACCTACGTGGACACACCCTCAGCTATCAAGGTGTTCCGCATCAAGTGGGCAGAGCACTTCGAGTACCTGAGCAAGGCCACAGAGCAGTACGAGCGCGGGGACCTGACCGTGATGATGCTCAAGGCCGTGACCCCTGATCCACCGGACACCCTGACGCTCTCAGATGGCGTCTGGCGCATCCTCTCCGCACAGGATGAGGGCCTGACCTGGAGCTGCCATGCTCGAAGGGCTTGAGAAATTCGACGCTGATGTAGGGGCGTGGTTCGGGGCGGTGGAGAGGGCCGCGCAGGACGCGGCGGCGGGCCTTGCCGAGATCGCCCTGCAACAAGTCCTAGAGGAGTCTCCGCAGTTCACTGGTGACTTTGTCTCTGGGTGGGAGGTGGGATTCAACAACCCACCCAACATCTGGAGACCTGCAAAACTCCTGACCCACAAGATGATCTCGTCCGGTGTCGTTGACCCATACGAGAAAGGGGATGCTCCGGCCATAGAGCACGCCCTCAATAAGGCTTGGCCACGGCTGTCAGCGGCCAAGGCGCAGCCCCTTGGCACCGACATCTACCTGTCCAACTCAGCAGTGCATGATGAGCCCTACGCTTGGAAGATTGAACGTGGCGAGATCGACTTCCGATCAGTCAACCCAAGTTCATCCCATGTCGTGTCCAGGGCCGTAGATTTCACGAAGCACAGGTTCGCCAGCATCGGCAGATCACAGCTCACCATTCTCAGGAGTCTCGGTGTATGACCACTGAAGTCCAAGTCCGCGATGCCATCGTGGCCTACCTGAACCCTGCGTGGGCTCTGACCTACCCCACCGTCAAGCTGTTCTATGAGAACGCGGTCAAGGTCGATCTCGATGCTGTGGGCAGCAGCTTTCTACGGGTGATGATCGAGTTCACAGACAGCGTCCGCCAGGGCATTGACCTTGCCCCGTACACAGCCAGCTATGGGGAAGTGATCCTGCAGTTGTTCTCTAAGGAGGGCCAGGGTACACGCGACGCCCTAGTCAAGTTGAACTACCTGCGTGAATTACTGAAGTACCAGCGCCTGACTGGCGTGGACCTGGACTGCCCGAGGTTTGGCCGGAAGCAAAGCCGTAACGGCTGGACCAGCCAGGACCTGATCGTGCCTTTCTACTTCTTCCAGTAATTACTGGATGTGCCAGTCATTACCAATAATGGTCAATGATTTTGGTTTCTGAAGTTTCAATAAAAGGCAGTCCCAAGCCATTTGCGACATAACCCTGTCGCCTTTTCGCCAGTGATTAACTGTCCTGGTGGAAACATGCAGCAGACCTGCGGTCTTCTTCACATTCAGATTGTATTCGTCCATGATCAGGGCGAGATTTTCCGGGGTAGGGGCGGGCGTCATGGCATCTCCTTTCCCGGCATTTTAGCATATCGTGGGACCACAGTTCGCATCTGAGGACCATTCAACTCTCGTGCCCAAGCGAGAAAATGCCAGAGCGCTAGAATTCCAGTAGGCCCAAAATCGTTTTCGACTAAGGCCGAAGATTATCTATCATTTGGCTTGAAGCCGAAAGGGCATATTCCATGAGCATCACACTTTCTACCGGAGCCACAGTGGCTGTGGCCAAAACTTACTCCCCCGTCCTCACCCTGGCTGGCACCACGATCACCGCCATCACGAATGCCAACCCGGCAGTCGCCAGTACGGCTACCCCTCCCACCGTTGGTGATTATGTCGTCATCTCGTCTGGCTGGGGCCTGCTTGACCAACGGGTTTGCCGCGTGTCAGCGGTCGCCGCTGGTGTCTCCATGACCCTTGAAGGCGTCGATACCTCTGACACGACCAAGTACGCTGGTGGTGTTTCGGCGGGTGCTGGTACCTTCCGCAAGATCACCGCCTGGTCCGTGCTGTCGCAGGTCAAGGGCGTGAGCGCTTCCGGTGGTGCGCAGCAGTTCGCCGACATTACCTCGATCACGGACACGGTCAAGCGCCAGATTCCGACCATCAAGGACGCGGTCAACATGACCATCGACGTGTTCGATGATCCGACCCTGGCCTGGTACGCTGACGTGAGCGTGGCGGACGAAGCGCGGGCTCCCTACGGACTGCTCATGACCTTCCCAAATGGCTCGAAGCTGGCTGCGAACGCCTACTGGTCGCTGTTGAAGGTGCCGACCATGGCCACGAACGAGGCCCTGATGACGCAGATCAGCCTGTCCTACGCCGCCGAGCCGCTGCGCTACTCGACGTAATCCTGACATAACCGCTAGCTGTAGGCAGTTAGCGGCTCCAGAACCCACTGACCAGCGGAGCGATCCGTGTCCGTACCCGCCTCGCGGACAGGTCAGTGGCACCAACCTAGAGGTGGACCAATCACATGAGGCGATACCATGTTTGTACTGCAACCGAAACCCACCTTCAAGCAACCCGTGGCCATCCCGACCACCGATGGCGATGCGACAGTCACGTTCGTGTTCAAGCACAAGGGGCGCAAGGCCCTCAAGGCTTTCTTCGACAGCCTGGGTGATGGCGAGACCGCCCGCACCGATCTGGACGCGCTCCAGGAGCTGGTCGAGGGCTGGGAAGGCGTCGATGTCCCGTTCGATGCTGCCGCCCTGGACATGCTGCTGGACAACTACCCGTCCGCAGCCCGTGCCATCTTCGAGGGCTACAACAAGGGCCTGTTCGAGGGGCGGCAAAAAAACTCGTAGCCCTGGCTGCCCGGATGTACGACTCCGGGCCGTCAGACGCTGAGCTGAAGGCCATCGGCCTGTTGCGGGAAGACGTGATGGACACCTCGGACTTCGAGGTGTGGCCTGACAACTGGCTGCCTTACGAGATTTTCTGCGAGGTTTCGGACCAGTGGCGAATGGAGCAAGGCGGCCCGGTAGGGTTGGACCTCAACGTGGTCTTCCAGGTCATGGACCTGTTCGAGGTCCAGGGTACGGACGAGAGGCTTGATACGCTACGCGCAATACGAGTGATGTCATCCTCAGCAATAACGCAGATGCACAAATCTTAGGAGTTAGGTCATGAGTGGTACGGACGCAGCAGCAACCCTAACTCTGAGGATTGACACCGGGCAGGCCAAGGCCGATCTCGAACTACTCAAGGAAAAGTACGGCGACCTGCTGGCTGTCATGCGGGCACCCGCGACCGGCAAGGGCGTGGAGGGGATCGGCGCAGATGCTGAGTTCGCCGCCAAAAAGATCGACAGCCTGACGAAGCAGGTAGCTACGCTGCAGGCGAAGACTGCTGTGGCGTCTGACGGCATGGCCAACAACATGAAGATCATGTTGCGAAGCGCCGAGATGACCGGGGCTGCCTCCATTAAAGCTGGCGAAGCCCAGATCAAGAACCTTGACAGACTGAAGGCGGCCCAAGCGGCTGTCTATAGCGAATTGTTGAGGGGTGACGAGCAAAGGGCTAGGGCACAGGCGGGTCTGCGGGAACTTAACGCAGCCGGAACCAATGCCTCTGAAAGAGCCAGGGCACTGGCTGCGGAAAAGCAGATAACTCAAGAAATGGTTGCCCAAGCGGCAGCCAGAGAACTAAACGTAACAGGAGCACGGGCTGCTGAAAGAGCCAGGGCACTGGCTGCGGAAAAGCAGATAACTCAAGAAATGGTTGCCCAAGCGGCAGCCAGAGAACTAAACGTAACAGGAGCACGGGCTGCTGAAAGAGCCAGGGCACTGGCTGCGGAAAAGCAGATAACCAAAGAGCTGGAGGCTCAGGCCAAATGGCTGGCGCTAACTGATAAGCAGCGAGCATCTGCTACTGTTCAGGCCGCGAAGGCTTTCTACGGGGGAGCTAGACAGGAGCAGTTGCCCGGTGTTGCGGGGTCGTCTCAAGCTCTTGCAGCCGCTCAGGCGCGGGGCAGTGTTGTCGCAGCCGAGGCAGCCTACAAGTCGTTGTCCACTGCCACCAAAGAAAGCGCCGCCTCCCAGGTTCACTGGAACAAGGTCGCTAACGAGGGGCATGCGGCGGCGAGGGGTTTGGCCGGTTCGCTGGGGACGTTGTGGATCACTTACGGCTCACTCATCCCGCTGCTGGCTGGAGCAACCATTGGCAGCGCGTTCATAAACGCAGCCAAGGCTGGCTCCGAGTTCGCCTACCAGCTCACCTTTGTGAAAGCCCTGGGAGGTGAGTCTGCTGAGGCAGTACAGAAGCTGTCTGATGCTGCCCTGGGCCTTTCACAGACCGGTTTGCGAGGACCTACAGAGATTGCCAGCGGCTTCAGGATACTGGCTCAGGCAGGCCTTGATGCGTCCGAGGCTCTTGAGGCGATGCCACAGACATTGAACCTTGCCACGGTCGGTGAGATGGAGATGGAGCAGGCGGCTGTCACCCTGGTTGGTGTGATGAAAGCCTTCAATCTGACAGTCAAGGACTCTGAGCGCGTGGGGGACGTGTTCGCCAAGGCGGCTGCCCTGTCGCAGACCTCGGTCCAGGGTATGACTGAGGCCATGAAGACAGCCTCCGTTGTTGGCGAACAGTATGGCGCAAACCTCGAAGACACAGCGACTGCCATCACGCTGCTTGCAAAAGTCAACATCACTGGAACTGCTGCGGGCACATCCTTCCGCAATATGCTCAAGGAACTGTACGCCCCTGTACCACAGTCAGCCAAGGCCATGGAGAACCTTGGCCTGAAAACAAAAGATGCTGAGGGCAATCTCAGAAACTTTGCTGATGTGGTGTTCGATATGAAGGGTAAGTTGGCAGACTTCAGTAAGGGAGACCAGGTAGAGATACTTCAGAGGCTGTTTGGTGAGAGAGGTGCTAAAGAAGCTGTTGCCATGCTTGCTCTTACCAAAGACAAGTGGATAGAGCTGCGTGATGAGATCAAGAACTCTAAAGGATTCATGGAGGGAGTTGCCACCGAACTTGAGAACACAGCCAAAGGTAAGTGGGCTCAAGCAATAAACACCATGAAGGTCCAGCTAGTCACTGCCTTCAATGAGATGGAGCCCATCTTCAGTCAGTTAGCAGACAACCTCAAGGCGTTGTTCGCTGACCCCGCATTCCTACAAAATCTGAAGTCGATTGTCGGGGGTATGGCATCGCTGACCAATGCCGTAATAGAGATGGCCCCACACTTAATCACTCTGGCACAGGCTTGGGTAGTGTACAAGGCTGGGATGATCACCGCTGCTGTTTGGACTGCCACTTCTACAGCAGTCATGGGCTTTGCCACGAGCATGCAGATTGCCAGTGGCATCATGGGTCCAGCACTTGGGCCAATGGCGTCCATGAAGGCCATTGTTGCTGGCTTGCCCTCACTCCTCATGGCCATCCCAACACCTCTCACGATCATTGCTGGGGGGTTGGCAGCCGGTGCAGTCGCCTGGACTATCTGGGGCAATAACGCCTCACGGGCCGGTGACAAGGCCTATGACGCTGCCGTCAGGGCATCAGCCGCTCTGGACAAGGTTTCTCGCCGGGAGAAGTACGGGGTCGGGGACCTGGGCGAGGCCCAGGAAGAATTGGACAAGGCTGAGAAGCTGCTCAGTTTGAGGGTTGAGGGCCGGGCTACGGGCACCGCTCTCTCCGATGCACGTGAGTCAGTCGCCAAATGGGGCAAGGTAGTTGAGGGTCTGGAGAGGGAGAAGTACAAGGCCTCGAACGCTTCCGAGGGTCTGAAGGCTGCCGTGGCCGGAGAAACGAAGAAGCCGACACGCAAGGCCTCGGAGATTCTTGGGTCTGAAGGCAGGGGCGCTGGAGGCTCCGGTCGTGGTGCCCTGAAGGACGCTCGCTCCATCCTGAACGATAACCTTGAATCAGGTTTGAAGCAGGAAAAGATTCAGCTTGGCCGTGAGCTGATCGAGATCGAGATCGACCTCGCTGCCCAGACCATCAGCACGACAGTGGCCACGGAGAAGAAGAACCAGGCGACGATGGCATCACTTGAGATCGAGCGCCTGCTCATTGAGGCTTCTCTGGCTGACGCCAAGGCGGCTGGTGACAAGGTCCAGGTCGAGAAGTTCCTGAACGACCTAGCCGAGAACTCCCTAAAGCTGGAGAAGCAGCAGCAGCAAGCGCTGCTCGACACAACCAAGGCCCGCACAGCAAACAGGAATGCCATTGACGACCTGAGCGTGTCAACCGGCAGGTACATTGACGACCTTCAGTTCGAGCAGATCGCCCTCGACAAAACGGCCCAGGAAGTGGCCCAGCTCCGAATCGAGCGTGAGCAATTGAGAGCCGTTGAGGACCTCCAAAGACGTGTCGACAGGAACCAGGTCGACCCGGAGGTTGCAAAGGCTGAGCGTGGAGCGATCGACGCCAAAGCCGCCGCCCAGATGCAGGACCAGGAGTTTCAGCGGAGCTATGTGGCGGGGTGGAAGAAGGCCCACAAGGCCTACGTGGATGACGCGACCAACGCTGCCAAGCAGGCTGCTGACTCATATCAAGCGATGTCCAGCGCCATTGAGGGCGCACTGGACGAGTTTCTTACCACGGGCAAACTCAACTTTGCGAAGTTCGCCCAATCCGTGATCCTGGACATCGCCAAGATCGAGGCCAAGGCTTTGGCTGCCAAGGCCATGAGCAGTATCGGCGGGGGCGAGGGAGGCTTCGGCGGCATTGTCAACGGCATCCTCGGGATGTTCGGCGGGGGTGGAGGCGGGTTCAGCAGTGGTGACTTCGCCAACCTGGCGGCCAGCTTCATTGACAGCGCCAAAGGCAACGTCTTCTCAGGCTCCCCGAGCCTGCACGCCTACGCCAACACGGTGCAGACCAGTCCGAAGACCTTTGCCTTCCAGAACCTTCATGGCTTCGCCAAGGGTGGCATCTTCGCCGAGGCCGGGCCGGAGGCAGTCATGCCCCTGAAGCGTGACTCCTATGGGCGGCTAGGCGTGCAGGCTGAGGGCTTTGGTGGGTCGAAGGTGGTCAACATCACGGTCAACGTCAATGGTACTAACGCCCCGGATGTGAGAAGGGCCGCTGGACAAGGTGCACGAGAGGCCTTGTCAGCACTTAATGGAGCACGCAGATATGGCTGAGTTTCATGAGGGTAGGCTACCAGTTAATGTCAGGATGGGGGCAACCTACAACGACGAGTTCGCTGTGCAGATAGTGACCACAGCATCTGGCAAGGAGTATCGCAGGCTTATTCATCCTTTCCCTGTCCGTAGTTTTCAAATTAACTTTACCAACTGGCGGTCCACGATAGCTCAAGGTGTACTGGCCATGTACAGTAGAGTGTACGGTATGTATGCTGGATTCAGGGTTAGGTGCGAGGATGACTTCAGTACTAATGGCAGCGTCAATGTACCAACTGCAGGAGATTGGCAGTTACCTTTGATCTCTACTGGGGTGTATCAGTTAGTCACAGCCTACGGCTCTGGGGGAACACCGATTACCTTGGGACTGCCTTACAGGAAAGTGTATAAACCTGTGGCTGGGAGTACTGTTGTAGCTGTTGGTGCAGTGCAGCTAGATAGCTCTAACTTTACGGTTGACACCACTAACGGGCGTGTTACTTTTCTAGCCAATGGTACTTGGGCTATCACTAATATAACCAAGGAAGTTCAAGCTGTACTTACTATACCAGGGAATGCACTTGTTGCTGGAAGATCAATCTACGTAACTGGTGTTGTTGGTATGACACAGATAAACAACAAGCGTGTGACAGTTGTCAGCACGGATATCGGTGGGCTAGTCACAATAAATTTAGATACCATAGCTTATAGCAATTACACAAGCGGTGGAGCCGTAAATACGGCACCCCAAGTAGGTGAGGTAGTCTCTGGCGGTTGCTACTTTGATCTGCCTTGCCGCTTTAACAGCAGGATAGATGTGGCTGCTATATCCGAAGGAGTTAGGGATTGTGGCGGGATTGACATCATTGAGTTGATTGACCCATGAAAGCAATAGTCGCCGATTATAGGTATAGAGCCCTATGTATGAGGATAGTGCCAAAAACTGGGACACCTGTCTACCTTACGGACCACGTCACAGACTTGACCATGAGTGGGCACACGTACCTATCTACGTCTGGTTATCAGTTTACGGGTAACAGTTCCACCGCTGGATTTACCCCCTCCAACATAGACATAGAGGGGATAGTGGGGTTGGCTGGTATCACCCGTGCAACTGTATCCAGTGGTGTGTTTGATGGGGCTAGGTGCTACTGCTTTGCAACATCTTGGGTAGCACCCGTTGAAGATCAGGAGCCTATAACTGCTGGAGTGTTTGGTAAAACTACCCTACTAGATGATAAGTATGTCATCAATGGGACCTCCATGATAGATGCTCTAAATCAAACAGTGGGCGCTACATACTCAGTACAGTGCCCAAAAAAGTTCGGGGGAACAGAGTATGCAGGGTGTGGTGTAAATCTTGCACTCCAGACTGAGATGGGGACATTAACTGGTGTATCGTCAGCAAGAGTATTCAGTGATGGTACTAGGCCTGAGACATCTGGTGTGTTCCAGGCTGGGACAATAGAGTTCTTAACTGGTCCAAACGCTGGCCTTAAACCGCTGGAGATAAAGAGCTTCACTGTCCCTGGCATTATAGAGACACATGAAGCGTTTTACTACATGCCTGTTATAGGTAACCAGTATAGAATAATTCGTGGATGTCTGAAGAGGTCAATAGACTGTAAAAATAGGTGGGACGGGTTCACTACCTACTCAAATATGGTGAACTTTGGCGGTTTCGAGTACATACCAACTGGCTCCGTTTATGCCCAGAGAGGGGCTAACTAACATGACGCCAGACGACATCATCACTGCCGCTTTGGAGTGCATTGATACCCCCTTCATGCACCAGGGGCGGGTGGTTGGGGCCGGCCTTGATTGTGTTGGCGTGGCAATCCATGTCTGTAAGAGATTGGGACTTGAGCCAGCCGATGTGGTGGGCTACGGCAGGACTCCCTTGAATGGTCAGCTTGAGTCTGCCCTTGACTACCAACCGTTTGTTTCACGTATTACCAAGGCCGAAGTAAGGCCCGGTGACATGATGCTTATGCGGTTCCTTGGGGAGCCCCAACATCTGGCAATAATGGGTCACGATGAGGTTATTCACGCCTATGAGGCTGTAGGCAAATGCGTGAGGCATACCATGAACACAAAGTGGTGGAATAGAGTAGTGCACGCTTACAGATTTAATGAGGTCACAGTATGAGTAGCACTGGCCAAATAGTAGGTGGTGTAGTAGGGACTGTAGTCGGGACATTTGTCGGCTACCCCATGCTTGGCGCTCAGCTTGGTATGATGCTTGGGGGTGCCCTTGACCCACCAAAAGGGCCAACTATTAACGGTCCTAGGCTAGAAGACCTGACAATACAGACCAGTACCTATGGGGCTACTGTACCTAGAGCCTATGGCACGATAACTGTGTCTGGGAATGTGTTTTGGCTAGAGAACAATAAGTTAAAAGAGACAGTGTCTAAGAAGAAGTCGGGCGGTAAAGGTGGCGGCTCACAGACAACAACTAAAACATACCTGTACTCAGCTACTTTTGCTGTAGGGTTAGTAGATACAAGGGCTCTCGGAGAGCCCATCACCGGGGTTAAGAGGATATGGATAGGCCCTGACCTTTGGTATGACGCGGGGTCAACAGACCCTGGCACTATCGCTGCCTCAAATGCTGCTGCTGTAGGCTTTGAATTGTATAGAGGCTCTGATACGCAGCTAGTTGACCCACGGATTAGCGCTAATTTAGGCGTAAACGCATCAGCGTACCGAGGCCTAGCCTACATAGTTTTCTATGACCTGCCACTAGCTAAGTACGGCAACTCTCTGGCTGCTGCACAGATAAAGGTAGAGATTGTAGCTGCGGGCTCGGAGCATGTCTATGAGGCTACACAGCAGGCTATAGGAAGCAGGCAGTGGACGTGTGTTACGTACAACAGTAGGGTATACTGCACACTAGCAAATAATACAAATATATGCGCCACATCACCAGATGGTGTAACGTGGACTGAGTACCTCATGCCTAAATCGGCATCCTGGCAGTGCATCGTATCCAATCCAAACATTATTTTGGCATTCTCATTCGGGTCCGTATGTGTATCTGAGGATGATGGGGTTACATGGGTAGAGGTCTCAATGCCAGGGAACTACTACTGCACTGACGCTTGTTACAACGGTTCTGTGTTTTTAGTTGCAACTGATAGTGGACCATTCTTTAAGTCTCCAGACGGGTTTGCGTGGACATCAGAGAGAGCCCCAGAGGAGGCTATGGGGCTAGGGAGTGTAGCTTACAAAGGCTTGGCATGGAATGGTTCAGTTTTTGTAACAGTGGCACAAGGCACAAGGTTTTTGACCTCAAAGACTGGGACAACTGGTACATGGACTAGATATGTAGCTACTAATGGTAACAATTGGAAGTCTATAGGTGTTAATAATGGTAGATTTTGCATAACTTCAACAAATTTTGCTGGCACGTACACATCTGATGATGGTTACGCCTGGACGTACAATGCTGTGAATTTCGCTGGTTTTGGTTCTCAGGTTGCATCTGATGGATCACTATTCTGTGCTACGTCCTATTCAACCTATTGCCTATCCCCAGACGGTGTAACATGGGAAATAAAACAATTCCCAGGCGGGCCAGTAAATACCTGGAATTCCTTAGTCTGGGGCGGTGATGTCTTTGTTGGTGTAAGAGGTTCTGGTGGGGTAGCAGCTACGATACAGCCATATAAGATAGCAGCCACACCAGTAAGTTTGAGCCATATAGTTTCTGTAGAGTGTAGAAACTCTAGCATCTTAGCGGATACAGACATAGATGTAACTGCCCTAACTCAGCAGGTAAGGGGTTACCGCGTTGGGTCAATAGGTGCAATCAGATCAGCAGTGGAACCGTTACAGTCTGTCTGGCCATTTGATATTGTACAGCACGGTTACAAGGTTCAGTTTAAGCCTCGCAATTCAGGCTCTGTAGTAGACATACCGATGGGCGATTTAGACGCTAGAAGCGCATCGTCTGAGAGAGGTGTGAGTTTGACTACGTCTAGGGAGTCAGACGCGCAGTTGCCAAATAACGTTACATTAAAGTACCTAGACTTCAACAGGGAGTATGATGTAGGTGAACAATATGCAGAGCGTAACGATGGTAACTCAGTAAATCTTCGTGTTATTGACATACCCGTAGTACTTACTGGGAGTGAGGCTGCTAACTTAGCAGAGCTATTACTATATCTATACTGGCTTGAGAGGTACGACGTTTCTTTCAGCCTACCTCCTACATATAATCAACTAGAGCCCGCTGATGTAGTAACTCTTCAATCTCTGGAGGGTAACATTCAACTCAGGCTGACCGCAGTGGACAACACAACTGACGGTGTTGTTGTGTGTAAGGCCAAGTACAATTCAGCTGCTGTTTACTCACCTAATGCAGTGGGCGCTGACCCAGTAGTCAGTGGCCCCATCATTATAGAATACGCCCTAGAGCCTGGGTATGTCTTGATGGATGTACCCTATATGGACAGGCAGATGGACCGCCCGTCTTTCCTGTGGACTATGTATGCCCCAAGCGACACATTTGGTGGCGGGGAGATATACCGTACAGAGGATGATGGAGTTAGTTGGGACCTTGTGCAGGGTTTCAGTCCTCCCGGAGGTGTTGTAGCGACTGCAACAAATGCAATCACCGCAGTGGATACTGGTGTTTGGGATAAGGCCAGTGTACTTAACGTTAGGATGGTCGGTGGTAGCAGCCTTACCAGCGTTACTGACCTGGCTGTGTTAAACGGGGCTAATCTCTTTGCTTATGGCGCAGACGGCAGGTGGGAGATAATAAGTATACAGTTGTGCACTCTAACCGGACCTGGTCGCTATACATGTACTGACATGATCCGTGGGAAGTTTGGGACCGAATGGGCAATGGGCGAACACAGTATAGGCGATTACCTGATACTGCTTGATGAGAATCACCTCAGCCTTGTAGGTATAAGTAATCAGTTGATAGGCCTCCCTAGAACATACAGGAGTGGGGATGACATCAACTCCCTGGACGTCTACAAGGACTATGATTTTACCTACCAAGCCGTAAACCTGGAGTGCTTGTCACCCGTCTACGTGAAAACTTTTCGTGATTTAAGCACAAATAACTGGTACTTTTACTGGATTCGCAGAAGCCGCACAGACTGGGCCTGGAGAGATAATGTCGACGCTGACTTAGGCGAGTATGAGGAGTCTTATGATGTTGAGATTTACTCTGACGCTAGTTTTACTACAGTTCACCGCACGATTAGAGTGCCATCTGCTGAATGTACCTACACGTCTGGCGACCAGATAATAGATCAAGGAACTGTCAAAACGGCTGTATTCTTCAAGGTGTACCAGGTCTCATCAGTTGTTGGTAGGGGCGCTCCGGCAATATACCCAGGGTCTAGTTTTAATGGTGCAAACCTCGCAGACCCTAACTTTAACGAGGTTGTGTTCCTTACCTCTAACACAGGCGCTGAAGGTAACAAGAGGTTCAGGGATGTTAGGGGTGCGCTTATGTCTAGTTCTGGGGAGGTCAAGACTACAACCTCAACAGGGCCTTTTACTCTTGGGTCATCTGCTCAGTTTGATGGTGTGGGTGACTATATTATGACTCCAGGTAAGGATAGATACAGACTAGGGGCAGGGGACTTCTGTGTAGAGATAATATTCAAGACTAGCCAGAAGCACGGAGTACTCCTTGACTTCTACACAGGAGGCCAAGCAGGGTGGCAGATACTGTTAGATTCTTCAGGGTTCCTGTGGTTCTACACAGGTGGCTCTGTAAAGACAGGGTCTAAAAACCTGTGCACAGGTGAGTGGACTTATGCTGCGGTTACTAGGGAGCTTGGCAACGTTCACTTCTACAGCGCTAGACTGGGTCAACCCTTACTTGAGGACGGGATAGGCACTCCTTATGCAGCCAACCTTAATTACACCACTTTAACTTTTGCTATAGGCGCTCAGGTTGCCTCTAGGAATCCATCATGGGATTTTAAGGGCAATATTGGTCCAATCAGGGTTACTGTAGGCACAGCCCGCTCCCCATTGGTAACGCCTACTGCAGATTTTCCACACGGTTAAGGAAACATAATGGCATCTATAACATCAAACCTAGATTTGATTATTCAATCTCAGGCTTCTAAAGAAATCACTGCCAATGGACTGTTCAACAGCGCTAGCCCGGCCATGCTGTTTGCCCGCAGGGAGAATAGTACGGGCCTCACATGGTATTGCTATGGTGGTCCTATGGTGATAGATGGGGTACTGACTGTAATCGCAAACCCGGCTGGTATAGCTTTATCAGCCAGCACCACAAACTACATAGAAGCCACTCGTGCAGGCGTAGTCTCAAAGAACACTACTGGTTTCACTCCTGGCTCTATCCCACTGTACCAACTCAGCACAAGTGCCATAACTGTGACCAGTTACACAGACTATCGTGCGTGGGTGACGCCTAACCACGTGACTAGCAAGGCCAGTGTCGTGGTAACAGCCGCTGACGTGACCCTGACCGCAGCCCAGGCTGCGTGCCGGTACCTGACAACCACAGGAGCCCTGACAGGGAACAGGGCCGTGATCGTGCCCAATGACTGGGAAGGTATCGTCTATTGCAACAACACTGGGGCGTTCACTACCACCTTCAAAACATCTGCGGGTGCTGGTATCGTTGTCGCCCAAACCAAAAGAGCCCACCTGTTTGCTGATGGTACTGATGTCGTTCGCATCACTGCGGATGCGTAAGGTGACCAACAGTCGTGTAGGCGATCTGTAGCGTGGGGTAGTCAAGGCGGGGGAGGATGGATTCCGCTGCCAGGATGCCATCAGCCAGATCACGCAACTCCCCGACCTCAGCCGTCCACTCTTGTCCGGGTGGGCGGCGGTCAGCCATGTCAGCCAGGATTTCGAGTGCCACGTTGACCTTGTCCTTTAGGGACCGCTTCACCCGGTGTGTGGTGCGGTCAGCAGCGACCGAGATCACGACAAGGACCTTGGCCACGCGCACCCAGTTGATAGAGCACGGGGTTCCGAGCTGCATCCCGAGCAATGCGAAGTGCATTTCTGCTCCCAACTCGTTGATCAAGTGGGCTGACACCTTTTTCTTTGTCTTCATATTCTTCTTATTATTCAATGAGTTACAAACGCGCTGTGGGCAAAAGTCAGGAAGTTTGTGGGCTGTCCCACACTTTATGGATTGCAGCCTCCTCCAGCAGCCACCGGTGTGATGCCCAACCCAGGAAATTGGCATAAGCCAGCCCAGGCAGGGCCATAGCCTGGTGCTCGACCGGGGACATGTGCGGTGGTACGGCGTTGACCAGGCTCTCGTACCGGGCCACGTCCTGTTCAAGGGTGGAGGTGCGCCCCTCGTGGTTGAGGTAGGACACCCGGCAGCAACGGGCCGCAGAGACCTGGATAGCCTCATGGGTGCTCAGCCGCTCCCGCTCCAGACAGTCGATGTATGGGAGATGCCAGTCGTGATCCTCCAGTTTCCTGGGCGTGCTGATGTTCCGCATCAATCGCATCTGCTTGGCAAGCTCCTGGAACTCAGGCTGCGCGTCAGGATGGCAACGTAGGTCGAAGAAGTTCTGCCACTCTGTGCTGGTCACAACCACGTGAATGTGCTGCCAGGGCTCCAGTAGGCGGTTGGACACCTGCTTGTGCAGCCCCAGTTTCGACAGTACCCACACCACCCCGCACATGGCCCGGCCAGATGCCTTCCACAGAACCTTGGCTGCCAGCCGGCGAAAGGGTCGCAACTCTGCCCCGGCCTGCATGCCTGGCTTGTTGCTGCCCCAGTACACAGGTGCGGCTGGCTCATGCCACACAGCCCTCAGCATCTTGCTTACCGGGATTGCTCGACTACTGCTGGCATTTCTGCTGAACAATCTGTGGGTAAGAAATTCTGAGTGGATAAACCTCGGGTACTTCAGTTGCATGGTGGTAATTCGCTCACCCCCACTATTGATAGAATCGGCTATCACCTTTACTTCAATTGTCATTCATTCTCTCCCGTCTACTAAGTGGATATTGATTAGGTGTAGTCATAGCTCTATTCAGCCCCCATTTACGTATGCGTACCGCAAGGGCTTCTGGAGTTATTCCAATTAACTTGGCCCAGTCACAGCGATTTCTAATTGCTCCGTCCCACTCTATCAACACACTTCTAGTAGTGTTTCTAGACTGCTCCATGGCAGTTGCCCACCTGCAGTTTTCTTTGCTGTAGCCGAGGTCGTTGTTCACCCTCTCTATAGAAAGTCCGTCGGGCCTGGTCCCCATGTCCCGTAAGAAGTTCTCATACTTTAACCAGTCTTTACATACTGTAATACCTCTTTCCCCATAGTGTTTATAGTGAGTATTTCCCTTGCGGTTACACCTCTCTATCATCGCCCTCCATGTGTTATAAGTAGGGGATTTAGACTGACCGTGAGTGGAGTGGTTGACACTTGACAGCTCCCTAGCTAGACACCCACACGAACGGGTCATACCATTACGTAATGCCTCCGCCCGAACCCTAACCACTACACCACAATCGCATCTGCATTCCCAATATGGCTTGAGACTTCCGTTTGGTGTTCTATGGTTATCTGACCTACCCGTAACAACCAACCTTCCAAAGACTCTTCCAGCTAGGTCTATCATTACACCAGAAGTCATGCAAAGTCTCCAATGCACGTAAGCGTTACACCACTCTCTGAGCACATTGCTTCAGACTCTTTAATGTCTTCTGCCCATCTAGACTCAAAAGCCTTGGAGCCAACCTTTGCAACTATCCTTGAGATGCCACGCTGGATAAGGTGCCCTGTGCAGTTTGCACATGGAGGGTGGGTAACGTAGGCAGTACACCCAGATACGTCAGAGTTTGCAAAATGCAGGGCATTAGCCTCCGCATGTATACTTCTGCGAAGCCTTACCTCTCTTGGGTACTCTGCATCTACCGTTTTGGATGGAGGGCCATTGAAGCCCACACTGATTACTCTACGACTCTTGTCAACAAGAACACACCCTACCTTTGTGCTGGTATCCTTGGACCAAGAGGATACAAGATCAGCCATACTCATGAACCTCTTATCCCACTTCTGATCTGAAATTACTTGGACCATCAGCCGCGCCCTCCAAAGCAGGTCGCTGGCACCACTTCAGACTCAATTTCATAGTCAGTCATATTCTTCAATAACTCAACGTGCCCACTTCCAAGGTAGCACTCCCATACAATTTTTACTGCCTTTTGAGGCTCGAAGACTATCTTAGCTCCAGCACACATCGGGGGCTGGCCTAACAGATTAAGCAAGTCCTGTACTCGTTTGTCAGAACACAAAATCACGGGCATATCACACCTCACAAAATAATCAGATTGTCAGCCACTGTTTCACTTACTTCCTCATGTGAAACTAACAGTGTCTGTTGGAAATTCACACCCTTCAGGAATCCCAACATGGACTCGACCCTCTCAGAGTCGCAACCATGACCAGGTTCATCGAGCACCAGTAATCCGCACTGTGGCAGAAACGTTCTTAACATGGCACATCTAATTGCCATTCCAAGAATATCCAAAGTGCTCCCAGACAGACTCTCAACCGGCTGGCCGTTGACCATGAACCCGGACCCTTCCTTGGTGACCCAGGACTCCTCTTTGCGCATGGTAGAGAACATGACACTGACCGAGGCCAGCACCGTATTCCACAGCTTGTTGGCGATGACTGGCCGGATGGCTCGCAGCTTCTTGATCAGGGAATTGTTGAAAGCCAGGGCCTTGATCTCCTCCTTGCACTCGGCAATGGCAACCTGCGTTGATTCAACCCGCTGCTTGGCCATGGTCCAGAGTGCGACAGCCGCCTCATGATCCTTGGTCAGCGCTGCCATCTCTGCCTTGGTCACGATCAGGGTCCCCTCCGCAACCTGCTCATCAGCGATGGCCTGGTCCTTGGCAGCAGTCAGGGTCACGATGTCGTCAGCGGTCGGGCCATCGAAGTCAGCGAGTGCTTTGACGGCGTCTAGGTAGTTGTCATCAGCCTTGGACACTTGCTCGACCGCCAGTTCGAGCTTGGCCTTGGCCGAGTCCACAGCCTTGGCCTGGGTCTCGATGTCGAGGATGCGGCGGCGAAGGGCGACTACGTCGGTGGCTTCTCCTTCTGGCACCGGACCATTCCAAGTGGCTGTGCCAGGGTAGGTCGTGATGTCCCACACGACATAGTCCCTGATCTGCTCAGCGGCGGCAGTGTACCGGGTGGCGAATGCAGCAGCTTCAGTGAATCTGTGCTGAGCCCTAATCTCTTCCGACCTTTTTACCTCTAGGTCTTTCAGGTCATCAGCTAGGTCCTCTAGGCCTCTATCAACCTCAGCGTTGCGGGCTGATATGTTCTCGGCGTTTGGAAGTTTCTGGCCACACTTGCTGCATGTGTCACTGTCAAATCTCTTGGCTTTGAGGGTCTTCACCTCATAGCCTACCCCTGAGATCGCCGTATTGAGGTTGCTCACTCTCAACTCACAATCCTTTAAGCCCTTGTAGAACTCCTCACTGGACCCAACCCAACGGTCTCCAGAGGGTAAATCCAGAAACGCCTTGTACGCCGCCTTCCTCTTGTTGTGGTCCAGGCTCAGGGCGATCTGTTCCTTCAGCCCCTCGATCTGGCTGGTATCGACCACGACCTTGGTCGCGGGCATCAATTCCTTCACGAGCTTGTCAGCGTCCTTCAGCGTCCGCAGGGCGCGGTCGACTTTCTCCTCCAGGGCTACTCGCTTGAGGTAGAGGGCGGAGCCCTCCTGCCACGCCTTGACGGCAGCCGCTGACGCCGTCCGCAGCCCCGGTAGTTGCTCACCGAAACTCCACAACCTGGTTTGTAGAGTCCCAAGGGCCTTTTCATACTCCACAACGTCGGGCTCTGGAGGCACGGAGCTGAGCATGTCGATCAGGCTCGCTTCCGCCCGTTTCAGTCGATCCTCGGCCATGGCCGGCGACCCAAGCGCGAGCCTGGTCGAGGCCTCGCTCAGAATCCTGTCGAAGGTGTCGAACCCGGCCAGGTCTTCGATCATCTGGCTGAGCGCCTTCGGCCCTTCTTCGAGTGCCCCACGGATGGAGTTCTGACTGGCCACCATCAGCTTGTTGGCTGTGCCCACGTCAGCACCGAGGAGGTGTGAGGCGAAGGACGTGACCGCATCCTGGCCGGTGACAAAGACCTTGCCCTGGAACAGGACCTCGGCCCCGGACTTGCCACGGGTGAAGGTGTAGGTTGCGTCACCCACCGTGAGAGTGAGCGAGACCTTGAGGCGCTTTGAATCCTCGCCCCAGGTCACGGCCTGATCGAAGGTAGTGCGCAGTGCCCTGGTACCGAACAAGGCATAGCCTATTCCCTCTAGTAGACTCGACTTGCCGCACTCGTTCGCAGCTCTGATTACTTGTATGCCGTTGGTGAAGTCGATGGTCAGGGCTTGGTGCTTGCGGAAGCAGGTGAGTGTTATTTGGTTAAGCATGTATATCTCCTTTAATCATGGCAACGCCGACCTCAACCCAGTCCTATCCCTCAGATACCTGGCGAACAAACAGTACCACTCACACGGCGTCAGGCCCATTTCAGCGTGTTCGCGGACCCACTCACCACGAAAGGACGCCAACTCTGCTGCCATCAACAACTCGAATTCTGATACCGACATCTTCATGATTTGCCCTCATGCTTATCACATACAGCAGTCTTACCTACGGCAAAACCCCCTAAAGCACATCGCCTGCCCCGCTCCTCTGACCATTCCACCCTCCCCTGCCACCCGTTGTAGCTTTTCTTGACTACCTCACAGGTATAGTGGGTACAGTTACTACACGTGTCAGGTGTAGTCCTATAGTTCTGTGCTGCCTTTGCCTCGCTCTGCCTGCTCATGCCATCAACTCCAGTAAAGAACACCTCTTCGTTATTACCCTATGATATACGTGGTGATATGACTTACCTAGAAGTGAGGCAATTTCCGACAACGTCAGTAGGCTGCCGTTAACCTCAAACCTGTGCCATAAAGATACGTTAGGATTGCTGACATCAAGAGGCCTGCCATCCCTTAAACGTCTGTGCAGTGTCTTGTATCTTACACCGTGGTCTTCTGCAACCTCAGCTAGCACTCCCTCAGCAACCCTTACGGTGTTACGTCTATTGCGAGCCTGCTCCGTTATAGTTGCCCAACGGCAATTACCAACTGTGTAATTGCCATTTGTGTCAATACGGTCAAGGGAGTGGTCTGGGGTGGGTTTATGGCCCATGTCAGATAAGAACTCTGAGAAAGAATTTCTCCACTTCTCACACATAGTGATACCCCTACCTCCATATCTTGGGTAAGCCTCGTCCCTAACGTTAAAGCATCTCCCTTTTGCAGCGCACCAAGATTTATACTCTGCTGAGTTTCTCATGCCATGTTTAGTGTTACCTATATTGCCTGTCGTGTTATTCACTCTTGGCATAATAGCCCCCTAACTGTATCTACTTCAGCCTCATTTAAGTTTTCATAAATAGCAGAGAGGACATCGAACGCTTTCAGGTTCTCTATGCTCTCGGCGGCCTTCTCCCCGGACATGTCGTGGCCCGCTACCTTGACGGCGTTGGTGATCACGAAGGCGTCACTGGTCTGGCGCAGGGTAGAGATCGCCTTGATGACCTCGGCTGCTTCCGCGCTCGTGGCCTCACCGGTGACACGTATGAAGTCCGCCCCAGCGCCTTCCTTGATCTGCCTCCAGTCCACCTCAAGGTAGAATCCATCACGGCTCCAGGTCTGGACCAGCTCCACGCCCTTGTCAGTGAGTCGTACAGCATGCTTCGTCTGGTTGCCGAGGCAGTCCAGTACCGACGAGGGAAACTGGTTGCCGACCACCAGCACTCTCCCACCCCGAAGGCTGTAACCAATATGCTCGTGACCAATGATCAGGCTCCAGCCAGCCTCCATCAGCGCCCCAACCTGGTCATCACTGAGGTTCAGGGAGTGGTCGCTGTGATCCGCGAAGGTGTTCTTGTAGTTGCAGTGGAGGAGCAGGTACCGGTCCTTTCCCAGTGTCACCGCAGCGTTCTGGATTTCAGCGTCGAACAGGGCCTGGTTGGGCATGTGAGGGACGCAGAACACGCCTCTGCTGGCATCAACCCTTGAGAGACCATTGGTGTGGTCCCTGACCTCAACATCGTGCCCCACACCAGACATCTGCAGCATAGCCGCCAACAGGTGGAAAGAGGACACGTCATTACCCCTCGGGGACCAATCATGGTTACCTGAGATCAAGGTCAGCTTAGCACTTGGCCTCTCACCCAGCCAGCGGTAGAAGATTTCACAGGTGAGCAGAACCTCAGAAGTGTCCACTGTGAACTTGTCAAACAGGTCCCCGTTCACGACTACCCACTCGTTCTCAGTAGCTAGTAGAGACTCAAGGCTGTTGCGCAGGTGGTCCCGCAATGCTTGTTGAGACTGGGGTGTGGTCCCCCCGGCGCGCTGCACTCCGATGTGCAGATCACTGATTATCATCATGCTGGCTCCCCTGCAAGGAATCGTACTTTATACTTATGGTAAGGTGTGTCATCGTCCTCCCTCAACCAGTCTTCCAACTGGTCACTGCTACTGAAAGCCTCAGACCCTACACCAGGTAGGGTCAGCTCCATGACAGACCCAGCACGCAGAAAGGAGTGGCACATGTGCCTGTAGTCCCATATCTCGCCCTTTGTCAGTGTATATGTGCAATTCATATTCCGCCTCCAAAATGAACCAGCGCCCATACTAGACACTGGTGCCGTTGTTGTCAAGACATGTCGTTTTCGTCGCGGAAGCCCAAGAAGGTAGGAAATCTCGGCAGTGTTTTAACACCCACAGGGAAGTGCTTGACCTTCACCCACCTGCCCACGTACTTCTCCTTGTTGCCCCAAATTTCCCGGCGCGTGGCGTCATCAAAGCCGGTTCCGCAGGTGAAGCGTTTACCTCCACTTGTTTCCAAGACTAGGGCACCAAGGTCGCCACGCCCAATCATGTTCTCGACGTGCATGGATCGTTCGGTGTGTCCCAGGGCATTGATGGTGGCCGGGTTCGCATTGTGGAAGCGCTCCTCGAAGTCGACAACCAAGAAATCATCCTCGGAAAAGCGTTTAAGTTTGCCGAGGATGCCCTCCTTCACCGTGCTCCGGCCATACTTGTAGGTGCCACCCAGGCTGCGGACCATGACCCCTTCCGCGCCCTTGGCAAGGAGCACTTCCTCAATGCGGAGCAGGTCCGCCTCACAGTAGGCCCAGTGGTGCGTGACACGTTGGATTTTGTAACCCGGTTGAGTGGCTGCCAATCGGTCAGCAAATCCGCTGAGGGGGAGGTCCCACCGATCGAACACGTAGTAGGTGAAATCCGGCTCGCCATCCTTGGACATGACCCCCGAGTTGGTTACGCGATAGCAGTCCTCGGCAAACGGGTCACCAACTATCAGCTCCCCATCCAGGCCGTTATACTCAGGCATCCCAATGATTGCCTGCACGTACTCGTTCCTGATCGGCTTCAGGTTACGACTGACGGCCACGCCATCAGTGATAAGGCACCGGATACCATCCAGTTTTTGTGAAACAAGTACGGGATACCTGACAGCAGTCGTATCGGTGATTGTGTGAGAAAGCATTGGCTTCATTGTGACCACTCCTCTGGAGTCTTTATTGGTTTTGTGATTGCGTCCTTGTTGGCCTCGAACCAGGCTACCTTGGCCTCTGCTCTCTTAGCCCGCTGCTTCTCCTTGATGGCCTCTACCTTCTCCGGGTTTGCGGCACGCCATGCGTCGTGCCTTGCCTTGTCTTTCTCCGGGTTCTCTGCCCGCCACTTCGCGTGGGAGGCTCTAACTTTCTCAGGGTTTGCGGCACGCCATGCCGCGTCCCTCGCTCTGCATCGCTCCCTGTTTGCCGCATGCCACGCTAAGTTATTGGCCTTTGCGCACGCCTTGCAGTAGGTCTGCTTGCCATCTGCCGCTGATTTGGCTGCCCAAAACTCAGTCAGTGGCTTCTCCTCATTGCACCTCCTGCAAACTTTCATGCCCCTCTTCCTTTCGGTATGGACGGGAAAATGAATGCCCGCTTGTTGGCGAGCTTGTTGTTCGAGACCATGATCTCCAGCCGCTCCTTGTTGGCCGCTGGGTTCTGGCGGGCCTTGTAGCATGGGCCACACTGGTAGACGATGATCTTGCCACCCCTGCCCTTGACCAGCCGGTGGAAGTCATCCTCGGGGTGCAGGCGCTGGCAGTAGGGGCAGAGTTTGAGGGGAGTAGGTCCAGCCCCCTTCAGAGGAGTGGTGCAGGGTTCCAGAGTGGTAGTGCCATCAGTGAGTGGCAGTGTGGCACTCATGACCCGAAGTACCCAATCGACTTCAGCGCCTCAGCGGCACTCGCATGGACCGGGAACTCACGCAGGTCGTGGCTCGGCACGTCCGCCTTGAGATGGCGAGGGTCTATGGCACGCCACTCATCGAAGAGGTAGTGGTAGACCAGGACCACGTCATCACTGCCAGCCAGTTCCCACTTGTGCAGCGTCGGGAGTTGCGACAGGTTGCCTCGCGGCAGCCGGTAGGCGTGGGCCAAGCCCTTGACCTCGATGAAGCCGGCGTATGAGCCACAGCGGTAGATGTAGTCAGCGGGCTGGGCCTGCATCATACTCATGCGGGCAGCTTTGGTATCAGGCAACCGAGCCCACGCAAACTTCACGCTATTGTTCCAGCCCTTGAGCACCTTCTCGACCTGGGCCTCGACTTCGTTACCAACTTGTGGACCAGTCAGTGACTGCCACCATTCGATGCTAAATTTCTTCATATTATTCTTCTTATGTACTGTTACAGTTGTTACAGAGGTTTTGGCTGTTTCACAGTCCCATCCCACCGCTTCTTGACTCCGCACTCCTGAATTCGCTCATCACGCAGTGTCAGTACGCAGTCATCACGCATGATGACAAGGCCGAACAACACCTTGTGCCGGCTGGCGTGGTGGTCACACATGCCGTCCTTTTCATAGAACGGGCAGCTTATTGTTGGTTGGTGTCCCATGTTATTGCTCCTTGTCTAGGTCACACAGAAAAGCCGTCGGGCTCATGAACTCCTTGGCCAGTGTCAGTATTTGCTCTGGTGTGAGTACGAGTCTGATGATAGTCTCAAGGTGACTCACTCTTGCCGTTAACTCCTCCAAAGACCCTGTAGCATGAGACCTTGATAGGAGGACCATAGTAAAGGCCTCCTCCAGGCTGATCTCCCATGATGGCCACCCGGAAACTCCATAGTTTATCTTCATGTGTCAAACCTCCTGAATATTACACAGTCGAGCTAATATGCTTCGGAACCCTACCGTGATTTGGGTTGAACCCAAACTTAACAGAAGCCGCCGCTCTGACTGCGGCTGCTTCTTCTAGGGTTTTGTAAGTCCCAAGGCTTAGCATCTTCCCATTTACACGGACGTGGGCGACGAAATTCCCGCACCTTGAAATTACAACGCCAAGGACACCTGTCTTGTTATCTTTCCTGATCGCTGCATTTTTGTTGTTTTCAGACTGCGGGGCAATCCTTAGATTGCTAAGCCTATTGTTTAGACCATCCCCGTCGTCATGGTCTATTTGATCTTCTGGCCAAGTTCCATATGACATAGCCCAAACGATCCAGTGTCCCATGATCATGTGGTCATCTACCCTTACACGGTAATAGGTCTTACCTCTGCAGTCGGCTTTGTGTCCAGCCACTGCATCTTTAACCGCATATTGATTTCGTCGGACGGTCCAATGAAGGAGCCCGGTTTCTGCGTCGTACCGTAGCAGTTCATGGAGCCGAGCAATAGGCAAGACTGGTTGAGTAATTTTCATTCTTACAGACCTTTGAATTGCGAAAGGATCGGGTTCCCCACTTCCCGCTTACGCGAGATTGGCCGACACATCCAGGATGTGCAGTGGGGAATCCGATCCTCCCTGGAGTATTAAACACGCGGCCAAGCGATGCCTGTATTGTACAAGACTGCACACTTTGGCGCTACTGGCACCTTTGATTGAGACTACACAGTCGCCTCTGTTTTGGCAAATATCTCATCCAAAGCCGCTTCAATCAGAGCGGCTTCTGGCACCTCCCCTATCTCAATCAGGGTCCCGAACGTCGCCCCGATACCGATCGAGGAAGCGGACGGAAGCAGGTCCAGGAACTGCTCGCACATGATCCCGTGCAGTTCCTTGATGCAGGCCACCGCATCGGCCCTGCCCACCGACACGATAATTTCGTCGTGACATGGCCAGTACCAGCGCAGGTCATAGCGGTCCAGCACACCGCTGCTCCATATCCTGCCCATGATGGTGCGAAGCTGGTTACCACCAGCACCCTGGATACAGGCATTGGACGCCTGTCTCAAGGCTTTCTGCGCCGTCCACTTGTCCCCGGACAGAAGCAGTTCCCGCAGATGTCGGCGATTCCCGCCATGGAGCGGGACCCAGCCCTGCCGGCTGGCAAAGTCTTCTGTCTCCTTCTTCCAGATGTTGACCCGTGGAAAGGCGCGATCGAGGGCGTCGAGGTAGCCTTGCGCTATCTCGTCCTCGATGCCAAGACCCTCTGCAATTTTCGGTGCCATCGCACCGTAGGAGGAAGCAAAGAAGGTGATCTTCCCGTTTTGGCGGGCGTTGTAAGCAGCCTCAGCTATGGCAGGGTCTTCCGATTTGTACCGGGTGCGGAACTCGTCATACGGTATCCCCAGCACCATAGCCGCCGTGAAGGAGTGCAGGTCCTTCAGGTCGTCTCCCATGTAGGCCGACATCATGTTCTCGTCCCTGGACATGTCAGCCAGAAGGCGAATCTCCTGCCCGGCTAAGTCACAGGACACGATCACAGCGTCCTTGTGGTGGGGAACAAATACTGAGCGCACCCCGCCATACCCAGAGTCCAGTTGCTGGATGTTCGGGTTTCCGCTGGTATGCCGCCGAGTGTTGGTAGCGCACTGGCGAACTTCCGGGTGCAGACGCCGGTCCTTCCAATGGACCATCTTGGGGTACGCCTCCCAGTACAGACCCCGCCGAGTGTTGATCGACTTCATTGCGCTCAAGGCCTCCAGCACAGGGGCCACTTCCGGGGAAGCGTCCCCTCTCTTGATGGCCATCGCCATGGCGTCATCGTCGGCGCGGGGGTTGCCTTCTCGAATCCCCTTGGCCCGCATCGTATCAGTTGCCTTGTTGCGCAAGCGAATGGGCAGCCCCATGGTGTCGTACATCAAGGTCACCAACTGCTTGTTGCTGCCGACGTTCAGATCAGGTGTGCCGTCAAACCGGCGTGACATCCAGTCGTTTATCTGCGGAATGTCAGCATCCTGGACTAGCTTGGCCAGAAGCGGGGCATCCTCGTGATCCATGACATCTATCAGTTTGGCCAGCTTTGATACGGTCCTCACTGCGGTTTCAAGCGGAGTGCCGAGGATGACTTGAACCGCTTCCTTGATGCCCGAGGGGGTGAGTTCAGTCAGGACGGGGCACTTCGTGCCGCTCCACCCCTTCTCAACCAGGTACGTGTTCAAAGTACTTTCATACTCCGTGTACTTGTTCTCGTCCTCGGCTTTTAGTTTGAACAGGCGTTCCAAAGAGATCGGCGTACCCTGAACGTAGGATAAAGCGGACAGGTACATTGGCTGTTGTTCGACTCGTATGAAGGCGTCCCACGTCTTCTCTAACTTCATCACCGTCACAAACAGGTTCCACACACCGACCGTACAGAATACGTCATCCAGGCCGTAGGACAGGACATGCTGCGCCGTGAGCGCGTCCATCTTCCTGCCTTCGGTCACTTCCTCGTAGGTCTGCTGCTGGTAATCTAGCAGCTTCGCAGATAGTTGCTTCAACCCGTGGCTAGGTTGGTTCTCATCCCAGTAGCTGGCCGCTATCCGGCTATCAACCATGTTCGGGAACATGCCGCGCCAGCCGTTGCTGGCCCACTTCTGGCCGAACGCATTGAACAGGACGGGTATCTCAAATCCTGCTGCGTTGTGCGCCACGGTCATTTTATCGTGGGGGATCAGCTCCAGCAGGCCTTGTAACTGGTCCAACGAGATGTTGTCGGTCCCGGCGTGGTCAACAGAACAGTAAAAGCCGTACTGTTGGTTCCTTCCGAACGTAAGGCCACAACCCACAATGGTGGAAGCGATCACGTCCACGCCCCCGCCTTTGGTTGTGCGGAGTGCCAACCATTCGTCGGACTCGTCCGGGGTTGTAGTTTCCAGGTCTAGGCAGAAGAAGGCAGACTTGCCCGTCTGCTGCGCGAGAAATGAGGCAGCCTGATCGTAGTTGCTTCTCACGACCAAGCGCACTTGCTGCGCCCACTTGTGCAGCCGCTTGTCCTCGAACGCGCTGACTGGCTTGACCATGCCAGCCTTCCACTCCAGCGGCTGGCGCAGGGTGTTGACCCACTCGTCGTGCAGCAGGGCGCAGTCGTAGGACTGGTAGACGTGCTCGGCGCTGTCGACGATCAGCTTCAGAGGCTTGAACTCAGCCACGTCATCAGCCAGTTCATGCAACGTCCGCCGCTTCATCATCCCCTCAAGGGCAGCCAGGCCGCCCTCGCCGGCCCAGACCAGGAAGTCGAGAAAGGTCTTCGGCCCGAACCGGGTTGCGCCCTTGTACTCGTTTCCGTCCCCGACCAGGGCCTTGTACACCGGGATGAGTTTGTGGGGGAAGGGGCCGTAGGGGTTCTCACGGGTCAGCATGCCGCCGCGCCAGAGAGCCACGTCCGGGCCAATCAGTGTCGCCATGTCCCCGTCCGTCGTCAGGATCACCTTCTCGCCGTCGAGGTTGCGGGCCAGGTAGGCGATGATGTCGTCAGCCTCGACCCCTTCCTGGGTCACGATCTGAGCGCCCAGGTTACGGAAGGTCTGGGTCAGCTTGTCCCGCAGGATGCTGAACTGCTCATAGGCCAGGCTGTGGCGAGAGTCCCGGCCTTCCTTGTACCCGTTGTAGATGGCCTTCCGGCGCTGCTTCGAGTACGCGCCCTCGACCACGAAAATGGTCTCGATCGGGACCACGTCCAGCTCGCCCATGACGCTGAGCAGGTGGCTGATGGCACACTCCTGCCCGAACTGCCACCCATTGACATGGACCTCCTTACCCTCGTGCTCCACAACCATGCCGAACTCTTTGTCCTTGCCGGCCAGCAGCGACTGCCACAGCAGGCTGCTTACATCCACGATCAGTCGTCTCATAGCGCTTCTCCTTTCCGTTGATCTGTGCTGAATGTGAAACTCAGCGCGACTTTACTTTGTGCTGCGACTTCGCACTGATATTCAGGCGTCACTTCCGTGCCATCCTTTCCACACTCGATTTGAGGAACCACCACATGATCCCCAACAAGTCTGCCCAGATTGCCAGGAAGCTGAAGGGGCTCTTGACCCAGCCCACGACCAGGGTCCAGAGCATGCGCCCGGTCATTTGCAGCGCTGCCCCCATAAACAGGGGCAGCATCATGCTCATCAGCAACCAGTGGGGCAGATCGACAGGTTCTACCAGTTCAATCTGGCGGTGCATCTCTGCAACTGCGTCGTCCCGGATACGCCGGAGTTCACCTACGTCCATACTGCCTCTCCCGTAACTCCTGCTCGGTCTGGCAGGCCACGCACTTGATCCGGCCCAGGGCAAGGCGGGCCGGGACAATCTCCACGCCGCACTCACATTCCGTCACCGGCCACGTGCCGTCCGCGTTCTGTCTTTGTTGCGGTGCAGCCTTGGCCCGTGCTGCGGCCTCACTGTGGCGGTTGAACGTCTCCGTGATGGCACTCGCTGCGTCGATCATGTCCGCGCAGCGGTCGGACTCCTCTTGAAATGTGCTCATCCTGCGCCTCCAGGTTGGGTGGTCAAGGCTGTGGCACACGTCTCTGAATGTAAGGTGTGTGCGCTCATCCCAGCTTCCCAAGAACAACATCCACAGCATCATGCAGGTCCTGCATCGTGCCGTCGTTGGTGATCTCGAACTCAGCAAAGGTGCTCAGCCCATTCTCGGAGCTGTGCCTGCCGTCTTCCCCATCTAGGCCCGCTGACTTGCGGGTGACCTCGATCATGACCGCGCCCAGAGAGCGGAGCATGCTCGCCTCCACGTCAGTGCGGACATCCGGGACGACCACGTCATCCGTCAATGCGAGGATGCCATAACTGAGTTCCCAGCGCTTGCACCAGGTGTCCTCACCGAACGTGCCCTTGACTGCTTCCGTGCCCAGCTTCTGAAACATCTGCCGTGGGGACATGCCCCAGTACTCGATCACGACCTCCTTCAGGTCCTCGTTCCAGGTTTGCTCGGCAGTCAGGCCGAAGATGTGCTGTGCCGCCATCTTCAGCGGGTCGGCGAAAGCGATACGGGTGTAACCATACTCGGCCCAGAGGTATTTGGCGATGCTATCCTTGCCACTGCGGGCAAGGCCGGTAATTCCAATGATTTTCATATTATTCTTCTTTATAGTTATTGTTGTGCTACTCGGAGTCAGTCTTACCGACTGGCTTTTGAACCCCCTCATACATGAACCTGTACAACCGGGTGATATACCCCTGAAGGGCTCTCTCTGACGGGTTCTCTTTCCGAACTGCCAACCTGCAGAACACCTTGGAGAACTCACCAGTACTCATCCACTGCGGTACTAGCTTCGGGTACAGGATGGCGAGGGCATCGCCGGGTGTGCAGAGGATGGCCACCCACTTATCGAACGTGGCCTGGCTCGGCGGGTCCCGACGTACCCGTGTCTTCAGCACTGCCCTCCATGAGATGTCAGGATTACCCTGCCACAGGGCCGTGACCGCATCCACCGCCCCACGTCCGCGCCGGTAGGCCTCCTGCCACAGGGAGCACAGGTGCTCGTCCGTGAAGTTGACCTTGTGCCGCTTGTGCAGCCACGCCCAGTGGTCAGTCCCCACCTTTAGCCCGGTGCAGAACCGGCTGTGGATCGCACCGTCGATGATGCCGTAGGACCTGTCGCCGTGGTGAACCATCATGGCAGCCTTGTCAAAGGCCAGGGTCGCTCCCTCGGCATTGCCCAAGGCATAGAGCAGGCGCAGCGTCTGCTCGTTGAAGTCCTTGCCCAGGATCACCCAGTTCTTCAGCGCCACTGAGCTGGCCGTGACCAGGTCCTCGACAGAGTCACCCTCGCCAGCAAACTTCGGCCAGAGCCAGGCGTCAAAAATCGCCTCGGTTTCAATCCCTGTAGCGGGGACCGGAGGCGACATGACGCTGCGCAGCGGGAGACCGAAGAAGACCTTGTTGGTGACCCAGGGCAGGGTCTCCAACGTCACCAGCCTGGGGCCGTTGACGCCGGCCCGGCAGTACCTTCGGCAGCAGCGCATCAACGCCGCCTTGAAGACCTCGACCCGGTCCATTACACCGACTCCATCGCCGCCTTCTCTGCGGCCAGGTCACGGTTCAGGGAGTGCTCGGCGTCGAACTTCAGATCGGGGTAACGGGCCTCCAGCTTGGCGATGTTAACTGACAGGACGTGGCCCCAAGTAGTACCCAGAGACGCCACCAGCAGGTTCAGGTACCACATCAGGTCTCCAACTTCAGCAACCAGGTGGTCGTGATCAAGTGATCTGTTGTTGAACGCCGCCTTCTTGACATGGTCCAGGACCTCACCGGCTTCGCCCCCAATACCCAATGATGCGTGGGTAATTTCGTCTGTCCATGTGTAACCCCTTGGGGCTGTTCTCAGTGCTAACGTGCTGTACGTTTCGATGTCCACGCTCTCTCCTTGATATGGAAAAGCCCCCACCGAAGTGGGGGCCTGAACTACGCCGTCGTTGACCGCTTAGGCTTCGAGCGAGAACGCTGCGTTCTGGCTGCCGAGCCACTTGTAGATGGCGTTGGCGGCGGCGCGGGCTGCCGGCGACTTGCGGCCATTGGTCGTGGTCTGGCTGTAGTTTTCGCCGACGAACTTCTCAACGGCTGCCTGGTTGGCGAGCTTGGCGTCGGATGCGTCCGCTTCAACGGCGGTCGGCCACTCTTTGCCAGCGGAGTCGAGATACTTGGTGATTTCAGTTGCCATATTGGATGCCTCTTTCTAGTTGTTGTGGTGCTACAGGGCGGACAAGGCTGTCCGTAAATCAGGGTCCAGGTTGGTGGCTTTCTCCAACAGCCAGGACACGTAGGACTTCGGCAGGTCGGTGAGTTTGGTGCCCTTGTGTTTGCCGAAAGGAATCTTGGTTGGGATCAGGGGTATGGACTGGATGTGCAGTAGATCACTCAGGCCACAGCCCGCATCAGCGCACATCTGCTTGACCAGCTTCAGCAGCACGTCGATGTCACCGTCCGCACTGTGCGCCTTCTCGCGGGCCACCTCGATGCCGAGCATGGCAGCCAGTGTGCCCTGCTTGTGGTTGTCCGCATGCGGGTACAGGCGGCGGGCCACCTTTAGCGTGCAGAGGAGCTGGGTGTCATCGTGCAGCATGTTCTTCAGGAAGCGGTGGTCGAAGGCAGCTTGGTGAGCTATGAACACCACGTCGTCACCGAACAGCGGGTGGCCCACACTGACCATGTACTCTTCCAGAGTCGGGGCATCAGCCACCATCGCATCCGTGATGCCGTTGACGGCGCTGGCTGCGTAATGGATGGGCTTGCCTGGATTGATCAGGCTCGCACCCTGAGCGAGGATGTTGAAATCCTCATCAATCTCGGCCCAGGCCACCTCGCAGACCGCGTCATCGGCCAAGACCCCGGTTGTTTCCGTATCTGCTAGGAAGAATCTCATGGTTGCCTCTTGTTCTTATTGTTAGACTTAATTGGCACAGGCCTGACTACTAAAGTCCATAGCGGGCTTTCATACCCAAACCTGCATCAGTTAAGTGCTGGTTACGTCTCTTCCAGCGTCTGGTCTAGCCAGACCGTGTTGCCTCGGCAGATTACCCTGGCAATTCAGGCTTGGGTGGAAGGACCAGGGGCAGCACCACCTGGAAGAACACCCCACGCTCCCCATCGGGGACGCATCTGCCATACGCTGAGAAATTCTTGAGGCGGCCCCGACCTCAGTGGGTCGGGGCTGGCCGTCTTACTTTGCCTTGGGCACGAAAAACGCAAAATTCGTATAACGATCACCGTTCTTGTTCGACTGCTTCACCGCATGGACCTCAATCAGGTCGATCGGTTTGACACGCCCTGACTGCTCCAACAGGCCACGACTGGTGCAGAAGGAGGTCCAGTTCCCCATGCTGGTCTGCGAGCACTGCAAGCAGGCCAGTTGCCGCTCGTCAACCGGGATTGCACCTGTCTTTGACGACCAGGTCACGAAGCCCCACAGGTCCATGTAGGGACTTTTCTTGGCCTTGGCAAAGCCCTTGGCCCGCAGCGTGTTGAGGTAGTCCGTGACCAGAGTACCTTCGCCGCTGATGGTCTCGTTGTCGAGGCTGACCCGGAAGTAGTCCTTCGCCTCCTTGTCATTCTCACCGGTGCCGATGGCCCACCGATGGTTGAAGGACACCAGCTCAAACTGGATAGCTTCGCCCAGGTCCTGGTCACCCAGTGCCATCGACCCCTGCTCGCCCTTGATACGGGGCGCGGCCATGGACAGGCCTTCAACAGTGGCGTTGTCGAAGACGTTGTTCTTGTCCTTGAACGCCGGCTCGAACTTGCGAACGTTGGTGGATACGCCAGTGGCGGCGGCCTTGGCGATGGCGGTGCTGGCTTGTGCGGCGGCTTCTGCGTCGGTGTCAAATGCGTGGTCGTTTTCCATTTGCTCGAATTCAGGTTGGTTCTTGAGTCCCATGATATTTCCCCTAGGTTGTGGTTGTGGTTCGGCTCTAGTACGAGACGAATTATAGCTGACTGCTTGGGGGTGTTGTCAACATCTATCTACATTGCGCACTCCTTTCTTTATTGGCACGATAGGCAGGCATACAGTAGACCGTGTCATAGCCGTGGCTTACCCGACTGCCTTGGCACGATAGGCAGGCATCTAACCATCACGCAAAAGTATTGACCCCCTCCTTATCGAGGTAGGCCAACGACAACTTAAAGATGACAGCCCGTGGCGAGTCCCACATGATGCTGTCAGGTACAGCCCGCTGCATGGTGCCACCGTAGTTGATCAGTGCCGACTGCCAGGCATTATGGCTGTCAAACAGCACCTCCAGGCCCAGGCTGCGCTGGTACCTGACGTACTTGTCAAAGGCATTGCGCAGCTTCAGTTCGATGTACGTGTCCTTGACCACATAGTCCACGTTCTGGACCATCCTGAAGGTGTCATCAGCGTTACGTGTCAGGTCGGCCATCGTATCGAGGACGCGGCTGACTTCACTCAGGTTCCTCGGGATGCTGTCCATGACGTTGTCGAGGATGCTGTCACGCAGCTCATCAAGCCTGGCATCAAAGAGGGTGCCAAAGACACGGGCCAGGGTCCCTTTCAGGAAGTCGAGACCGGTCAGGGTCACGGCCAGGTTGTAGGCCGGGCGAGCGGCGTCGTCCGCCATGGTCGAGGTCACCTTCCCGGTGACTGTCTTGAGGTTGAGCATGACCTGTGAATGAAGCCACTCCCGGTCAATGGCCAGAGCTGCCATGGCCAGGGACTTGCCGATACGGCCCATCTTGTGGGCACTGTCGAGGCATCGCTCGAAGTACTTGTCCCGACCTGACCGATCAGTCTTGGACATGGCCACGCACACGCAGCGCTCCAGGATCGCGCTCTGGTCTTCCAGAGCTTCACCGACAAAGGCGATCGGGGCGCTGTTCGTGAAGTTGGTCACGGTCAGCTCCCGCACCGACTTGTCCCGGCCCAGGCTGCCCCGTGACAGGTGGTCAGCCGTGTAGTTGGACCGGAGGATATTCTGTAGGAAGTCGAGCATGCTCTTGTGGAGCTGTCGGCGCTTGACCTCCTCAAAGACCAGGGGCAGCGATGCCGAGGCGGCGACGGCGGCGATGATCGGGAAGTGGGTCTGGCCGGCGACGCCGAACTGTCGTGGCTCTACCATGTGGTAGTGCAGGTGGTTCAGCAGGATCACAGTCATGGATTTGCCCGCCCCTGCCTGCCCGTAGACCTGGAGCGAGGGGAACCTCTTGAACTTGCGCCTGATCAGTTGCGTCAGGAAGGCAGCGCAGAACCAGCCCAGGGTCTTGGCCACGTTCTGGCTCGTGTTGATCTGGAGCAGGTCGCTGATATAGTCCTCATCTTCAGTGGTCATTTCCGGGGCGTGCATCAGGTCCGATCGGTAGGTGCCACCCGCATTGTAGACACCGTTGTATCGGTAGCTGACCCCCTCCCGGAGGCACGTTACCTTGTCGGGTGCTGCCCAGATCACATCCTCGTCGTCAGCCGAGTCAGCGCCGGGGGGTGTGACGACATCAATCCCCTCCCGCTCCACGGCGTACACCGTGTTGGTGGTGCCTTTGCGGAACAGGTCCGCGAGGCTGCTTACTTGCTGATCAGATCCACGCATTGAGGCTCCTAAAAGTAGTGCCCAGTTGTTGAATTGGGACCGGGTTGCGAGTGCGTTCATGGGCAGGAACTTCTTCCCTCTTGGCTTACCATCTAGGGTCACGTCGAGTTCATAGCCCAGGTTGTCGCCACCAAGCTGGGCCATGGCCAGTGGGTTCTGCAGGCCCAGGTCGCAGATGTTTCGGTAGCCGTCGTCGCAGCGGGCGAAGATGCCCTGCTTGCTGATGCGGAGCTGACCCCCGTTCTCGTCCAGTGACACGGGCGCTGCCGGGGCTGGCTCCGGGTCCCCCTCCTTGCGGGGCGCTGCCGGGGCGGCGGGCTCGACCGCGTCCGGGAGGAACTCCCCGAAGATGATGTCAGAGTTGGCCCTGACCTCGGGCATGAGCAGGGCCATGATCGCGCCAACGCTGTACTCCATCGTCGGGTTGCCGTTGCAGTACCGGAACATGTCCCGCAGGTCGGTGCGCCGCTTGGCCGGGCTGTTGTAGCGGGAGCTGTCGCTCTCGTGGCTCTCGATGACGCCGGCTGCATCCTTGAGCAGTTGGTCCTCGGTCTTGCCCAGCTCGGCGGCCACGATGGCAAGCTGCATCGAGATGTGGTTCCAGCCCACGCCCGGCTTGATGGTGACGCCGTGGAGGATGCCCTCGAAGGTGTCTGGCCACTCACCCTTGAAGCGTGCCAGAGGGCTGTCCACGACCTTGCGTGTCTTCTTCCGGGCGACCGCTTTCTCGACCTTGTCCCTTGACTGGGCGTAGAGCAGGCCCAGGTCCGCGTTGAGGCTGGGTGGTTCGATCGGCAGGGCGTTGCGGGGGCTGTTGCAGACCCCAGCGTAGGTCTCGGGCGTCATGGTCAGTGCTTCTTCAGCACTGATCTGGACCTTGTACTTGCCGTTGTCGGCCCGCTTGACGTTAGGACAACGCCATTGACGGCCACGCTTGGTGCTATACACGTTCATGTCCAGCGTGTCTACGAAGAGGCCGTAGGCCATCTCCCGGTAGATGTGAGGCAGGTGCAGCACGCCGGCCACTGGTACCTTGCCCATGAACATCTGGGCCGGGACCTCGATGTGGTAGCCCTTCTTGCCTGTGGCGTAGAGCCGGAGCATGTCCAGGTCCACGTTCATGGCTTTCAGCTTGAGGAGGAATACCTTGAACTGCTCGGTGGCTTCCTCGATGTCCTCTGCATCAAAGTCAGCGTAGAAAGAGCCCGAATATCTCAGCGCCCGTATCTCATCCCCTGTAAGGTCAGTGTCAAACGAGTTGTCCACGTCCAGGACACTGATCAGTGCCGGTTTGTAGGTCTTTGCAATATTCTCCCGCTCTGTGGCCAGAGCTGGAATCCATTTGGATTTCCCCTCCATCTGGTAAAAGAGATACATTGTCATGAGTCAGTTTCCTCACAGGCACCAACCTCAACATACGGCCTTGCAGTTGGTGTGGTTAGAGCCGACTTCACATCCCACCCACATTTAGTTATACGCTCATATACAGTGTGGTACCTTCGGTTGTATAGTGCGCACCACTGCATCATGTTCTTTGTCACACCATCTATAGTTACCAGATGATTTCTTCTATTATTGTTAGCCTGTACCTTTTTAGTCTGCCAAGACACGTTACCCGGTACATACCCTGCACTATTGTCAGACCTCTCTATGCTGTGATTATTGCTAGGCCTCGGACCTACGTAGGCATAGAAGGCTTGAAAGTCGTTAACCCAGGGGTCGAATAGAGTTATGCCCCTTCCTCCATAATTCTTGTATGAATGGGTGTTTTCGTTAAAGCACCTTGTCTTAATAGCAGCCCATATCTTAAATTCAGGAGACTTTGACATACCGTGGGTTTTAATACCATTGTTTGTCTTTTTCCTGGCCATACACCCACACGACTTTGTGGTCTTCTTCCTCAGAGAATTAAGTGGCCCTTCCCATTCCCCTCCACAGTCACACTTCGCCTTAGCAACTGCCCCTTTTTTGCCTGGAAATATGGCAGTCACAACCAACCTGCCAAAACGTTCTCCAGCCGACTCTATCGCCGGTCTTCTTATTGTATTCATCTGCATTCCTAGTTGAAAACAGTAGAATCCCTGGTCACTCTTGCGAGCGTTGGAGGACCGGGGACAGGCCGGCACCAGGGATTCTACTGTTTTGTCATTTTCCACCTCCAAGTGGCAGCCGACAGGCTACGCCCTTGACCTTCCTCGGTCAAGGGCGTAACGGCATTACGGACATAAATTACACACTTGGGTTGGTTGTGGCAAGGTTTAGAGCAGTGGTCTCGGCTTGACAGGCTCCGTGTACCAGTCCGCTGGTGGTATGCTGTCTCTGCCATGAGCCATAATGTGCATGAGGTCCTCAAATGTTGGAGTCGGTAGATGTTTCCCAATGTTCCTCACATCCTCCAGAATCGACTCTGCTTCAGAGGCCACTTTGGACAGGCCACCAATATAGGTGGTCAGCCTTCGCTCCCGTGCCATGGATGCTGCCAGCCGCCGCTCCAGCTCCGTCTCCCGCTCAATTGACTTGGCGAGAGCTGCCTTCAGTTCATCTCTGCTGCCCTCAGACTTGACCAAGTTCCCTCTCAGTGCCTCCTCTCTCTGGAGGGACTCTATCATTGCAGCCCTCAACTCTTGCATGGTCTTGGACTCATCAGGGATGAAAGCCTTACTTTTGTCGAGCCAGGCCACAGCCTCTACACAGCACTCCTCCAACTTCAGTAGGCTATCAATGGCCAGTTCGATACACTCACCCTTTGAGTTTACTTCGCTAATACCCATACTGGTCATCCTTTCTAAAATGAGAAGCCACACCAAACGTTTGATACGTTCCACCACAGCGACATTTAGCTGGGTAGTCGTAGTACGCCGGCCTTTCATCGCCGCAGTTAGAGCATTTCTCCATGCGCTTCTTAGGGGCAAAGCCCTTCGCATAGCAAAACTCTACAGGCTTCTTCCTGAGTCCCTTCGGTTGCTTGGAGGCAAACTTACTAGGCATATCACTCCTCTCCAAAAACAATCTTCCGAATCTCACTCACCGTCAGGTAAGGGATCGCTTTCTGCACGGGCATGATCAGTGCCTCCTTGTCGGCCAGTTGATTGACAAGGTGCCGCTGCAGGGTGCCCTTGGCCACTGCCATGCGCACGGTCACGGCATTCCGCTGCCCCTCCCGATGGACTCGTGAGAGGCTCTGGACCCAGTGCGAGGGGGTGATGGGTGGCTCGGTGTAGAGCACGTCCTGACAGACGTGCTGGCACCCGTCCACGCCTTGCCCTGCCGCCAGTGGGTTAGCTGCCAGTATCCGGCACTTGGGGTCGTCCAGGAACTTGTTGAGGTTCCTCTGCTTCTGGCCGGGTGATACCTGCCCCCAGATACCGGGGCACTTGAAGCGTCTCACAATCTCCTCGTTGGTCCGCTGGTAGTTCGAGAAGATGATCAGCTTCTTGTCGCCCAGTTCCTCCAACACCTCCTCGATCAAGGAGTAGACCTTCGACTTCAGGGTCTCGTCCTGCCCGAAGTAGTGCCACTGGCAGACGATCTGTCCCAGGGCGTGGTACAGCGCCGTGGCCTGGGTCAGGTCCAGCTTCTGCTCCTCCTTCCATTCCAGCAGCTTGTGCGTTGCCATCTTCCGGTACAGGGCCATGTGCGGGCTGTCCAGCTCGTACTCAATGTCCGAGATGATGCACTCGGGCAGGTCCGGGAGCACGTCCTCCTTGGTTCTCAGGAAGGAGTTGAACAGCAGGTTGCTGGTGAGCGTGTCCAGATTGACATACTCCACCGCCTTGTCGAAAGCGCCCTTGGCCCAGATGTGGGTCTGCTCGAAGTCAAGCAGGGTGCGGTACAGACCCGGTGTAATTAAGTTGATGTACGCATAAGCATCCTCCGGTACGTTAAGTGGGGTGCCGGTAAGCAACTGGTGTGACTCGTCCTCGACAAGCCCACTGTAATGGTGGTAGATAGCGGACTCGACACTCTTGATGGCCTGGGCCTCGTCCATGAGGATGTGCCATTTCTTCCCAGGCAGAGGCTTGGTCGTTATGAAGTCGTAGTGGCCGTGGACGTTCTTCTTCCGGCTGCAAAAGTCCCGCTTGAAAATCTGCACCCCCATCAACAGGAAGTCGACGTCCAGGTCCAGGTCTTTCCGCTGTGCTGGAGAGCCCTGGTACTTGGTCACCCGCAGCGGCCTCCCATCCTTGTGCTTGACCCTGGACAACCACCTCGCCCACTGTGCAACTAGGAGAGGGGGCATGATCCCGAGCGTGCCCTGGACCTCGCCCATGATCATCTTGTAAAGGGCGCAGATGGTGCTGACTGCCGTCTTGCCCAGGCCTGGATGCAGGTACAGCCCCGACCTTTTCCTTGGGGCCAGGTCATTCACCGCCTCTACCTGGAAGGGGTAGAGGGGGAATGGGAAGTCGTAGTGGCTGAGGACTAGGTCATAGGGGGTCGTAGGGGTCATCTGACCCACTTCATGCACTCCTCCTGAAATCCACCGTGATCACGTTCCCCACCTCGGTCACGCCCAGCAACTTGCGCTGGACCTGATGTGCCCGGTGCTTGAGCACCGCCCGGTAGCCGCTCGGCCACTCGCCATCGACATGCCACGCCCACTCCTCCCACTGGTCCAGGAACTGGGCCGGGGGCAGCAGCAAGGACTGTCGCAGCTCGATGAACATGCCTGAGTTGATGGAGTGGGCGATGGGGTGTGCCCGGGCCGCCTCAATGCCCTCGGTGTCGATGCGGGGCTCGACCAGGCCGAAGAGGTTCCACTTCTGCTGGTCGAAGCAGAAGATGCCCTGGACGTGGTCCAGGGTGACGTTGTGGGTTGGGAGTTCGTAGTAGGCAAGTTCACAGATCATTCGACACCCTTCGCATAAACGGCATCGCCGATCACAACGACACGCTGCGCTGCCAATGCCTTGGTTCGGCTACTCCTGATGTAGCCATCGTAGTCCAGGACCAGCCTCTCACCTAGAGACTGATCAAAGACTCCTCGTAGTCCCAACGCATGAATGGTTGGGACATCGTCGTAAATACCCTCACAGAGCACGGTCACGCCCCACAGGGCCTTGACGACTCCGACCATGGTCTTACCTTGAAAAGCGACCTGCTTGAGGCTGAGTCTCTCAGCCGTGGCTATCAGTACACCTTCAAACATGCCACTGGTTGGGCGCAGTGCCCAAGTATCGTCCTTATAATTCTTTGATATGGTAATTTGCATGGTTTCTTCCAAAGATTAAACAGGTAGCGACGGGATTGTAGCCACGTCACTACTTAGAACTGGTGTACCTCCAGCTTCTCGTGGGGGTAGACACCACGAATGTTCTTGTGAAAATAAGAGCCGACTGAGTCGGCTTTGATGAGGGCCAGGTACTGTGCCTTGGGTACGTTCTCATACTTGTAGGCAACACCACTATTGAACAGCAGGTAGAGCGTGTCGCTATAGCCAGCCTTGGCGATGTTGGACGATGTCACGTCCTGTTGGTGTTGGTAAGGCATACTATCTCCTAAGTACCTGTTGATAAAAGTCGCTTACGCCTGTTCTCCACTGCTCGGTACCAGCCGCTGCTGCCCTCTGGAAGTTGAGGGAACTTAGCCCGTACTTGTCGCTTGGCTTCTTGCAATGCTCTGGAGTTGCCGTAGTAATCACTGCCATACAAAGTAGCCATAATCATCGGCCCCAGTTAGTGGTACGTGGAGGTGGTGGAGGCGGGGTTACTGGTGTCATCTGGCGGGGGTGCTCCACTTGTAGGGCGCAGCCTTTTGGAACCCTCATGTCCTTGCTCGGGACAAGAAGGATGCAGTAGGGCAGTGACAGAAGTTGTCTCGGGGCTGCGTTGTGTTTGCACCGGACACCACAGATTGCAATGCAGTTGATGCTTGGTTGCTTCTGGGTCATGTCTTAACCCCCATCGACACATTGAATTTGGACCGATGCTTGTTGCAGTCGGCCCATGCTTGTTCAGGTGTGTGACCAAGGCCAACAAAGTAGCCCCAGAAGCACCACCACTTACCGTTGCTCCGGTGAATATGTGCTCTCAGTCTCATGTGATCTCCTAGATGTAGTGTTGCTTCAACATGACATGTAAAAGCGAAGCCGTCATACCATATCCTTCAAAAGTTGATACGTCTTATGGCTCACTACCAGTGTGTTGTCAGCCAGTCTAAAGACTTGCTCTCTAGTACCGAACTGCTCCAGCAACCAAGCATTCATATCAGCAATGCACTCGTCCGAGGCTGCCGTGAAGTCATGACTGAGGGACACAGCCGGGATCGGAGAAAGCCAGGAGCTGACAACAATGTTCATCCCTCCGAGCTGCATGCCCCGCAGGTGGCGGGTGTCGATAGAGCTGCCGCTCACGGCAACAACTCCGTCAGCGTTCGCAGGTACGTGCTGGTGAAGGCCTCGATGCCAACCAGCGGTGCTGACATCCGGCTCAGGTCCTTGTAGACCGGGTGCAGGGCCAACAGCATGGGTAGGTCAGGGCCTCTGTTCAGGCACTTGTGCTTGGGGATGTGTTCATATTTCACTTTGTATCCTTTCTTCTAACTTGTCCCAGAGGAGACGATAGGTGCAACCCTCAAGCTCCTCTGCAAAACCGGCCTTGATAAGGGTCTCGATTGCGTTCTCCTCTGCGCTCATGAAACTGTGCGAGAGCGTGTCATCTGGCCGGGTGTGGAAGAACTGGATCACCATGTCCATCAAGGACATGATCAGCAGCGTGTTGCCGCGCCGGTACTTGGCAGCTTCTGCCTTTCCCACAGCCAGGCCAGCGAGGTAGCCTTCTGTGGTGGCTCGGAGGATGTCAGTCATGCTCCCTCATCAATCTGTTCAACTCTGAACAAGTTCTTCTTCGCGCCCGGATACCACAAGTCCTTCAGGGTCTGGGCATGCTCCCGGCTCACGCACTCCGTGCGGTCGAACTGGGGGCCGTGCAGCCACCGCCAGTCGGGCGTTCCAGGGCCTCCGACATTGACCTGGATGCCCACTTCACCTTGTGGACTCCGTCAGGGCGAACTCGTGGTCCGCGCCCTCACCGCGCAGCAGGCAGTACTTCCGGGCCTGGCGGGTGTTCTTGAATTTCCGGGAGACCCAGGCATCATGCGCTGACTTCCCACGAGACAGGATGCGGGTCACTTCATGGTCCGCTTCCGTATGGCTCGTGGATGTCCAGTCCATCTGCCCATCAGAATGGACGTAGAAGTGGTTGGTGAGTGGGTTGTGACGGAGTATAACGAGTGTCTTACTCATTTCTGTCCTATAAAAAGTAGTTTCTGTACCCAGGCTACCATGGCCCACGAGCACCCACTGTGAGACACACAGCTAGGGTATGCTGTACCAGTCCACGATGCCCCAGATGGATGTGAAGCGGTCAGGTCAAACTCATTATTTTTGAGTAATACTATCCACAGATTATCTGTAGGTATAGCTACATGGATGCACTCATCTTTGCCCTCTACAACTGCCCCACGCTTAGACCAGATAACGGAGCCCAAGTGGTTTCGTATACTGGACATAAGATCATTAACTGTCTGGTCTACTGCGCTCATTTTACGCCGATGGCTTCACAGTGTCACGGTAGGCTATGGCCTCGGCCTGGGTGTAGAAACCGGTCTTGACGTGGAACCGCTTCAGACTGCCCCGAGGGTTCCTGAACTTGACATACCAGTGCTGCCGCTGGTCGTCGTAGAGCACGTGCGTGGCAGGCACGATGCTCGGGTCCGGGGGTGGCATGCGCCCGTCGTCCGGGTGGGCCGTGCTGTGCAGCCGGGCGCTGACTACCTCCGCTGGCCGGATGAAGGGGCTGTCCTTATGCAGCCCCTCCCAGATGTTCTGCGGGTCCCAATCACTCACTTGTGCTCCCCCCGCCCCTTCTTCTGGAGGTGGCGCTGGCCCCACTCCAGGGCGTCCATCATGGATGCGAACTTGCGGGGGTTGCCCTTCTTGTCCCGGACCAGGACGCCATCAATGGCGACCCGGTAGGGTGCGTACACGCAGTAGCCGTCGACTCGGTGGGGTTCAATCATGGTTGGCTCCTTAAAGGTTGTTGTTCATGTGGTACACGGTGTTGAGGTAGTCGGAGTAGTCCTTCGGCGTCATGAATCGCCCAGCATCACACCGTTCCTTAACCTTGTCAGTGATGTACTGCCGGAGCTGGACCCCGTCCCAGTGCTCAGGGATAGCGCCGGAGTCGAACTTCACCACTATGTCCTTCGCCACTGCGAATAACATATCGACCACGAACTGCTCCTGCTCGTTGCGGGTCATTGCTGGTTTGGTTGGGAACATGTCAGAGTCCTTTCAGGGCGAGAAGTTTGTCGAGTTTGTAGTGGCCACCCATGTCATCAGGCGGTGCTGTTGGTTCTATTGTAAGCTGGTAGATCAGGCCACGGCCAGCTTCCCTGCTCCAGAGGAAGTAGCCTGACCCATCCACCCGCTTACATGACATGGGCGTCCATGTTTGTTTCTTCATGTCAGTGATTCCAGAAAAAGTGGCGGTTTTCCTCGACCACGTCACCGCCCAGTCGGATGTCCCGACCGTAGGCCTCGTAGTCGAAGTAGTACTGGAGGTGCTCAGGTACCTCACTGAGCGTGCCTTGCTCATCCACTAGGTACTCGGCCAGTTTTGTGAAGTTGTCGAACTCCCCGATGTACGAGGACTCGCAGTCCTCCTCATCCCACCGAGCCCGTGCCTCGACGTAGGCCTTCTTCACCTCGTCGTCCATGCGGCAGTCCATGTAGGACCAGAACTCATCCTTGATCCAGGACTCACCGATGAAGAAGTCAGGGATGCCCTCATGATCCGAAAACATCGGTTCAATTTCTGGTGCTGGTTCATCTGAGTGAAGTGCGTAGCACGCAGCGTAGAAGTCATCTTTGCTTGCGTAGTCTTCGAGATCAAGCCAGGCTCCTTTGATCGAGCCTTCCGAGTACTTTTTGTAAGTTCCTACATAGATGCGATAGGTCATGTCAATCTCCTTGGATAGTCTTGTTACGTGAATACTACACACAGCCCGCAACTGCGTCAAGCTGCAGGGCCAAGGTCAGAAGCCTCCGGGGAACCCCGCGCCGGGCGCAGTAGTGGACCGTGGCGTAGCGCCCCCACTGGTGGTAGTGCTGGGCGGCGTAGAGGGCTAGGCGGGCGGTGGGGGTCATGCCTGCACCTCGTCAGGCAACACCTTCAAGAACTCGGAGAACATGCCGTACTTCTCGGGCCATCTGGCAATGAGCCCCTCCAGGTCCTGCTTCGTCATCGGGTTGGTCTCATCAGTGACTAAGTCCATGAAGGCATTATTGCGGTCTGAGATACGGCGGTGTGCCTTGTAGAACATCTGAAATTGGGTCTTCACATCAGTCTCCTTCGTAGTCGTCCGGTATCTGTGTCTCGACCGGACACTGATAGTTGTGGTAATGCCAATCAAGCAGGCATGTGTTCTCCGGTACCGTCGCGTACTTCCGCATGTTCTCTGTCAACAGAGCCGTCACACCATCGCAAGCCTCAGCCTCACTGTCGGCGTCAATGAGCAGGGTCACTGTTGCTACATAGGCTGTCTTCATGCCCCCTCCCCTTCAACAATGCTCTCCAACCACTCCCGATCAGCCCGCTCCTCGTCATCCATGTACTCGTCATCATCGTCGAAGTACATGTCCAGGAGCTGCTGCGCAACCTCGGCCTGGGTATCGCCCAGGACGTAGTCCGTCTGGTCCATGTAGCCGGAGGCGCTGAGCTGGCCCCAGAACTTGTAGACGATCTCGAACGAATTGACCTGGGGCAGACTCATAAACACCACGCGGCTGTCCTCATAGGTGTCCCACTCCGGTGCATGCTCTCCTGATGGAGGCTCATCATCGACGGAGTACACACCCACAGGCAAGCCGATGCTGTTGTACTTGCAGAAGACACACTCTTCCAGGTCCTCGCTGGTCAGGAAGTAGTCCCTGGTGTCGCTTACTCTTGCTGTCATGAATGCCATGTCACTTCTCCTTGTCAATACTGATAATGATGCAGTCAGGATAGGTGCTCCTAGCCTGCTTCTCTGCATGCTCAAGGTCATCTGCCAAGCACTGAAACACCACTCGCATGCCGCACAGCGTTTTGTACCCAACTTTGATGGTTTCCACCAATGACACATAGTAGTTGGTCATCAGTCGTTCTCCCCTTCCAGCCAATCTGGAACCTCATCGTTCGCTACCCACTGCAAGCAGTCGCCGCAGACTGAGAGTGCGACGTAGTCATGGTTCTCAGCCGGGTTGGTTGGCATGGCTGTGACGGCGTAGCGGTCGCCAGGGAAAGAGCCACACAGTTCGCACTTCATGTGCGAGAAGCCGAGGTTGTCGCGGTACTCCTCAACTGATCTCCTCTCGGTCTTCCACTGCTCGAATGGGGGCCAAGGCTGGATGTCCTCACCATCTTCTAGGTCCTCCAGCTCCACCATGGCCGCTTCCACGTAGGCGTTGTGGGTGATGCCATGCTCCTCATCCGGCCAGCCACACACTAGGTGTGGGAAGCGTTCAGATGTGTTGCGCTCGATTGTGTCGAGCCAGTCTTTGACTTTCACGGTTGCCCCTCCCCAAGGTACTTGAACCTGATCTCGATGTTGTTCATCGCGCAAATACGCAACAGGCCTGATACAGTCAGCTCTGACAGCCCTTGGTCAATGCGACCATGGGCGTCCTGAAAGGCTTGTGCCAGTGATAGCATGTTACTCTCCATAAGCCTACATACATTTTCCAAGTGGTCAAAACTCATGTGTCCTCCTTTAAGTAGTATCGAGGGCGGGACTCGAACCCGCAATCTTCCCTTTACACTTGGGTTGCGTTACTTACGCACATCTCGGCGTTGTTAGCTAACTGGGGTATCTTGCACAACAAGGGCATGGTCGAAGCAGGCTGTCACACCAATACCCACAATGCTTGCATCGCCCAGTAAAACTGGCCATTCTGTACTTCATTTGTCTCTCCTTGTGTTGGGTGCCACCCCTCTGCATTTTCCCGATGCTGTCGTTCCTCATAAGGTTGTGTTACAAGGTCGGCTTCGAGGGGTGGCATTGATCGGTTACAGGCTGTTCAGCATCGCCTCCAGGTCTTCAAGGCTGGCACCGGACAGGGCCTCGTCCTGCTTCTGTTCGATGATGGCCATGATCTTCTGCTTCTTCTCACGAGCCAGGCTGGCCTGCTCAGCAGCCTTGGCCTCGGAGATTTTGGTGTTGATGATGTGGATGACCACATCGAACTTGGCCTGATACACCTTGTTCACCGGGGTGGTGTCGGTCACGAATGACACCGCCGTATTGCTGAGCGTCTGCTGCAGGCCCTTGGCGATGTCGTCGAGGTTTGCCCGTCCGGTATTGCTGGTAAGAGGGAGGTTCCACAGGTCCTCAACGGTGAGGGAGCCCTTCTGGCTCTCAAAGCGGAAGGCTTGGCGGGTGGCTTGTTCAAAGATGTTCATGGTGTTCCTCTCAGAAGGTGATGGTGATGTTGCGGGTGAAGCTGCCAGTGATGCGGCAGGTGACGCTGTTACGCTGTGTGCTGGAGAAGCCGAGGCCACTAAGCTGCCGACCTGCCTCCTCCGTCTTCATGCGACTGCCGACCATCTCGATCACCTTGCGGTGCTGGTCCAGTTCCGACTTGAGGAACTCGTTGAAGAATCCTCGGGCTGACCCATCGTTCTGGCAGCCATCCAGCATGAAGAAGTAGTGCTTGTTGCCGATGCCTGAGCCGGTGTCTTCCCAGAAGTTGGGGGATAGCATCATGACCGTCACGGGCACGAAGGTGTGGGTGGCCACGCCCCACACTGACTTGCTCGATTGCGTCGAGGGCAGGTGGGGCGTTACTTCCACCCCTGTTGGCGACTTTACTAGGGTGGCAACCTTGATGGTCTCCTTGTGGTTGATCACCTTGTCGTACCCCATCCTTAGTACCTGGCCGAAAAGGTCAATCTCCACCTCAAAACCTACGCCAGAAGATCGCCTCGCAAAATTGTCCACCCAGAGAGCGTACTCACCATTGCCCATCGTGCTCAACTTCTCGTAGAAGATGTTCTCCACGGGGTTCTCGACAATGCCGTCCATACCATTCGCATCCACGTCGAGCATGCCACCATGGGGTGACTTCCTGCGGCGAGTGCTGTAGAAGATGTGACTGCTGCCCGGCTCATACATGTGGAAGTCCAGGTCGTCGGCGTAGTCCCAGGCCAGACGGCAGCACAGATCACCGGTGACGTTCCCGCCTGCCGCCTTGACGCGCTCCTTGATGGAGTCAGCCATGTCACCCTGGTAGGACCAGGAGAAAGCGTTGTTCCACTTGAACATGCTGGGCGCAGTCGGGTCAGCGGGCGCTACCAAGCTAACGAAATTACCCATGTGGCGGTTCTCGACCAGGACTTCCATGTGGCTGATCGTCGGCAGGATGTCGGCGAGGAACTTGTCGATGCTCCCCTCCTCGACCTTGTCCAGGTTCGGCTTGGCCTTCACCGTACCGGCCAGATCATCGAACACGTCCTTGACCAGGGTGCGGCGAGCGTCCTTGTTGGCAAACAGGATGTCGCCGATCTTGATGTCATCAATGGTGGCGTAGCGTCGCTCCAGGGCGCTGAGCAGGCCCAGGTCTGTAAGTGCCTGCTTGGCCTTGCTGATCATGGCTTGCGTGACCAGGGCTGTGGGCCGCTTGTAGTTGGTCGGCGCAACCTTGGCCTCGAACGAGGCCACGGCACGCTCGATCGGCACGCCTTCCGACAGGTCGACCAGAAGGGTGCCGATCACGCTGTTGCGGATACCGGTGACGGCGGACGGTCCGTTCGCTGCAATGGGCCATATAACGAGGTCTTGTGGGACGCCGAGATTGCCCACGAACTGCTTCACATCCTTGAAGGCCGTGACCAGTCCCTTGTGCTCGGCTCCCCGGTAGATGGAGTTCTGCGAGATCAGCTCCAGCACCGTGTCGATGGCGTCGTCAGAGATCGTGGCCAGGGCTCGGGTCAGCATCTGGTGTGCTTCCCTGTACTCACCCAGCTTGGTGGGGATCGACCGCTTGTCCATGACCACAGTGGCCTGCAGCGTCACGTAGAAGTGCTCCCATGCCTTCTGGCCTGTGACGAGCTGCTCGAAGTTCTTGTCCGTGCCGACTGACCGCTCGTAGTGGCGGTACACGTTGGCCACGGGCTGAGCCTTGACGACAGAAGACAGGGCTGCTGCAACCAAGTCGTATGGGCTGTTGGTAGGGACGATGTCCCAGATGCTGACCAGCTTCCCGTCCTGGATGGTCACGACATTGCCGATGTTGCGGATGAACTGCTTGCAACAGGAGCAGTCATGCTCCGTCCGCTCACGGTAGATCGGGTTGGTGCCCTCGGGGAAGGCTGCCAGGTAGGTGGCCCAGAGGTCGTCACCGGTGATGGCAGTGACGAACAAGGGGTTCTTGGCCATCTTGGCGAATTGGGTGGCGACTGCTTGCTTGAAGACGTTGAAGTTCATTGTGGTTCCTCTAGGTTGATCATGTTGATAAGGGCTTTAATCTCCTGCAGCCTGCCCATAAGGGTGTCAGTTGGTTCTGTCGAGTACATGCCGAGGTTTAAATCCTTCTTCAGCTCATTCTGCCGAGCATGGAGATATAACATAACTTCTGGCAGGTTATTGAGTTTCGTCATTTAGCTCCAATCTCGTCTGGAATTTCAACCGTGTCGCCGAATTTGCTGGCGACGTAGCAGCGCATGGCGGCTATGAGTTCTGTAGGACCTGTAAGAGGTCGATTGTATTGCTTGAAGATGCTGGCAATGTAGATCATGCAGCCATCCTGTTCAGACATTCCCCAGTGAATTTTTTCCCGCGCAATGATTGGGCCGCCTTGTGACCACTTCGTAGAAGGGCTGAACGCATGAATGGTGCCAGGCAAGCCGTACACGCATCCCTCAACCAGTGCCACGGCATAGTCAAGCTCAGCACCGATCAGTTTGTTTACTTTCTTCAGCATTCTTTCCCCCTATGCGGATATTCTCAACCAGCGATATACCGTACTCGGTGATACGCCGGCACTCTTGGCAATTTCCTTGACGCTTTGGCCAGCGTTATAGCAACGCCTGGCTGCTATTATTGTGCAGAGTTTTGTGTACTCCTTCATCGAAAGAACGTCCCATCAGGATTTAATCTGGACCTTTTACCGTCTCTTGTTAGTCCCTTTTCGTATCTCTGCTTGAACACACACTCAGCGTGTATCACCTTCCACACACCTCTATGAATCTCAAAGTGCCATTGTCCTTTATTCACGAACTCTCCACAGTAGTAGCAAAATCCTGGATACTTATTCCTCATCTGTAGAACCTCGCATTCGGATACTCATCAGTAACACGTGCCTTAGCAGAGACACGGCTCATGGCCCTGACAAAGCCCCGGACCAGCAACTGGTCGTCTTCCCCCATGAAGCCCCAGAGGGGCTCACCACTACCTCCCCAATACGTCCCGGCAGGGTCATAATCCCCGTCCACCCTGCGGATGCGTTGCAGGTAGAACTTGTAGGGGTAGTCGGGGTCCCCTAGTTCTCCTCTGTCACCGAGTGGTGCGCCGTATTTGCAGGAGACGGGGTGGTTCTTGAGCCACTTGTTAATGTTCATCTAACATACCCCTCCGGCATTTCTGCCGAGTAGTCCGGCTCATCCTCAATATTCCACACAATCGGCTGGTTGCCGATGTAGTCGTTGGCCTCTTCGAGTAGCTCCCGAGTAGTGCTGTCCCAGTGATCATCACCGTAGTTGTTCGTGAGATAGTGTACTAATCCTGACAGCATTGCTCGGAACACCTCTAACTTGTTGATGTAATCCTTCAGGCCCTCAACTTCTGCTGCCCGCTCTCGCAGCTCCACGATTGTGTCGAACATGGCGAGCACCATCTTGTCGCCGCACAGGTCGCGCCATTTTTCACCGTAGCGCAGGGCCTCCGATTGACCGGTCTCGAAGTCATAAATTATTGTGTACTTGCCGTCGCATACGTCAATTCTGGTGGGGTATGTCATATCCTATTCTCCAAAAAGAAAAGACCCCTTTCGGGACCGTTGGTTAGAGTGTGGCTCGTTCAACCAAGCCTTTGCTTATCTGGTCGCTCTGGTACATGTCGTCAATCCACTCACACCAGGCGATGCGAATGTCTGTGTGGTAGTTGTTCTGCTTCCAGCCCGAGACCCTCTTGTATTGCGGGTGCTGGTACCAGAACTCGTTGCGTAGGGCTTTTTGTGTGGTGATCATTTCAGTCCTTTAAGGGTTTGTCAGTTCCTGCCGTACCAAAGGTATTGTGTATGCCACCTCAAAGTCTGGGCTACCATATCTTTTAGACATACCATTCCACTTCTTACACAACTTGATGGCGCTCTCTATGGCAATCCCATCCGGCTCAAGGACGGCACCACACTCATTGGCGTGGCCCTCAGTAAAAGGGCATAACTCACTAATGAGTTCCCCTGTGGTAAGGTTGGTGACTAGCCTTTTGTACTTGTTGACTCGATAGTACGGGTGCTTATTCATGGAATCAACTCCGGGTATCCCATCTCCTCCAGGAACTCAGCCAACTCCGTACCCTCCAACTCCTCGATCAGGTAGCGCCCGCTCTTGGCGATCCTGATCACCTTCCAGGCTCCCTCACCTTCGGTGGCCACGTTGTTGTACGTGCCACACCACCCGGTCAGGCGGGGCTCACTACTCCGGTTGGTGTAGGCTGGCTGGCTGCGCAGGATGTACCGGGTGCTGCCACTGTTCTCGTTGGAGAACGATACTAGGAAGGCCTTGTCTCCTAGTGCCACGTGCTCTTGCTGCTCAATCCATTTCGTTGTCATGTCACTTCCTCTCAAGTGTTGCTACACCGTGTAACCGACACGGGGCGGTTGTTGCTCAATACTGGGCCATGCAGGCGTCCAGCACGTCCCGATACACCAGTCCGTCGCCGTACATCTGGCCGATCAGGGTCCTGCCACCGTAGCTGTTGCCCGTCACGACTGCCTTCTGGGCCTCGAACTTGCACTGCCTCAGCTTCGGCCCGTCTGAGTAGGTGGGCCTTGGTTGCGCCATCGAGCAACCTGCCATCAGTGCCACGAGTACCACCATTGATTTCATCTGATCTCTCCTATTGGTATGGGAGTCCAGTATAAGTCCAGTTCGACGTCGTTGTCGAACAATTCCTGAAGGCTGATGTAACCGTACTCAGCCTCGGATGCCCCATTGAAGGATGCCTTGCCGAAAGCCTCTCTTGTGCCCAGGTTCAGCTCGGTAATCCAGGCATCGTAGTTGCCCCTGAAGTAGTGCAAGCGCACGATATCTTTCTCACCAGCCTCTTCCTGGCTGTACAAGTCCGGCGTGTCGGCCACGATGTTGGCCACCTCATCCACTGTGTTGCAGAAGAAGTCGGACTCCTCCGACTGGAGAATGAACTCGCGCAGGGTTCGGTATTGAAGCATGCCGATGACCTTGAACTTGTTCAGCATGTCTAGGGTTTTAAGGGCTTCGTTGGTTTTCATGGTTGCTCCTTATTCAGTTCGTTAAGATACTCAAGCGCGGCATCTAGGGCCTTCTGCCACGCGGCTGTCGTCTGCCAAGTGCTGATAAAGGCATTATTCAAGGCGTGGGCCAGGTCATGGAGTAGTTGTTCGGCTTGAGTCATAGGCCACACTCCATTGCTTCAGTGAATCGGTTGGCGATCTTGGTCTTCAATTCCTGGCGCTTGACCTCGTACATAATCTCGGACGCCATTTCCATGGCGGCCTCCAACCAGTAACCGTTGCTGCTGTAGTCGTAATCGACCCTTCCGAGATAGTCCTCGTACTCTATATCAGCGTAGCCATATTCATCCACCTCGCCGAACAGGATCACGTGCAGAGTTACGTACTTCCAGTCGTCGTTGCACCACTTACGCAGCCACTCGAAGTCTGCTGTGACAGCGCGGAGGGCGCGCTCACCTTTGGTGCCCACACCATAGGGTTCAGCGTCCCACCCCTCCTCCTTGGCCATCTTCATGGCCTCGGCGAAGTCGTAGTAGCGCTTGAGGCCATGATCTTCACACAGTACCCACTCCCCGGCCTTCTTGTCACGGGGTGTCCAGTTAGAGACTGGACCGTGCCCGTCGCAGTGCTCCCAGGGAGGTTCGCAAAAGTCGTCGTCCACTATATCTACATGGAAGGTCTTGCCCTCGTAGTCGAAGGTCATCAGGTCATACGGCTTGAGATTCACTGCCCTTCTCCCATTTGGTTATGGCACGTTGTGCCCCTGCCCACGTGTTAGCGTAGTGCACCTTGCAGTCTGGTGTGGTCCACGTGAATACCATCTTACGGCCCACTGATTTGTAGTGGATGTAGCAGGACTTGTACTTGGCTGTGTAGAAGTTGTCCTGTGTCATCGCAACAACTCCTTCCTAGCCCACTCGGCCATCGCTTGCGCCTCTGACCCTGCGCTGTTCCAGCCGCCGCCTCTGTTCCAGGCTTCACGCAGTTCATCGGGCAGCGGCTTGGCATCGGGCGGGATTTCGTCCACGTTCATGGGTAGGCCATCGTTGCCATAGGAGCCTGACACGGTGTAGCTCTTGTCCGTGATGCTGGCCTTGCCCATCATCCAGTGCCCACACTGGCGCAGGGCTACGGTGCGGACCACGCCGTAGATTTGGCTGTTCCAGGGTGAGTCATGCTGTTGAATCAGTAGCAGGAAGGGCGCTCGGCGGCAGAACTGCTGGCCGTCATGGGTATAGCCACGGCTTGGTGCTTGGATGTACATAGGTCACTCCTCCGGTGGGTACATGATCAGGACACTGAGCGGGCCGAGCAGGCACCACAGCAGAACGAGTAAGAAGATTTCGATGTTGTTCATAAACACCTCCACAAAATGAATAAGATGACACCAATGGCTACAAAGTCCAGTTGCACGTAGTTGAGTAGTTCGGTCATACCACCCGCTCCACAATCGCAATGCCGTCCTGCTCCAGCCGCCAGGCATTACCATAGATTGGGCAGCCGTTAGGGTGCCGGGCAAACGCCACTGCTGGCAGGGCTTGTGCCTTTTCCAGCATTTGCATTACCAGTTGGAACTCCGACACAAACATGTCAGTCATCGTGCCGACAGGGCGTAGCCGGTTCTTGTAGATGCGGTAGACGTTGACCGTCTTCTCGACCCCGTTGGACTTGGTCTTTTCGTGGTAGGTGTAGATGAAGGACTTCACGGAACTTCCTTGGCCACGATGTCGAACTCGGGGGCGCGGGTGGAGTCTGTGTGCGGGTAAATTGGATCGGTTATGGTCCAGATCACATAACCCTCAGACATGATGTAGGCCTTGGCCACGACAGGCTTGACCGGCTCAGGTTTCACCCTGTAGTCATACTGTGCGTAGTTAAACGAGGGCATATACGCAGGAGGCCCCCACTTTTCACCTTCCCCGTAATACTTGACTTCAATCTCCTTGCCCTCAAGGTATGCCTTGTAGATGGCGAGTTTCTCTTCAATCGTTTTCATTCTCAATACCCCATAACACTGTAGTGAATAAATGCTGGAACCCCCAGCAGGGTGGCCATTATGGCCAGGACGGTGAGGTTGTTCAGGAGGCGGTCCATGCCTCGCCCTCTCCTCGGTTAAATGCCCGGACATACTCCTCGATCTGGTCCTCGTCCGCGCCTGCTGGCAGGTACATAATGGCGTAGTCGTCACTCATGTGGGTCCAGTCCTCGGGGCTGTAGTCCTCCAGGTACTCCCACGTGTTGTCGGCCCAGGCGATGATGGCTGTGGTACAAGGCCTAACTACGATGTAATCAGCGTCGGGGCTCATGAGTGGAATCCCCACTTCCCATCACCGCGCAGGACCGCGCCCATGATGAAGCAATTTGATGAGGCTAAGCGCTCCCGCAATTCCTTGATGTCTTGGTCAGCCGTTCCAACGAACTTGGGTGTCCCATCCTCATACCTCGGCTGTGGGACAGGCTCGTGGTACACCGCATCAATCTCGACTGGGTCCTTTCGGAACCCCATGTCGACATACTGCGTGGTCAACTCCTCGGCTGGGTTCCTGTCATGGTACAGGCCATAGGCCACCATTCGGCCCAGGGCGGCGTACCACTCTTGCTGCTCCTTGTCATTGGTATGGAGCTGGACCTCGTCCTCGAAGTAGTTGAGGACGATGACGCGGGTGTGTAGGTTTTTCATAGTGCCTCCATGATTGATCTGACCGCCTTGAAGTCCTCGATCTTCTCCAGGACCTTGACCTTTCTGAACTCTGGGGTATGGGAGGCGTACCTGTGATTGACGTAGGCACGTGCTATGACCTCCCACTGATCCTCGCTATACAGCGGGAAGCGTTCAAAACCCAGCATACGAGCGGACAGGTAGTTCATCAGCGCTTCTTTCAGTACGTTGCGCTGCCGGTAGTTGTCGAATTCGATTTTCATTTCGGCTCTCCTTCAGGTCCAGTACTACCCCACTTCCAACTGTAAGTAGGGACGCTCAGGGAGTCACGATCAGGGTGCACCAGGGTCACGGAGTGGGTACAGCTACTGATCTCTATGTCAGGGTCGTTACCAGTCAGCAGGCCGTTGTCGTACAGGTGCTCAGCAGCGTCGTACAATCGCATCCTGATGTCCTCGAAGTCGCCGCTGTCGTAGTCGATGTAGAGTGTTAGTTCGACTCTCATTTCAAAACCCTCAAATATCAAGTGCATTAAGAGCCTTGCGCAGGCTTCTCAGTGAGTCTTTTGTGGAGACCCACGTGTGGTTGTTTGGCCAGCACAGGTCGGCTCTTTCTACCGCATCTTCAAAGTTGGCGCAGTTGATAAGCGGCTCGACCCGCTCACAATCAACGATTACAAAATATTTTGGCCTTTTACGCTCTTGATCGCAGCGAGCACAGTAGTACGGCTCGGTATTGCCAAACTGAGTCAACAAACTTCCGCACGGCATCGTGCCGCGATTCGTTCCTTCTACATGGGTTCTAGCACCACAACCCCCGTTTTTTCCGAGAGGAATGGGAGGCATGTGGACTAACAGTAAGGTTCCACCGGCTGCTGTTGCCGCATTTTTCAACTTATCGTTCATTTCAAAATCCTCCTTGTCCCCTCGCGGCCCAGCTCGTAGGCCGCGAGTTCGTCGAATGAATCCCACGTTGTTCTGTAGGGCTTCTTGCATGTGAGTATGCCTATCAGGAAGGCCTTCAGTTGCTTGATCATCTCAGGCCTCCCAGAACCTGCCCCTAGAGGACTCCAGCGCTTCCCACAGGGCTTCCGTGATCTTCCACGTGTCCTTGAGTAGGACCTGGGCCTCGACCCAGGCCTCTAGCTGGCAGTAGTTCATCTTCGTGAGGTCTTCCGGCACCTCCTCGTACCGGTCGGTCCAGTAACTCCTCAAGCCTGTGGCACTCGCCTTGAACTCCTCCTCATCGACCTCGCCCGGCTTGCGGACGGTGGGCAATTCCTCCCACTTGATCTCGATGCAGGCCTGCCGCAGCATGCTGAGGTGCTCCATGTCCAGGGTCTCGTCCGGGCTGTGCTCCCGGTCATAGCCACATGACACGTTGGTGCATTCGCCTATGAGGTCGGTGTAGTTGGCTGTGTCTGTGAAGACGCCGCTGTCATCGGGCTGGTACGTGAAAGCGGGCTGTGCTGCGTTCAGGGCGCTGGCCAGGGCTGCGCCGAACTCGTCGGAGCAGCACCGCCCTCCCATCTGATGGGTGACGATGTTGTCGGTGTCCCGCCGATCGAACGCGATTGCTCGATCAAACTCGGCCAGCCAATCATCATGGAACATGGCCATGCCACGGGACCCGACCCCGCCCCTCTCCTCACCGAAGTGGAAGATGTAGGTGCCCGGAACATCGGCGTCGATCATGTTCAGGAGCAGCCAGATGCCTGCCCCATCATCCGCCCCGAGGGGCTCACCGAACTGAAGCACGGGCGGGACCTTGCCTTTGATCGGGACCACGTTCACGTCTTCCTTGTAGAACAGGGCGATGCCTTCGTCCCACATCACGGTCTGGTACCCGGACGAGTGGTGGACCGTGTCCAGGTGGCAGGAGAACAGGGTCTTGCTCTTGCCCACGGTGATGACCAGGGCCAGGTCCGCGCCCAGCTCGTCCTGGAAGGTGGTGTAGGTGTAGCCCGCGAAGATGTCCCTGATCAGGTCCTCGACCCCTTGGGAGCCATGTGGCCTCTTGTAGGTGAGGATTTGGGTGATTCTACCCAGGTCAATGTGGTTCATGCTGCCTCCAATTCTTCGATCTCTTCTTCGATCTATTCTTCCAGGGTCGCGTCCATGTAGGACTCGATGCTGTCGTCACAGTCATCACCTGACGTGACGTTGGTGTAGGTGTCACCATGCCTAGGCGGTCGCCCGTATTCACCATATAGGGAGGCGGGCAGCAACTCAGTGCCGATAACCACAAAGTGCTCCCTCAATTCAGCCTCGGATGCGTCCTTGATGAACTCCATGTGCACATGGGTTACACCCCGCGAAGTTGTCAAGCTGAAGACCCTGTCCTCGTGCCCATAACCACCGCAAGGGTACAGTCTGACCCGGTACTTGTCGGCGATCGTCCCATCGTAGTCGCTGTACGTGCTGTCCTCCCTCAGGATGGTCTCGTCGCTGACCTCACACGTCGTGGTGTGGCACTCGCACACCCACTGGCCCTCGGCATCGACCATATTGTCGTCGTCCTCGATCTCCCCGCAGTGGTCGCAGATCGAGAGCCCATGCCCAGCCAAGCCCTCGCTGGTGTAGTAGTCCCCGTTGTACTGGTAAAGGTCGTCGTCTTCGCCATGCACCCACTCTTGTCTCCAGCGGGTGACCCAGGCATAGACGTAGTATTCCAGGCAGTTCTGGCAAATTGCCTCACCTCTGGCCTCGACGTAGGTGAGGCTGTCCTCATCCCGCACCGTCTCTTCACAGCAGGGGCATGTCACACCACCGATCAAACCCCCGCTGTTCTGCCTGCCCAGCCCGCCCCTGGAGATGGTCAGGCAGTCCCCCTCATCCTCGACATAGGCGTAATTCCCATCGAGGTACGGACAGATGATCCTGCCGTCATAGGTGCGTCTGACCAGTTTCTGGCCAGCCAACGTGTCGTTGGATTGGGTGAAGCCGGCCTTGGCCAGCGTGACTTCCATGACTCTGGTGGCGTCCGTGTCTCCGCTGCAGTAGATGCGGAGGTAGGTTTTGAGGTCCACGTTGACGATGGCTCGTGCTGCAACCACGGACTCGTCCTCGTCGGACCAAAACGTGTAGTCCTTCGGGGCCGATTCCCCATCAACCATGATGTAGGCCAGGGCCAGGTCGTTATCTGGGTGGGCATACAGCCTAACAGGGTGGTCCCTACCATGCAGACCGTCTTTGAGGTAGCGGGACACCCTGTTGTGCCTCATGCATGAGGGTGGGCTGTTCTCATACACCCACTCCCACCCATCCGGGTCGGTGTTGGGGATCAGGTGCAGCTCTCTCGGGGTGTTGAGTGCTGCAAGGCGCTCGACCATGTCTCTGACCTCGTCGTCACTGAAGAGTGGGCGCAGAGACCCGCTCCCCCAGTACTTCGTAAGGTACTTGCCCGGCCTCATGCGGATTTGCTTGTCGGCAATCAGGGATCTCGCGTCTGGCGTGAATGCGACCTGGGTGTTATCCACCTCCGAGACATGGACGAGGTGGGTCAAGTACATGTGGCGATCATGATCACGCATCATCCACCGGGCAGCAGAAAAGACATCACAATCCCAGTCATAAGACTTCCGTACTCTGGACCCATAGGCCATCCCCAGCTCCGGCATGACCTTATCAGCCGTGTAAGGCCCAATCTCCTCCAGAATCTGGAGGAACACGTTGAGGTTCTTCACCCGGTAGCGTGGCCCAACAGGGGTGCCGAACTCCTTGATGATCCTCTTGATCGTAGGATCATTATTTGATACAGGTGAGCTCCTGCAACGGTGATTGGCGCTGTTGATGTTGTTGCGAATATGAGTCCTGAGTCTGTACTTCGGCACATCCATAAGATTTGACATGCTTTTCTCCTTATTGATTAAACGACTACCCACAAATCTTCGGACCAGGACCTGGTCCACATCTTGAAGGGGCCAGGGTGCTGGTAGAAGCAGGCCATCACTGACGCTCCTGCGCCCATCCTCACGGCACACTTCCAGGCCTGGTACTTCGAGTACCTAGTCTGGTAGGTGTCAACGAGCGGGTTATAGTCCTTCTTGTAGACCAGATATTTCTTGCGTCTGTGCATGTTTCTGCTCCTTCCTTGCTATGTGTCGCAAGACTGATGCCTTGCACTTTCTGCTGAAAGCCGGCGAGTAACGCCGGCTGTTCTCACTCGGTGGTCGGTTAGCCGAACGTGACACTGCGCCCTCCTGTCACGACATCAACCAGTCGCTCCTTTCCGCTCGGGAGCAGGTCCCGGATGTACACGGCCTTGGCTTTGATTGTCTTGGCCACCTGGACTGCCTTTTGCAGGTCGTTGTACTTCCTAGCTGTGCGGACAGCTACTTGGTCGTACTCTGCGTAAAGTCTGAAGCACATGTTTAATCCTCCTCAACTCGTTTGATAATGGCCTTGACATGCGTTGGCAAGACCTTCCAGTGCTCATCCTTCATGACCTGGGCCACGGCTGCTGCCGGTGTTATGGCGTTGGCCGCGACCAGGTCCAGGGTCATCTCATAGGTGCAGTCCAGCACGGCTGCGTAGTGGGCTGGGGCGTCACCTGTGAGGTATTCGTACCAGTCGCACCCGCTGATAGTGGGCACAGCCTCGACCACAAAGCCGTGCCTCGGGCTGATCGTCTTGAGGCAGGGCCTAGCCACTTGCCTTGCCTCCGTCCCGGAACGTTGCCCGGCTCTCGATCGTGTACAGGGCCTTGATTGCGGCAGCCCGGCGTGCTTTGCGGGCCAGATCTCTTTGGGCGATGTTGACAAGCCGTTGGGCCATGCTGACCCAGAGGGGTTGTTGATAGCGGTGTGACATTTTGACTCTCCTTGGTTGAATACTGCTTACTGTGCGTCAGGCGGGATTTCCAGACACTGGTTACTGCCTAGGGAAGTGGCAACCTACCCGAAGTACTTCAGGAAGAGTTCTTCCTGCTTGGCTCTGGCTGTGTCCCAGGCTGCGGCTCTGGCTGTGTCCCAGGCTGCGGCTCTGGCTGTGTCCCTGGCTGTGTCCCAGGCTGCGGCTCTGGCTGTGTCCCTGGCTGCGGCCCAGGCTGTGTCCCAGGCTGCGGCTCTGGCTGTGTCCCTGGCTGCGGTTCTGGCTGTGTCCCTGGCTGCGGCCCAGGCTGTGTCCCTGGCTGCGGCCCAGGCTGCGTCTGCTGCGGCCCAGGCTGCGTCCCTGGCTGCGTCTGCTGCGGCCCAGGCTGCGGCCCTGGCTGCGTCCAATTCCTCGGAAGTTGCTAACCCGTTCGCAAAACGCTCAGCAACATCAAGCGCTGCCAGTGACCGAGGGTCAGTCATGAGGTGCTGCACTTGGCGGGCGCAGTCCACTGCAAAGAGCCGAATCTCTCGATCAGCTCCTGCTAGGCACTTGAAGGTCCAGACGGCATCCTCAAAGCCGTTGGACTGTAGGATGAAGGCCATAGATACGGGATCGTCATCAGCCTTGGTTTTGCCCAAAGCAGTGAGCAGGGTCCTCCAGCCTCTAGCGCAAGGGTCATGAGACTTGATTTTGTTCAGGGTCGTGTACACGGCTCTTCCTTTCTTCAGACGACAAAAAGCCCCACAGGTGGGGCGACGGTTAGTTCAATGGTGCTGCTGGTCTAGCTCTGGTTGTTGCTCCACGGAGGAGTGTCGCGCAGCAGGTCGCTGTAGTTTCCGAAGAGTTTGTCCAGGTATTGCAGGGCTTCCACGGCCTGCTGTGGCTTGCTGGCGGCCAGCGCCCGGCGTGCCTTGCTGGAGTACTCCCAGAGCGCGAAAGCGGCTTGTTCGGCGTCGCAGAGGCGTGCCTGGGTGATGCCGAGGCGCTTCTTGATCTGTTCGGCGGACTCGAACTGGGTGATGTTCAGTTTCCCGTCAACTTTCTTGACTGCGGCCAGGGCTACGGCTTCGTTTCTGTCAGCGAGAGAGCGCTGGCGGGTGGCTTCTTGGTTGGCTGCCGTGAGCTTGGTCAACAGGCTGGGCACGACCGCGTCCAGGACCGCGTCCACGAACTCGAAGAAGATGTGGGCTTCTTCAGCACTCGACCGCAGGGTGATCTTCCTCGTCGCCTTCAACGTGAAGTAGGTGTAGACCGGGGCCACGCCTTTGTTTGCTGCTATGGCTTGGAAGTTGGCAGGGTCTGACGGGTCTAGTTCAACCTCGAAGTAGTCCACGTCCTTCTCAAGGCGGCAGTCCTTGATGACCCCCTCCAACCAGCGGCCCGGCCTGTAGCTGCCGCCCAGACGGGCGAACAGGTCCTTGGCCAGGACCACGGTGTGCCTGTCCTTGCTGAAGAGGCGGGTCACGATCGGAAGCAGGACCGCGACCGGGGCCAGGCGCTCTGGCAGGGCCACGGTCAATGGTTGATTGTTGACGATTACTTGAAGTTCGGTGCTCATGTTTTGGCTTTCCAAAAATTTTGGGCAGGCTGCTAAGTGCGGTCAAGGAGGGAGTAAGCGCCCAACGCACGAAACAGACTGCCCGAAACTTGCTTACTGATGAGTGGCCTTGACACCACGATCAAAAGCTAGCGGAAAGGCCCAAAAACGTCAAGGAGAACGCTGGATAGGGGCAGGAGAAAAGGAGGGATATTTAGGAGAAACTTTTTACACCTCACAGGGGTTTGAGGCGTGTTTTTGACGCTGTTGCTTAAATTTTAGGCAACAGGTGTCGAGGACGGGAAAAAGTTTCTCCTAAAACAGGCCCATTTTCTCCTGTTTTCACCAATTTTCCGCCTAAATTTTAGGCAGCACAAGCCTTTTGCCAGAAATCTCAGGACTTCCTGCTGAAATGTCAAGAAATTTCTCAGGAGAGTTTCGGAAAAGTCTTACGCGCTGCAGGGCACTTTTGACACTTTTTTTCTATTGCTTTCAGTAGGTTAGTGCATTTGCCTAGAGAATAACTTTTTTCACTTTGTGTGGGCAAATACAACACTCTGCAGGGTTCTTGAGTACTGTGCATCTATACAGTAAAAATAAAAAAAGTATTTTTATATAGTGTACGTTATTCCGTACTGTATAGAGAAAGGCCTGCAAATCAACCCTTTAGGCCTGCAGCTGACCCCTCCTGCGAAAACCCCGTTTTTTCCGCCAGAGTATGCTGGTGGCATGGAATTGTTGCAGTGCAGCTTGACAGGGTGGTTTAGACTGTGCTAGGGAAAGTGCCTGCTGATTTTCCTATGGTACTTGCATATTTATGCAACAGGCATGGGTCGGCCCTCAGACGGTCAGAATCCATGCTACTTGGGTAGATTGAACCCACCACACGGCCTGTTGCGTGGTGGGAGCTTCGATCGGGCGCGCAACCAGGCTCCAGCCCGGCCTGCGGTCGAACTTCACAGTCACGTCGTGCTGGAGGAGCTGGCAGATTTTGCCGTTGCTCAGTTTGCAGACTCTCACAGGTAGCTCGGCGCTTTGTTGGCCACCTTGGCGTCCCGGAGCCATGCCGGCTCCCCGTCCTTGAGTCGCTGGAGGGCCTCGATCGCGTCCAGGACCTCGCCACGGGCGCGGAACAGGACCGCGTCCTTGATTTGCCTTTTGTTGGTGGTGCTGAACCGGAGCGCGAACCTGCTCTGCGGCCCGTTGTTGTATGTGACCAGTGCGGAGCCTGCCGTGTGGTAGGGGCTGTTCGGGATCGGGTCCAGGCCTGTGATCAGGACCTCGACCACGTAGTCGGTGAGTTTGTACATGGTTTCTCCTTTCGTTGGCACAGTCGGCCTGCTGCGCGTCAGGTTTTCGTTTGAGCACTATGTTGGAATGCCCAAAAGAAAGGCCCCTTCGAGGGGCCTGCTGGCTAGTGCGGAATATTCCATGTCTGCCTTGCCAGCCGACTGGAGTCCAGGGTCTCACCTTCGAGGATTGCTGCCTCTATGGTGGCAACGACACCAAGGGCACGCTTGCGCTCAGCCCCTCGCAGGTAGTACTCACCGGGCATTCCGGCGAAACCTACATACCACTTGCTGAGGGCCTTCTTCAGCCCTTCAAGCTCGGAAATCATGAAGTCCTCGTCAATTTGCTGAGGACTACGACAGTAAGTCTCCATCAAAACCTCCTCAAAGTGGCACACGCGGACCGAATCCGGCCTCGTGCTGCTGGACACGCTTTGTAACAGCGTGTAACGGTTTGTAACAGCCTGTGACTGGTTTGTAACAGAGTTCTGGCTGTTTTCGGGTGAAAATGCACCATGTTGGTGCATTTTTGGGTGAAAAAGGCGAAAATTTCAAAATTTTGCAAATTTCGGCCAAAGTTTTGTAACAGTCTGTAACAGTGTGTGACCACGTGTAACTATCTGTTACAAAACTCTGCTGCTGTGTAACGCTTTTTCGTGCCCGGCCTCGGGCTTGTAACAGCCAGAAGCCAGAAACGAAAAAGCCCGCTTTCGCGGGCTTGGCTACCTTACCATCATTCCGGCTTCATCTTGTTTGAAGCCGTTTCTCTCGTACCAAGCAATTAGTTCCGCTTGGCTCAAATTACCTGAGGCTACAGGACACAGGACTAACCTGTAACCTTCGCTGTCCGCCCATTGGCAGACTTGCATGAGCACTCCACTGGCGTACCCTTTGCCAGTGCTGTTGATACCAGACAGCACAGCAAAACTGGGGTAATACCCCTCGTAGGCAAGGTCATCATCTTCTTCTATGATTTTGACGCTGGCCACTGCATGCTTGTTGCTGAAGATCATATTACCTCCTTCCATAAGGGCTTGCTTATGCGTCATCACATAAGCAAGCCCTCATAAGACTTGCTGCATGTTGTTGGCCGATTCTGCCTCTCGGTAGTATCTGCATGCTGCCAATGCGGTTTTTCGACTCGCTGGTCGGGACTTTTCGGCGTGCGCGAACGATCAATCTATGTTCGCTGCTATACCTGCCAGTATCAAAAGTGATACCGCTTTGCGCAAGCCTGCCTTGTTTTAATCGGAATCGGTTGATTATCTGTTAGCCATACTCGAGAAGAGTCTGTCACACTCTGCTATCCGCTTTCAGTTTTGTATCCTAGTGGCGGTTTGCGACACATAACTAAGCGATTGCCAAGTTATGTGTTACCCGTTGCATGGTATTGCTTTCGCGTTTTCACCTATCGCACACGACATATTGCGCTGCAATCAATCATCGGGTAATGAATACTATGCATGAGGCGTGGTGATACCTGCTTCGCGTCGCATAAATTTTCCAATGGTCAATGGTTGATTGCCACACTTGATCAGTGTTTGCGGCTTCCTGGCTGGTCACCTTGCGGCTTCCTGGCTGGTCACCTTGCGGCTT